>OJEW01000025.1_pt1 | contig 98500 bp, 96 predicted proteins | sample 1593861 | NCBI WGS metagenome assembly OJEW01 (sample SAMN05416806, study PRJEB24817) | seawater metagenome | isolation source: Sea water | place: Canada:Atlantic | collected 2013-11
AAGCTCAATGCTAAAACTGGTTTCTACCAAGATTTTAAAAACTCTAGTGGTTCTACTAATGAAAGGGGAGCAGATTTTGATGACTAAAACCTTTAACAAGCGCATCATGATCGCAGCCTACGGCTGCTGGGACGGCTTACATTTCGTTCGTTCCTCACTACATTATAGCCGCCCCATATGCGAACGTTAATGGTTTTACTCCCTAAAGGTTGAGGGGGGAATGAGTCTGTAGCGGCTAAGCGTATTCTTCTTACCGTTCCAATATTCAGCATTGAGCAAGTGGGTTAAATTTCATTCTATTTAAAGCCACTTCGTAAGAGGCTGAAAACGAAGAATTCGTCGGTATCATTCTTATCCTGATCAAGCGAAAATGAAGTTCAAACAAAGATCAAAATTTATAAATATCATGGTCGGGAAGTGAATGGTTCTAAATAACCATCATCAACATCCCACCATTAACCAGGCAAAGCACAGGATGCCAAATACTACGCACTTCGTGCTTCGCATTTGTCACCTGTGTTCGCGGCGTTAAATGGCAAATATGAACATTGAAGTTGTTAAGCAAACTCTAAAATCATGGATTGATGAAGGTTACATCGAAGGAGAGCTTTCGGTAGATCCTGAATGGTATGTATTGTGGCGTCCCGAAGAACTCGAAGAAATCAATCGAGATTACGAATTGCAGGAATATGCTCCTGATTTTATTTCTTTTGGTGGCAATGGCGGTGGAGAGTTATTGGTGGTTAACGATCAAGGTGAAGTGTTCTATATTCCAGCTATAGGTATGTCGCCAGATACAGCCATAAAAATTGCGGTCAGCTTACAAGAGTTCAAGGGTTACATGCAGCAATGAAAAAAGCACCTAGTATCAAGTTTAAAGTGCGACAGTCATAGCTATTAAGCATAAAACAATTCCTCTGGCGTTTTATAGTTGTGACGCTTTCTAGGTCTTTCATTTAATTTCCTGGCAATCGTGTCGCATTGAACTTGAGTGAGTTTATGCATTGATGTTCCTTTAGGTAAATACTGTCCAATTAACCCATTAACATTTTCGTTGCTGCCTCTCTCCCATGAATGATATGGATTAGCAAAGTAAAACTTAACTGGCGATACTTCTTCAATTTTCAAATATTGATGAAATTCTGTGCCGTTGTCTGCGGTAATCGTTTTAAATTCTGCTGGGCAACGCTTTATTAGATTTTTAGTTTTCTTATTCAACTGAGCCGTTGTCTTATTTAGTAACTTTCCTATCATCACGAAACCACTTTTTCGTTCTAGAAGAGTCACGATGCAATCTGAACTTCCTTTTCCATGTACAGTATCTATTTCCCAATGGCCCTTATACCTTCTGCTTTCAACAGTTGCTGGTCGCTCCGAGATATGACGTTTGTTGGCTAATCGACCACGACTGTCGTAAGCCTTGTAACGCTTTCTTCTTATTTTCGAAGACTGGCGCAAGTGTTCCCATAGTGATCCGCCTAAGCGCTTATCTCGCCAAATATATTTGTAAATAGTCTCATGGCTCATAGGGCGTGGAAGAAGTTTGTAACGGCGTATATAGCCAACCACTTGCTCAGGTGACCATTTCTTTAGCAGTAAGCTTTTCACTAATGCAAAATCATCGTCTGAGAAATGCGTATTTCTACGTGATCTGCGTCGTCTAGCAATGGTTCGTCGCTGGGCCTTACTGGGGCGATACGAACCATCAATTATGTGGCAGCTATTACGGTTTATCTCACGATATATTGTGCTGCGGTGTTTTCCAAGCTCCTCTGCAATTGCAGATATGGAAATTCCTTGTCTTCTAAGGGCAGCTAAGATATACCTATCTTCTGAGGTGAGTTGTTGATATTTCATATACTTTTTCTACTTCTTGGCGGGAGTGAAAAAATACTGATATTACAGCTCATCTCTCTAATTTTAAAAGTTGTCGCGGTTAGTATATGAATTCGGCACATTTAACAAGCGGCTGCTACGGACAAATTTCCGCTGTCACCTTTTGTGCAAAAAAACGCACAAAAGCCGCCATCAAAAATTTGCTCGCAGAGCCGGGCGTTATGTTACTAAATCTAAGTTATCAGAAAATATAATGATGCAGGATGTTGAATGCCAATAATTGAACTCTACTCGACAAGAAATAAAAATATCTATCCTGATACATATCAATATGATTTTCCTTCTCGAACATTGCGCGTACAACTTGCGAAGATCATCGGTGATGCTATTGGAGAGATCGACGAGTTTCGACATGGTATGGGTAAATATGGTACATGTTCATACTTTCTTTTTCGAAAGGCTCATGAACTTATTTCAAAAGAATATGGAGAAGAAACTCTAAATGGTTATGATTTAGGAGGCTATAACTGGGCTAAAGAACTAATTCTTAGTGAAGGTAGAGTTGAAAGGTTCTTAGATGCATTAGAATTATTCTGTACTTTGATATCCAAAGATGTTGAACGTGATTACTATAAATTCTCAGAACAAGGCGGTGCTAAACAGGAACCACAAGAAGCTATCAAAGAAATCAATGAGCGGATGAAAAGAGATGGCTTTGGATATGAGTATATTGATGGAATAATTATAAAAATAGATCAAGATTTTATCCATTCAGAAGTAACTAAACCAGCTTTGTTTTTGCTTTCTGAATTTGAAGGCGCAAGGCATGAATTCTTAAATGCTCATGAGCATTATCGGCATAATAGATATGAAGAATCTTTAAATGATTGTAATAAGTCCCTAGAGAGCTTATTGCAGCAAATATGTAAAGAACAAAGCTGGGATTTCAAAAAAGGCACTGTCAATGCTCTGATTCCAATTTGTATGGAGAATAGGTTAATACCTGCATATCTACAAACCCAACTGAGCAGCTTGCCTACACTTGTTTCTCAAGGGGTTGCTTCGATTAGAAATAATGTAAGTGGACATGGTCAAGGGGCAGAAGTTAGAGTTGTTCCTGAACACATAATTACGTATGCCTTGCATCTTACAGCAAGTAATATTGTATTTATTAGCCAGTGCTATCAAGAAATGTTGAAATTGTAACATAATCGGGTCGGAACAACTAGGAGAGCTTACCCAATAAAGTAGACACCTATCTTAACCAAAAGGTAGGTAACACATGCCAAGAATACTCAGCTCAGAACGAGTCATTGAATACTCTGTAGAGTTCAAGATTAAAGTCATCAAACTAACATTTGAGCTTGATGTAAAAGCTATTGATATAGCTAAAGTGCTTAATCTTCATCCCATGATGATTTATCGCTGGCGGCAGGAATACAGAGAGGGTAAATTCGTGGAAGAACCTTCAAGAAGAATCAGCATGACCAAAGATACCCCTTTGCCTAAGCAAAACGACGATAAAATCAATGAGAAGAATGATGAGATTAAGCGTCTTAAGAAAGAACTAGCCGCAGCCAAAAAGGAAAATGATTTCCTAGAACAACTAGGAACAACTAGGACACCCATCCTAGTTGAAAACCAAGAGAACAACTAGGACACCCATCCTAGTTGAAAACCAAAACTCATGATCTACAGTTAAATTAAGTCTTTTAATTAAGCTCGGTGGTCATGATGCCTAAGCCTCGTAAAACCCTCATTGTCGTAGAATCTACGCCTTACTACCACTGTGTTGCACGTTGTGTGCGTAGAGCCTTTCTATGTGGTATTGATACGCTTACAGGCCAGAATTACGAGCATCGTCGTGCTTGGCTAGAAGACCGCTTGTTGGAATTGCCAAAGGTCTTTGCTATCGACATTGCCGCTTATGCCATCATGAGCAACCACTACCACGTGATCCTTCATATCAATACCGACCGAGCCAAGAGCTGGACTGACTATGAGGTTGTGGAGCGCTGGCATCAGCTTTTCAATGGCACAGTACTTTCGCAAAAGTATCTTAAAAATGAAGGTGATTTGTCGAAGGTTGAGATGCTGGTATTTCAGGAAACCATTAATGAATGGCGTTCGCGTCTTCTAGATATTAGTTGGTTGATGCGTATTCTTAATGAAGCCGTGGCGCGCGAAGCTAATGCTGAAGATGATTGTACAGGTCGCTTCTGGGAAGGTCGTTTCAAATCTCAAGCGTTGCTAGATGAAGCTGCATTAATGGCATGTATGGCTTATGTGGATTTAAATCCAGTTCGAGCAGGAATGGCTAAAACGCCAGAAGGATCTGATCATACTTCGGTTAAAAAACGTTGTGAGAAAGCTCAGAAGAGCAAAGCCCCGAACCAAATTAGTCAGCAAGAAAAAACACTTTACCCCTTTGTCGGTAATCCTAAAAAAGATCAACCCGAAGGCATTCAGATGAGGTTGAGTGAGTACCTCGAATTAATTGATAGCACAGGGCGGGTCCTTAGAAATGATAAGCGGGGTGCTATCAGTGCGGGCACTGAAAATATTTTAAACAGACTCGACATTGATGAAGATCAGTGGCTAGAAATGACATCAAACTTCGAAGGTTGCTTTAGTTCATTTGTAGGCGATGAAAGTAGTTTACGCATGGCATGTGAGAATCTTCATTACCAGCGTCCGCCAAGTCTAGCGACTTGTAAGCTGATGTTTCATTAGCTCCTAATAAAAACTATAAATTAACTATCAGATGCCTTTAGAGAAATAGCTATGCGTGAAAAGTATACTATCGTGCTAGAGACTAGCTTATAAGGATAATTAAAATAAAAAATGATAACATTGTGATATTAGGCTAGTTTTATTTTTTATAATAAAATTATCTTAAAGTGGGTGTCTGATTGGGAATTATCTGATTGGGAATTCTTGAACGTAAGAAAAATGCGTCGATGTTAGACGTTAAGGACCGGATACCAATGTTGCGAATATGGATCATATCTACCGTAGCTTATGCTTTTGTAGTATTAGGAATGTTGAAGTTTTTAGAGTTGAATTTAATATTAGTTCAAATTGTACCTCTGGTGTTTTTGTCAGTATTTTATTATTTAAAGAATATAATTATTCCCACAGAGAACAATATTTTGATCTTGGTACGATTATCTTATGCAGCGGGACTAGCGGTATTATCGTGGGTTAGTTGTGCCGTAGTGGGTTTGATTGGGTTTATGATTATATTCAGTGGTGGGTTAGCTTTGCCGTAGTGAGTTTGATGTAATAAATAAGACACCCACTCCAGTTGTCATTTACTCTCGACCATAAAAGTAAGCCTACTTTTACTGACTGGATGAAGCATCGCGTTGATAGTCCGTACGGGAAACACAAACAAATAGGACACCCATCCTAGTTGTTCGAATTTAGAGGACTAAAATGAGCCTTCCAAAATTAAGCGCTTATGTATTAATGTTATTTTTAGTAACAATTAGGATAACAATGAGGACACCCATCCTAGTTGAAAACCAAAACTCATGATCTACAGTTAAATTAAGTCTTTTAATTAAGCTCGGTGATCATGATGCCTAAACCTCGTAAAACCCTCATCGCCGTCGAATCCACGCCTTACTACCACTGTGTTGCACGTTGTGTGCGCAGAGCCTTCCTTTGTGGCGTTGATACGCTTACAGGCCAGAATTACGAGCATCGTCGTGCTTGGCTAGAAGATCGCTTGTTGGAATTGCCAAAGGTCTTTGCTATCGACATTGCCGCTTATGCCATCATGAGCAACCACTACCACGTGATCCTTCATATCAATACCGACCGAGCCAAGAGCTGGACTGACTATGAGGTTGTGGAGCGCTGGCATCAGCTTTTCAATGGCACAGTACTTTCGCAAAAGTATCTTAAAAATGAAGGTGATTTGTCGAAGGTTGAGATGCTGGTATTTCAGGAAACCATTAATGAATGGCGTTCGCGTCTTCTAGATATTAGTTGGTTTATGCGCATTCTTAATGAAGCCGTTGCGCGCGAAGCGAATGCTGAAGATGGCTGTACCGGTCGTTTCTGGGAAGGTCGTTTCAAATCACAAGCGCTGCTAGATGAAGCTGCATTGATGGCGTGTATGGCGTATGTCGATTTAAATCCTATTCGTGCAAAGTTGGCGGTTACTCCGGAAAAATCTGATCATACTTCGATTAAAAAACGCTGTGAAAAAGCGCTAGAGAGTTCAAATCCCAATCATATAAGTCAGCAAGAAAAATCACTTTATCCTTTTGTCGGCAATCCAAACCAGAACCAGCCTGAAGGTATTCAGATGAAGCTGAGTGATTACCTTGAACTGGTCGATAGTACCGGAAGGGTATTAAGAAAGGATAAGCGTGGTGCGATCAGTGCGGGTGCTGAAAAAATTCTAGATAGGCTGGATGTTGATGAAGACCAGTGGCTAGAAATGACTACCAACTTCGAAGGGTGCTTTAGCTCATTTGTGGGTGGTGAGAGTAGTTTGCGTATGGCTTGTGAAAATCTTCATTACCAAAGGCCGCCAGGGCTGGCTACTTGTAAATTGATGTTTCATTAGCTCCTAAAATTTAAATTATAAATCGATTATCAGGAGTATCCTGAGAAATACTAATGTTTAGAATTTAACCTATTTAGCTGAAATATTACTTTTAACGCCTATTTAAATATAAAGCTTTATCTCTATAAGGTTATGATGAATTTTATGTCATATTATCTGAAGTATTAGTCTTTTCTTAAGATGGGTGTCTGATTAGTACTTAGTACTTAGTATCTCTTAAGATGGGTGTCTGATTAGTACTCTCTGATTAGTACTCTGATTAGTACTCAGATTAGTACTCAGATTAGTACTCAGATTAGTACTCAGATTAGTATCTCAGATTAGTACTCAGATTAGTATCTCTGATTAGTATCTCTGATTAGTATCGCAATGTGTGGAGTGTTGCTGAAGGGGACCCCTCTGGAATATATAACTTTAAAATATCTGATAGTATTGGGTTAATTAAAGAATTTAATATTGAGTTTTATAAGCAATAGCACTGACTATAACGCTTTTACCGTATAGTCGCACACAAGGAAGCAATAATGAAATTATTCATAACGTTAACATTGATGTTAACCAGCCTCACGACAGTAGCCGCTGAGTTATCTGATGATCCAAACACAATGTTGCAACAATTAGTAACCTGTGAAGTAACGTGGAAGAAATTAAACGACAATTATTGGGTAACTTCAAAAATCGAAGACTTTTATGGAAATCATTTAACTCGCGAACGTAAGAAGCGTTCATTCTTACCCAAGCAAGAAATGAATGTGTTCGGTATCAATGTTGTTAAGGTTTACCCGTCGGTCGGTTTGCAGCCTGGGTTTATGGTAGAGTTGGATACGAGCATTAGTAATTTATTAGACGTTGTCGTTATTAACGGTAATAAAATGCTGGAAGACTGTAATAGTGATAAAACCATCTGTGGTAAAAAGTTATCTAAGACTGAATCTGTGATGGCATTGGATGAGCGTGGAAGAGTATTCTTAGCGTGTGCTTATCCTTATCAAAAGTAAAACTTTTACTCTCGATAAACAAATAGTAAACAAATAGCAAATAGGACACCCACTCTAGCTGGAAGATAAAAATCCATGGTATAAAGTTATATTAGCTATAATATTATGATAAAAAATCATGGATGATCTATGCCAAAACGTTACATACCAGCACTCATTATATTCATCGTCTTATTAGCGTCTGCTATATATTCTTATCAATTAGAATCTTCTTTTATTAGCGCAATGGAGATAGCGACAGGGGAGGTTGTTTCATTGGGCAGTAAAAGTACGGTAACAACAAGTATTAATGGTAATACTAAAAAGATTAATACTCAGGCCATCGTCAATTTTACTGTTAACGAAAAGGCTTATACTGCTAAAGGTCGGTCGATGGGATATCCGTATTGGCAGATTGGTCAAAATGTTGAGGTTTATTATTCGGTTGATAATCCTAAAAAATCAAGAATTAATAGAATAGATGAACTCTATAACTTCACACTTTGGTTTTTATTTTTCATTAGTGCGAGTGTTCTTTTCGCCACAATAAATTTTATTGTGTACAAGGTCCGTGGTCGGCCTTTGTCTTGAGTCAGTCGCTTATAATAAACGAGCAATAAATAGCAATAACAAATAGGACACCCAACTGTTGATCATGATGCCTAAACTCTTCAAAATCCTCATTGCGTAGAATCAATTCCTTACTACCTCTGTGTTAACTCAGTAAGATCACGACGAATTTCATGTCATATTTTTTGATCTATTCGTCTTTACTTAAGATGGGTGTCTTATTAGCTTTTTTTATTAGCTTTTTGGTGTCTTATTAGCTTTTTTCTAGTGGACGTACTAGCACACTAGATAACGCTATGGGAAGAGTGTGCGGGTGTTGATTTATTTTTTGGCGAAGGTATTGATGAAGAATTAGGGGTTGTTGGGTGGGAAAGGGAGCTAATTAGGCGCCCCCTTGATCTTTAATACCTATTTATTCATAGGGTTTAGTTATGCATTCCTGCACCAAGGTAGAATGAAATGGATCGGCTATACAGTGCGTATATCGAGTCGTCAGGCGAATATATTAAAATCATGTCAGTAAGCGCCGTATCAGAGTCTATTATGTCCGTCAGATTAAGTTTAAAAAGGCTTTTTTGAGAAAGACTAAAATGACCATCTTTAATATTTTTATTAAGATCATTATTAAAGTTTGTATTCTTAAAATGCTTTGAAACAACTGGTGTAATTTTAAGTATGTCGCTTAGCCTTTTTATAATAATTTCTTCAGAAGTATCTTCAGAAAGTAGCATGTTGATGGAAAGATTGAAAATCACACAGTTTTTTTGTTCAATAATGGCTACATCACCACCTTTAAAAATAACGACATGTTTTAGCGGTTTCTCAGTAGTTGGATGTGGAACCTGTTTTTCACTTGCAACGCTGATGACATCATCTAGCATCGATAAGCTATCAGTAAGGTCTTTATCTTGATAGATACATTGAGATGCTTCTGTATTGGCTACCGAAAATAGAATGGCTAGGCAGCATGCTAGATATTTTTTTATCATGGTCTTATTTCCTTAGTTAAGCGGTGCTTTTTTTGTTCGGTATGATTTCAATATGCCAGCAGGCATTCGATTTTTTTGTTTCATCTATGAACTTTTCAATGTACCCATTACTTTTTAAGTGTTTTAAGGCATTGGTAAATTTAGTTTGATTGTATTCCTTTCCGCATACCGACTTTGTAGAGAATACACCAATATCAATGATATTTAATTTTTTATAGTTCTCTGGCGTTACACAGTGTTTAGACGTTTTTTCGTTTATCTTCAGTAGATCAATAATTTTCTGTTCCATTAATGCGATAACATCATCTTTATCTTTTGTTGAGTTATCTTTATAAACCTTTAAAACACTATCCCCTGCTGCTCTATACATCTTTACCTGAGCCTGATAATCCTTCTTGGCATTCCTATACATGATACTTGCTTGTTCTTTTGGTGTCCTAAATGTACTAGTTATTACTGCGCTAGGCATTCCAGCATCTTTAAGAGCCATCTTAATAACTTTTTTACTGTATTCAGAAACAAGCTGTTCTGACTTAGGAATGTTTGCCTTATAAGTTACCTTAAAGTCAATGTAGTTATCCATTCTATAAATTAATGCGCCTTGTGCTTTAATTTTAGGTGAAAGGTAGGTAAACAATTTATCCCAGCTCATCAGTCTGTTTTGATGTTCTGCTATCTTTTTTTGATCTTCGGCTTTATATGCCATGGTTAACGTATTAAAGGTTTTACCATTTGGATCAACTCGGCCATCGGGGCGTTTTAGTTTAAGAACACTTCCTTGATAAATAGTTATCGCATCTATCGTTTTCTTTCCACACTTTCCATCTGCTACTAATAATAAACTTGGAGTAAATTGTTTGATGTAACAGTTTAGTAGTGTCTGGATAAGTTCGACATCAGCTCTTTTATTTAGCCCTTTATTACCGACTGAGCGCTCTATAGCTAAGTGCATGTAAATTTCCTTATTCGATGCGTATTTAGGTGGAAAGATACTAATCTTATCTTGAATTACTGGCAAGGTAGTACCACACAAAATAAACTAATGATTTGGTATTGGTTTTGAGGGGAAGCAGCTAGGAACAGCTAAAACACCCACCCTAGCTGAAAATCAAAATTCATGATCCCCCGTCTAAATTAACCCTTTTAATTTAGACGGGGGATCATGATGCCTAAGCGTCTCAAAACCCTCATCGCGTAGAATGAATTCCTTACTACCTCTGTGTTAACTCAGAGAGACCACGACGAGTTTCATGTCACATTTTTTGACCTATTTGTCTTACTTAAGATGGGTGTCTTATTATCTTTTTATTATCTTTTATTATCTTTTATTATCTTTTATTATCTTTTATTAGCTTTAAAATATTAGCTTCGCTTAGCTTATGAATCTGTTATCGTTGCTTTTAAGTTTTATTATTACGAGATCGAAAGCCAATGATTTTTGATGTTTCTGAATTAGAATCGCAGGATAATTATCGTCTTTTAAGTGGTGGCGTAACGCCAAGACCTATTGCATGGATCAGTACGCGCTCACGCGATAATGTTGATAACTTAGCGCCTTATTCTTTTTTTACTGTTGCAAGTTGCAATCCTCCTGTATTGCTTTATACACAAGTTACTCAGAGAAGCGGTGTTGATAAGGACACTCTGCTGAATTTAATTGAAACAGGGCAATGCGTTATCAATGTTGTAAACGCGTCCCTATTAGAGAAAATGAACAGTACGAGTGCCAGTTTAGATATTAATGAAAGTGAATTTAGTTTTGCTGATGTCGAGAGCTGTTCGAGCTACAGTGTATTGCCTCGTTCTGTTAAAGAATCGCCTGTTCGTTACGAATGTTCTTTAAGAGAAGTCATCTCAGTGAGTGACTTGCCTACGGGTGGCACGGTTGTACTTTTAGATGTGAAGTTCATTTATGTGCGGGATGACTTGTATGAAAATGGCAATATAGATCAACAATTAATTGATTCTGTGGGAAAGATGGGAAGAGATCAATTTAGTCTTACCTCTAAAAGAGTAGAGCTTGAGCGCCCTTAACGCTTTTATTTTTGAGTGCGATAGGCTTTAGTAAGTCAGTAAGGTATCGATCTTTAATCTACGTTCATCAAGGCTCGAACTGAACGCCTTTTAGGTCGAACAGTTTTCCTGAATCTTTCAGCTCTAAAACATTCATTACTTTTATAAGATGCTTAGCGGTGAAGTCGGGTGTTTGTAGCTGTTCTTCGGTTAAGCCTCTTTGAAAAGGCGCAGAAAGAGCAGTATCGGTGGTTCCAGGTTGTAGGCCAACAATGGTAATGGGTTTGCGGGAATTGTTACCTTCAATAGCAATATTTTTAATTAACATATGCAAAGCTGATTTACTGGCGCGATAAGAGTGCCAGCCACCTAAACGGTTATCGCTGATACTTCCTACTCTAGCCGATAAGATGCCAATTTTAATTGGGTGTTTCTTTTCTACTTTACTTAGTAGGCGACTGACAAATAAAGCAGGCCCTATCGTGTTGATAGTGTAAGACCGTAATAAGTGCTCACGCTCTAAACTGCGATACGTTTTTTCAGGTTTTGTTGATTGATCATGTAGCCAGCCAGATGCAATAAACACCCAATCAATTTTCTTGGCGTCGATTAAAGCCGACATCGCAAAGTCGATACTTTTTTCGATACTGTCATCTTCGCAAAGATCTACTTCGATATCGACAATATTGCCTTTTAACGCTGGTAGTTTATGAATATTTCGTGCCATTCTGATTAATTGAACATTGGGGTAGTCGGCAATAATATTTTCGCAGTAGGCTTGTCCTATTCCACCGCTGGCCGCTAATACCAATACACATTTGGGTTTTTCGCTAGGCGCATTGCGAGTGCTAAGAATCGATACGTTCGATGTTTTGCGATTTACGGTTGAGATTTTCTTATCGGGCTTGGCATAGCTTAGACTCGCGATAGTATTGGTCGAGTGGTAGGTATCTAAGCTGCTTATGGCCAGCGTGCCTGCTTTTTCTAGTGAGACAAAACCATCTTCTGCGATAACCTCGTCGGGTATATCAATGCTTACAACTTCGCCGATAATAAATTCGGTGCCGTTAATGTCTAAACTGTGGCGTTCACGAAATTTCATGCCTATTTTAATGTGGCTTTCTTTTACAAAAGGGGCGTTAAAACCGTCTTCCCATTGCTCTGATAATCCAACTTCGTCGAATTCTGATACATCTTCATCATAACTCGCAGAAGTTTGATGGGCTTGTTCATGAATATCTCGATTAACGTGATTGAGTGTATATACGCCGGTATCGAGGATGTTTTTTAATGTGCCCTTTACCGCGCTGCTAGGTCGCATCATCATACCCAGTAGCGGAGGATTTGAGCCTAAATGTACTACTGACGATACGATCGCTAAGTTACTGTGCTGCGAGGTATCGGTAGTACCGACTAGATTCGCACTTTTGAAGCCTGACAGTGAGTTGATGAAAAATACTCGTTCATGGTCTTCTAATACAGATATGTCGTGTTGTTTTAGTTTCATGATGTCACTGATTTTTTTAGTAATAATGAGTATAGGAGTTATACGTATAAAGTACGCACATGGTTTATAAGTTAGGCATATTTAATTTAGCAGGTGCTTACCCTCGATGCCGTGTACACTGGAGGTGTATGACGTATTTTAAACGTCTGAACTCTTCATTTTGTTCGTCCATTTTGTCCGTTCCTTTTACCCCTCCCTATTGAGAAGCCTCCCTATGTCAACCCCCCCTATGTCAAGTAAAGAGAAGCAGCATATTCCACGCGCGTTGATCGTTGCTGTGCAATTAGACAATGTTAGTGATGTTGAATTCGAATCATCGTTGGCCGAATTAGCGGATCTGGCAAAGACCTTAGGGTTAGAGGTGGTGGGGCAGTTTACCCAGAAACGTTCGGCGTTCGATCCGACGGCGTATATGGGCGTAGGCAAGCGGGAAGAAATACGACAGTTTTTAGAAAGTGATAAGGCTGATTCAGATAGGCTGTCGAGGCTTGATCCGCAGTCGGCGCACGACCCCATTGAGTTTATTTTAGTCGACCATGAAATTTCACCGTCGCAGTCACTTAATTTAGAAAATGAAGTTGATTGTGAGGTGATGGATCGCACGGTGGTTATTCTTGAGATCTTCCATCGTAACGCCAGTTCGCACGCCGCTAAAGTACAAGTTGAGATTGCGCGTTTAACGTATATGGCTCCGCGTTTACGCGAAGCGGCTAAACGCGAAGGGCCGTCTGGAAGACAGCGTAGTGGTACTGGCGGACGTGGTACGGGTCAGTCTCGAGCCCAAACCGATAGCCAAAAGGTCCGCGATCGCATTGCTGAATTGCAAAAAGAAATTGATGCTATGGAGGCTGGCCGTGATACCCAGCGAGCACTTCGTTTAGGGCAAGCGGGAGTTTCACAGGTGGCGCTGGTCGGTTATACCAACGCGGGTAAATCGACGTTAATGCGCGCGTTAACGGGTAAAGAAATTCTAGTGGCTAATAAGCTGTTTGCTACCTTGGATACCAAGGTGCGCACGTTGCAGCCAGCCAGTGTGCCAAAGGTATTGATGAGTGATACGGTAGGTTTTATTAAAAACTTACCGCATGGCTTGGTGGCCTCGTTTAAATCAACGCTGGACGAAGCGCTTAGTGCATCGTTATTACTGCACGTTATTGACGCTGGTGATCCTGGGTTTGAAGCGCAGCTTGAAGTAACCGATAAAGTATTGGCCGAAATTGGCGCCGACAGTGTTCCGCGCATTCGTGTATTTAATAAAATTGATTATCTAGCCGATGCTACTGAAGAGGAAGAACGTACCGCAGAGTTGCAAGAAAAATATCCAGGTTGTATTGTGCTTAGTGCGCGCCGTGATGACGATATAAAGAATTTGCATCGGTCGATTGTGCAGTTTTTTCAGAAGAATTTAATTGAATCCGAACTCTTTTTACCTTGGTCATCTCAGGGATTGCGCGGCGAAATTTTTACCTCTTGTGAAGTACTTGAAGAACGCGCCGATGAAGAAGGGGCATTCTTCCGCTTTCGTGCCACGGAAGATGTGATTGCCCGGTTGAATAAATTGGTCGGTGATCGTGCTGATGTTTAGAAAATAGCTAGAAATGACGAGGATGCCTATCCTCGTTGAACGTATAGATTCGTTTACTGATGGAAAAATTATGAAACACGAAGAGTTGCCCGAGAATACTTCTGATCCACTATTGAATGTGCTGCACTCTAGTATTAGGTTTGCGATTAAAATTCTTGCCGTATTAATGGTTGTGGTTATTTATTGGAGCATTGCAGATGTTGTTTATGTTCTTTATATGAGGCTTTCTTCTCCGCCTTATTTTTTGTTGGATGTAGAGGATATCCTACAAACTTTTGGTGCTTTCATGGTAGTGCTAATTGCGGTTGAAATATTTATTAATATTCGATTATATCTTGGCTCTCACGTTATTCCCGTTGAGTTGGTTGTTGCGACGGCTCTTATGGCTGTCGCACGAAAAATTATTGTACTAGACCTTAAAATTGTTTCTGCAGAACATGTGGCAGGTCTAGCTTTGGTAACTATTGCTTTAGGTGTGACGTATTTCTTATTAAAATATAAACGCTCTTCAAAGTCTGTTGAATAAAGACAGCTCGTGCTAATCAGTTTACTTATCTATTTCTATAACTCTTCGAGCCTAGTTAATTAGGCTCGTTATTTAGTACTTAAGATGCTTTACGATCATATCTTCTAAGTGGCTGTTTAGCGGCTCTACCGATGATTCAAAGTGTTTAAACTCTTTCATGTCTTTGCTAATAAGGTATTTATTGAAGTTCCAGCTAGGCTCTTTGCCTGTTTTTTCCGTTAAGTCTTGGAAAAATGCATTTTTGTTTTCAGCGGTTACTGCGCTTGTTGAAACCATGGTAAAGGTAACTCCGAAGTTTATAAAGCATACGCTAGCCGTTTGCTCTTCGGACTTGGATTCTTGGTTAAAATCATTCGATGGGAAGCCGACAATTTCAAGGCCCTGATCTTTGTATTTTTGATAAAGGCTTTCCAGTTTTTTGAATTGAGGGGTAAATCCGCAGTGGCTTGCCGTATTGACGACCAGTAATACCTTGTCATTAAATTTTTCGCAAAAGTTGACGGTCTTTTTTGAATGCAGTTTGATGGTTTCAAACTCAAGTATTGGATCGCAGCTTGAGTGCTCAGCGCTTGAATCGGCAGAGCTTGAATCGGCAGAGCTTGAGAAACTGGTGAAGAGTACTACTAGAAAGCTCGTCAATATTAAGCTGTTTTGACCTAGGGTTTTCGAAAAAATCGAGTTCATGGTGGTTGTTCCTGTGTTTCTACATTTATTTAACTATTACGGATATTGTCTTAAAGTAGATCACCGCTGCAGCGCTATAGACTGTCTAGATTATCCAGCAGTTTTTTAGCGTGCTGCAAAATTTCAGATTGTTGGGTTTCATCAATACGTTGCCATGTTTTATAGGGGAAGGCCATTCTAGGGTTTTTCTTAAACGTTTCTTTATGAGTATCTAAAAAATGCCAATAGAGGCTATTAAAAGGACACGCTTTAGCGCCTGTTTTGGCTTTCACTGAGTAGTTGCAATTCTTGCAATGATCACTCATCTTATTAATGTAGTTTCCGCTGGCAGCATACGGCTTTGTCGCAATTAAACCGCCATCCGCTGAAAGTGCCATTCCTCGGGTATTGGGTAATTCAACCCATTCGATCGCATCAATATAAATGCCCAGATACCAAGCGTCGACTTGATCGGGGTCGAGTCCTGTTAGTAGGGCAAAGTTTCCGGTAATCATTAAACGCTGTATGTGGTGGGCGTATGCATAATCCAGCGATTGAGTAACCGCTTTGTTAAGGCAGTTCATGTGTGTCTTGCCATCCCAAAACCATTTAGGCAGTGGGCGGTTTGCTTGCAGTGCATTGAGTTTAGAAATTTCGGGCATGTTGATCCAGTACATGCCACGAACGTATTCGCGCCAACCTAAAATTTGGCGAATAAAACCTTCCACTTGTGACAGGGTGATCGCGCCTTCAGATTGTTCAAATGCCGTTATTGCTGCATTAATTACGTCCAACGGGTGTAGCATTTTAGCGTTGATAGAAAAGCTTAAGCGCGAGTGATAAAGACTCCAAGCATGGTCTGAATTTTGTGTCATGGCATCTTGAAAGCGGCCAAAGTTGGGCAGGCAGGTTGTGCAAAAGAAGTGCAGTATTTGTTTAGACTGGACTCGGCTGCATGGCCATAGCAAAGCGGTTTCTGCTTTTCCCATAACCGGAATATTGTGGCGCTTTAAACGTTCAATGATTGCGGTGACATCGTTTGCAAATACAAGGGGTTTTGGAATGGCCGCGAGGTCGTCTTTTTTAAAGCTGTTGCGATTATCGGCATCAAAGTTCCATTGTCCACCTAAGGGCTGCCCATCTTCCATTAAAATATTAAAGCGTTTTCGCATGGCACGATAAAAGTTTTCCATGCGCACATGTTTATCTTTTTTAAAATATTGGGGGATGTCTTCTGCGGGTAAGATAAAGTGTTCGCTATCGAAACGCTTTAGTTCGAGCTTGTGATCTGCTTTTATAGTGTGTGTTAATTCATCGAGCTGTTGCTTTAACCGATATTCGTCAGGGCGCTGATAATGAATTTCTGTGCTTTCATACTGTCTAGATAGTGCGATAAGTAAATCACTTAACGTCGAATGATCGGCCGTATCATCGAGGGTGAGATGCAGAACATGATGGCCGGCTTTTTGTAGGGCTTGTGCGAAATTTTCCATGGATTTAAAAAACGCGCAAGTTTTTTGTATGTGATGTTTTACGTAATGTTGTTCTTGGTGCAGTTCGGCAATGACATACAAAACCCCGGGATCTTTTGTTTTAAACCAAGAGTGGTCGGCGTTTAACTGGTCGCCTAAGATGAGTCGCAGGGTATGATAGCTTTCATTATGTGTGTGCATGCTAATTCTTGTTCTTATATTGAGTCGGGCAGTACGCTCTGCCTGCGGTGAAAGACCTTAAGGCGAGATGCTTGGTCTTGCGGCCGCTCACACGCTGACGCCAGTTTTTGAAGGTCTTTTGTTTTAATCTAGCGCGCATTAACGAAATAACGTGGGGCTCTGATAAGCCAAATTGCAGCTTAATGGCTTCAAAGGGTGTCCTGTCTTCCCAGGCCATTTCTATCACTCTTGATGTCTCTTCAGTCGTTAATACGGTCGATAAGTCGGATTTTGTGATTTGTGTCATTATCAGTAAGCCTGCTGGTTTGTTGCTGCTCTATATAAGACTTACTGATAAAAATCGATTTTGGATCATTTTTTTGTTTTATTACTTTATCGGTTTATTTAATACTTCGTGTTTATAAATAGAGGATTTATTCTATGCCAGAGCCTGATTCAGAAAAAATATTAACCTTTACATCCGCTCAGGATTATTCACTTTGGCTCAAAGAAAATCACACCAAAGAGAGCGAGTTGTGGATAAAAATATTCAAGATCAAAACGGGTATGCTCAGTGTGACTTGGGACGATGTCGTTATCGAGTCGCTATGCTGGGGATGGATTGATGGTGTAAAGAAGTCACTTGATGATCAAGCCTATCTACAGAGGGTAACACCAAGAACAGCACGCAGTAATTGGTCGAAAAGGAATAGGGAGCATGTGGAGCGCTTGATCGTTGAAAATCGAATGATGGAATCAGGACTTGAGCATGTTCGAGCTGCCAAAGCGGATGGCCGCTGGGATAATGCCTATACGGCAAGTGAAATGGAGGTGCCAACGGATTTCTTAGTCGCTTTAGATGATAACCCTAGGGCGAAATGTTTTTTTGAAACCCTTACGAAGTCGAGTCGTTTTGTTATTGCTTATGGTTTATTGAGCGCGAAGAAAGCAGAGACAAGACAGAAACGATTTGAAAAGTATATGGACATGCTGAGTAATGAAGTTAAGCCTAAGTAGTTCCGATATCTTTTACATTTATCCTAAAGCAACTTACTATGCAGTTACATAATTATTATAATTCGTTTAGGTATAAAAAATTAAAACACTAACAGTATTACTCATTAACTTTGCCTTTATCACCTTAAGCTCAAGTAAAGCGTTGGCCACTGAATTCCCTAAGGTTAAAACTGAGTGCGTGAATGACAGTGAATTATGCTCAAAAAGCATACAGCATGAAAATTCATATGAACTAAGTTTCTACAATAATACTGCGCATGTTTTAACTGTAGATTTTAGTTATACCGCTTTAAATTATGATGTTGCTCATGCATTAACGCAGACCTTTACAATCGCACCAGCAGAAACAGTTCCTGTTTTCGAAACGTATGTTAATGATGTGAATGCATATAGCGAGCTTACTTGGAATTCAACCTATGAACATGGGGATTTTGAGGCCACTCACGATGATGATTATATTTATACACTGCCTTATCAGGCAGGTGAAGAATATTTAGTTAGCCAAGGTTTTAATGGAGCATACAGCCATAGCGAAGGAGCAAATCAATATAGCGTAGACTTTGTGATGGACGCAGGTACGCCTATTCTTGCTGCCAGGGCCGGTAAGGTCGTAAAGGTAGCAGAGTCTTCTAATCTGGGTGGAACATCGAGTTATTATTATGGAAAAGCTAATTTTGTCGTTATTGAACAAAGCGATGGCACACATGCAGAGTATTTCCATCTTAAGCAATATGGTGCATTGGTCGAAGTGGGGGATTTGGTTGAAGTAGGGCAAAAAATTGGGTTGTCAGGTAATACTGGATTCTCATCTGGGCCCCATTTACATTTTTCAATTACGTCGCCTGTGAGCGGTTCTGAAATGAAATCGTATCCTTTTGCATTTGAGGCCTTCAGTGGTGTGGTGACAGAGCCGTTAGTAGGATTTTATTATACATCTGTGACTGAGCTTTATACTCCAGCCCCGATTGATCCAAATATTATGGCTAAAAAGAAGTCTTCAAGTAGTGCGGGTTCCGTGCACTGGTTATTTCTAATAACACTTGGCATTGTTCTTTTAGCGTCTAAAAAACGTAGGATTTATGATTCGAAAAAGAAGTGCTAATACGTAAGCTGGCTGAATTTAAATGGCGGGTTATTGATTTAAACGCTAGATGGCCACCTAGGTATCTCGATGGCCATTTCACTTTAGACACCAAAAACATTATTTGAAGTTTTCTTTTCGGCTTTGGCAGCTTTCTTTTCTTTTGGCGTTAAAAGCGGCTTTTTCTTGGTGTTTTTCTTACTATCTTGACCTTTACTCATGATGCATTCCTATTTAGGTGCTTCTTAAACTTAAAACCAGTGGAACTGGCCTAAGGTCTGGCTGCTTGTAGAGTCAGTACTTGTGCTTAAGTAATACGCAGCTGCATCAGTATGGCCCTATGCTTGAAGAATAGATAGTTGAAGTATTACTATGCTGTCCCCCTTCAAGTTATAAGGGAATAACATAGGCTATTTGAACACTTAGCGTCGAGGGCTGGAATTTTTGTTTATTTCGAGTTAATAATAGATTGGAAGCATCGAGGCTTACTTGCCAATTTTGATATTGTCCTTGCATAAAAATATTCGCACCTAACCCTAACCCACCTTGGTTGTAACTGTCTTGATGGCAATTAGTTTTAATGGCCTCTATTTTCTGACTTGTGCTTTCTGATCCCGAATTTTTCACTAAATTGTTTCCAGATTCATAGCATGCGGTATTGGATTTATCACCCGTTAGGTACGCAGTCCCTCTAAGGTGGGCATAGCCGAGAGCTGCACCGACTCCAATACGAAAATATCGCTCACTATGCTGGCCTCCAAATTGGTAAAAAGTATTTGGTGTTAGTGCCAGCATAGTCGTTGTTATATAGGTTCCTAGATCTACATTCTTGCTTTTATTAGAGCGTTTGATTTTTTGCTCTAACGCATATGTATTGCTGTAGTTAAAGCCTATACCCCACCCCCAGTTTGAATGACCGAAGAAACTAGGTTTCAAATTTAGTGATATAAACGGAGATGGCAGAGTTCTGTCGCTGATAGTGGCTAACTCATCATTATTATTATTAAAGATGGTGACACTAAGACTGTTGAATGAGACTCCTGCTACTACATGAGATCCCACTAAAAATGGTTTTGCTAATTCGGCACAATCAGATTGCTTCACAACCTCCAGAACTTCGTCACAAGATAGTCCACGTACATCATTGTCTGATGCAATTACACTGGTAGCGCAGATTGTGCAGAGAATAAATACGAGGTGTCGGGTTGTACGCATCCATTAACCTTTGTGCTTAAAATGATATTTGAAGATAGTTTATAGTAAACCATAAAATGATGTGACTTAAGTCGGGTGGCGTATTATGTCTGCTCGGCGAGTTTGTCAGCAATGAAAGATTTTTTACTTGGCTATTAAGATGAATCTTTAGTGTAAGTGGTCTAAAATTTAAGTTAAATCGTAAACTATCTAGGTAAGATCATTATTAAGCATTACGCATCAGTCTCTTTGCGTTGTTTCTATGAGCTTATATTCGTCCAATTAAAACAAGCAACTATTTATTATGAAAAATAAAAAGATACTTACTGCATTTTCTTGCTTTGCTTTTTCAATGGCAGGGCTGGTTCAGGCTGCAACTTATGAGGTCACTAACAATGCAGCCTCAGGAAGCGGCACTCTTCGCTGGGCAATTTCAGAAGCTAATGCTAATACTGGTGCTGATATCATTGAAATATCAGCCACTTTCGACGATCAAAACCCGATTCGTGTTGATGCAGGCTTTGGAGTCTCTGGGCAATCGTCTGAAAATTCCATTGAAATAACTGATGATGTAATGATTAGAGGAAAAGGAAGTGATCGTTCAGTCATTGATGATCATCAGTACTGGATTACCAATAGCGGCCAAGTTGATGGCTATCCATTTGATGATAGCTCGACGGTGATTAGACCATCTGGGCGCCTCTTCAAGATTAATCATAATAATACCGCTGGCCGCACGATTGATGTAACGATTGAGAATATCGCAATGAGTGGCTTAGGTGGTCTTTTACAAACAGATAATGCCAATGTCACTCTAGACAATGTATTGGTTAACAATATTGTTGCGAACAAATCAGGAAGAAGCCTTGTAACTCATGGTAATGGTGGCAGCTTAACAATAAAAGACAGTTTGTTTTTCGAGAATAGGGCTGCGAACTCAACAGCTCTATTTACTCTACTGAATGATCTCACCATTATAAATTCAGCTTTCTCTGCTAATTTAGGCGGCTTGGTCGAGAATAGCGCGAGTCGATTTTTGGACATGCTTACAACTACGGGTGGTAACGTGCTAATCCGTGATTCTTACTTCGATAATTTAGATCAGTCGGCTATATTAATAACCGGGTTTGATGTTGAAATATCCAATACCTTATTGGATGGCCGTAGCCCTAGGGTTGCTCGTGGTATTAAAGTCATCGATGGTGATTTAACACTCACAAACAGCACACTATATTATCGATCAAAAACGGCTAATGGTTTTGATACGCTCTATCAAGGCACACACATTGAGTTAGCAGGAACGGCACAGTTAATTGCTTCTAATAATTTAATATTGTCCACCAACCCAGCAATAAATACTAAACCTCTGATATTTCCTGCAAATTGGGATGACGTTGCTACATACCCTAGAGCCATCAATCAGAATAATTATATCTCGACGGTTGGCGGTGATGACTCTGCACTGAATATGACCCCGTCAGTTTGTAATAATCGCCGGTGTTTTATTCCAAATGCTTTATCAGCCCCTTTGGTTGACCAAGGTAATAATGCCGCAGCACTTTATGGTAATGGTGCGCCCATTATTGCAGATTATTTAAAAGAAGCGCGCCCACAAGGTCTTGCCATTGATATTGGTGCTTATGAGAAGCATGAAACTTTAGTACCTCATGCAGACCATTATCAAACAGATCAAGACGTTAACCTTAGTGTAGTGGCAGCGAATGGTGTTCTTGCTAACGATACAACGCCAGGTGGACTAGATGCTGTATTGAGCAAGCAAGCGCTTCACGGTACGGTGACACTGAATGCTGATGGGTCTTTCGACTATGTACCTAATGCGGATTACTACGGGCAGGATGAATTTGAGTACGATTTGGCAGGCAAGCAGGCAGCCGTTACTATTGAGGTGCAATCAACTGGCTGGGTTCCGGTGGTTAACAATTTAAAGCCTATTGCTACGGCAGACAGCTACATTGTATATACCACTGGTGTGTTAAGTGTTCCAGCTCCAGGGTTACTAGCAAATGATACCGATGATCAAAATACCACGGAGCCTTACTATGCTGGCTTAACGGCACGATTACACCAAGCCCCCACTCATGGACGTGTTGTTATTAACGGCGATGGCAGCTTCACTTATACGCCAGAGGCTGGCTATGTTGGGCGAGATACCTTTAGCTATGATGTACAAGATGCCGGATTCAGTCATAGTGTTCCGCAAACGGTGGGGATTACTGTTAAGCCAGGTGATGTACCTGGAACCGTTCTGGGTAAAGCAGATGTGGGCACAAGTGGTGGTGCTATATCTTTCGGGGTCGTATTGGGTTTGTTCGGTCTTGTCATGCTTCGTTTAAGACGAATGAAGTTTGTATTGCTAATGATTTCAATGTTCACTTTATCGGTATCTACAAACCTGTACGCTAATGAAGAAAATGATCTTCGGAATAAAGGATTGTATCTTGATACTGGGTTAGGTCTTTCTTATCTTACTCCGGATTTGGGTAGTACTGAATGGCAACAAGATGAAGACATTCAACCTGCATTCGGTTTTGGAATTGGTTATCAGTTTGATGATCAGTGGTCAGCTGATTTAAAATATCATTGGTTAAATCACGCAAAACTAAAATCAGACGATGTAAACTATGGTGATACTGTTATTCATTATCATATGTTTAGTGCGAGTGGTAAGTACCGAATCAATCAGCTATGGGGAAGTAAGTATGCTCCGTTTTTAATTGTAGGTGCGAGCTATTTAGACCCCGTTATTAGTGGAGATTCTGATTTGATTAATGTGAAACATAATGCTCAGATAGATTATGGTATTGGTATCAATCTTAGCAATACGAAAGAAGGCCGAGTTGATTTAGGTTGGCGCCGAATCTCTGGAGATGTGCAATTCTTAGAGTTTACTTTCACGCTAAATATTTTTGATTAAGAGTATTCTTGTTTATTTGTTAACACTCTCCTATGTGTCGTGATGGTGTTAACAAATAGAGCTATTATTTTTTAAATTATTTGATATTCCCCTTGTATTCATCCAATCACTTTATTCTTCTGAGTTATAAATCAAAGGCATTTTTCCTTGCCACTTTTCCCATAGATGCGAATCCGATAATAAACGGGTCATGGCGACTGCTACGTTTATTCGGCTGACTTTACCTGCGTCAAATATAGCACTACGAATGGGCGCTGGGTGAAGTGAGTATGGAGTTGCATTGCAATGGTCGATCAATGCATCAGGGCGAACAACAACCCACTGAGTTGTGTGTTTACTGGCATCAAGTGTGCGCAAATAATTGGCTGCCTGTTCATTATCTTTATGAGGTGGTAGTAATAGCCTTAGAATGGTCAGTACAATGCGCTGCATTAACGAAATGGGTTCGTGCTGGTCTTTATTTCGCACACCGCTAGAATTCATTAGTACGAGTTTTAGAGGAGCCTTACGCTGGGGGCAAGCTAAGGTGAGTATTCGTTTAATGCTGTCACGAACCATCATCTGGGGGGCGCCATAGACTCCCCTCCAAGTTAAGTTATGGCCCAGACAAGATATGACTCCGTCAGCCTTCTCAATGAGTTTAGATAAGTGGGCATCCTCTAACGTTAATGCAGTGCCATTGATCAGAGTGAGCTGTTCTTCATCTCTTAGTTCTTCATTCCCTAGACCTTCCTCTCTTAGATCTTCATCAATTTTTTTAAGAGTGTTTTCTTGACCAGAGCTTCGTACTAATGCGATGACTTGGTGTTGCTGTGTTAATAATTCTTTTACCACGAGTCGGCCAGTCGCTCCTGTTGCTCCTAGTACTATTACTTTCATATTGCTTCCCTAACTCATGATTTGTGGGCGGATGTTTTAATGAGTATATTGATTCATAAGTGTTTAGGTACTGTTGATAATTGTATTGTACCTATTCATATTTGAATGGATTTTGTTATTGCCTGATTATGCTGGTGAGCTATTATCGTAAATAGATTAGGGGTGGTTTGATGGATTGGAAGCACATTCAGTTTGATTGGAATCATGCTCGGGCTTTTTTAGTGGTGGCTGATGAAGGTTCTTTATCAGCGGCAGGCCGAGCATTGGGCATTAGTCAGCCAACGTTAGGGCGGCAAATTACGGCCTTGGAAGAGCAGCTTAAAGTGACGTTATTTGAGCGAGTAGGTAAGGGGTTGTCGCTTACTCAAAGCGGTGTGCGCTTATACGAATACGTAAAGCAAATGGCTGAGGCTGCGAATCAGTTCTCTTTAGTTGCCCAAGGACAAAGTAATGACGTGAGTGGTGAGGTGTGTATATCGCTAACCGAACTCGATGCATATTTTAGCTTTGCCCCTTTAATTGCAAAATTTAAAGAATATGCACCCAATATTCAGTTAGAGCTGCAAGTATCGAATGATATTAGTGATTTAAAACGACGCGAAGCTGATATTGCCATTCGCTACAAAAGACCAACGGATCCCGATTTAATTGCTAAAAAAATAGGCACCGAAAAAGCGTTTTTATATGGCCATAAAGATTATATAAAGCACTTTGGTAATAAAGCTCCAAAGGATGTGAGTAATTTACAATTAATCGGTTTTGATCATAGCGATCAAATGAAAGATTATTTATTAAATATGGGGTTTCCGGCGAGTAAGGATCAATTTACCGTGATCTGTAAAAATCAGTTAGTACAACTGCAAATGATTTTACAAGGTGGCGCGCTAGCATTTTTACCGGATCATATTGCATCACGCTTTCCTGAATTAGAGCAGGCATTTAGTCAGCATTTTGTCCCGTTTGAGTTGCAGATGTGGCTGGTATGTCATAGAGAATTACACACCAGTAAAAAGGTGAGATTGGTATTTGATTTTTTAAGTGAGCAGTTAGGTCGATATTGAATCGTTGTTATTAAATTTTCGTCGATGCAGTGCTGGTGGCTGACCATACCAGCGTTTAAATGCTTTATAGAAACTACTGTTATCTTTATAGCCTAGCTTAATGCTGATGGTATCGATTGATTCAGTTTGTGAGCGCAGCAACATGGCAGCTTGCTCTTTTCTAATTGAATCAAATAACGATTTGAAATCGGTATTGTGTTCTTTTAGCTCTCTATAGAGTGTTTGGCGGCTCATGTTTAGGCGGTCACTGATAATGGTAACGCTGATAGGCTGCTGATTATTGATTAATTCTTTAAGTAAAAGAGATACTTTTTGGTCAATAGAAGTAGCAGAGTTTAAATCCTGAAGTGCCAATTTGGCTTTGCTTTTAATGATGTCTTTTAATAAATGGTTGCTACTCATAATAGGCATCGCTAATGCCTTATTATTGAAAATCAAACAGTTTTTATGACAATTAAAAGAGATATTTCTTCCAAATGTGCTGTGAAATATTTCAAGGGATTGCGGTTGAGGAAATGTAAATTCGGCCTTGAGTATTTCTATTTTTTTTCCACTTAATAGTTCTGCCCAAGCAATAATAGAGCTCATGCTTCGCTCTATAGCGAGGTTTGGGTAACCTTTATCTTGGGTGAATGAAAACGTTAAAGCGCATGTGTTTTCAGATTCAGATAATAGCCAGTGTTCAGAGGCATTCATTAGTGGAATGTGTTCAATAAAAATATTGAGGGCTTCTTTTAGTGAACTGGCTTGGCTTATCCAACTGGCTAGCAGTCCTTTAGCGTTTGGGTTGATGACTCTCCCGACTCTTAAGCCGATGTCGTGACTCTTTTTATGTTGAGCGACTTTTTGCCATAAGGCGATAAAGTCAGCTTCAGGTATGCGATCTGTTAATTCTGTAAGCCTGCCGAGAGAGATGTTTAACTGCTCAAGATCTTGGTGCGTAAGGATGTTGTCTGCAAGACATAGTTGGATTAAGTCGATGGCGGCTGCGATTGAAACGGAGTCAGTGCCTTTTTGTTGTGTCATGCATGTTACCAATGGACAGTTAATTGTTACGGCTGAACGTGGATAGAAGTGTTTAGCCTTTTTAATATACACACCTGGGCTTTTATTGAAGGAAAGAAAGTGAATATTTTAAAAACAGCATTCATCCTTATCATCGCGACTCTGCTGAGCGCATGTGGTGAAGAGTATAGCGCTGCTTGGCTTGAAGCTAAGTATAGCGATAAAACATCAAATTTTGTAACCATCGACGGTAACCGTATTCATTACCGTGATGAGTGCGAAAACAATGATGAGAATGAGTGTGATCAGCGAGATGTTATCGTTTTGATTCATGGAACCTCTTCATCTTTGCAAACCTGGGACAAGTGGACTGCTGGGTTAGTAAAACAATATCGTATTGTGCGTATGGATCTAACCGGATCTGGGCTTACGGGGCCTGATAAGAAGGATCGTTATGAGGTGAAGGATGATGTGGTGTTTATTTCAAGGCTCTTGCAGCACTTAAATATTCAGAATGCTCATATTGTAGGCAGTTCTTTAGGTGGGCGTATTGCTTGGCAGTACGCATTGGATTTTCCTAATCAAGTCTCATCGCTAACGCTTATCAATGCATTAGGCTATCCCCAAGATTCTTGGCCACCTGGAATTGAGATGGGGCAGTGGCCTGTTGTCGATAAATTAGTTACACATTTTTCGTCTAAGGTTATGTATCAGTATGGTTTAGAGGATGTGTATTTTTCGAAGGCGCTAATTGATGATGAATTAGTTGATCGATATTTTGAATTGTCACAATACCCTGGTAATTCTGATGCGTTTTTGAAGCGAGTAAAGGCGCGTTTAGATAAAGACAGCTATCTCATTGCTGGAATTAGTGTACCCACGTTAGTGCTTTGGGGGGATAATGATATTTATTTTCCGGTACGTAATGCGCAGCGATTTAAAACTGATATTAAAAACTCGCAGATTCATACCTATTCGAATGTTGGGCATTTACCTATGGAAGAGGTGCCGGAGGTTTCTTTAAATCATTTTCTTTCGTTTATTACAGCGGGGGAGCCTGCCTATTAAAATTCCCGTGATTGATACGAAAATGCAGTGGATTTCTAGGTTATTCTTTATGGCTTTTTCGATCATGCTATTTCAGATGATATTTATTGGTGAGTATTCCTATTACTCCATGGGGCATGAACGGTTTGTTTCTGCTCAGTCTCATCCTGTGAGGTTTTATTTTGGAATTACTTGGTTCAGTTTTATGATACTAGTTTCAGGTGTTTTTGGCTTTGTGGCAAAAAGAAAATAAGCGGTTAAAAGGAATTAACATTATGAAAGTATTGAAACAAAAAAGATTATTGTCACAACTATTACTCTTGTTAGTCTGTGTGTTGCTTGGCTTATCAGGCTGTGGCGGTGATTCAAACTCTAAAGACGTTGTTAGGAAGGATGTCCCAAAAGACATTCCAATTGACATTCCTGATGAGACTCCTGATGAAAACCCATTATTTACCGGTAATGCTTGGCTATCTGGCCCCGGTGGTGATGAAGAAGAGCAATGGAATTATGACGGTATTGATCGTCCTTTTATTTCGATTAAGCGGATAGAAGGTTTATGTACTTTCGACAATGGACTCGTCAGTGTAACGGATATGCAAAATGAGCGAGATGAGGCGTGGCATAGTCTGCAATACCCTAGGCCCGCTAATCAACCTGATGAGGTAACGTTTCCTCCTTATTCATTTTTATGTGATAAGCAGCCCTTTAGTGATTACCGTAAGGTGATGGACGGCGAATACGTTTGGACTTATTCAAACGTGAACGATGCAATGTTTTACGGCAATATTGTTTACGATACGTTTAAAAAATATTTAGGTGAGCCTGGGCTTGATCATAAAATTCGTTTACGGGTTCATTATGCGGGTCGCTCTAGAGACTATGCGTTTTGGGACGGTGCTTACGCTAACTTTTCAGATGCTTTTCCTTTCTATTATTCAATGTTGTCGCTGGATTCTGTGGCTCATGAGGTTGGGCACGGTGTGTTAAATCGAATTTCAACACTTAATTCATTTGAACGAGAAATCAGCACCGACGCTAGAACGTTGCATGAAGCGTTTGGTGATATTTCAGGTTTGATGGCTAAGTATGAATTTACTGGTCATACCGATAATTGGATTCATGGTGAGAAAATTTATGGGTTTTCACGTCACTTAAATAAAATCCAAACTGAAAGTGGTGCCATTGAAAGTTTATTGGATTATGACGATGCAGGAAGTAATTATTATTTACGTATTGGCATGATGACCTATCCTTTTTATGTACTAACAAACGAATGGGGCATTGAAACGGCTTACGATGTATATGTCAGCGCGGCTAAAAACTGTTGGTCGCCGATGACGGATTTAACTCAGGCGGCTGCATGTATTCAGCTTGCGGCAGAAGAAAAGGGATTATCCAAAGAGATTGTTACCACTGCATTTAAAACGGTAAAAATTAAATTATTCGATGACGGAGTTTTGAGTCATTTTTATGTCGAGCCTAATGTAGAAACTAGTGTAGAAACTAGTGTAGAAACTAGTGTAGAGACTAATGCAGTTGATAATACAAATGCTAGTATCGAAACCAATAGCCTTAGTTTTAAGTTTATCGATAATAGCCAAAGCACTAACCAAGTGATTGATTGGCACTGGGATTTTGGTGATGGTACTGAGTCGAATATGGCATCGCCGCAGCATGTTTATACGCAAGCGGGCACTTATACGATTCGTTTAACGGTAGAAGATCAATCAGGAGATTCAGATTATTTTGAGCGATCTCTTGAGGTGGCACATTGAAGAACAACAAATCAATAGGAATGGTTAGGAGGTAGATTAATGGCAAGACTTAAAGGAAAAGTGGCCCTCATTACAGGGGCTGCGCGCGGTATTGGACAGGCCATTGCAGAGTTATTTGCGCTTGAGGGCGCGCTTGTTATTGTCTCTGATATTAATGACGCCGCAGGAGAGCATGTTGCCCATAGCATGGGTGATGCTGCGCGCTACATTCATTTGGATGTATCGAAAGAGTCTGAGTGGGAAAATGCGTTTGCGCTAATTGAAACCACGTATGGAAAGCTAGATATCTTGGTTAACAATGCTGGCATTACGGGGTTCTTAGAATCTACTGGGCCTCATGATCCAGAAAACTTAGATCTCGACAGCTGGCATGCGGTGCATAAAACGAATCTCGACGGTGTGGCCTTAGGCTGTAAATATGGCATTAAGCTAATGAAGCATTCTGAAAATACCAGCATTGTGAATATTTCATCGCGTTCTGGGATCGTTGGTATTCCTGGGGCAGTAGCCTATGCTTCCAGCAAAGCGGCCGTACGAAATCATACTAAGTCGGTGGCTTTATATTGTGCCGATCAAGGTTATTCTGTGCGCTGTAACTCTATTCATCCAGGTGCGATTTATACGCCAATGTGGGATGCCATGTTAGGTGAGGGCGAGCAGAGAGAAGCCGCATTGAAAGAGGTTTCATTAGGAGTTCCGATGGGCAGAATGGGGGAGCCAAGTGATGTTGCCTATGCTGCTTTGTATCTTGCTTCAGACGAATCTAAGTATGTCACTGGCATTGAGTTGAATATCGATGGCGGTATCTTAGCAGGCAGCTCTGCGGCGCCTTCTAAAAAATAGCGATAGGAGAATATTTGTGAGGTGAGAGCCGTTGCATGAACGACAGCACCGCTCTTTAAGCTAAAAGAGCTATTCTGGGCATAATTGATATTTCCCACTTATTACACTTAAATTTAATAGCTGCTCTTTGAATGAGCGGCCTGAGTGCGAATTTGGTTTACGTTAATATTAAGCTTTTGATGTCTTTATGTTAGCGCTTAAAGGGTAAATATGGATAATCTTGAGAAGCAATTTTCTGCGTTAAAAGTATTGGTGGTTGACGATATGGACGCTATTAGGAATTTGGTGAGCTCTACACTCAAAGAACTCGGTGTACGCACTATTTTACAGGCGCCTAATGGCAGTGTTGCTTGGTCTCATATTCAAGGGGCGCCGGTCGATATGATTGTATGTGACTGGGATATGCCACAGGTCTCTGGTTTAGAGTTGCTAGAACTTGTCAGAAAATCTGAAAAGTATAATCATATTCCCTTTCTTATGTTGACGGGCAGTACCGAAAAATCAAAAGTGATGAATGCTGTTGTAGCGGGAGTGAGTGACTTTTTATCTAAGCCATTTTCCCCTAAAGATCTAGAGTATCGAGTGATTAAGTTGTTGCGCAAAGTTAAGTCTGATTAGGACTGTTATGAATGCTTTCCAGCAGGCGAATTAAAATATGCTATTTCATGATGGGTCCTCGATAAAAATATTCATGTTTTTAAGTGCTAGCATAAATGTGCTGGGTAACTTGCGATAAGCTAATGCGATTGATCTCGTTATTGGAGGATCTAGAGTGATAGGAATATAGGTTAATTTGTCATCATGTTTTATATAGGATTCGGGGATAACCGCTACCCCTAAGTTTAGTTTTACTAAACCTTGTAGCTGTAAATCATGAACGGCCTTACCTTGGTAAGTGATAGAAATATTGTTCTCGCTAATTAGTCGATTAAAGGCTTTACGATTTGTACAATAAGGCCTTTCGATAAAAGTTAGTCCTTCAAAACTTTGAAAATCAATATGTTTTTTCTGCGCGAGAATATGATCGTTACGAACTAGAAGCTTATAGTCTTCTTTATTTATGATTCTGAATTCAAATTGTGAAGGTAATCTCTCTTCGTCAATAATAGCGATTTGTGCTTGCTCGATTGAATCTGCGATTAAGATATCAATATCATCAGATATGCTTTTAATCGATTCAATTACATTTGAATAATGTTCGATATTAATATCCGGCTGAATATAGATAGGAATCTTTATTTTACTACTCGGGATGAACGCTTCTTCTAAGTGTTGATTTTGTAATAGGAAATCACTTGCAAGCTTGTAGAGTTTATTCCCATCGCGTGTTGGTTTTATTCCCTGTTTACTGCGCTCAAATAAAGTCACCTCTAAACTGGCTTCTAGCGATTTAATCGCATGGGTTATTGAGGGCTGCGCAATGAAGCATCGGGATGCAGCTGCTGTGATAGAGCCTTCTTCATAGGCCGCTAAAAAATAACGAAGTGGCTTTACTTCTATCATATAAAATACCTATGCATGAATAATATAAACAATATTATATCTATACTTTCTCTATTGCTAGTCTGATGTCTTATCGATAAAGACATTGGTTTATCAAGCTGTTTTATCGAGTTGATTTTTGAAAAGCAAGGGATAGATAAAAATGATTGAACGACAGGGTGATATCGCAATTCATCAATTACTGAATCGGTTTGAGCAAGGGGATATGTCATTACTTGATTTGGTCGCCGATGATATTGATTTACGGATTGACCACTACAAAGATGATGCCAATACTGACTGGCAGCAATGTACGAATAAAAGTGATTTTATAGCGGTATTAACACGACTCGGTGAGGAAATATTTCCGAGAGGAACGGTTATTAATACCCTGAGCTCTGAGCCATTAGGAGAGGGGTGGTACATCACCACATTTGACCAGTCCTTTTGGTATGGTTTGGCTAAAAAAGATGTACAGAGTCGAACTTATATTGTCTCTCATGAATTAGAGGGACAGATTGATTATTTTCGAGAGAATGTCAGTACGCTTCAGTATTAGGCTAATCAACTTATTATTGGAGTACGTGAAGCTACAGAATATAAAAGCCGTTAATAAAGCGGCTGTTTATATTCTGTAAATTTAACGTTAAGGCCTATCGCTTTTTAAGCGTTGAGCCTCGGTTATCTAGTCGGGCCATAATCTCGCGCATCTCTTTTGCTTCTGCTGCTGCTTTGGCGAGTTTCTTAGTTTCGCGTTCAGCTTTTTCTTCAGCGATGGCTTCTTTGATGGCGCGTTCTTTTGCGGCTGAATTTGTGCGACCAGAGGCAACTTTTGGCTTGACCAATTTAGTCGTTACTGGGCCGCCACTTGTTTTTGAGGCGGTTGGTTTTTTAGCCACAGTCTTTTTAGGTGCAGCTACCTTGATCGGTTTTGGCTTGGTCGTTTTAACACCGACTAAGCTAGTGCCTTGGTGCTCGTCCATGGCTTCTTCGAATAAATCTTTTAAGTCTTCTCTATCAAAAGCAACGGCATATTCAGAGGCCGTGAAACTTTTGGCCCCAAAGTCACGTATATCTTTAAATAAGCGAGCAGCGGTATGGTCTAATTGTGCGGCTTCTTGGTATTGTTTCCAGCGCTCTTCAACGCTATCTTTGGTCGTTCCAACATAGACTTCGTCGGTTACATCATTGGTAATAGTAAAAACAATCAAAATACTTCTCAAATCTTGGATAGGAAAAAAGGTTGAGCATTCTAATCGACCGAACGAAAAAGACTAGGCCAATATTGTAATTTTTAGCGAATATCCGGACTTTTTTTGCAAAAAAAATATTATTACGTTTGATTGTCTAGTTTGAAAATTTGCAAGTGTTTATTTGCTCGGTTTTTCTCTTTTTCCTGCGATCGCAACGGTGCTTTGTAAACGACCTGAGCGTATAAATTCTATGCTTATATTTTCACCAGGGCGTAAGGCTGCTATTTGATTCATCGCCGATTTAGCATTTTCGCTGGGTAAGTCATTAAGCGAGGTAATGATATCTCCAATCATTAAACCAGACTGCTGTGCAGGGCCGTTTAACGCCAAACCCGTAACGATTAAACCTTCTAGTGCGGTGGGTAGTTCGAGGCTGGTTAACAGTGCTGGGCTGGCTTCTTGAACTTCGATGCCCATCCAACCGCGTATGGTCTGGCCAAATTGTGTGATGTCGGCCAATACTTGTGCTGCACTGTTGGCGGGAATGGCAAACCCAATACCTTGCGACCCTCCCGATTTAGAATAAATTGCGGAGTTAATACCCACTAACTCTCCAAATGGATTGATCAGTGCACCGCCAGAATTTCCTGGGTTAATCGCAGCATCTGTTTGAATATAATCTTCGTAGGTATTTAATCCCAGCTGATTGCGCCCCATTGCGCTGACAATGCCCATGGTGACCGTTTGACCAACGCCAAAAGGATTGCCGATGGCTAATACCACATCGCCGATGCTGAGTGGGGCTTGCTCGGCGATTCGAATATACGGTAAATCACTTAGGTTAATTTTTAATACGGCTAAATCGACTTCTGCATCGCTGCCAATCAAGGTTGCTGGAATTTCACGGCCATCGTGCATTGATATTTTAATTTCAGAGGCACCCTCGATAACGTGATGATTGGTTAAAATATAGCCATCAGGGTTCATAATTACCCCTGACCCGAGGCTTGATTGCATACGCTCAGTGGGTTCGGTATCAAAAAAACGGCGTAAAAAAGAATTATTTAACAGCGGGTGCTGTTGCTGCTTGATGATGCGTTGAGTGAAAACGTTAACAACGGCAGGAGCTGCTATTTTTACTGCGCCAGAGTAACTCACAGGGCCTGTGCGATCGGTTGTGTGTGGTGCGGGTATGACGCTGGTTGGAGCAAGGTTTGTCGCGTATTGCAAAGTAGGGCGAATCTGTGGAAACCAATCAGGTTTGATCAATATTATTAATAAGGCAATAATTAGCCCGAGTAAGACCGGAATTAAATAAACAGTTAACCAATTTTGTGATTGTTGCATTGCATCTCTACCGCTTAGGGGTGCTTTTTTAAGGTGTACATTATTTAGAGCGTATTCTGTATTTAAAGAGTGTACTTTATTTATGCTTGCCATACCGACTAGGATTTTTTATGAGTATAAAACGTATCGATTTAATGCAGTACCTTAATAGTGTATTGCAGCCAGAAAAGTGCAAAGATTATTGCCCTAATGGCCTGCAGATTGAAGGTGCGTCAGAGATTAACAAGATCGTTACCGGTGTGACTGCAAGCCAAGCGTTAATCGATGCCGCCATTGCTGAGAAAGCTGACGCGATATTGGTACATCATGGCTACTTTTGGCGGGGTGAGAACGAATGCCTGACGGGCATTAAAAAGAAGCGTATTCAGACACTGTTAGCGCATGATATTAGTCTCATTGCCTATCACCTGCCGTTAGATAATCATTCTGAATTGGGCAATAACGCTCAGCTGGCCAAAGTATTGGGTTTGACGATTGAATCAGGACTTTGCCCGACGGATCCTTCTGTTCCAGGGCTCATTGGACGTTTGCCGAAGCCTATGACTGCTCGTGATTTTTCTGCGTGGCTAGAACAGTGTTTGCAGCGTGAACCCTTACATCTTGGGCTAGATAACGAGCAGATGATTGAAAGCATTGCATGGTGTACTGGCGGCGCGCAGGGCTATATGCAATATGCGGTTGATGCAGGTGTGGATGCATATTTAACCGGGGAAGTTTCAGAGCCAAGTCATCACCTTGCCGTTGAAACAGGAACGCACTTTTTTGCCGCAGGGCATCACGCGACCGAGCGTTATGGTGCAAAAGCATTGGGTGAGCACTTGGCAGCGAAGTTTGATGTTGAAGTGTGCTTTATAGATATTGATAACCCAGCATAATCTAGCAAGTATAAGGCTACATTTCTCAACAAATCGGATGAGGAATTAAGCGGCTAAATAAGCAGGGCCTGCTAAGCTTTTTTTAGACCTCGTCATTTCTGACGCGACTGGCTAGAAAAAGTGGACCCTGTTATGCCTATTAAAAAATATCTGGAAATTCTTGCTAAACACGATGGCTCAGACCTGTATCTCAGCACGGGGGCGCCACCTAGTGGTAAATTCCAAGGGGTTCTTAAGCCGCTGAGTAAGGAGCCGCTCAAGCCAGGGCAGATCTCAGAGATGATTAGTGGGGTCATGGATGCCGATCAGAAAAAAGAGTTTGAACAAGAATTAGAGCTCAATATGGCGATTAGCCTACCTGGAGTAGGGCGCTTTCGTTTGAATATGTTTCGCCAGCGCAATGAAGTTTCGGTAGTTGCTCGTAATATCGTGACGGATATCCCTAAATTTGATGATTTAGGCTTGCCCGAAGTATTGAAACAGGTGATTACCTCTAAGCGAGGGCTGATTTTGTTTGTCGGGGGGACGGGGTCCGGTAAATCGACCTCGCTCGCATCATTAATTGATCACCGTAATGCGACGTCTGCAGGTCATATCATCACTATTGAAGACCCTGTAGAATTTGTTCATAACCATAAAAAATCGATTATCAATCAGCGTGAAGTGGGCGTTGATACTAAGTCGTTCCATGCTGCGTTGAAAAATACCTTGCGCCAAGCCCCTGATGTGATTTTGATTGGTGAGATTCGAGATGCTGAAACGATGGAGCATGCTTTGGCTTTCGCTGAAACAGGGCACTTAGCCATCTCTACTTTGCATGCTAATAACGCCAACCAAGCATTAGATCGTATCATTAACTTCTTCCCTTCTGAGCGCCATGCTCAAATTTTGCAAGACCTTGGTTTGAATGTGCAGGCCATTGTCTCTCAGCGACTCGTGCCCACGATCGATAATAAGCGGGTTGCTGCGGTTGAGGTATTGCTTGGAACAAAAACGATTCAGGACCTCATCTATAAAGGTGATATAGATTCGATTAAAGAAATTATGGCGAAATCGGAAACTTTGGGTATGCAAAATTTTGATGCTGCACTCTTTAAACTGCATCAAAGTGGTAAGGTGAGCTTGGAAGAAGCCCTAAAAAATGCAGATTCGGCCAACAACTTACGCTTACGTATCAAACTAGCAGAAAGAGAAGAGGCTGGTGAGTCACCCAGTAATCAACCGGATAAATCGAGCTCCAAAGAACCGTCTGGCTTTGAAGGCTTGTCGTTAGAGAAAACGGCTGAAGAAATGTTGGCTGATGAGAAAAAAGCCATTGAAGATGCAGAGCTTGAGCGCTTTAAAGCGAATAAAAAGATCTAGTCAAAACCAAAAAAGGCCGCTTGATTTAAAATAAAGCGGCCTTCATTTATGCAAGAAAAATAGATTAAACGTTAAAACGGTAATGCATCACATCGCCGTCTTTAATCAAATATTCTTTACCTTCTAAGCGCCATTTACCTGCATCTTTCGCACCGGCTTCACCCTTGTACTGAATGAAATCTTCATAGGCGATTACTTCTGCGCGAATAAAACCTTTTTCGAAATCGGTGTGAATGACGCCAGCGCCATTAGGAGCCGTAGCGCCTACTGGTACTGTCCATGCACGCACTTCTTTAACGCCTGCAGTGAAATACGTCTGTAAACCTAATAGTTCGTAACCTGCACGAATTACACGATCAAGACCGGCTTCTTCCATACCCATGTCGTCTAAAAATTCTTTTTTCTCATCGTCATCAAGTTCAGAAATTTCAGCTTCAATCTGGTTACATACAGCAACGACTACTGCTTGATCAGATGCGGCAATTTCGCGTACGGTATCAAGATGAGGGTTGTTCTCAAAACCATCTTCACTGACGTTAGCGATGTACATAACGGGCTTCAGTGTTATCAGGTGGAACTGATCGAAAAGGGCATAGTCGCCATCTTCTTTAACCAATGTGCGAGCTGGTAGACCGTCGCTTAAATGAGCTACCAATTTTTCTAATAAGCCTTTTTGCTGTACCGCATCTTTAGCGCCGCCTTTAGCAACACGTGTAACGCGCTGTAATTGCTTTTCGCAAGATTCAAGGTCGGCCAAGATTAACTCGGTATTGATGATATCAACATCGTCAGCAGGAGAGATTTTGTTGGCTACGTGAATAACGTTTTCATCTTCAAAGCAGCGTACAACGTGAGCGATGGCATCGGTTTCACGAATGTTGGCTAAGAACTGGTTACCTAGGCCCTCACCTTTTGATGCGCCTTCAACTAAACCAGCAATATCAACAAATTCCATCGTGGTTGCTAATACACGTTCTGGCTTAACGATTTCTGCTAGTGCATCAAGACGTGCGTCTGGCATAGGCACCATGCCTGAGTTAGGCTCGATGGTGCAGAAAGGGAAGTTTTCTGCGCCAATGCCGGCTTTTGTCAGTGCGTTAAAAAGAGTCGATTTACCTACGTTGGGTAGACCAACGATTCCGCATTTAAAACCCATCGTGATGTCCTATATTTGTTTAGCTGTTTGTTCGCAATCAATAATCGGTGAGCGATTATTATGCTTTAAAAGTATGAAGTCTATTCATGGCTTTGCCCCAATCACCTTTTATGGCATCGGGCAATACGCGACTGGCTTCATCAATGGTCGCGTCCATTTGTGTTTTCTCGTTAGCGCTGGGTCGACCTAGTACGTGCCCAGTCACTTGGCTTTTATCACCCGGGTGGCCAATGCCAATACGCAGACGATGAAAGTTTTTATTGTTGCCTAGGCAAGCAATGATATCACGTAAGCCATTTTGACCACCGTGACCACCACCGGTTTTTAATTTAGCGACGCCAGACGGTAAGTCTAACTCATCGTGGGCTACTAAAATTTCTTCGGCGTTAATTTTGTAAAAATTAGCTAATGCTTGAACCGCTTGACCACTTTTATTCATAAAGGTGGTAGGGAATAATAACCAGACATCTTGGCCATCGATACGACCTTGGCCGCTGATACCATAAAACTTTTTATCGGCTTTTAAAGGAATATTATAAGCACGCGCAATCTCTGATATAAACCAAGCGCCTGCGTTATGACGTGTCGCTTCGTATTCAGAACCTGGGTTACCCAGACCGACTATGAGTTTAATTTTGCTCATCGTATTGTCTTCAGTTTAGTCTTTAGCATGATCGTTTATGTTTATTTGTATGCGCTTTAATAAGATAAAAGCGTTGATACAAAAAAGGGCTCATAAATGAGCCCTTTTTACTGTTTTCTCTGTGGGCTAACAACCTATTGGCTGTGGTGCTTCAGAGAAAGAAGATTACTCTTCGCCAGCTGCTTCTTCAGCGTCGTCTTCAGCTACACCTTTAGGAGTAAACAAAGAAACAACGGCTGTATCGTGATCTGCACCATGAGACAATGCTAGAGACTCAACGCCTTTAGGGAACTTGATGTCTGACAAGTGAATTACTTCACCTGCAACTGTTTCAGCAAGATCAATCTCGATGAACTCAGGAAGATCGCCTGCTGCACAGATAACGTCAATACTAGTCATCTGGTGATTGATCTTAGCACCGCCAGTTTTAACGGCTGGGCAAATATCTTCATTGATGAAGTGAATTGGAAGAGAAGACTTGATGATAGTCGCTTTGCTTACGCGAAGGAAATCAGCGTGCATTACGTCGTTACGAGCAGGGTGACGCTGCATATCTTTTAATACAACTTGCTCAGTCTTATCACCAATGTTCAAAGTGATGATGCTGCTGTAGTAAGCTTCGTTTTCTAAAGCTTTCTTCAACTCATTATCTTTCAACGTGATGTTGGTTGGCTTACGAGCGTTGCCGCCAGTTTTTCCGCCATAAATAATTGCTGGAACTAGACCTTCTAAACGACGTAGGCGGCGGCTCGCACCTTTCCCTACTACTTCGCGAAGTTCTGCGTTCAATGTTAAATCAGACATGGTAACTACCTTTCTTTATATATAAAGTCGCTTGCATGCTTAACATGATTGTTAAAGCTATGAGCGACTAAGTGCAGAAAACCCCAAGGGTAAAATACCCTTGAGGTTCTCTATATGTTGAAGAGTTTTGCGACCAAACTCCTCAACGTGAAACTTTCGATAGCAAATGTCTTTACGACGTTTGCTTATCTAAAGTATGTTTATCTAAGTTGGACTTATCTAAACATTGCGCTGATTGATTCTTCGTTATTAACACGACGAATCGATTCAGCTAATAGACCAGCGATTGTCAATTGACGAACGCGGCCAGATTTTTGTGCGGCTGCAGACAATGGAATCGTATCGGTAACTACTAACTCATCAAGAGCAGAAGCTTTCAAACGATCAATGGCTGGGCCAGATAGAACAGGGTGAGTACAATAAGCAACAACGGCTTTGGCACCACGTTCTTTTAATGCGGTAGCTGCGTGGCATAAAGTGCCTGCAGTATCGACCATGTCATCAACTAAGACACAAGTACGACCTTCAACATCACCGATAATGTTCATTATTTCGGCAACGTTGGCTTCTGGGCGACGCTTATCAATAATCGCTAGATCAACATTTAACTGTTTAGCGATAGCACGTGCGCGAACAACACCCCCCACGTCTGGAGAAACTACGATTAAGTCTTCGTATTTCTGACGAGCGATGTCATCTAATAAAATTGGAGAACCGTATACGTTATCAACAGGAACACTGAAAAAGCCCTGGATTTGGTCGGCGTGTAAATCAACCGTTAGTACGCGGTCGATACCTGAACCTACCATCATGTCAGCAACTGCGCGGGCACTAATTGGCACACGAGCACTACGAGGACGACGATCTTGGCGTGCATAACCGAAATAAGGAACAACCGCGGTGATACGGGCTGCAGAAGCACGACGTAAACCATCTGCCATTAGCAGAAGTTCCATCAAGTTATCGTTGGTTGGGGTACAGGTTGGCTGAATAATAAAAACGTCTTTACCACGCACATTTTCATCAATTTCAACGGTGATTTCACCATCACTGAATTTACCTACGGACATTTCGCCCATTGGAATATCTAAACGTTCAACGACTAGCTTGGCTAATTTTGGATTGGCGTTGCCGGTAAATACCATCAGTTTGGACACTATGGGTCACCTTTAGATTGTTCAGTAATGGATAAATAAGAAGTTGGCTGAGGTGGCAGGATTTGAACCTGCGCATGACGGGATCAAAACCCGTTGCCTTACCGCTTGGCGACACCCCAACTTTTTTAAAACCGTTTTTTCAAACGGAGCCGAATAATACCTTATGTGCAGAAGAAAGGTTAGTACCTTTCGCAATAAAAATATCTAATTCAGCCGGAAGCTTACTTGCAACTTGCGTTGCTTTGTTTTCTGAAGTAACGCTTAAGAAAACACAAGCTCCAGTGCCTGTCATCTTAGCAGAACCAAATTTGTTTAGCAAATTCAACGTCTTACCGATTTCAGGACTGAGTTTCGAGGCAACTAACTGACAGTCATTTCTAACTGTGTTTGCTGCTTGTCCCTCAAGTGCGTGGCGCATATTAAGGATCTCGCTGTCCCTTGTCAACTCTTTATGCGAAAAAATTTCTTTGGTATTTGAATGAGCGTTTGGGCAGGCTACTAAGAACCAGTTTTCAGCGAGATCGGGTAGTGGAGTGATCTTTTCCCCTATGCCTTCTGCCCAGCAGGCTTGACCCTTGATGAATACTGGCACGTCGGCGCCTAGCTTAATGCCTAGCTTGGCTAATTCTTCTAATGATAGATCGAGTTTCCATATAAAATTTAAAGCAAGCATCGTTGTTGCAGCATCTGAACTGCCTCCGCCTAAACCTCCCCCCATGGGCAATATTTTTTCTAAGCGTATATTTGCACCGCACTGTTTATTGCTGGCGTTGGGGTGGTTTTGTAAGCTGCGAGCGGCCTTGATAATTAAATTATCTTCAAAATTTACGCCGACTATTTCTGGACTCAGGGTTAATTCGCTATCGTTGCGTGACTGAAAACTGAGCTGGTCGCCATACTCTAAAAATTGGAAGATGGTTTGTAATTCATGATAACCATCAGCGCGCTGCCCTGTGATGTGCAGCATTAGATTTAACTTTGCCGGAGCAGGCACGGTTAACCATTGGGCGCTGGGGCTATTAGGGTCAGCTTTATCAGGGATAAAGTCATTAGGAGCAGGGTTGTTAGGAGAAGGGTTATTAGGAGCGGGATTATTCATAAATAGACCATTCTTTAATAGCGAGAACAAATTTAAAACCGTGACCGATGATCTTGATGCGGCCAGGCAACCAGGTTTCTCCTTGTGGCTGATAGCGAGAAAATTCAACCTGCCAATCATGCTGCTTTAGGCTTTCTAATAACCCTAAACTATTACGAACTTGGGTGAAGTCTGAGCTTGGGCTCGGTTGACCTTTTACCCAATAGCGCAAATCCAGTACGGGAAATTCCCAGCCTAAATAGGCGGCGACTAGGTATTCTGCTGACGGGGCTCGAACAGGTTCTTTGCTTGGCAATGTTAATGTTGCGTGGCTGCTATTTCCTTCAAGGCGGCTTGAGCCTTGGCCAAAGGGGCCTGATAAGAATAAATCAAAATCTTCATTATCTTGCTGCCAGGTTAAATAGCCGGTAACAGCGTCTTCTGGGCTGATAACAGAGAGTTTGCCGCGTACCTGCCATTGTTGAATTTGATTCAGTTGGTATTCTAGTTCTTGATCATCTTGCTGCAGGTTAAATACGCTGCAGCCAGATAGACCCATACTGATAAAGAGTATGAGCCCAAAATAGGAAGCTTTCATGGGGCTGAGGGTCACTTTGGTATTGACTGGAAATCGGAATCTAAATTAAGACGTTGTAAGGTTTCTTTTATAATAGGGCTATCGGGGCTTTGCTCTAAACCCTGTTGCCAAATACTCTTTGCTTCATCATTACGCTTGAGCTGCCAAAGCACCTCACCTAAATGTGCAGCGACTTCGTGGTCTGGGAAGTCTTTATAGGCCTGTTGAAGTAGTTCGGCTGATTTTTCTAAGTCACCTAATCGAAAGTAAGCCCAGCCCAAGCTATCGATAATAGCGGGATTATCAGGAGATATCTCGATGGCTTGCTTTATTAATACCATGGCTTCATCGATACGATCGGTTTTGTCGGCCAAGGTATATCCTAGGGCGTTAATCGCTTCTGCGTTTTCAGGCATGAGTTTAATTATGTGGCGTAGATCTCTTTCGAGTTGCCCTAAATCCCCAAGCTTTTCCGCCAATAGCCCTCGGCTATATAGTAATTTGGTGCTATCAGGTGATTCAATTAAAGCTGTATCAACAAGCTGGTAGGCTTCAAGAGTGAGTTCGTGCTGAATCAATAATTCTACTTCTAGCTGGACGAGCTCAATATTGCTATCTGGGAATTCACTGCGGCGATGAGTTAAGTAATCCCGAGCGGCGTTAATGTCTTTCAGTTCAATTAATAGCTGAGCCGCTTTATATTGAGCAGGTAAAAATTGACGACCTTTTTGAACTGACTGATAGTTACGAACGGCGCGAGGTAGGTCCTCTTGGCTTTCGGCAATACGAGCAAGATAAAAGTAGGCTTCGTCGGCCATGTTTTTATGTAAAGTTAATGGACTAAGTGTGGCGATTGCTTGGTCGTACTCTGCTAGCTCTATGTGCAGTAATCCCAGTGATAGCTGTATTGAATGATCATCAGGAAACTGTTGTGCTAGGTATTGAAATGCCGCGCGGGCTTCACTAAAACGCTTTAGGTCGATTAATATACGAGCGCGCAATACGCCAATGCCTTTATTTTTTGGCAGCTGTTCGTGTAAGTCGTCAAGTAAGACAAGGGCTTCTTCGTGCTGCTCTAGCTTGTGCAGTACCCTGGCTTTACTGATCGCTGCGGCAACATAGCTCTCTCTTAATGACAGTGCTTGGTTTAAGGCGGTGAGCGCTGCTGAATAATCTTCTAGCTGTAATAATAATGCGCCTTGGGCCATCCAAAGAGGTGCGTAATCATTGTGCTTTTGCGTTAATTCTTCAATTTGATGCAGAAGATCAAGTGTTTCATGGTTGCCTAGTGATTGAGCGTTTAAGGCAAGGAAATCAAATTGACTGGCTCCTACTAGATTAAAAACGGCCTCTAGGTGAGTCAGTGCTGAAGAGAATTTCCCTATTTTCATATAAGCAAGCGCTAAGGTTTGATGTGCTTGAGCTTCTTCTGGGGCGATTTTGACCCAAAGTATTGCGGATTCTAAAATGTATTCGTTAATACCTAAGTATTGCGCTATGCGTGTTGCACGTTCAGCAATGCCTGGATCTTGAGTTTGTTGTGCTTGATCTAAGTAGTTTGCTAAAGAAATATCGAATTGCTGGCGCTGCCCAGCGACTTCTGCAACTAATAATGAATACAGCGTCGCGGCTTCAAACGGTTTGTCATAATTTGGACTGGAAGGGGCTTGAATCGTATTTTTATCTGCCTCATAGGTGGCAGTTTGATGATCAGACCCCTCTTCTAACGAGGCGGTATCGCTGTTCATTGGAAGAAGTGAACAGCCTGCAATCAGGCCATTGGCGATTAATAAGGTAACAATCCGAAACAACATAACGACCTATATCCATTTATTCTGTCAACAGCATACTCTGAAATTTAACTAAAAGTCAGCGTTAAGTCTTCATTGTGGGTGAATTTATAGTAGACAAGGTAATGTGGAAAAGATTTCATGATTATTTCCCGTTATACTGTGCCGCTTTCGTCGATGTGTCATTTATTAAAAGGTCAGATTTAATCTCAGATGGGAATCATAGCGCTTGGCATTAATCACAAAACAGCCCCTGTGGCCGTACGTGAGAGGGTATCGTTTGATCCAGCAACTATGCCGGATGTTCTTCAGCAGCTGCTGCAAACGCTGACGCCCGTTACAGAAGTCTCGATTCTATCAACCTGCAATCGAACTGAAATCTATTGTTCTTATACAGATGGAGGCGAAGAGGTTGATGTGCAGGCGGGGCAAGCCTTACTGACATGGTTAAGTCAGCATCACGATGTTGACGAGAAAATATTATTAGACTCGTCGTATATTCATCATAATAATGATGCTGTTCAACATATGATGCGTGTTGCCTGCGGACTAGACTCGTTGGTACTTGGCGAGCCTCAAATTTTAGGTCAGTTTAAATCGGCTTATGCTGTTTCTCAGCAAGCGGGTACAACGGGCAGTGACCTTGGCCGTTTATTTCGACAAACCTTTACCGTCGCAAAAGAAGTTAGAACGAATACGGCGATTGGGCAAAACCCGGTATCAGTAGCGTTTGCTGCAGTGAGTATGGCTAAACACATCTTTTCTGATTTGAGTCGCAGCACTGCGTTACTTATTGGTGCAGGAGAGACCATTGACCTCGTTGCTAAGCATCTGAAGGATGCGGGTATTAAGCAAATTATTGTAGCAAACCGAACGTTGGCAAGAGCACAAAAACTGGCGGAGCAATTTCATGCAGAGGCGGTTTTATTAGAAGATATCGCACAAGAGTTACCCCGTGCTGACATTGTTATTTCATCGACGGCCAGTCCGCTACCTATATTAGGCAAAGGCACGGTCGAGCGAGCGATGAAGAAACGTCGCCATTCACCGATGTTTATGGTCGATATCGCAGTGCCACGAGATATCGAAGAAGAAGTTGGCGATTTAAATGACGTCTTTTTGTATACGGTGGACGATTTAAAAGACATCATTGAAGAAAATGTAAAGTCGCGCCAAGATGCTGCGGTTCAAGCTGAGCAGCTGATTATTTCAGGTGTAGAGCGTTTTATGCGAGAATTACGCTCATTAGATGTGGTTTCAACGGTGACGTCATTACGCGCTCAGATTGAAAGTCTTAAAGATGAGTGTCTTTCGAAGGCTCGCAGGCAGCTCGCGAATGGTGATGATCCTGCAAAAGTTTTGCAGCTGTTTGCTCATACGTATACCAATAAAATATTACACACTCCTACCAAGCAAATGCGTAAAGCAGGGGCCGAAGGCCAGCTTGAGATTATGGATTGGGTTCAAGAATTATTTCAGCTCTCGGATGATACTAATAACAGTATGACTGAGAACAAAGAGAAGAATACATCAGAATGAAAGAATCATTAGTTCATAAGTTGCAGCATTTATGTGAGCGCTACGAAGAAATTGGCCATCTACTCAGTGATAATGAAATTATCTCTAATCAAGACAAGTTTCGTGGTCTGTCAAAAGAGTATGCCGAATTAGAACCTGTTGTGCAGGCCTATGAAGCTTTCACTCAAGCAGAAGAAGATTTTGCTGAAGCTGAATTGTTATTAAAAGATGAAGACCCAGAAATGCGTGAAATGGGTCAAGAAGAATATAAATCAGCAAAAGCGACACTAGAAACATTAGAAGCTGATTTGCAGGTCTTGTTACTGCCAAAAGATCCGAACGATGGTCGTAACGTTATTCTAGAAATTCGTGCGGGGACCGGTGGTGATGAAGCCGCGATTTTCTCGGGCGATCTTTATCGTATGTATTCCCGTTATGCTGAAACACAGGGATTTCGAGTTGAAATATTAACCACCAACGATGGTGATCACGGCGGCTATAAAGAAATAATCGCTCGTATTTCGGGTTCTGATGTTTATTCTCAGCTGAAATTTGAGTCGGGTGCGCACCGAGTACAGCGTGTTCCTGAAACCGAATCTCAAGGTCGTGTTCATACATCGGCGTGTACCGTTGTAATCATGCCTGAAGTTGAAGGCGAAGGTGAGATTGAAATTAAGAAGGCTGATTTACGCGTTGATACGTTCCGTGCTTCGGGTTCGGGTGGTCAGCACGTTAACAAAACGGATTCAGCCATTCGTTTAACGCACTTACCAACAGGGTTTGTGGTTGAATGCCAAGACGAGCGTTCACAGCATAAAAACCGTGCGAAAGCGATGACGGTTCTAGCTAGCCGAATTAATGATGCCGTATTGCAAAAGCAGCAAGCCGAACAAGCGGCAGAGCGAAAGAGCTTGGTAGGTAGTGGAGACCGTTCGGAACGTATTCGTACGTATAATTATCCACAAGGTCGTGTTACCGATCACAGAATCAACTTAACCTTATACAAGCTGGATGAAGTGATGCAGGGAGATTTGGGTGCCGTTTTGAAACCTTTAATTACCGAGCATCAAACTGAGCAGTTAACCGCTTTAGGCAGCCAAGAACAATAGTTTATGGACGTTTTAATACTAGAGCCGTGGATGATTCTATTGTTCTTCTCTTTGCTATTGTTAGTCAGCTGTTTGGGCTGCCTAACGATAGGAAAACAGATCGGCAAAAAATCAGGTCATACTCTAGGTTTTGATGCCGGCTTTAGCGCGGGTTTCGAATCGGGTCAGCAACCGCTTAAGGTTGAAAATGCACTATTAAAGCAGCAAGTTCAAAATCAACAGCAACAGCACGCGCAACAGCACAAGTACAATCAAGATTTGCAGCAACAGCAACAGCAAACCTTTGAAAACCTCTCGCATAAAATATTCAACGAAAAACAGCAGCAAAATAAACAAGGCTTAGATGCTATTTTGCATCCTTTTAAAGATCAATTAGAAGGGCTACGGAAAAAAGTTGAAGACGTTTATCTACACGATACAAAAGATCGTGCGGTATTAAAGAGTCAAATCAGCGACCTTTACCATCTAAATCAAACCATGACCGCCGAAGCCAGTGCGTTGAGCAAAGCGTTGCGTGGTGATAAAAAAGCCCAGGGTAATTGGGGCGAGCTGGTATTAGAAACCGTTTTAGAGCGCTCGGGTTTACGCCTAGGTGAAGAGTATGTGCGCGAGCAAAATCATAAAGCCGATAATGGTCAAAACTATCGTCCTGATGTGATTATTAATCTGCCTGAAAATAAACATATTATTGTCGATGCCAAGGTTTCTTTGAATGCTTATAACGATTATGTGAATTCAGAAGACGATGCGCTAAAAAGCCAGTTTTTGAAACAGCATATCGACGCCATTCGGAATCATATTAAGGCGCTATCTGCCAAAGCTTATCAGCAATTACCAGGGCTGCATTCGCCTGATTTTGTATTTATGTTTATGCCAATCGAGCCCGCGTTTGTTGCAGCATTTCAGCATGATGAACAGTTATTTATGGATGCCTTTGATCAGCGAGTTGTCGTGGTGACGCCAACGACATTATTAGCCAGTTTGCGTACCATCGAAAGTTTATGGGCCATTGAGCGCCGAGGCCGTAGTGCCGATGAATTAAGCCAGCAAGCAGGAAAAGTCTATGACCGTTTACGCATCGTCGTAGAAAAAATGGACAAGTTGGGCAACCAATTAAACAGCGCCCAGAAAACCTATGACGAAACTTACAGTTCGTTAGCGCAAGGTCGTGGCAACCTAGTGAATACCGCCAATCAATTTGTTGAGCTTGGTGTAAGAATTAAGAAAAAAATATCCCAGCCTATTGCTGAAAAATCTGGGCAGAAGGAAGTCTCTGATGACATCACATAAATCGACTCATCCAAATACTCTTGCAACCAATAATGTGGATGGAAACTTGGATGGAAGCGTAGGTGGATTAAACGCCGCGGACGATATATTTGCCAACAGTGAGGGCATTGAACTGTCTGGACAGTTTACCTTTGATGGTGCGGTTGCCCGTGTATTTCCCGATATGATTAAACGCTCGGTTCCGGGCTATGCCGAAACCGTGGCTATGTCAGGGGTTATTGCCGGCGAGTATGCTAGAGACGATACTAATTTATACGATTTAGGCTGCTCGTTGGGCGCGGTTACTTTGGCGATGCGCCATGGCGTGAAAGCGCAGAACTGCAAAATATTGGGTATTGATAATTCAACGGCGATGATCGAGCAAGCGGGACACTATTTAGCGCTTGATGATGGCGATGTAGACGTCGAGTTATTGTGTGCGGATATTACGGCGCAAAATATCGATAATGCGTCTGTGGTTGCGCTGAATTATGTGTTGCAGTTTATCGCGAAAGAGCAACGCTTAGGTTTATTAAGTCAGATTGCTCAAGGCCTGAATCCAGGCGGCGCTTTGATCTTATCCGAGAAAATCTGCTTTGACGAAGATGAGCAGCCTTTACAGGATAAGTTACATCTCGATTTTAAACGCGCGAATGGCTATAGCGAATTAGAAATCGCACAAAAGCGCAGCGCCATCGAAAACGTACTGATCCCAGAAACAGAAAGTGCTCATATTGCCCGTTTAAAACAGGCAGGTTTCAGCCAAGTCATTCGCTGGTATCAATGCTTCAATTTTGTTTCTTACCTTGCGATTAAATAAGTCTCTAATGGTTAACAATCCCGGTGCTTAACAAGCCTAATGTTTAACAACTCCAATTTCTAACGAACCCAAAACTTAACAAATAGAATTTCCTTATGAACGTAGATGTATTTTCTTGGTTTGACAATATTCAAGCAGCCATGGAGCAAGAAGGCAGTTTATTAAAGCCTTGGGCGAATATTTTACCACAACAGCTGCATGCTATTTTTAACGAGAAAGTACATGGCGATCAGCAGCGTTGGTTGGATGCGTTAGAAAGCTTACCTGCAGTTGATAATGTCGTTGCAGATTTGCAGCAAGATCGTATTCAGCTAGCCAGTGCGGTGCTCAATGAAGCAGAAAATACAGCAGCCGTTAATGCAGACATTAAATCAGGGCTGCAGCAATTAAGCCCGTGGCGCAAAGGCCCGTTTCAATTTTTTGATACTCATATCGATACCGAGTGGCGCAGTGATTGGAAGTGGCAGCGCATTGCATCTCATCTTGCCCCCTTAGAAGGTCGCACTATTTTAGATGTGGGCTGTGGTTCGGGTTATCACATGTGGCGCATGCTGGGCGCGGGTGCATATCGAGTGGTTGGGGTTGATCCGTCGCGTTTATTTTTGGCGCAATTTCAGGCTTTCAAGCAATATGCTCAATCAGGGCAAGACGAACCGTTAAATATCGATTTATTACCGTTAAAAATGGAAGACGTACCGCGTCCACTGAAAGCCTTCGATACGACTTTTTCGATGGGGGTTCTGTACCATAGAAAATCTCCGATCGATCATTTGGCAGAATTGAAAGATACCCTGAAACCGGGTGGACAATTGGTACTCGAAACCTTAGTCATAGAAGGCGAACTGGGTGAAGTATTAATGCCGGAAGACCGCTATGCACAAATGCGTAATGTGTGGTTTTTACCAAACTGCGATACGCTTTTATTGTGGGCGCGACGTGCGGGTTTTAAAAACCCTAGAATTGTGGAAAAGAATATCACTAGCCTAGAAGAGCAGCGCTCGACCGATTGGATGCAGTATCAGTCTTTAACTGATTTTTTAGATGCTGAAGATAAGAGTAAAACGCTAGAGGGTTACCCGGCACCTTTGCGTGCAACATTAATTGCCGAGGCGTAATCGTTATAATTTTCTATTTTGTGGACTAAATCACTGTCAAATTGTTCGGATCTGACTTTACTGACTATACTAAATGAATACCTAATCACTTTAGTGTTTATTCTTAGAGTTTATTCTTAGAGTTTATTCGCGTGGTTAATCCAATAGTTGATGTCGTCGTTAATAGCCTAATTAATGTCGATAATTAGATGAAGAGTAGATTATGTCTGAAACCGAAGAGTTAACTGATGAGCAGCGCCTTAGTATTTTAGAAGGAAAAGTCGGTAAAAATAGAACCGTTATTATTGTGATTTCAATTGCGGTAGTGGTTATTTTATCGGTTTCTTTAACCCTGACATTGCTGAATGCATTGGGTGGGGATAAAAACTATGCGACTCAAGCGGCTTTCGAAGAACAAAAGGTCATCATAGCGTCACTCAGTGCAGAGCTAGAAAAGCAGCGCAGCCAGTTAGGAACGTTATCGTTAAACTATAAACAGAGTGAAGTATTTGTTTTCCAGCAAACCATGATAGAGCAAGAGCAAAGCTATCAAGAGTTTTTGAAAACGTTGAAGTTAGGTATGTATGACCTAGCCAAAATGATACAAGGGTCGCGTACTTGGCTGGATGTTTACAATGATAAAGTCGATGATGGCTTAAATGCGAGTAAGCAGCGAGAGAAAAATCTTAAACGAATAAAATAGGTTTTCTCATGCGTGTTTGAATGAGCATTGCTAATAGAAAGCGGAGTGTGGGGTTGATAAAGAACTATTCAATCCATACTTCGCGAATTGGCTCACCAAAATCGTCATAAATAATTTTTTTCTTCGGACGGCTACTCTTTACTGGCATTGCTGAACCTGCAGGTTTCTTACGCTCGTCTACCGCTTTTAATTCATCTATTAGGGGTGTTCTTTTTTGCTTCCGTTGTTCAAAACCGCTACTGCGGTCATTAAGCTTACCATTTACTAAACCACTTTCTCCACGCTGAAATTCACGCACTTCTCCGCCTTTGTTGAGGTATTGATCAACCTCGTTGTCCATTTGTTGGCGTATCTCACGTTTAGTTGGGCGTTTATTCATGGATAGTTATCATAAGGGGTGGCTGTTAGCTTTTAATTATTGATAGTGAAAGTATAGATGTCAAAACTCACTCTACCACTTGATGCTTAATCTTGTTAGTTTAACGTATATTAATCCATTCATATATTATGAGAAACGACGATGAAAGCTGACCGCTTGCTGTTGAGTATTGCCCGTAAAACGAGCCTAATTTTAGTTGCCACATTGATGATGACGGCCTGTACAGAAGAAACAATGAACAAATGGTCTCGTCAGGCGGACAACTTTTTAGGTGAAGATTTAAGAGTATCGTATGTTGATGGCGGTAAAGTGGTTAAATCATGGACCGTAAAAGATGGAAAAATTACCACAGGGCGTGATGATCAAGGGCGAGCGATTGGTTATTACTATTTTTGGAGCCTTGAAACGGGTTATGTTCAGCTACCGATTGAACGAACCTTGATAGAAGAGATCAAATAGCCGCCGATGCAGGTATCGAGGCCGGGCACCAAACACCAAGCAATCACAAAAAAGATTAAAAGACTCACTATGACCTTTGGTTTTAAAAAACATCTACAGCCTTATGCGGCCCGTTTAATATCGAGTAATGCACTGCTGGTCATGAAGCGTCAGTGGTATGAGAGCTGGCGTAAGCTTTTAAAACGCGAGCATCAGGTTGATGTCTACCTTAGAATTAACGATCCCTACAGTTATTTATTGGTGCAAGTATTAGCCGACGTTGAGCGGCGCTTTGATGTGCGCCTACAATTTAAAACCATCTTAAATCTTCAGCAAGATATGTATCCAGAAGAGCAGCTTTGGCACCATAATGCGTTTATTGATGCGACTCATCTCGCTAGGTTATATCAGCTCGATTGGCCTGAGGAAGCTCCGCAAGATGAACGAATTCGGGCAGAACAGGCTAGCCAGTTATTATTACAGCAAGAGGCACAAAGCCTTAAAAATCAGTATTGTGATTGGGCTGCTATCGAAAGCGTCTTTAAAAATTATTGGTTTCAGCAGGCTCTCGATAGCTTAGGTGATTCAAACGACTCTGATCCAAACGATTCTGAGTCGATTGTGCATTCTTGGAAGGATCTACTTCGAGCAAATGAGCTGTGCTTGGCTAAGAATGGTCATTATATGAGCGCGATGCTGCATTATGGTGGCGAATGGTATTGGGGGCTCGACCGACTAGACCATTTAGAACGACGCTTATTAGCCCTTGGCCAGGGTGAGGCGACAGAAGTTTTCTTCGATAAAACCTATGCCCAGTTTTGCCAAACTAAACCTTTAACTCAGCCTGATCCAAAACATAAAAAACTAATCCTCTATTTCTCTATTCGCAGCCCTTATTCTCACCTTGGTTTACAGCAAGCGGTGACATTGGCACAGCACTATCAATTAAGCTTAGACGTTAAGCCTATATTACCAATGATTATGCGCGGCTTATCTGTGCCTAATACAAAAAAGATGTATATCTTTCACGATACCAAGCGAGAAGCGCAGAAATTGGGAATTGATTATGGCTGGGTGGCAGATCCTTTAGGCGAGGGCGTTAATCGTTGTTACTCGCTGTTTAAGTATGCGCAATCACAAGGTGTGGAAATTGAATATCTATTGAACTATGCACAAGCCGTCAATGCCCAAGGCGTTTACTCTGATACCGATGAGGGCTTAAAATTAATAGTTGAGCGTACGGGGCTCGATTGGGCTTATGCGCAACCGCTGCTCAAGCAAAGCGATCGTGATAAACAGTGGCAAGGCTGGGCAGAAGGCAATCGCCAGCAGATGCTGGCATTGGGTTCGTGGGGAGTGCCAACTTACCAATACGGTGATTTGGTCCTGTGGGGGCAAGATAGAGTAGGATTGATTGAGCAAGCGATTCTGCAGCAAGCGTGATCCACGAATTAATGGTTAGATGGGATATTGTTGTTTAAAAAACAAACAGCTGATGGCCAGAAAGGCATTTGTATCGGCGGTATAATGAAAATCATTACTAAAATGTGTCTTTGTTTTCACAATATGGCATAAAACTCCATTACACTACGGCTCGCATTCAGTAGAATGCTGGTTAATATGCAAAAATAATTAAAAGAGATAATTTTGAAGGTACTCTTGTCTGCCATATGGTCCGTTAAATGGTATTTGTTAATCGGGCTATTCAGTTTTGTTATGTTCTTGGGGCTCACTGCGCCCTTGGAATATGTTTGGCCTAAAGTTCAGCCGCATGTAGGAAACTTGCCTGTTAAAGTTGAGTTGGTTACAGGCACTCTCTGGCAGGGTCAAGCACGCATCAATATTCCTAATGTTGGCAAGGTCACCGGCCAGTGGGATATTCAATTAAGTGAACTGATCACTGGGCAGCTTGCCGCCAATGTCAAAGTCTCAGGCGATGAGCTCAAATTTAAAGGACTCGTGCGCGGTAATGCTGATCACATTGAAGTAAGCCAAAGTGAAGCCTTTATGTCTTCGCGTTATCTTGCTCCGGTATTACGACAAGGGCGCTCATCATTGGTGGGCAACTTTGAACTGAATAAATTTAATGCGATCTTCTCCATTCATGATAAGCAAGTACTCGCTGCCGACGGCCGATTGCTGTTTAGTGGAGGCGATGTGAGTTTTCCTTTAGAAGGAAAGACGATTAATGCTACCTTACCTATTTTAGTGGGTGTTATTCAGAAACCTGCTGATAATGTTGAGCTAGAGATTACCAATACCGATGGTCAAGATATTGGAAAGGGGTATATTCAGCCAGATGGCTGGGCCGGCATTGGCATTCGTCGCCGATTCTTAGATATTTTAGGGCTTCAATGGCCAGCAGAAGTCCCCGCAGAGAAAGTCATATTTGAAGCGTCACAAAAACTGCTATGACCTTAATAAGAAATATATAAGACGATACAAATACTATGGATAGAATCATTAAACAGTTGGCAGCCAGGAGTGCAGAGTGACTGAGCAAACAATCATAATTTTGCCTTGGCAGCGACTGGCTTTAATTTTAGGTAAGTTAACTTTCACCGTGTTAATCTCTAGCCAGTTGGCTGTATTCACTTGGATGTTTTTAGCCCCTAGCACCTTAGTATTGTCTGAGCCTACGCGTGCTAAAGGCGCAGCGGTCGTCGCTCAAAACGACAGTATTGCAGACATGCATATCTTTGGTGATGCGACGGTCGCTGTTGTTGAAGTACCAAAAGAATTAGATGCGCCAACGACGCGTTTACGGTTAGCGTTATTAGGCGTTATGGCCGCGAGTATTGCGGAAAATTCCAGTGCAATTATTGCTCCTAAGGGCGGTGCGGGTAAAAATTATCGTATCGGTGATGTGGTGCAGGGGCGAACAAAGTTAGCCGCCGTGCAGCAAGATCAGGTGATTCTTGATAGCAACGGTAAGTTAGAAGCGCTAAAATTTGAGCTCGCAGGTAAGCAGGGTATTCAGCAATCCAGTAAGCCGACACCCGCACAAAAACGGGCTCAAACCCGTGGTACTTTTAAAGAAAGATTTAGCGGTATTCGGACCCCAGCAGATGCGGTGCAGTTATTAAAAGATGAAGTCAGTAATGATCCTGCGGGCGCATTAAGAAAGATGGGGCTAGAAACTTCTGGCAATGGATCAGGTTATAAAGTTTCAAGTTCCGGCTCAATGCTAACTCAGTTAGGTCTAAGGCCTGGCGATATAATATTGTCTGTTAACGGGCAGGCATTGGGCAATTTAGAAGATGATCAGGTGCTATTAGAAGAGGTTACTAATAGTGGACAAGCGCGCTTGGAAATTCAGCGTGGCAATGGTCGTTTTGTTGTTAATCATACCATTAAATAAGGACTTAATCGGTGCTCAAGCGTTTTTGTAAAATTGCACTGTTGGCTATGACGATTGCCATCAGCACTCCTGTAATGACTGTTCATGCAGAAGATCAAAATTGGCAAGTGAATCTTAATGATGCTGACATCTCAGCGTTCATTGGACAGATTGCTGATATTACCGGCAAAAGCTTTGTCATAGACCCTAGAGTCAAAGGTAAGGTCACAGTAGTTTCTACAGAAACTATGAATACCGAGGCCGTTTACGAGCTGTTCTTATCCGTCTTGCAAGTGCATGGTTATGCTGCCGTTCCTGCAGGCGATGTGATCATGGTTGTGCAGCAAAACTCAGTTAAGCAGCAAGGCCGTGATTTAGAAGATAAGTATAAAAAACAAAGCCAAGAAATGGTTACGAAAGTGATCACGATTAAAAATACGCCGGCTTTGGACTTAGTGCCTATCTTACGCCCACTGGTTGCAAAATATGGACATCTGGCTGGGGTTAAGTCTGCTAACGCTTTGATCATTTCTGACCACGCTTCAAATATTAATCGTATCGAACAGATTATTGATCGTCTTGATAAGTCTGGCTCTGAAGAGTTGGAAGTTATTCAGTTAAAAGAAGCATGGGTCGGAAACGTGGTAACCATGTTGCAAAGTCTTGACCCTGATAAAGTTGCTCAAGGTAAGGGTGCTAAGAGTGGCGGTGCGGGTAGTATTCGAGTCGTTGCCGATGAACGTAGTAATCGCCTTATTATTAAAGGTGAGAAAACGTCGCGTGAACGTATTCGTACCTTGATTCAGCAGCTTGATAAGCCTTCTTATTTCTCCGGTAGTACTAAGGTTATCCGCTTAAAGTATGCCGACTCTAAAAAACTGGCCGAGCTTTTAAAGAATGTTATGTCTGATTCCGATTCCGGTAATAAAGATGCTAACAAAGCAAAAGGTAAGGCGAGCATCCACGCGGATGAAGAATTAAACGCGCTGGTGGTTCGTGCCGAGCCTTCGGTCTTAAAAGAAATTGATGAAATTATTCATGAGCTAGATGTACGTCGTGCTCAGGTACTGATCGAATCGGCGATTGTTGAAGTAACCGGTGATGTGACCGATTCTTTAGGCTTTCAGTGGGCCGTGGGTGATACAGACAATCCAGTTGCAGGTACTAACTTTGGTAATGCAGGGCAGTCGCTTTCATCGATTGCCACTGGCGTTGCAACAGGTGCTCCAACATTGAGTAATGGTTTAACCGTGGGTGGCTTTAAAGAATCGAATGGCCAGATCGATTTTGGTGTGATTATCCAGGCGCTTGAGAGCCAGAGTAATACTAACTTACTATCGACGCCAAGCATCATGACACTGGATAACCAAGAAGCGGAAATTGTTGTGGGTCAGAACGTTCCTTTCTTAACAGGGTCGACTTCCTCTAGCTCAAACAGCAATCCATTTACGACGATTTCACGTGAAGACATTGGTGTAACGCTAAAAATTAAGCCGCATATTCACGAAGGCAATGAGTTGCGTCTAGAGGTTGAGGTTAGTGCTGAATCGGTTGCTAATACTACCGTTCAAGGCCAGGCCGATTTAATTACTAATAAGCGTAAGTTAAAAACAATGATTTTAGCGGCTGATGAAGAAACCATCGTATTGGGTGGATTGATCAGCGACGACATTACCGAAACGGAAAGTAAGGTGCCAATCTTAGGTGATATCCCACTTCTTGGTTGGTTATTTAAGAGTAAAAGTACGCAGCACGTTAAGCGTAACTTGATGGTTTTCTTAAGACCAACAATTGTATTAGATAAGCAAAAAGCGACAACGTTAACCCATGATAAATACAATGGCATCTGGGAATTTGAATTGTCAGGTGATGTTGAAGTTGATGCTGTTGACAAACGAATGAATCGTTTATTTCAAGGTGTTCAATTAGATAATTAATTGCTTCTAGACTATAAACGAAAATAAAAAAAGACCAGTCCAGACTGGTCTTTTTTTATGCCCGTAGAAAATTTGATATAAAGTAATCACGGCGCAATTAACCAATACCAAATCTAATGGGGCCCGATTAAAGTACTTGAATACCATGCTGCTCCAGAAGATCAACTAGGGCAATTAAGGGTAAGCCGACCAAGCTATTGGGGTCTCGTCCCTCTAAAGCGCTGAATAAGCGAATGCCCATGCCCTCTGACTTAAAGCTACCCGCACAATCTAGCGGCATTTCTTGTTCGATATAGCGACGGATTTGGGCATCGGTTAATTCACGAAAATGAACGGTAAAAGGTTCTACAATCGATAAAGTCTTTTTGGAGTGACTGTTAAAGCAGCATAAGCCTGTTAAAAACGTTACTTTTCTACCACTGCAATCACTTAGCTGCTGAACCGCATTTTCAAGAGTGTGTGGCTTGCCTAGAACGTGCTGTTGACCATTAATATCTAACACAGCGCATTGATCACTACCGATAATAATATGCTCAGAAAAGTCGCCTTGAAGCGCTTTGGCTTTTTCTATCGCTAAGCGCTCTACGTAAGCGCTGGCATCTTCGCTGGGCAATATCGATTCGTCTATATCTGGGCTTGCGCAGGTAAAGGGCAGCTGTAATTTCTCTAATAGCTGTTTGCGATAAGCCGAGCTTGACGCGAGTAGAAGCGGTAAAGACATTGTTAGAGAACCTTATTAATAAACCGTCTATGAAATAAACAAAAAAAGAGCAAAAAACAGAGCAAAAAAAAGGAGCCGAAGCTCCTTTTTTATATCACGGGTTTGCACCAGTGAAGATAGTAACTGATCACTTACGCTAGGTTAGCGTTAGCGAATTCCCAGTTAACTAGCGCCCAGAAACCTTTAAGGTAATCAGGACGTACATTGCGGTAATCAATGTAATAAGCGTGTTCCCACAAATCAACAGTGATTAGCGGAGTAACGCCTTCTTCTGTGATTGGCGTGCCAGCGTTAGACGTGTTAACGATGTCTAAAGAACCGTCAGCTAGTTGAACCAACCAAGTCCAGCTAGAACCGAAGTTGTTAACTGCTTTGTCGTTCAATTTTTCTTTCATCGCTTCGAAAGAACCGAAAGAAGCGTTGATCGCATCAGCGATAGCGCCAGTAGGTTCGCCGCCGCCGTTAGGGCTCATGCTGTTCCAGTAGAACGTATGGTTCCAGATTTGTGCTGCGTTATTGAAAACAGGACCTGTAGAAGTTTTAACGATTTCTTCTAGAGATTTGTTTTCATCAGCAGTACCACCAATTAGACCATTCAACTTAACAACGTAAGTATTGTGGTGCTTGCCATAGTGAAATGACAAAGTTTCTGCAGAAATGTGTGGCTCTAATGCATCTTGTGCATAAGGCAATGCGGGTAATTCAAACGCCATGTTGTCTCTCCGTTATTAGCTAAGTGATGTGGTGAAATTGCAGACTTCTATTATGATGCGAGCCTTACAACCACAATCTGGTGTGAATAATAGCACACCTTACGTTATCTTCTAGGTATGCAAAAGTGTGGTTTTAGTTTGATCCGCTTATCCGTTATACTAGCGCAACAAAAATACGTCCGAAAACGCTCAAAAATTCAACTGAGTAAGCGTTAAGTCGCCAGTTCGGTGTATTAATAATCATAATAATGAATAAATAAGACCCTGGGGGCACTATGTCAAACGAACAAGATTCCATACCAAAGATGCAAGCATCACAAGAAGACATGGCAATGCGCAAAAAACAGCTTCAGCAACGTCGCCTAGCTGCACAGCGTGCCGCAGAATCTGCTCCTGCCGCTGCAATCTCAGTGCCTGCGCCTAAGCAAACGATTGCGATTATTGCGTTGATATTAAGTTTGGCAATGGGTGGTTTTGCGGGCTTCTTATTTATGCAGCTGCAAGAAGCGAATGCTCAGTTGGCTAAAGCAGAAGGTATCTTGAATGGCCATGCGACGAACTTAGGAGTTTTAAATGATAAGTTGTCGGCATCTGATGAAAACTCAACGTTATCACTGGGCGCTTTAAAAGTATTATTAAAAGATAATGCGACAGAGATTCGTAAGCTTTGGGATCTAACAAATAAAACCAACAAACCTAACATTGCTAAAAATACTAAAGCGATTTCAGGCGTTAAAGCGTCGGTTGCTCAAGTAGATAAAAAAGCAGCAGGTATTGAAAAGAAAGCCGCGGGTCTTGAAAAAACCACGGCCGGACTAGAGAAGAAAATCGTTTTAGCGAATGGCGAAATCAGCGGGACTAAAACCAGTATTACTGCTTTAAAAACCAGCTTGGCAAATAATCAGCAAGCTTTAGAAGCTAAAATTGCGGCTTTAAAAACATCGGTAACGGGATTACCTGAAGCGACCGAGAAACGTATTGGTGATAACGAGCAGTCTATTCGCTCTATTGATGCGACGCGTAAAAAGCTCAACAGCTCTATGTCTGAAGTTGAATCACAATTTAATGAAATGAAGCTTGAGATTGAAGATATTCAAATTCGCTTAGATCGCATGCAAAATGCGATGACGGGCACGCTTTAGTCCTTTGTTAGATTCATTCAATAAACAAAGCATGCTTGCAGTCTTGCAGCATGCTTTGTTATCTCCTCAGCTTCACTTCTCAGATATACAGACCTTTCGTCAGCAATTCATGCTGGGTTCTCAGCACTACTCTAACGCCGTCAATGCCGTATATTTGGGTGCGCAGTCTGCAACTCCGGGTATGGCTTTTTTAGCGGGCTATCAAAATGCTATTCGTTGTTTGGATGTGAATTGCCCTAGTGATGAACTTGCTGCATTTTGTGTCTCAGAAAAAGGGGTTAAGAAACCTTGGGATATGGCGACGCAGCTTTCTTCGCAAGGTGCGCACAAGGTTCTTGATGGACAAAAGGGCTATGTGATGCTTATGCCGAATGAATTAGACCGCTTGTATGTGGTGGCAAAAAACGAAGAGGGCCAACTTTGCTGCGTTTATTTACCCAGCAATAGCCTAGGTGTCTCGGCAACAGAGCCATTAAAGGCGCCTTTCGTAGAAGATATTCCTCATAGTGGTGTGAGCTTTGATCAAGTCGAGATCTCACCTGAGAAGCTATTGGATATCGATGGACATCAACAGGCCAATAAACCCTTTCGTTATTGGGAAGATGTACACGTTGCTTTGGCTACGTTGGGCTGGGTATTGCGAGAGCAGATTGAGAGCGGAAAATCAGTGCAGGAATTAAGCGGTGAAATACAGCTGATTGAACAGTTAAATGAGAGCTTTGAAGCGTCGCCAGATTATTACACACTCGGCAGTATTACATTATTAGATCAGTGTCATGAAATGATGGATATTGGCTCTAAAAATGTGTCTGAAGGTGCTCAAAAACTGTGGATGAAAGACAGGTTGTTATTGCAGATGGGGCAAAAAATACGCCACCTAGTGCGCGCAAAATTAACCCGCTAAGCTTTCTTTTTATGAGGCTGTGTAAAACATTTGTAAATATCAGCGGGCGATGATATTTGTTCTAACATTGGGTGAAATAACGTTCGGATTACTAATCAGTGGTGACACTGTATTAATCGGCAAAGCTCTCACTTCTGTTACCCCATCATCATTAACTTCATAGGCCTCTTGGTGCTGATTACTGATCGGAGTATCGGCGGCGGTAACCAAATTTTCATCCTTACTATCAATGCTGGTAATACTCATCTCTTTATTTAAAAGTCTAGGAATATCAAGGCTTTGCGTCGTAGAGCGGTTGTAGCGTTTGGCCGTACTGTAGTCGTAATGATGCGGTCTTTTTTTCGCTTCATTAATCGCAGTAAAAATATCATCTGCATAGTATTCGTCATGAGGGTTCACCCCCCAGCTTAGTACTGGAGTTAAGCTCATGATTATTAAGGCGATTATGTGTTTATTATTCGTCTTCATACAGCATTACCTGACTTAAGGTTCTGGGGTGTAATAAGCTCTTGAGCGTGACGTAGAGCGAATATCTTTGGCACTTCCAGAGAATGCGCCAGAAGTATATTCAATCTTATCAATTTCAAAGGATACTGGCGTAATATCTTCTTTTTTAGAAGATGGTTGTATCGCTGTATCGATACTGAGCGTTTTAGTATCGGCTAAAAATTCTAATTCAGCGTCACTCTGCTTGTTGATAATGATATTCTCAGCACTGAGCTCTAATGGCGATGTTCGAACGGGTGCAACGTCTGCAGGGCCCGCTGCAGTAGCATCTAACGCCCCGTCGACGATTTCAGAAGACATTTCTGTATTCATCAATTTAGGAAAATCAAAGCTTTTTGATGTGCTGCGGTTATACCAGCGATTACCAACGTAAGTCTCGTCGGCAGGGCTATTTTCCGCTTCTTGAACGGCCGCATCAATGTCACTTGAATAGTAAGGGTTTTCGCTCGTTTGTGCATTGGCCAGCATGATGCCGCCACTAACGCATAAAAATGAGGCGATAATGAGTGGGGTTTTCATTGTTCAAACTCCCTGTTCTCTTGTTGTTTTTTGTTTTTTGTTATTTTTTGTTATGCATGGCATCATACAAGTGAGAACAAAATGATGCAAATGATCCCTGTGTGGATAGGACATAATAATGATAAAAATCGGATTATTGCTGCTGTCGGTATTCTTGTTACCGAGCTGCACAATTTACCAGTCTATTGGCCATAACTTTGGAAGTTTTGTCGCTGCTCCTAATGGACAAGATTTTCAACCCGTCGGCTACCGCTGGGACTATGAACATACTGCTTTAGTTTATGTATATCGCCCAGGTTCGACGTGGGCGAATGATGAACTTGAAGCGCCAAGCTTTTATTTGAATGACGACCGTTTATTCAACATTAAAGGGGGTAGCTATACTTGGTACGAATTAAAGCCGGGTAGGCATGAAGTTAAAATTCGCCGACCTCTAATGGGGCTGGAAGGAATAGATATCACCAATGTTATCGACTTCACCTTAAAGATGGTGACGGAATTGGACTTGAACGCAAAAGCGGGTACGGTCTATTACCTCCGTTATTCTGAAGTGGACAAAGACGCTGCTAAGTTCAAAGACATGACATTCCATCAAAATCCTTTGCAGGTTGTTACGCCTGAAGTCGCAATGGCTGAAATACAGGAGACTAAAATGTTGGATTCAGGTCGTGGTTTGATTGCAAGTATTGATAAAACTAAAGCGAAAGAAATCGCGATCGCAGAAGAGGCGATTGAAGAGACACGCGAAGCTGAAGAAGAGGAAGATAGCGCTCCTAAGAGCTGGAATCCTTTCTAGTAATCAGACAAGCAAAGGCAGCATTTGCCTGACGCTCCGTTTTAATTGAGTTACAATAAGCTATAACCTAATACCCGCCTCCCAGTGGGTATTGTTTTTTAGAGAGCTGGTTTTATAGCGCTAATAACTTGATGAGGACGTGACCCATGGCAAATGCCGTCACAGTTGTTCGCCAAGATGATCTGATTGAGAGCATCGCGGACGCACTGCAATATATTTCGTATTACCACCCAAAAGACTTCATCGACGCAGTTCATGAAGCTTATCTAAAAGAAGAATCAAAAGCGGCTAAAGATGCCATGGCTCAGATTCTGATCAACTCCCGTATGTGTGCCCAAGGCCACCGTCCAATTTGCCAAGATACCGGTATTGTTACTGTGTTCTTAGAAATTGGTATGGATGTGCGTTTTGAAGATGCCACTATGGGCATCGAAGACATCGCCAACGAAGGCGTTCGTCGCGCTTACTTGCACCCAGATAACGTATTACGTGCTTCTGTGCTTGCAGACCCTGATGGTGCACGTCGTAATACCAAAGATAATACCCCTGCGGTTATCCACGTTAAGCTTGTTCCTGGCAATACGGTAGACGTTCACGTTGCAGCAAAAGGTGGCGGCTCTGAAGCTAAGTCTAAGTTTGCTATGTTGAATCCATCGGATTCTGTGGTTGATTGGGTACTAGAACAAATTCCAAAAATGGGTGCCGGTTGGTGTCCACCAGGTATGCTCGGCATAGGCATCGGCGGTACCGCTGAAAAAGCCATGATGATTGCTAAAGAAGCGTTATTAGAGCCAGTCAACATTCAAGAACTGCAAGCTCGTGGTGCTGAAACGCGCGCTGAAGAAATACGTTTAGAATTGTTCGATAAAGTGAACAAGTTAGGTATTGGCGCTCAAGGTCTTGGCGGCTTAACCACAGTTGTTGATATTAAAGTTGCGGATTTCCCAACGCACGCGGCTAACAAGCCGGTTGCGATCATTCCAAACTGTGCTGCTACTCGCCACGCGCATTTTGTATTAGATGGCTCAGGCCCAGCCGCATTGCCTGCGCCTAAGCTTGAAGATTGGCCAGAAATTACGTGGGAAGTCGGTGATGGCGTTCGTCGTGTCAACATGAACGACATCACACCAGAAATGGTTAAAGACTGGCAGCCAGGTGAAACCGTATTACTATCAGGCAAGATGCTGACTGGCCGTGATGCGGCACACAAGCGCATGGTTGATATGATTAGCAAAGGTGAAGAGCTTCCTGTTGATCTGAAAGGTCGTTTCATCTATTACGTTGGCCCTGTTGATCCCGTTCGTGAAGAAGTGGTTGGCCCTGCTGGTCCAACGACGGCAACGCGTATGGATAAGTTCACCCGTACTGTTTTAGAAGAAACTGGCTTACTCGGCATGATCGGTAAAGCAGAGCGTGGCCCAATGGCGATTGAAGCGATTCGTGATAACGAAGCGGTGTATTTAATGGCTGTCGGTGGTGCTGCTTACCTTGTATCGCAAGCGATTAAAGGCGCTGAAGTTGTTGGTTTTGCAGACTTAGGTATGGAAGCTATCTACGAATTCGACGTTGTGGATATGCCAGTAACCGTAGCGGTTGATTCTCGTGGTTCGTCGGTTCACATTACCGGCCCGCAAGAATGGAAAGCGAAAATTGCTGCAAAGCAAATTGATTAATATTGGCAAGACCGTAGTCTGTCGTATTAATTTCTCGCTATAAAGAAGCCGGCCTGAGTTCAGAACTTAGGTCGGCTTTTTTGTAGGCGTTTTAACTATTTCCAGTCTTTATTATTCAAGCCTTTACTATCACAGTCTTTGTATTATCTTTTTCCGCTGCGTCCAGCGCTAAGCCCAATATAGTCAACTAACATCGCAGACCCTTCACACTCAAGCGGTTTAATACTGATCGAGTGTTTAAAATTGATTGCCGAAAGAATCAACTGAAACTTCCTATCAGCCACCGCGTCATGATCGCTATACGATCGAAATCTATTCGATAATTTGCCACCACACTTATGTGATTTAACTGACGTAAAAAAGTCAAAGCCCGCCTTGGTATCATCTTCAATTTGATAAATAGAAATAACGTTTAAATTGTTCTTTATCTTATTACTGTCAGCGAATGCCGCATGGGAATTAGCCAGACTGAATAAAATTAAAAAAGCTATCTGAATCAATGACTTCATAAATCCTCCGTTAGATTAAAAGTATAGCAAATTGTTCGAATTTGTCCTCGAAGCTAAATATCTGAACTATGCTGACATTAGAAATCTGAAAAAACATCAGGGTTAAGGAATGTTGATGCTTGTGCGAAATATAAAACTACTGTGTATCGGTCTGGTGCTATCGATCAATTATGCTCATGCGGCGGAGTCTGAACTGCCACTGATAGCCGAGCCCCCAGCAACGCTTTATACCGGCTTTGGGCAGTTATTAGAAGACGACAAAACCTTGGTATTAGATGAGCTGCTCGACCTAGACCAAGACGTTAAACGCATCGCGCTTTACCATAATGGTGATCGCCTACATCGTTTAATTCCTAAACAAGTTCATCAAATGATCGAAAATAAACTGATGGGGCGCTTAATGGAAAGCGGTCGTTTTGAAGTGATTCAATGTATTGAATGTAGAACCACCAAAGTAATGATGGCAGAAGACGAGCTTAAAATATCGCAAGCCGCCGAAACCAACCAAGAGTTACGAGTCTTATCAAAGAAAGTACGAGCGGATGCCTTTATGTTTTGGAGTGCTTCGGTACATCAGGATAAATTCACCATTAATTTACGTTTAGTGGATGGTGGCAATAATGAACTGCTATGGCTGAAAGAATATTCTAAAAAAACAACAAAAGAAGCTGAGCTAGAAGATTTTGACAAGGTTCAGTATGAAGTCATTGTTGGCGCTTGGGGCATTAAAGGAGAACGGAAAGGCCTTGTTGCCGCTGACGATGTTGAGCTAAATGGCGCAACCGTATTGGGTATTCGACGTAGAGAAAGCACTGGGCTAAACGAAAATGTTGAATACACTTTAGGCCTTGAATACTTTGCTAACTACTCATCTGGAGATATTTTTGACCTAAGTGGTTACAACCTAGAAGGGCGAATCATTGCCGATGTCTCTTCATTGGATGATGTCTTAGAAACCAAGGTGTATTTAGGTATTGGGCAATCATTTTTTAATGATGCGAATAGCTTGGTTTTTCGGTTTGGCTTTGAGTTTCCCTTTTTCAAAGACGGCTTCATGGACTTTGGCGTGATCTATATGCAAGACACCGTCGTTAAGTGGAAAAAAGATACTGCGTATGAAGAGACTGGCACATTTGGCGGTGCAAGTTATGACTTAACACTGGGCATGCGCTTTTAAGGACACATTATGAAACAGTTAGCGATCGTATTATTAGTAGTATTAATCAGTGCCTGTACGCATGAAAGAACCAATCGAACTCTGACTAAGTATGGGACTTATCAGCCTGAGTTAAAGGGGATTGGAGAGCAAAGCACAGAAGCTACCGCAGAGATCTCATTAGAAACCATTGAGAAGCGCAAGCAAGTCGCAGATCTAGCCAAAAAGAATCATGGCTTGATGCACATTCACCGTTACGGGCCAGGCTTTGATGTATTAATGACCCTTGATGCCGGTGATAGTGATGTGAGCTTCAGCATGAAGCTACCAAAATCGGCGGGAGCGATGGAAGATTCTAGTAACGGTGATTTACAAAAAACAGCTGAGGAAATTGCAGAAAAGAATAAGCAAGTTCTTGCCAGCTTAAATGATGAAAAAGCGGAAGCGCACCATGAAGAATTTGAGCAGCGCAACGATCTGGTTGAACAAAAGAAAATTCAAGATTTTAAAGCATCTACTAAGCATATATTCAGTGCGCAATCGCTCTTCTACAAAAAACAGTATTGGCAATCATTGGATGAAACGAATAAAGCGCTAGAGCTGGTTCCTGATTCTGCGCAAGCTCATGCTTTAAAAGGCAGTATCTATTACAAGATGGGGTTGATACCAGAAGCCAAAGCGAGCTGGCAGCAAGCGTTAGAAATTGATCCGAATATGGAGCAAGTTAAATCCAGTTTGGCACGCTTGAGGTAGGGGAATGATGATGAATAGAGTGTTAAAAACTGCCATCAAATTATGCCTGATTATTTCAGTGATATATCCCGCGGTGAATGCTTACGCCGAAACGGGAAAAACCTTTGAAGTACCCGCTAAAAGGGACGAGGTTGAAGAGGTTCGTTTTAAAGATGAGATGGAGGCGCGTTTAAATCGTGACCTTCAAGCCTACCTTGGCAATAACCGCTTTATTATTCATGTTGAAGCTGAACTGAAGAAGACGCGAACCATTGTGAAAGAAAGGTCGAGCACAGGATCAAAAAATATTCCTGAACGTCCAGTATTTAGCTCAAAGCCTCTGCCTTTTACCATTACCAATAAACCAAGAGAAGTTGAAGAGACTTTGCCTGGATTGCCGACTAGTGATCTTCCGGTTTTTGAAGATAATAGCGCCGAGCTTAATACACTTAAACTTCGCATTCAGCAGCTTGAGAGTGAAAGGCAGCAAGCATTAAATTATGCCGAAACCTTACGCCAAGAAGCAGAAAAGCAAATAGAAGAAATAAAAAATAAAACCTTAGGCTATCGAAATACGATTAACAAACTGACGATTACGTTAGTTTTAGATAAAGAGCTGAAAGATGATCAAGTTGAATTTATTCGTAACTTAATTACCCGTAAAGCTCGTTTAGATGAGCTGCGTGGCGATTCATTTAGCATTGTTAGAACAACATTTAAAAAGGTCGAAAATCCTAATGACGCATTAGCAGGTTGGCAGAAGTACCAAGGCTGGATCATGTTGGGCTGCTTTGGTTTTATGATGCTGCTATTGCTACTGGCGTTGTATTTATTTAATAAGCGCTTAGGCGCTACTCTGCAAGACAAGTCTAGAAATAGTCATGATATGCCAAGCTCGACGCCGACTATTGCACCAGATGTTTCCGCTGAAGAACCGGCTAATAATGATTATCGAGATAAGCGCCGACAGTTGAACGAATTACGCCAAGAATTGGTGACTATTGGTCTAGGCCAGCCACAGTTATTTCAGCAGAGAATTAATGAGCAGCTAAACAGTGGCAACAATCAAAACGTGGCTGCGCTGCATGAAGTATTAGGAAAAGGGCTGTTTCGCAGTTTATATCCCAAAATATCGAATGAAGATGCCGAGGCCTTTGCGGAACAAACCGCAAGGGAGCCGCTGGATAATGAACAGCGAATCACTTATCTGAACAACCTTCGACATGAAATGTTAAAAGCGCTGGGGGATGATGAAACCGGTAATGCGCCTTTTGCTTTCTTAGATAAGTTAAATGATTCACAAGTCTTGTACCTTATTAAAGATGAAGAAACACGAATAAAAGCGTTAGTTTTTTCTCAGTTGCCTGCTAAACGCGCCGCCAGTTTGGTGCAGCGTTTAGAAGGGCAGGAGCAGTCAGCGGTTGCTTATGAATTAGGTGAGTTTGAAACCTTACCGGTTTCTACCTTTAAGGATGTTGCTGACCGCTTAGCGCAAAAATCATTACATGTTCCGAGTTTCGAAAATGTATCTGCCAATGGTTTATCGGTATTGATTAACATGCTCGATACCATGAGTAGTGGTGAAGAAGCGCGCTTACTCAAAACGTTGAAGTCTGACAAGCCAGAAACATATTATCGTTTACGCCAAGTTTATTATACCTACGCCGATCTTATGCGAACCCCAGAGCGTATTATCGCGAATGAACTCAGAGAGATTGATCGCAGCATAATGGCACTGTCTTTATGCAATACCCCGATTGAATTTAAGCGACATGTATTAACCGGCCTGCCAGTAAAACTGCGCTCAGCGGTTATTGCTGAATTAAAAGTTCAAGAAGGCCAAGCAGCACAAGAGCAGACCGAGCAAGCGAGAAATCAAGTCGTGGCTAAAATGCGAGAAGTATTAAAAGCGGGTCGTTTCTCTATGGAAGAATTGATCGCTGTTGCGAATCCAAATTAAGGATCAAGTATGAATCGATTTTCATTTAGTACGCTGTTCGGGATTACGGTTGCGATCAGTCTGTTTATATTTGCAATTGTCTCAAGCACTGATAATTATTTAATGTTCGTTAGTCTATCGAGCTTTGCCTTGGTTGCGGGCAGTACGTTTGCAGCGTCGTTGATCAGTTATACCACCGCAGATGTATTGAGGGCGGTTAAAGCCATATTCGAAACCTTGTTTCATGCGCCCACTGATACAAAACATTTACGCAAGCATGTTGAGCGTTTTATTGAATGGGCACAGATTTATCGCCAACAAGGCATTGCGGGTCTAGAAAGTTCACTGACCGATATAGAACGTAAGGATCCCTTTTTAGCTCACGGTATGGAGTTATTAAGCAGTGGTCATAAAAACCACGATATCCGCACCATTCTAACCGACGACATGGACGCCTTCTGGCAGCGAATGACGGTAGAGTCAAAAGTCTTAAATACCATGGCGGTGTATTCACCGGGCTTCGGTATGGTGGGGACCATTATTGGTTTAATTATCATGCTCGATAATATGAATGGTGATATGGCTGCGTTAGGTAAGGGCTTAGCATTAGCGTTAATTACAACACTTTATGGTGTTGTCTTGGCCAATATTCTATTTCGCCCTGCAGCCAATCAAGTCACAGAAAAACAGGAGTCGCTGTACTTTCGTGACCAGATGATTGTTGAAGGCTTTGTTTTATTAGCCGAAAAACGCGATGCGCTTTTTATGCAAGATCGGTTAAATGCTTATCTTAAACCGAACGCTCGTTATCAGCCTATAGAAGAAGAGCTGTAATGACAGATTCTATTTCTAATAAGCATCGTAGTTTAAGGCGTCGCCGCCCCAGCTTTGAAGACTCATCCAGTTCTTGGTTAATTACTTATTCTGATGCTGTCACCTTATTGTTGGCATTCTTTGTGATGATTCTGTCTGTCTCAGATATTAATCAAGGCAAGGTCGAAGCTCTAAAAGAAGGCCTGTCTGAAATGATGACAGGTGAAACACAGCCAACGCCTTTTACTGATATTAAATTAGGTCTTGAGCAGTTGATTGCGGAAAAGGGATTGGAAGATCAGGTTTCTGTAACTCTTGATGCTCAAGGTGTAAAAATCGAATTTGCGAATGTTGCTTTATATGAATCGGGTTCTGCTGATATTAAATCAGAAGCCATATCAACACTGAAAGAAGTGACGCAGGTGATACGAGAAACCAGTCATAAAACTCACATGGTCGAAGTGGAGGGGCATACCGATGATGTGCCAATTCATACAGAAAAATATCCTTCAAATTGGGAGTTATCCTCCGTACGTGCAACCAATATTGTGAAATACCTATTGGCGCAAGGGATTGAAAAAGAACGTCTAAAAGCCGCAGGCTATGCAGACAGTCGACCCAAAGAAGGAATTGACAACCTTCCTCTCAATCAGCAACGTCAAGGCAATCGACGTGTAGTGGTTTTTGTAAAGCGTTATTGATATTACTGCGTTGTTGAAACGGCTATTAATACGTCATCAAAATGTCATTTATATCGACTAGTCTGCTCTCACCCGTTATTAATTTATAATTATCGAGAGAGAATAGATGATGGAACTCCTTCAAAAAAATACCTTATACAAAGCGATTATTCTAGCCATGACCAGTAGCATGCTCATCGCTTGCGGTGCAAGTGATGATGGTGCTGACGGAACCCCAGGCACAGACGGTAAAAGTGCCGGTGGACCAGTATCGGTCGTCGATCCTACCAGTTTGGTATTCAGCGGCGTTAGCGCTCCTAAAACAGATGCAGAGAAACGTACCGTAATGGCATCTGACGCAATAATTGATGGCAAGGTTTATGGGGGCGCTTATAAAACACTAGTGCGCTCTGGAGATGATGTTAATGGTATTTATTTTGGCCAGTTAATTGATCAATCGGGCAGTGTATTAAAAGCTGACGATGGCTCGATTAAAATTTCAGACTCAAACGAATTTACGTCACTATTACCGATCGGGAATAAATTATTTTCAGTGTCGCAATTTGAAAGTAAGCCTGGCGCCATGTTCTTGATGGAATTAAATCAAGATAAAAGCAATGGTGAGTTAAGTGTTAAAAACATGAGCCAAATTGACCAGTCTGGAGTTGATGGTGGTTGGGTACATTGTGCAGCATCAGTGACACCTTGGACAACGCACTTAGCATCGGAAGAATATGAGCCGAATGCACGTTCATTGGTCACGGGCACAGATGCGCAGTCAGATGGCTATACCAAGGGTATGCTGGATTATTACACTGATATCAATCAATGGAACCCTTACTACTACGGTTGGAGCATTGAAGTTGCTGTAACAGAAGGTGCAGACGTTACCAGTACTAAACATTACGCGATGGGCCGTTTAGCGTTCGAGCTATCTTATGTGATGCCTGATAATAAAACGGCTTATATGACCGATGATGGCACCAACGTTGGCTTGTATATGTTTGTTGCAGACACGGCTAAAGATCTTAGCGCGGGAACGACCTACGCCGCTAAGTGGAATCAAACGTCTGCTGAAGGCATTGGCGCTGCAGATCTTGAATGGATTTCATTAGGGCACGCGACAGATGCTGAAATTCAAGATTACGTAAAGGGTACTAATGGTAAGAGTATGGCTACTTTTGCAGACATCTTTACCACAGCTGACCCTGTTGGTTCTACCTGCCCTGATACGTTTACGGCAATCAACGCGGGTGGTAAAGGGCTTGAATGCCTGAAAGTAAATGACGGCATGGAAACCGTCGCTTCACGTTTAGAAACCCGTCGTTATGCAGCAATGCTAGGCGCAACGACCGAGTTCAGAAAAGAAGAAGGTGTTACCTTTGATGCGAAACGCAACAAGTTATACGTTGCGATGTCTTCTGTTGAAAAAGGCATGATGGACGACGATTCTTCAAGTGACTTTGGTGGTCCTAATCACATAGCACTGACTGAGATGAATAAATGCGGTGGTGTTTATGAATTAGACCTTGCGGCGAATGCGGGAATGGGATCAGAATTTGTCGCACAAAATATGAAAGGTCTAATCGCTGGTCGTCCAGTTGATGGCAGTGGTTATGGTACGACGACAGAGCCGCAGGCCGTGGGTTACGAGAATGGAAACAAGTGTCATATTGACGGCTTATCAAACCCCGATAACGTTACGTATATGTCGGGCTACGATAAATTAATTGTGGGTGAAGATACGGGTTCGGGTCACCAGAACGATGCGATCTGGGCTTACGATTTCAGCACACAAGATCTTGTTCGTATTCAAACAACGCCTTATGGTGCGGAAACAACGTCTCCATACTGGTACCCTAATATCAATGGTTGGGCTTATATGATGTCTGTTGTTCAGCATCCTTATGGCGAGTCTGATCGTGATGAAAATACGGGCGCAGGTGAAGCGCGTGCTTATACCGGTTATGTGGGTCCTTTCCCTGCTGTAAACTAATCGTAATATTTGCACGTTAATATTGAAAGGGTGGCATTGGCCACCCTTTTTTTATTGGAAACGAGTGAATTATGCTGCGTATTTTTTTTTCTTACTGTGCAATCTTGTGTCTTGTTGGGTGTGAGTCTTCTCAATCTGAAAGCTTAATATCTGAAAGCGATGAATTAACAAGCAATGAATTAACAAGCAATGAATTAACAAAGGACGTTCTAGAAAATCCGACGGCTTATATTCCCCCACAGTGTTATACAAAAACCACAGATGCCGATGGCGCCGTTCATAATCCCTGCTATGTCTGTCATACCGAAAGTAAGGCACCTAACTTTTTAAATGATATCGATGTACAGCAAGAACTTGTATTCCCCGAGCCAGGCGTCATAAATCGCTGGCATAACATGTTCAAAGATAATAGTGAAAAAGTTGAAGAAATAACGGACGATTTTATTTTGAATTATGTTCGTCAAGACAACTATAAAACGAATAATGGACGCCTAATTTTAGCAGATGCTTTAAATGAAGTACCCGCAGAATGGGATAGAAATAAAAATGGCGAATGGGATGGTTTCATTCCTGACAGTTATTATAATTTTAATGAAAAAGGATTTGATACAGCCCCAGATGGCAATTTAACAGGCTGGCGTGTCTTTGCTTATTATCCTTTTTTAGGCACGTTTATGCCGGTGAATGGTTCAACTGATGACGTGATGATTCGCTTACCCGAAGCATTTAGAAAAGACGAACAAGGCCTTTTCAATCAAGACGTTTATGAACTGAATTTATCAATTATTGAATCTCTATTAAAGCAAAAAGATATAGTCATCTCAGAAGTAGATGAAACACTTTATAGCGTAGATTTGAATAAAGATGGCAAGCTATCTCGTACGAATACAATACGCTTTTCTTGGTCGCCTAATGATAATTTTTTTATGAGCTATGTTGGCTTAGCAAAAACAAAACTAGAAAAGGATGACGTGAAATTAGCTGCCGGCCTTTTTCCGGTGGGGACCGAGTTTTTGCACAGCGTACGCTATATCGATGCCCAAAATGGTAAGACCGTGATGGCCAGTCGTATGAAAGAGCTGCGTTATGCGCGTAAAGATAACTGGCGTAATTATTATCAGTTAGAACGTATTGCGACTCAAGAAGTTAAAGAGCGCCATGATTTCCCTGATCGAACAAAACAAGTGCTGGGTAATATGGAAGTGGGATTAACCGTGCCGCAGGGTTGGACATATCAAGGTTTCATTGAAGATAAGCAAGGAGACCTTAGGCCGCAATCTTATGAAGAAAGTTATTTTTGCGTGGGTTGCCATAGCGGAACAGGAGCGACTGCGGATACGACATTTTCTTTCTCGCGTAAATTCGATAGTAATAACTTTAAGCAAGGCTGGTACAGCTGGCTTGAAAAAGACTTATCTGGAATATCAGATCCATTACGCAATGATGGAATTGGAGAATATGGATATTATTTAACGCATAACCCAAGTGGTAATGAGTATCGTAATAATGATGCCGTAAAAACTAAGTTTTATTATAATAACGGTGAAAAAAACACATCGGCTTTTAAAGAATTAGAGGCCGACATAAGTACCTTATTGATGCCTGAAGTGAAGCATGCGCTATTAATGAATAAAGCCTATAAAATCATTGTTAACGAACAAAGTTATCGTCATGGCCGTGATGGGCATGTCAAAAAAATTGATAATATTTATAAAAACGTTGAACTGGGTCAGGATACCGGAATTGTTAATGTACTTAATTTTCATTGATTAATAATAGACTGAGACTGCAGATATTTTCATGATTAACGTAGAGTTTTTGTTAGAAATTATTATAGCCTGCGTGATTATGGGTTGTGGTATTGGGGCTGATGTTGCTATTGCTACCTTTGTTAGAGCTCAGCAATTGGCCAAACAGAATCAAACAGGACATTGGATTATCGGTGTGACGTTGACTCATACTGTATTTCCAATGTGTGGTTATCTTTTGGCGTATTTTAGCATTCAGTCAATTCCGTTATTAACCCCAATTATTGGTGTATTGGCCTTTTCATTTATTGCGTACTTTTTACTGCAAGAACTTAATGGTTATTTGAGGGCTGATGACGCGGAGCAAAGCGAGGGTCAGTCATTGGTTACCTTTGCATTGATTTTAGCGGTAAGCTGGGATGCTTTGTGGTCGGGGCCTGCTAAATCTGCACAAGTCATGAGTTGGCCAAATGCATGGGTTTTTCTATCATTTCTATTGGTTGGATGTATTGTTGCACTGTGTGCTTTTATTGGATTATTTTTTGCTAAAAAATTCAACCATATGAATTCTAGATTTTCGACATTTATTGCATTGGGTTTGTGGGTTCAATATTCAGTAATAGCGTACTTTGGTTTTTTGGCCTTAATACGCTACACCTTGTCTATTATGATAAGTGGCTGGCAAATTTTTATGCTTTCATTCGTAATAACCGCCATCGTGATGATGTTGCTGTTTATTAAAAATGAAAGAAATCAACTCAGCCAAAACAGTATTATTTAACGATTTCATAGCATGGAATATAATCACCGTTAATCTTCATACGTCTTTGAGCTGCCATATTAGTGAGCAGTTCATCCATTGCGTGCATGATGTCTTCGTCCCCTTTAATCTGAAACACACCATGCTCTTTAACCGCGAGTACACCTTCTTCTTTTACGTTACCCGCAACAATACCAGAGAACGCACGGCGTAAATTTGCGGCAAGCTCGTGGATAGGCATCGTCTTAGAAATCTCAAGGCCAGCCATGTTTTGATGAGTCGGCGCAAAAGGCTGCTGAAAACTTTCGGCAATGGTGATGCCCCAGTTAAAGAAGAAGGCATCATTGGTTGATCTTCTATAATCTAATACGTCAGCTAAACCAGACTTCATTTTCTTGGCGACTTTAACCGGGTCATCGATCACTATGTCGTATCGTTGCTGTGCTTTCTTACCTAAGGTTAGCCCTATGAACGCATGCACTTTATCAAAGTAATCAGCACTTCCTGCGGGGCCTGTTAGAATCACGGGGAATGGCATGTCGATATTGCTAGGGTGCAATAAAATACCTAACAGATAGAGTATTTCTTCTAGCGTGCCAGGGCCACCCGGGAAAATAATGATACCGTGAGATAATCGAATAAAGCTTTCAAGGCGTTTTTCAATATCGGGCAGAATAACGAGTTCATTCACGATTGGATTAGGCGCTTCTGCGGCAATAATACCGGGCTCGGTAATACCAATATAACGGCCTGTTTTAATATGCTGTTTTGCGTGGCCAATGGTTGCTCCTTTCATGGGGCCTTTCATAGCGCCTGGGCCGCAACCGGTTCCTACATCTAAACCACGTAATCCTAATTCATAGCCTATCTTTTTGCTGTAATTATATTCATCACGAGAAATAGAGTGTCCACCCCAACAGACCACTAATCGTGGTGAGTAGTCAGGTTGCAAAATATTGGCGTTGCGTAAAATGTGGAAGGTCGCATTGGTAATATCTTCGCCGCTATCTAGATTAAAGCGTTGGCTTTGAAAAACAGAATCTTCGGTATATAAAATATCGCGTAATACCGAAAATAAGTGCTCTCGAATGCCTTTGATGATAACGCCATCCACAAATGCATGTGACGGTGCACCTTTAACATCAAGGGTTATTCCTCGGTCTTCTTGGCTGACGCGGATATCAAAGTTTTTAAATTCTTCAACCGACGATAAATAATCATCTGAGTTACTGCCGCAGTTGAGCACAGCAAATGCACAGCGACGAAATAGTTCGTAAGTTTTGCTATTGATGTCGCATATTTGTGAGACTTCATGCTTTGATAAAACACGTAAGTTTTTCTTAGGGTGTATGTGTGCATTAATAGTGCGCATTAAAAATCCTTCTTGTTAGCATTGTGATCGGTGTGGTTATAAACATTAAATTAAAACTATTAAGCCCAGAGCTCTAAAGGCCCATAATGACTAACGGTTTTAATAATATCAGTGCGAGTTACAATGCCTAATAGTTCATGTTGATCTGAAATAATGGGGAGTGCGTCAAGGTCGTACTCGTAAAGAGTACGAGTTGCTTGGCGAATATCGGTATCTGAGGAAAAACAAAATACGCGTTGTGCCGCAAACGTCATGATGTTTTTCGGGTTAATATTTTCTTGAATACCAGGTCCTCGCAAAATAGCGCGTTCGGCCAGCATGGCTAAAACGGTATTATCTTCATCGATAATAGGGATGCTCTGAAAGCCATACTGCTGAAAAAGTTGCCAAGCATCGGCAACGGTTGCCGTTGGACTTAGCGTGATAACATTTTTAGACATAATGTCGGCAAGCAAAGAAACCTGGCTAGGTTCTTTTTCAGCTTGGCGTTGTTTCTGAATGCTATAGGGATCTTGGCGGTTAGCCTCTGCTGCTGAATGTTGTTTTGCTAACGTTTGGGCAGCGTTGTTTTGCTGAGCTTGCGGATCATTTTCCGAGAAGTCATTGTATTGATCAATACCAGAGCTGCTTTTAGTCGCATGTACTTTTATTGAGCTTCGGTTGTCTTTTTTTTGCGGCGTAGCAATACGCCGGCCCATATCTACAACGATCAGTGCCAACTGGATTCCCTATTCTTTTAATATATATACAAATCACTACTTTCTTCATAAGACCACTATCTATATTCTAGTGCAAGTGTAATGGTCTTGAGTGGTGGTGGTATGAGTACGATCACCTAGTAAAATACTGTATAGAGAGTGTATCGAGTAAGCAATGGAACAAGTGTATAGATTAACCATATCGTGCCCAGATCGGGTTGGAATTGTTGCCAAGGTCGGAGGGTTTTTATCTTCCCACGGTGGCTGGATTGTCGAAGCAAATCATTATGCGGATCCAGTAAGTGGTTGGTTCTTTATGCGACATTGCATTAAGGCCAGTTCATTACCGTTTGGCTTAGAAGAATTTAAAGAAAAGTTTGCTCCCATCGCTGAAGAATTTCAGATGGATTGGCAAGTCAGTGATAGTGCACAAGCAAAGAAAATAATCTTAATGGCGAGTAAAGAAAGCCACTGCTTAAGTGACTTATTACACCGCGTGCATAGCAAAGAATTATTTTGTGATATTCCCTGTGTGATCTCAAACCATGACGACCTTCGCTCTATGGTTGAGTGGCACGGTATTCCGTTCTTCCACGTGCCGATGGTGCGCAGTGATGACGCAGACGAGCATGCAGCGAATAAGCAAGAACACTTTGACCGAGTGAATAGTATCATCGCAGAACATAAAGCCGACAGCATTGTGCTTGCGCGTTATATGCAGATTTTACCTGCAGAGATTTGTCAGCAGTATGCGGGGCAGGTGATTAATATTCACCACAGTTTCTTACCTTCTTTTGCGGGTGCCAAGCCGTATCATCAGGCTGCAGAGCGTGGGGTTAAATTGATTGGTGCGACTTGCCACTATGTTACAGAAGAACTGGATGCTGGGCCGATTATTGATCAAGACGTGATGCGCATTAGTCATCGCGATACGATTGAAGATACTGTGCGGTTAGGGAAAGATGTTGAGAAGCGTGTTTTATCCCGCGGTGTTCGCAGTCACGTAGAAGATCGCGTCTTGCTACACGGCAACAAAACAATCGTATTCTAAAAGAAGGGTGTAAAAAAAGGAGCTAAAGCTCCTTTTTTATTTTTTGAACACCTACAAGAATGCTTATTTTTTATGGTAAGACATCGCCGTATCAACTTCGTCGGCTGAACCCATTACCACAGAAACACGCTGGTGAATGTCGGTAGGGGTGACTTCCATGATTGGGTCGAAGGCCGTGCTGGCTTTACCACCGGCTTGTTCGATTAGCATGCTCATTGGGTTGCCTTCGTACATTAGGCGTAGTTTACCCGGCTTTGATGGATCGCGTTTATCGTATGGGTACATGAAAATACCACCACGGGTCAGTATGCGATGAACTTCTGCAACCATCGCGGCAACCCAGCGCATGTTATAACGCTTACCTAATGGGCCTTCTTCGCCTTGTAATAAATCGGCAACGTAGTTTTGCATTTCTGGTAACCAAAAACGCTGGTTAGACATGTTGATAGCAAATTCTTGAGTCTGTGCTGGGATTTGTACATTTTCGCGCATCAGCAAAAATTCACCTGTTGCTGGGTCCATTGCGAAAGAGTGGACGCCTTGGCCGGTAGTTAGCATCAAGATTGTTGATGGGCCATATAAAACATAACCTGCTGATACTTGCTCAGTACCGGCCTGTAAGTAAGCATCCGCTTTAGCAGCATCAGCGTCTTTGGTTGTTTTCAAAATAGAGAAAATTGTACCAACGGTAACGTTCACATCGATGTTAGAAGAACCGTCTAGTGGGTCAAACAATACTAAGTATTCGCCATCTTCGTTACAGGCAACCGGAAAATCTTCTTCTTCGCTGGCCATGCCTTTAACCATGCTCATGCTGGCTAGCTGGTCTTTGATGATGTCGTTAGAAATAACATCTAATTTCTTTTGCGTTTCGCCCTGAATGTTCTCTTCACCGGCGCAGCCTAAAATGCCTGCTAATGCCCCTTGTTGTAATTTATTGGAGATATCGACACAAGAAGTCATAAGACCGTTAAGAATGGCAGCAATATCGCTAGGAGTATTGTGCGCTTGCAGGAAAGAAGGCAAAGATTGCATATCGGGTTCTCGAAAGTGATTAGGCAAAGAGTCTATGAATATGGAAAAAGTGCTGCATCTTACCTGAATTCTCGGTCATTTTGAATGCCTAAAGATTGAACAATGATCTGAGACAAGCGCGACAGGAACTGCCCATAATACTAAAGCACTAATAGTGCGGTGCTAGGCCCGTATTTATCGACCTGAAATAGTTACTCAAATAGTCACTCACTAGCGACGAAAGGCAAGAGCAAGTACACTAGCGGCATACGATTTTTGTGGTAGTGGGTATGCATCTTCATATTTTAGGTATTTGTGGCACCTTTATGGGCAGTCTTGCTCAGTTAGCGAAAGCTCAAGGGCATAGAGTGACAGGGTCTGACCAAGGTATTTATCCGCCAATGAGCGATCAGCTTGAGAAGGCGGGTATCGAGGTCATTGCTGGTTTTGACCCTGCTCAGCTCGACCCAGCGCCAGATTATGTGATCATTGGAAATGCGATGAGCCGTGGTAATCCTGCGGTTGAATATGTATTAGATCGTGGCATGCCTTATATCTCTGGCCCAGATTGGATGGGTAAGTACTTACTTGCTGATAAATGGGTGATGGCGGTTGCGGGGACCCACGGTAAAACAACAACCGCGAGTATGCTGGCTTGGCTATTAGAATTCGGCGGAATGAACCCCGGCTATCTTATTGGTGGTGTTCCTGAAAACTTCTCGACGTCTGCACGCCTAACTGATTCCAATTTCTTTATTATCGAAGCCGATGAGTACGATACCGCGTTCTTTGATAAGCGTTCCAAATTTGTACATTACCACCCACGAACATTGGTGATGAATAACCTAGAGTTCGATCACGCAGACATCTTTGATGATCTGGCCGCGATCGAGCGTCAGTTTCACCACCTAGTACGAACGGTGCCGTCGACGGGGCAGGTTATTTACCCTGTTGAAAATGATGCTTTGCAACGAGTGATTGCACAAGGTTGCTGGAGTGAGCAAGCACTTCTTAACCACTCGGGTGGTTGGATGGTTGAAGCGCTATTAGCCGACTGCAGTCAGTTTAACGTTTTGTATCGCGGTGACATTGTCGCCACGGTTAAGTGGGCATCAAGCGGCGAGCATAATATGGCGAATGCATTAGCCGCGATTGTTGCTGCGCGTCATGTTGGCATCGAACCCCATACCTCTGCTGAAGCCCTTGCACAATTTCAATCGGTTAAGCGTCGAATGGAATTGGTCGGTGAAGCAGATGACATCCGAATTTATGATGATTTTGCGCATCATCCAACCGCAATTAAATTGACCCTCTCTGGGGCGAAAGCGAAAGGCATTATTGAAAAACGTGCAGGTCGTTTGATTGCCGTTTTAGAGCCTCGTTCAAATACTATGAAGCTGGGTGAGCATAAGGCTAAGTTGGCCGCCAGTGTTGAAGATGCCGACGCGGCTTATTGGCTAGAACCAGAAGGCTTGTCGTGGTCGTTAACCGATGCACTTGTGGGCATGAATAATCAAACCGTCTGCCAAAGTGTCGAAGCCTTAGAAACGCAACTTCTGCAAGATCTACGCACCGGAGATGATGTGGTTATTATGTCGAATGGCAGCTTCTCGGGTTTACACCGTTCGTTATTAGCCAAACTGAAAGAGCATACTGAGCGATGAATACGGCTTCTGTAATGAAAGAACATGCGCCTGATGTGAACGCGGCAACTAATATTTGTGTGGCGATTACCGGGGCGTCTGGTTCACCGTACGCTATGCGTTTGATCGACGTTTTATTAAAAAGCGGCTGTACCGTTTCGGTGATTATTTCCAAAGCGGCGCAGTTGGTTATGGCAACGGAAACTGAATTTAAAATACCGCCGAAAGTTCGCGCCCAAGCTGAATACTTAAGAGAGTATTTTGGTGCGAATGAGCAGCAGTTAAAAGTTTATGATCGAGAAGACTGGATGTCGCCTTGGGCATCGGGTTCTGGGCGCAACGGCGCCATGGTGATTTGCCCTTGCAGTACTGGCACACTTTCGGCGGTTGCCACCGGTGCGAGTAACAACCTTATTGAGCGAGCGGCCGATGTGGCGTTGAAAGAACGTCGCCAGTTGATACTGGTACCCAGAGAAACGCCGTTCTCGACCTTGCACTTACAAAACATGCTCACGCTTAGCCAAATGGGCGCGGTGATTTTACCTGCAAGCCCAGGCTTTTATCGCCAGCCTGAAAGTATTGCTGACCTTGTCGATTTTTTGGTTGCGCGAATTCTTAATCAATTAAAAATCGAACACACTTTATTACCTCGCTGGGGCGAGTAATAGACGTTAAAACACCTCCTTTTTTATTATTACTATTTTTGGAAGCACAATGAGTCAAGTAGAAAAACGCGTCTCACAAGATGGCGACAAAGTGAAGCACATCATCATGGGCTTAGTCGCCGGTATTATTATTTCGGTGGTATCACTGGAATATTATGGCTATTTACGCCATTCCAAAGAAGCCGATTCTGCGATGATTGAAGATTTCAAACTGCTAACGCTGAAACCGGGTTACGACGTAAAAACATCGTCAAAACCCTCTGGAAAAACGGCTTTTTGTTCTGGCGGAAGCTTATTGATGAGAGCCGATAAAACCCCAGGGGTTTCGGGTATTCTTGTGGATAAAAAAGGTCGTATTATCAATTGCGATAATAAGCAAATGTAATCATCGCGATACGCAATGATTAACAACATGATCTTTAGCATGTCATTGAATATGCTAAAGGTTTATGCAGATTTGATTGATAAAGATAATAATTATGAAATCACCACACTTAATCTTATTGGGCAGTGCCTTTCTTTTAGCGCTGAGTAGTCCGTTAGCGGTCGCGGCCATCGATGATATCGATAACGATGGTATTGCCGATAGTGTTGATACCGATCGTGATGGCGACGGGCTGTCTAACTTTATGGAAACGGCCAGTGGCACAGATCCCGATGTGCCAGATCAATACGATATCGATAACGATGGCATTCCAGACGCGATCGATTCTGATCAAGATGGTGATGGTGTACTGGATAAGTATGATGATTTTCCGCGAGATTCTACCGCGATAAGAGATACCGATGGCGACGGTATTCCTGACCAGCGCGACCAAGATATTGATGGTGACCATATTCGCAACGAATACGAGCAGCAGCTCGGCTTTGCGATGGACGATGCTAACGATACGCCCAATGATTATGACCGAGATGGTTATCCTGATGTCCTTGATCCTGACATGGATAACGATGGTTATAAAAACCAAGATGATGCATTCCCTTTATTAGAAACCGAATGGCGTGATTTTGATGGCGATGGTATTGGTGATAATACCGATGAAGACTGGGATGGTGATGGCATTAGTAATGAGTGGGAGCAAACGCTAGGGACCAACCCTCATGATGCAACTAATCATCCTAAAGATTTAGATGGTGATGGTATTCCAGACCAGCACGATAATGACCGTGATGGTGATGGTACTAATAATGATGATGACCTTTACCCAGATGATGCAAAAGATTGGGCCGATAATGATGGCGATGGTGTTCCTGATCAACAAGATCAAGACGCTGATGGTGATGGCGTGCCCAACGTATTCGAGCTTCACCTAGGCACTGATCCGTTAGATGCAACAAGCCGCCCTATTGATAGTGATGGCGATTCTATGCCTGATTCGTTTGATACTGATCGGGACGGCGATGGTTTTGCAAACAACTTGGATGCTTACCCAGATGACCCTAAAGAATGGGGTGATCTAGATGGCGATGGCATTGGTGATAATGCAGATACTGACCGCGATAATGACGGCTTTTCGAATGACGATGAGATAGCCGCTAATAGTAACGATCGTGACGCTAAGAGCATGCCAGCAGACTTGGATGACGATGGCCTCGCGGATGCAGTCGATGATGATATTGATGGTGATGGTCACTTAAATAAAGTCGATCTATTTCCGCGTGATAAAAATGATTGGCTGGATCTAGACGGTGACGGTATTGGTGATAATGCCGATGGCGATCGTGATGGCGATACGATCAATAACGACTATGAATTACGATTGGGCTTTGATCCAAATTCAGCCGCAAGCGTTCCAAGAGATTTAGACAAAGATGCGATTCCAGACGACCTAGATGAAGACATTGATGGCGACTTTATCGCTAATGCCTTAGACATGTTCCCGCTAAATAAATTTGAATGGTTGGATTTTGATGGTGATGGCATCGGCAATAACAGCGACCCAGATCGTGATGGCGATGGTATTAGCAATGACTATGAAAGGCTTCTTGGGACGAACGATTTAGATGCTAGTGATGTGCCATCAGACCTTGATCGTGATGGCATTCCAGACAGCTTAGATGACGACCGTGATGGCGATGGTAGATTGAACCGCGAAGATGCTTTCTCTGATGACCCCTTAGAATGGGCTGACATGGATAGCGATGGGTTTGGTGATAACTCAGATCTCGATATCGATGGCGACCGTATCAGTAATGCCTTTGAAATACAGCTTGGATTTAATCATTTCGATAATACTTCGACGCCTTCAGATATTGATGGCGATCAACTGCCAGATGTATTAGATACGGATAAAGACGGTGATGATGTATTGAATGGCGATGATAAATTTCCCATGGATGCTCGCGAGTGGGCTGATATGGACGGTGATGGCCAAGGGGATAATTCAGACCTCGATCGAGATGGTGATGGCATAAACAATGACTATGAATTAAGCCTTAACTTTGACCCTAATGATGCTCGTTCTGTCCCAGTCGATTCTGACGGTGATGGTATCCCTGATGCTTTAGATCAAGATCGTGATGGCGATGGCCTTGATAATACGGCTGACGCTTTCCCAGATAATAAGTCAGAGTGGTCCGATCTTGATAAAGACGGCACGGGGGATAATAGCGATAAAGACCGCGATGGCGATGGTTACAATAACCGCTATGAAATACTGAAAAAAACAGATCCGTCAGACTTTTTCAGCTTCCCTGATCTATTGAACCCCGTTGTTGAAAAAGTACGCTGGAGTAATTCAACGACGCTTGCAGGCATGGCTTTTGATGATGGTATGGGCGTTGACAAAATATGGCTTAAAGATGCTGCAGGTAGTATCTGGACTGGGAAGTTCTTGTATGCAAGCCACTTCAACATATCGGTAGAGGGAAGCGTGCAAGAGCCGCTGACCTTGATACTGGTAGATAAAGCAGGCAACAAAGTAACTCAGACCATTAGTGCGCCTTAATTTCTTGCTTAGGCAAGAAATGGATGGCTGATGAGTTAATAAGCTTAACAAGCCAATCAATATGAGTATTTGATATAGCAGTTATTCTGTTTATTTTAAATACTCAGCAAAACACGGCTACCCTAGTGGGCGCGCATCGAAAGGTGACGCGCTTTTTTATTGGCCATAACAAGGCTATACTCGGCCACGATTGTATAAATAATAATAAGAAATACTTACCTGAGCGAAATTATCGGCTCATAGGGAAACAGGTTAGAGAATGGAACAGATCAACGATATCGATACCGCTACCGATACGTCACGCATTAGTATTAGTGCTCATTACACAGGTTACATTTGGTATAAAAACGGTTTATCTCATAAACAGTTTGTAACGCCAATGGGGCGCGCGGCTTATTGGGCATTAAAGCCTATGAATATCTTTATGCAAAAAATGGTGGGCGCGAGCATCGACACCTTTTTATTGCAGCGCCACTTTGTATTAGATCACTTGGTCGAGCAAGCCATAGAAGAAGGCTTCGAACAAATAGTCGAATTGGCAGCCGGTTTATCATCTCGTGGTTACCTGATTAAAAAAGCACATCCAAGTATTCATTATGTTGAGGGTGACTTGCCAGGAATGTCGGCTCGTAAAGCAGAATTACTTGATCAGCTAGGCCGTGCAGAAGGGCATATTACTCAGCCTTGTAATATCTTAGATGAATCAGGAACGCATTCCATTGAAGCGTTGCTAGGAAGCCTCGATAAAACGAAGAAGACATTAATTATCACCGAAGGCTTGGTGAATTATTTTGACCTGCCAACCATTCGTAAAGTATGGGCAAGAATGGCTGTCGCGCTGAATCAATTTCCACAGGCGCGTTATGTGACCGAAGTTTATCCGAAGCTAGAACAGCATCCGTCTTATAAGTACGTCAAAGTTGCACAAAAAGTGGTTGGTTTTTTCACCCAAGGGGAATACCCACTGCATTACGATTCTAATAAAGCGATGCAGCAGGGCTTTTTAGAAGATGGCTTTACACAAGTCGCAGTCACGGCGCCTGAGGATTATTACAATAAGCTCGATATGCCAACCAGTTCACGACAAAGCTTGGTGCGTTTAGTCGCTGCTGATGTTTAAGGTTTAGTCATAGATTAAAATCAGGCTCGGCACTAATAATAGTACGAACAGTCAGTACGAACAGTCAGTACTAACAGACAGTACTAACAGACAGTACTAACAGACAGTGCCGAGCATAATTGATTACTGCTCCGAAAATGCCCCTATCTGCAACGTTGTTCGTTGTTGCTTGGTTAAGCTTTGCAACAAACGTTTCTTTAATTCGTCAGATGTTTCACCCGAAGCACCCGTCGCTGCGCTGGTGGATAAGTTAAGCTCAGGGATTGGATCCCAGGGTTGCTGTTGCAAGTTACGCTTAATACGCTCCATTAAAACAATCGCACCGTCATTAGGGCAGTGGGGTAGTAGCAAAATAAATAAGTCTTCTTCTAAGCGAAACACTTCATCGCCTGCTCGAATAATATTGCGTGCTCGTTCGGTAAAGGTCGCAAGAAACCCATTAATAGAGCGACGTCCGTGAATATCCATCATTTGATGATAATCATCAATGGTCAATGCGATTAGGCTAATAGGGTCATTAGAGTTTTGGCTGCGGCTAATTTCACGGTCCAAGGTATGGTAAAAGTGGCGTTTGTTGTAGGCACCACTGACTTGATCCGTTAGTGCTAAGCGGCGCAGTGATTCTTGTTTGATTTGTGTTAAGTAAGCGTAGCACCAAGCAGAGCCCAGAAATAAACAATAGTTTGTAGCCCAACGTAATCCATCTTGCCAACCCAGTTCATTCCAAAGCATCAAGGCAGAGATTGTTGCAGCAATAATGTTAATGAGGGTCGCGTTGATGATGGGTAAGCAAAAGAAGCTAAGCAAGGGTAAAGCATATAAAAAGTGCATCATCAGCTCGGAGTATTCAGGCAGCTGATACAAGGCTAGTGAGGCCAGCAATATGATTAACAGGTGGTGCACCCATAACGATGGGCTATGGTCGCGGTTAATATACAGATAAATCGCACTGAATAAAAAAGCAGGAACACCAATGGCGTTTGAGAGTACCAACGAATACAGCCCTTGACGGTATTGGTCGATCATGAGAATACAAATAGCAAAGGCGGCTAAGGTATATAAAATAATCTGAATGCGAAGGGTGAGTTGTTGCTGTTCCATTATTTCGTCTCCTCAAATTGAGACGCCGCGCGTTTTAATAAACTGTAGCTATCATCCTCTGGTCTATAGGTGGCCAGCTTGATTAAAAATACATTTTGGTGCGCATGTCGCGACCGACTAATATCGGCCAGTAGGTTTTTGCATAAAGCTTCACCGTCTTCACGGTTACTATTAGGCAGCATCACCACAAAATCATCGTTGTTTAAACGGTAGCAGGTATCAAACTCTCGAATGCTCGATTGTAATCGGTACCCTGCGTTGGCAATTCTATTTTCATATTCTTCAGGCTTTAACTGCTGCCAGGTCGCGGGCAGACGAATGGCGATTAGGGCAAGCCCTGTGCGCTGACGGTCGGCTCGGGTAATTTCTTTGCTCATGTTGTGATGAAACTGATGCTCGTTATACACCTGGGTTAAGGGGTCGGTATTAATGAGGTTGGATAGCATCATATTACTGCGTTCATTGACCAGTGCGTAAACCAGCGAGAATGAGTAGCAGGCGGTATAGGTGAACAGTAGCTGCAGGCGAATGTAACTATCAAAGTTATTCAATACGACCAAAAAAATCACCGCGCTGTATGTGAGAGTGATGTAGTTAGCAATGTTGAAGGGAAAGAGGAAAAAGACATAAATGGGGAAAAAATAGACCCATTGAGCCACGTAGCTTTCTTGCTGCATGCCAAAAATCGTGAAGCAGCCTAATAACAATGTGAGCGTCCACTCTACATAAGGTGCGGTGCGTTTTTTTCTTCTTAGTAGAAGGTAGCTGGCATACACAATCAGCAACGCACTAAACGTTGCGGCGACAATGGCAAATATTTTCTCCTGTTTTAGGTAATCTAACAGCGCAATAATACTGAGAGCGAAAGCAGCCAATAAGCAATAAACAACTTTGACTTGAAGAATGATAACTTGCTGAAGGGCAGGCTTTTCCATAAACGATGAGACAACTGTAGAGTTCAATTGCTATAAGTGTAGTGGCAATCAAAGGATAGTTGCAAATAAGAGTGGATGAACAAAGCTTTTCTTCACTGTATACTGAGGCCATCTAGAGATTATTAAAAGCCGTCCACATATAAAGAGAACGATGATGGAAATTCAACAATATATGCAAACCCTAGGTCAGCAAGCGCGTAAAGCGTCTCGAGCGATGGCTCGTGCGACAACAGGGGTTAAAAACCAAGCATTATTGAATATTGCACAGCAGATTGAAGCGAGCCGCGAAGCACTAAAAGTCGCCAATGCAAAAGATATGGCACGCGGTGAAGAAAATGGTTTAGATGCCGCATTATTAGACCGCCTAGAATTAACCGATGGTCGCATCGATACCATGTTAGAAGGCTTAAAGCAGGTTGCTGGTTTAGCCGATCCTGTGGGGGGCATTACCGATTTGAATTATCGTCCAAGCGGTATTCAGGTTGGTAAGATGCGTGTGCCGTTAGGCGTTATCGGTATTATTTATGAATCGCGTCCAAACGTGACGATCGAAGCGGCAAGCTTGTGCTTAAAATCGGGCAACGCAACGATTTTACGTGGCGGTTCAGAAGCGATTGAATCGAACCAAGCGTTGGCTTTGTGCATTGCTAAAGGCTTGGAAGATGCAGGTTTACCCGCGCAAGCGGTTCAGGTTGTAGAAACGACTGACCGTGCAGCGGTGGGTGAGTTAATCACCATGCCAGAATACGTAGACGTTATCGTTCCTCGTGGCGGCAAAGGATTAATTGAGCGCGTTAGCCGTGATGCAAAAGTGACGGTGATCAAACACCTTGATGGTATTTGCCACGTTTACATCGATGAAGAAGCCGACCTAGCGAAAGCAACTAACATCGCAATCAACTCCAAAACTCATCGCTATGGCACCTGTAATACCATGGAAACCTTATTGGTCCATGAGAATATTGCTGAAAGAATTTTACCAGACTTAGCATCGGCTTATATCGCGATTGGCGTTGAGTTACGTGGCTGTGAAAAAACCATGGCGCTTTTATCCACAGCAGTAGCGGCGACCGAAGAAGATTGGGATACGGAATATTTAGCACCGATCTTATCGATTAAGATCGTTGCAGATTTGGATGAAGCCATTGACCATATTAATACTCACGGTTCGCACCATACTGATACGATTGTGAGTGAGAATTACACTAAATCGCGTCGCTTCTTAGTTGAAGTGGATTCAAGCTCGGTGATGATTAATGCGTCGACGCGCTTTGCGGATGGCTTCGAATATGGCTTAGGCGCTGAAATTGGTATTTCTACCGATAAAATTCATGCCCGCGGCCCAGTTGGCCTTGATGGCTTAACATCGCAAAAGTATGTGGTATTGGGTGATGGTGAAATCCGTAAGTAGAGAATTCGACATTTTGGGTTTATAAATCGATTCATGATTAGGTATTTATTCCGCAAAACGGCGTGAATACTTACTCGATACATCCATGTATCTCACCCTGCGGGCAGCAAGCTGTGCAAATCTTGCTCCTGCAGTTTAGTCCCTGTAGCCTTAGGTTCGGCATCCATGCCTCGCATATTTGCTACACAAACACCGAATAATGAATCTAACTCCAACTTATAACTCTTAAATGTATTAACTTCGCTACTAAATAGACTATGACCAAACACATTGCGATATTAGGCGGCACCTTTGACCCCATTCATATCGGCCATTTACGAATGGCGGTAGAATTGCGTCTTGCTGGGTTTGATGAGGTTCGTCTAATCCCCAACAACGTCCCACCACACCGCGAACAACCTAAAGCCAGCGCTCAGCAACGTTTAGCGATGGTGCAGTTGGCCTGTGAAAGTCTTGCGCAGCAAGGGGTAAGCGGTATCATTGCTGATGATATCGAACTAAAACGCGATCAGCCGAGTTACAGTGTCGCGACGTTAGAAGAATTAAAAAAACAATTACCCAAAAACACAGCTCTAAGCTGGGTAATTGGTGATGACGCATGGGAATCTATTCATCAATGGCATCGAATTGATGAGTTTTTGGGCCTAGCCAACCTCGTAATTATTAACCGAGGTCACGAAAATCAGTTCCCATACACTACATTACAAGGCCAATGGCTGAAACAACACGCCACAGAGCTGGATAATTTGTTAGAATGCACAAACGGAAAGCTAATTCGCCTAAACTGGCGCTTATTAGATGTATCTGCAACGTACTTGCGTAGCTTGCTAGCGCAGGGCAAAGGGGCTCAATTATTAACCCCAGATGCCGTATTAAAGTACATAGCAGAATACCAACTTTATAAATTTGACTGAAAGCGAAAGCGAAGACTCAATGCAACCTGAAGAAATTAAACAATTAGTTATCAATGCCCTAGAAGACATGAAGGCTAAAGACATCACTGTGATTGATGTACAAGGCCGTACTTCGGTAACTGATTACATGATCCTAGCGACTGGCACGTCAAAAAAGCACGCCCAAGCCGTTTGTGATAACGCTTCTACTGAAGCCAAAGCGAATGGACTTAAGCCTTTAGGGGCTGAAGGCCGTGATTCATCTGACTGGATGTTATTAGACTTAGGTGATGTGATTGTTCACGTAATGACTGAGCAAGCGCGCAACTTTTATGACCTAGAGCGCCTATGGGGCGAGCCTAGCGAAGAGCAAGCTAAAGAGTCGCAAGACGTAGAATAATCGTAGACTCATAAGAAAATAGACCTATGAAATTACGATTATTAGCCGTCGGCCAAAAGATGCCATCTTGGGTAGAGCAAGGCTATAAAGAATATGCCAAGCGCCTACCTTCTGATTGCAGCTTAGAGCTGGTGGAACTCGCCAGCGGCCACCGAGGTAAAAGTACCTCTGTGGCTAAGGTTAAACAGCAAGAAGGCGAAATGCTGTTAAAAGCCATCAAACCTCAAGAATGGGTGGTGGCGCTCGATGTTAAAGGCAAGCCCTGGAGTACCGAGCAACTGAGTGAGCAATTAGCCAATTGGCGAATGGATGGCAAAGACATCTGTTTATTGATTGGTGGTCCCGATGGCATGAGCGATGACGTTATGGCACGTGCTAATCAGCGCTGGTCACTATCAAATTTAACCTTGCCACATCCCCTCGTCCGTATTGTAATGGCAGAGCAGGTTTATCGTGCTTGGACGATTCTGCAAAATCATCCGTACCATAAATAAGATCAACCTAATTAGTAGCTAATAATAATAAAGCGAGAAGTAGGAATGCGGGGGAATTCGTTCAGAAATAAACAGGCAGAACAAAGGCTGTTCCGCAGTCGCGCCATCTTCATCACGATTTTTATCTTTATTTTACTCTCCGTATTAGCTAGCCGTATCGCGTTTTTACAAATTGTTGAACACCAAAAATATCAAGACCTGTCTGAAAACAATCGAATTCAACTTAGACCTATCGCCCCCAACCGAGGCTTAATCTACGATCGCAATGGCGTACTGCTGGCTGAGAATGTGCCTAGCTACAGCCTGACGCTTGTAAAAGAGAGGGTGAACGATGTTGATTCAACCTTATCGTATTTAAAAAGTTTAATTTCAATCAGTGAACGTGATGAAGAGCAATTCCTTAAACGTCTCAAATACAGACGCCGCCCTTATGAAGCCGTCGTTGTTAAGTATCAGCTAACGGAAGAAGAAATTGCACAAGTGATGGTAAACCGTTTTTATTTGCCAGGCATCGATGTGGAAGCACGCCTCGTACGCCACTATCCTGAAGGCGAATTGACCGTTCATGCCCTTGGGTATGTTGGCCGCATTAACGAGAAAGAAACGCAGCGACTCGATAAAAAACAATACAGTGCGACTAAGCATATCGGTAAATTAGGCATCGAAAAACGTTACGAAGAGGCGTTGCACGGGCAGGTCGGTTATCAGAAAGTAGAAACCAATGCCCGAGGGCGAATCTTGCAAGTGATCGAGCAAGTGGATCCTGTGCCGGGTAAAGATCTGGTGTTGCATTTGGACTTACGCTTGCAAAAAGCAGCTGCTAAGGCGATGGAAGGCTATCGTGGTGCGGTTGTTGCCATCGATGTTGCGACAGGAGGCATCTTAACGCAGTACAGTAATCCGAGTTATAACCCGAACTCATTTGTGACGGGGATTTCTCATAAAGAATATTCAGGCTTACGTAAAAACCCCGACCTACCGTTATTCAATCGCGCGATTCGCGGACAATATCCACCGGCGTCGACCTTGAAGCCATTTTTGGGTTTGTCGTTTTTAGAAGCGGGCGCGGTTACTTGGAAAGATAAAATTGCCGACAATGGTTGGTACAAGCTAGAAAACGATGACCGCTTATATCGTGACTGGAAACGAACGGGTCATGGCCATGTAGACCTACATGATGCGATTGTAGAGTCGTGCGATACCTACTTTTATGATGCCGCGTTTAAAACCACCGTTGATGAAATCTCGCCGTTTTTGGCCAAGTTCGGCTTTGGCCGCAATATGACCTTAGACGTGCCTAATGCATTGTCGGGTTTATTGCCGGACCGCGAGTGGAAAAAAGATAAACGCCGCCGCTCTTGGTATGCGGGTGATACGCTGAATTTAGGGATTGGCCAAGGTTTTATGTTGGCAACGCCTATGCAGCTAGCAACCGCAACGGCAGTGCTAGCGGCAAAAGGTGAATGGCACACCCCCCGTTTAATGGACACCTTAGGGGGCGATTCCACGGTTGATGATTCTAAGGCCCTCGATAATATTATATTAAAGGATCCTAAAAACTGGGACAAAATGTTTAAAGCCATGGACGCCGTTATTACTAGCTATAAAGGCACAGGGCGTTCCTTGAGACATAACTTGAACTTCACCATGGCTGCCAAAACAGGCACCTCGCAAGTTGTGAGTATTGCACAGCACGAAGAATACGATTCTGAAACCATGGCCGAGCGCAATCGAGATCATGCATTATTTGTTGCGTTTGCCCCGGTCGAAAATCCAACCATCGCTATTGCGGTGATTGTTGAAAACGGAGAATCGGCTGGTCGCACGGCAGGGCCTGTTGCGAAAGCCGTTATGCAGGAATATTTGTTAGGAGCACAAGGCTAATGGCAAGTACCGATTTTAGTCATCAAATGCCCGTTGCAGGAGCTAACCAAGCAGGTTTTGAGCGCAGCAAGGTATTATTTGCCCGCATTCATATCGACCTTCCTTTGCTTATTTTACTTATCGTACTCTGCGCTTCGGGCTTGCTGATACTTTATAGTGCCAGTGGACAAAGTATCGCAATGGTGCAAAAACAAGCGATCCATTACCTGATTGGTTTTACGGTACTAGTCGTGGCCGCTCAAATACCGCCCAGAATTTATCAACTACTGGCCCCTTGGGCGTATTTGTTAGGAATCCTTGCCTTGATCGGCGTATTAGTAATGGGCGTGACAGGTAAAGGCGCTCAGCGCTGGTTGGCCATTCCAGGTTTGCCACGTTTTCAGCCGTCAGAATTAATGAAGTTAGCGCTGCCGTTATTAGTCGCCTGGTATATGGCAACGAAAGGCTCGCCGCCTAAGCTATTTACGTTAGCGAAAGCGATGGTACTGATTGCGATTCCTTTGGTATTGATTTTGAAACAGCCCGACCTAGGAACATCGATTCTTATTGGCACCTCGGGGCTGATTGTGCTCTTTTTTGCAGGCATGCCGTGGTGGATTATCTTTTCAATGATTGGCACGGTTGCCGCTTGTGCACCCTTAATGTGGTTTTTTGTGATGCACAGCTATCAGAAGCAGCGGGTACTGACATTTTTAAATCCTGAAAGTGATCCGCTGGGCTCGGGCTGGAATATTATTCAATCAAAAACAGCGATTGGTTCTGGCGGAATTGAAGGAAAAGGCTGGATGCAGGGAACTCAATCGCAATTAGAGTTTCTACCAGAGAGCCATACGGATTTTATTATTGCCGTACTGGCTGAAGAATTGGGGCTGATCGGCGTATTGCTATTGCTCACGTTATATTTTCTCATACTGCTACGCGGCCTTCATATAGCTGCAAAATGCAGTACGCTTTTTGGGCGTTTGCTATCAGGCAGTTTAATTGTAACTTTCTTCATCTATGTTTTTGTGAACATCGGCATGGTTAGTGGGTTATTACCGGTGGTCGGAGTGCCTTTACCTCTGGTAAGCTGGGGCGGAACATCGGTCGTTAGCTTGTTGGCTGGATTTGGCATTATGATGTCGATGTATACTCATGATGTTAAATAGACACTTTAAAATAATCATCGTCACCACGTTTAATCGGAAATAATAGGAATTATTGTGAAAAAAATCGCATTACTTATTAGCACATGTGCAGCACTTATGGGCAGCACGGTAGTTAATGCAGGCTACGAACAGCATGAACGTTTCAACGAATTTGCAAAAGAACTAGAAGCAGAGCACGGCATAAAGCCTGAGCAAGCGAAAGCTTGGCTCTCTCAAGCTGAGCGTTTAGAGTCAGTATTGACCGCTATTTCTCGCCCCGCTGAAAAAACCAAAACGTGGGCCGACTATCGCAAAATTTTCTTAACAGAAAAACGCATTGAAGAAGGTAAGCAGTTTCTAAAAGATAATGCTGAACTGTTAGTAAAAGCAGAAAAAGAATTTGGTGTACCCAAAGAAATTATTGGTGCCATTATCGGTGTAGAAACCTTCTATGGAAAACGCCAAGGTAATTATCGCGTACTGGATTCTTTATCGACCTTAGCATTTGATTACCCAAAGCGTTCTCTATTTTGGCGTGAGCTCAAAGAGTTCTTTGTCTTGAGTCAAGAGCAAGGCGTAAACCCTGGTGATGTTAAAGGTTCTTATGCCGGCGCTATGGGTTATGGACAGTTTATTCCTAGCAGCTATCGTTATTACGCCATTGACTATGACGGCGATAATAAAAAAGACTTATGGACCAATAAAGCGGATGCCATTGGCAGTGTGGCTAACTACTTTAAACGTCATGGTTGGAAGCAAGACGGAGCGGTCACTCAGCGCGTTAACGTAAAAGGCACTGATTACGAAGAAGCGGTTAATGATCATTTAAAGCCTAAATGGACCGCTGGCGAACTAAAAGCGTTGGGCGTTATGCCAACCGAAGATGTTGCCGATGATGCGAGTGCAACCTTAGTAAAGCTAATGGGCGAAGAGGGGGCTGAGTTCTGGTTAGGCAATCATAACTTCTATGTCATTACTCGCTATAACCACAGCAGAATGTACGCTATGGCCGTTTACCAACTAAGCCAAGCGATTAAATAATTCAAACCCCCTTATGAAAATTCCCCACTCTATAAGGCTGATCACTTTGATCGGCCTTTTTATCAGCTTATTGAACATAAGCGCTTGTAGTACTGGACGTTATCAACACGCCCAAGACTTTCTACCGAATCCGATATTAGACCCTGCATCGTTGAAAGATGCTGAAGTAAAAGCTGAGCCATTAAGCTCAATGGGAAATCCGCGTCGATATACGGTGCTAGGCCAAGAATATGCCGTGATGTCGCAAGGCGCAGGGTTCAAACAGCAAGGTTTTGCTTCTTGGTACGGCATGAAGTTTCATGGTCATGCGACCTCAAATGGTGAAATCTACGATGTGTACCAGATGACGGCAGCGCATAAAACGTTGCCGATTCCGAGTTATGTCAAAGTAACGCGTCTTGATAATCAAGAATCTGTGATCGTACGAGTGAATGATCGTGGGCCATTTCATGAAGGCCGAATTGTCGACTTATCTTACGCCGCCGCGGTAAAGCTGGGAATTCATAAGATGGGAACGGCAGCCGTGAGTTTAGAAGTTATTTCTGCGCCGTCGAAAGGCCCAGAAAAATGGCTGCAAGTGGTTGCGTTAAGCAACGAGCAATCAGCCAAAGCGTTGCAGCAAAAGCTTCAAACCTTGCAGCAGTGGCCTGTGGATATAATAACGAACAATACCCGTAGCTTGCATAAAGTAAGAATTGGCCCCATACCAGAAGGGCAGGAAATGGATAAAGTCATTTCCATTTTGAACAACAATCAACTGCCTAATCCGCTAGTGCTTGCGGCACACCAGTTGTGACGCAGTATTGATGAAAGCTCCAACGCACCTTGGATGAAGGACGCATTCACTGTTCAGATTTAGCACAATGACGTTTGAACTGATACAATGCGGCCATCATTTATTGAATACACTTTTTAAATTCACCTATACATTATTAAATTATACTCTTATGAAATTTTTAAAAATTTTTAAAGCCAGCATAGCGGTTGTTATTACCGCTAGCTGCGCAATGTCATCGGTTCAAGCGAACTCGGTAATTATTCCAAAACCACCTGTTTTAAATGCAACAGCCTACGTGCTAATGGATGCCGCCAGTGGCGAGATCTTAGTCCAGAAAAATGCTGACAAGCAATTGCCGCCGGCCAGTATGACCAAAATGATGACGAGCTATTTAGCCACTCACGAATTGGCCTTGGGCAACCTGAATGAACAAGATCAGGTTCCTGTTAGTATTAAAGCTTGGAAGATGGGCGGTTCAAAAATGTTCATCCGCGAAGGCCGCGATGTTGCATTAATCGACCTTATCAAAGGCATTATTATTCAGTCGGGTAACGATGCCAGTATTGCCGTATCAGAATACGTAGCCGGTTCAGAAGACGCCTTTGTTGATCTGATGAATAAACATACACAGCGTATGGGCATGGTGAATACTCAGTTTAAAAATGCCACAGGCTGGCCTGCGAAAGGTCACTTCTCTAGTGCTCGCGACATGGCCATTTTAGCGCAAGCAATTATTAACGATCACCCAGAATACTATTCCCTGTATAAAGAAAAATATTTCGAATTCAATAAAATTCGCCAACCAAACCGCAACAAACTTTTATGGCGCGACCCAAGTGTTGATGGCTTAAAAACAGGCCATACCGATGAAGCAGGATTTTGCTTAACCGCGTCTGCCGAGCGAAATGGCATGCGTCTAATTGCCGTCGTGATGGGCACCAAAAGCGAAAATGCTCGCGCAACAGAAACGCAAAAGTTATTAACCTATGGCTTCCGCTACTTTGAAACCCACCGCTTATATCAAGCAGGCGATAGCATCAAAACGCTACCGGTTTGGTTTGGTGAAGAAACACAATTTGATGTCGGCATCGCGAATGACTTATTCATCACCATCGCACGCGGCGCGAAAGAACAATTAGAAATTGAAACACTGACGAATGAATTTATAGAAGCCCCGCTTAATACAGGTGATAGCCAAGGTACTTTAACCATTCGCTTAAACGACAAAGTATTAGCTGAGCGTTCATTAGTTGTTTTAACCGATGTAACGGAATCTGGTTTCTTCAGCCGCCTTTGGGACGGCATTAAGCTATTCTTTATAAAGTTGTTTGGCGGTGAAGGTTAGGCGTAAAAGCCAAGAACAGGTAAATAGAAATGAAAATGCCGATTAAAAGCACCCTACCAAAGGGGGCTAGTGTTCCAAAAGACGCACCTAAAATAGAATTCCCTTGTGCCAACTACCCGATAAAAGTCGTTGGCCAATGTATTGCAGGCTACGACACCATTATTATCGAAGTGATGCGTCGTTATGATGCCAACCTCGACGTCAGTAAAGTACACGCAAAAGACAGTGCCAAAGGCACGTTCCGCTCGATTACACTGTACATTACCGCTACGGGTGAAGATCAGCTAGCCAAGCTGCATACAGAACTCACATCACTTGAATGTGTCAAAATGGTAATGTGATGACGGACCCAGCGGCTGACGTTAACATAACAAACGCTACAACGGCTGACGTAGAGAACGCTAGAGATCATGATCACTCGGTACTTATCGTGCGCGATTTTCATGATGAAAATACAGCAATTATCCCGCTGGACTATCATCAAACCCACGAAAGAATGCTGCACTTCACGCAAAACAGAGACGAAGATAGCCAAGACGAAATCTGGCTATTGCAGCATCAGCGCGTTTTTACCCAAGGCCAAGCCGGTAAACCCGAACACGTTTTATTTGCTGGCGACATCCCCGTGGTACAAAGCGATCGTGGTGGCCAAGTAACTTATCACGGCCCAGGCCAATTGGTTGTGTATTTAATGATCGACATTAAACGCAAAGGCTGGGGGCCACGAGAACTGGTCAGCGCCATCGAAGATGCCATTGTGGCCACATTAAAAGACTTCGGTATAGATAGCGCGCCCAAAAAAGATGCCCCCGGCGTTTATGTGCAGCAATCCATAGGCGATGCCAAAATAGCCTCATTAGGCCTACGCATAAAACAAGGCCGCTCCTTTCATGGCCTAGCGATCAACATCGATATGGACATGGAGCCCTTTCAACGCATTAACCCTTGTGGGTATGCAGGAATGGCCATGACACAAATGAAAACCGAACTGCTAGCCAGTGAATGGTTAACTGACGAAAATCAAAAAACCGTATTCGAACGCGTAAGCACACAGTTAAAGCACCACTTAACACATTGCTTGCAGTATACTAAGCACATCGAACTTCCCGCATAAAACGCTCACTCAAGAGCCACTAGCCGTACTAGGTGTTTATGACTGATTTAGAGAAAACTGCCAAGCCAAAAACGCAACGCGCAGTACAAGGTGAAAAACTTCGAGGGGCTGAAAAAGTCGCCCGAATTCCAATAAAAGTAATTCCAACCGAAACCATGCCGCGCAAGCCAGATTGGATTCGAGTACGCATACCTGCGTCACCCAAAATCAGTGAAATCAAAGAAAAGCTACGCAAACACAAGCTTCACACCGTTTGTGAAGAAGCCAACTGCCCAAACCTAGGCGAATGCTTTGGTGGTGGAACGGCCACCTTCATGATTATGGGAGACATCTGTACACGTCGTTGCCCATTCTGCGACGTAGCCCATGGTCGTCCGAATGAACTGAACAAAGACGAACCCAAAAGTTTGGCCATTGCCATTGCCGACATGAAACTAAAATACGTAGTAATCACCTCGGTAGACCGTGATGACTTGCGTGACGGGGGGGCACAACACTTCGTCGACTGTATTCGTGAAACACGCGCACTGAGTCCAACCATCGAAATTGAAGTGCTGGTTCCTGACTTCCGTGGCCGTATGGATGTAGCACTGGCGATTATGGAAGATAACGTTCCTGACGTATTCAACCACAACCTAGAAACCGTACCGCGCCTGTACAAAGAATCGCGCCCAGGTTCAGACTACAAATGGTCGTTAGAGCTTCTGCAAAAATACAAAGAACGCTGCCCACAAGTTAAAACCAAATCTGGCATCATGCTGGGCTTAGGAGAAACCGACGAAGAAGTGATCGAAGTAATGAAAGACCTTCGTGAACACAACGTCGACATGATTACGTTAGGGCAATATCTGCAGCCAAGTAAAAACCACTTACCAGTGGATCGCTTTGTAACACCAGAAGCGTTTGACGAGCTTGGCAGAATTGCGACAGAGCTTGGCTTTAAACACGTTGCCAGTGGCCCAATGGTTCGATCTTCGTACCATGCTGACCAGCAGGCACATGGAGAGTTTTCTTAACTCTTTATTAACTTAATAGTTGAAACAATCTGCTTAACTATCAGCGGGGCTAATCACCCCGCGACCACCTTTGTTTAATACATGGGTATAAATCATTGTCGTATTCACATCGGCATGGCCTAAAAGCTCCTGCACAGTCCTAATATCGTAACCACCTTCTAACAAATGCGTAGCAAAAGAATGCCTAAACGTATGACAGCTTGCGTGTTTATGAATATTCGCTTTCTTAATTGCTTCTTTAACACCCCGCTGAATTGTTCTTGGGGTTAAGTGATGACGCCCCATATTTCCTGATCGAGGATCTTTGCTTAATGTATCGCTCGCAAAAATATACTGCCAAGCAAGTTCTTTACCGGCATTGGGATATTTCTTGGCAAGGGCATTAGGTAGATGCACAAATACAATACCTTCATTCAGTGCTTTATGATGCAAGCGCTGGCATTCATCGATATGGGAATGGAGAAATGGAACGGCTTTTTCAGGTAACATCGTTATTCTATCTTTATTTCCCTTGCCTTCTCTTACTGTAATTTCCTTGCGACCAAAATCGATATCTTTTACCCGAAGACGAAGCGCTTCTTGTAGCCTCAAACCAGCACCATACATTAACAATGCTGCAAGAAGGGGAGAGCCGGTTAAGTGAGCAATAACCTGATTAGCTTCTTGTTTACTAAAAACGACAGGTAATTTTTTAGGCTTTTTAGCAGATTGCCAAGTAGAAATATCAACCTCTTCGAATTTTAGAACCTGCTTATACAAAAAAACGAGAGCACTTAAAGCCTGCTTTTGAGTATTAACAGCCACGTTTTTAGTAAGTACTAAGTGACTTAAAAATTGAGAAATTTCAGGCCCTCCCATGTCAGCTGGATGGCGCATATTATGAAAGTGCAAGAATTGCCGAACCCAGCCCCAGTATGAGCGTTCTGTGGCCAGAGAATAATTGGCTAAACGAACGGCATTATTAAATTCTTGTTGTAGTCGCATAGGCATAATCCTTATGTATAAAACAAGCATAGTTGGATGTGACTGTTCGCCTATCAGCATTTAGGATTAATTGTTAAGTATATGAAAAATATAAGAAATATGGCTTAGATAAATATGACTTGGATTAACCGACAATGAGTATTATTTGATATCAAATTGACAAAAGCGACATCTGAATATAGTGTTGTTTAAATTATTAACAGGGATAGTGCTATGATCTTAAAGGAATTTTCCTCTTGTTCGCCTTTCCCATATATAAGGGTTTATGCGACATCGTGTCGTATAAACCGCTGTTATACGATTATAGAAACTCATGAGTAAAGAATTCTGGCAAGCCTTAATACTAG
>OJEW01000026.1_pt1 | contig 98499 bp, 73 predicted proteins | sample 1593861 | NCBI WGS metagenome assembly OJEW01 (sample SAMN05416806, study PRJEB24817) | seawater metagenome | isolation source: Sea water | place: Canada:Atlantic | collected 2013-11
GGCTCTATTAGTTTGTAGAGATATATTGGGTCGACCCATTGCAGATACACCGGCTACTTTCACCTGTGTGGGAGCTGCTCCTAACTGGAGTTGGTACGAGTTATAAACTTGCTTCGCAAAGACGGGGTAAAGATGTTGTACATCAGTACAGCATCTTTATACTATGATGAAGTAAGTTCATATGTTTTAGCTTGTTAATGCTACGAATTAACCAAGATTCAAAACCTTGTTGCTAGCAACAAGGTTAATAAAAATAATAATATTTATCAGAGTAAGAGCGATTCTATGAAGAAACTCGTTTTACATTATATAAGTTTCCCTTTGCTTCTTGGTGCTTTAAGCGCCCCAAGTTTTGCCTTAGAAGCTATGAATGATAATGAGCTGTCAACAACTACGGGCGAGGGCTTGGGTGTGATTGTTGATAATCTCTCTATTCATAGTGCTGATAAAGGACAGCCAGGTGGCTTTGAAATTATTTTAGATTTGAATGAAACCCCAGGCCAAGAGCAGTTTATTTTCAGTGAATTAAGAATTCATAAAACAGGAACAGTCTCTGGGTCTGCAGATTCTGGTGGTAACTTCGGTACCATTGAAAATCCGGTTTATATAGGCGACTTGCGTGCTATTGATGTGTACTCGGGTAATGCAACGGATCCAGGTGATTCTACGGTATCGGTCACAACTTCTTTGCGTGCAGAGTTTCCTGGTTCTTCTTTAACCCAGGTGGATCGTTCAACCAGTGTGCAGCAAAATAATCCAGCAGGTTACGCTGCGGCGGCGGCTCAGTTTGAGTCTAATTTAAGTGCAGTCACCGATAAGTTTACTGCTCATGTTCGTTTTGATGATTTTATAGCAGCAGCACCTGTGGCAAACCAAAATAACTTTCGTGCAATGATTGATATAGAAGGTCTTCGCTTTTATGGGACTTACACCGATGTCTTTGCCACCCAAGGTAAAGGTATTTCTCTCGCGGGTGCGACCGGACTTTATATTGATCAAGTAACTGTATCTACATCTCTGCCAACAACGACTAGTAAAAACAACGCAATCGCTGATGGTGATTATGTAACTACCCCGATTGATAGTCGTTTAACGTTTAATGGCATTGATGTTTACACAACACTCGGTACTCGCAATCAACCGTTAACCTTTGATAATGTCACGGATGAGAATGGTAATAATCAGTTACAAATGGAGATTTCACCATTACCTGCTTCTGTTGGCGTAGCACCTAAAAGTAATGTCTATGTTAAAAGCATTTATTTTGGTGAAAAATATAATCCAGAGCTTAGAACCGGTTTAAGAGATGGTATGGCTGATGATGGCACTCCTGAAAATTATCATTACGCTTTTCAACCAGATGTTGGTAATACTATAGAAATTAAAGGTATCCAAGTTCAGCACCTGCGCATTACCACTATGGATATCTAAAGGGAAATAATCATGATAAAAAAAATAATATTAACAATGATTTCTTCTTGCTCTTTAGTATTAACTAGTCAAGCTGAGTTACTACCGATGAGCGATGAGGTTTTAAATGAAGTCTCTGGGCAAAGTGGTATTACTTTGAACGCAAAGGTCATATTGGGAGATGAAAGTAGCATTATTTTTACGAATACCTCGGGTAAGAAAAAAGCCGATGCGACTCCTGCTGAAACGGGCTATTTAATTGTTGATGAGTTGCAAGGTGCTATTGAATTTGAAGGTTTAGGCTTTGATTTAGTATCCGATCTTAAAAATTCTGGCAAGTCTGCGTTGCAGTGGACCTTACCTAAGAAAGTGACCGCAACCAATCTTAAAACGACTGGGATTTATATTTCCAGTACTGAAGAAGTTAATTCTGGAGTAACAAGTACATTTTTAATGGGCATGGAACTTAATGGGGAACTTAGCTTGCCTGCAAATACACAAGTTTCTCTGTTTATTGTGGATTAAAATGACTATGAATAATTTTATAATAAAAATTTTACAAACCTCTATAGCCCTTTGCGTTATATTTTTCTCGCTAACAAGCTCTGCAGATTTAACCTCTTTGAGTGATAATGCTTTAAGTGACGAAGCCCTTGGTCAGGTAACGGGGCAGGCTTTATTTAAAATTGAAGAAAATACAACCCCTAACCCTGAAGGCATAACCTTTACTAAGCTGACGTTAGGTTTAGAAATTGCCATGAATGTTATTATCGATGAATTGAATGTGGGTCGTTATTATCGTCAGGGTGGTAATGACTGTATGGCTGGGCAAAAAGGCCGTTTCTGTGCAAATACACTTGCTACAGATCCTTTTAACAAATGGAACTGTCTAGAGAACAAATGTGGTGGTATTGATGCCTATGATGGAAATCCTAGCCCTTTCAGTGCTTCAGCTCTGGTTTATGGAGATCTTATTGGGTTATCAGGTACAGACAAGTTTAATGCTGCGCTTGCTTCTATAGGTGGTGATCACTATAACCAAAGTGTTCCATTTACAAACGGCAGTATTTTTCCTTCAGGTTTTGAGAGAACTTCGGATACAGATATTAGGCTTCGAGATATGACGTTTGGTCGTGTTATTGAAAATCCTGATGGAACTGAAACTCTGGAAGATTTTATTATTCAAAAGCCTTTTATTCAGTTTGCTCATGATGATACAGGCGGAGTGAGAAAGATTGCAGGTTTGCGCATTGGGTTTGGTTCTTCTACTGGTGTGCAAGGACAGGCCATTGATGCTGTTTCTGGCTTTGTGCGCCCAGTGATTGATGTGGTAGTAGATGGTGGTGGTTTATTAGGGCAGGCAGAGTTTTCGTTTGCACCTTATTTGGGTGGTGTACGAACAGCTGGTTATATCGATGTTGATCCGACTAAGACATTGGTAGGGCCTTGCTCTGGTAGTCTTTTTGGACTTATTTGTAATAGCGTATCTGATGCGCCAGGAGTTGCCGAAGCATCGCCTCAAGCACAGTTATTTCCGATGCAGAACTTAGTATTGGATGATTCGCCAGTGGTTTGGTTGTCGGTACAAAGTAAAGATGTAAGTTATCCATCAGATATTGTTGATGTTCGTAGTGATAAATCTGACCCTAATTCAGCAACAGATTCTGTGAAATTTGATTATGAAACAGCAAAAGCAGGTTTTTGGTTTAACTTGGGGGCTTTGAATTTAACTAAGAATGGTTCTCCAGTACTTCAGAACATTTCAGGGAAAACTACATATACTGATGCTAGCTTAACTGAGTTTAATCGAATTTCTGGTATTCAGGGTAAAACAGCTAAGCCGTTACACCCTGATAACTATTTTAGTGCGCATCCAAACAATACTAAATACCCACAAGCTAATAACTACTATTGAGTTTGTTTAGTATTTAGCTGCACTGGGCAAGACAAAGGCTCTTTCAATAATTTTGAAAGGGCCTTTTTTGTGTTTATTGTTTTTAGGGTAGGAATGGTTGCAGATTTCTAGGGGGAAGTATTTTATCTGGAAATAAAAAAACCCTAACCAGAATTTCTTTATGAGTTCTTAGTTAGGGTTAGTGTTCAAACTGAATAGATTGGGCGTTAGCTTTCTTGTCTATTTTGACCTGATAATTTATCTAACTCTAAAGCGCTTAAGATAGTGAAATCTTGAATTTGGTTGCTATGAGTGTGTAGAGATTTAAGAGAGCTTAGTGATTGCAGTGGGCTCAAGTCCTGTACGTTATTTTTTTGGATGCCGAGATCAGTAAGTTCAGTAAGCTCGCTAAGAGCATCCAAATTAGATATCCGGTTACCACTTAAATAAAGAGTTTTTAGATTCTTTAAGTCTACTAATGGGGTTATATCAGTGATTTCGTTAAAACTTAGATACAAGGACTTCAATTCAGTTAAAGCCTCAATTCCTTCCAGATACTGTATTCCTTTATTATTGCAAACAAGTGTCGTAATTTCTTCGATATACTCACGGCCCGTATTTTTAATACAAAGCTCTAAAGAATAATCAGAAATCGACAGAGTTTCGATCGGAGTCAGAGTAATTGAATTTTGACTTGTGCTGCTAATGGATGCAGATGTAACTGTCTGAGGCGCAGAGGCGCTATTGCTTTGACCTTTACAGCCAAACATAGCAAGAGTTAGCGTACTGATCGCTAAAGCCGTACCTAGTTTGTGGAATGCACTCATTAATTTACCTATCTATATATTTTTTGTATTTATTATTTAGGTTTATACCCAGATAGTACCATCTTGGTACGATACTCCCAATAGGTAGGGGTGGTATCTTTACATAAAAATATCAATTTAATTGCCAGGCTAATCCTTAACTGCCGTTATTACTGAATTCACCTCATCGTTGCTGGTTCGTGGTTGTGAAAATGCTCTTTTACTTGCTAAGACTGGGGTCGAATAGGTATATTGTTCTATTTATAGAACAATCTAATAAAACAATAATTATTAAAGTTGTGAGCATGCTAGATTTAAATCAATTGTCAGTTTTTATACGCGTTGTCGATGAAGGTAGCTTTACGGCTGCTGGCAAGGCGCTGAATGTTCCAAAATCAAGAATAAGCCGCATGGTAGCTGATTTAGAAGCGAGTCTTGGGGTACGTTTGTTGCAGCGCTCGACACGTCAAATTAGCCTAACTCAGGTTGGGGCCGATTATTACAATAACTGTAAGCATCTAGTGAACGAGATTATGGACGTTCATACGGAAATCTCCGATCGACAAGATCATCCTCATGGTGTGCTTCGTATATCGGTGCCGATGGTGGTTGGTAGTGGGATTTTTGGTCGCTTTGCTACACGCTTCCAAAAGGTGTATCCAGATGTGCGGATTGAAATTTCACATACCGATCGACAAGTTAACTTGATCGAAGAAAAATTCGATCTTGGCTTAGTAATGGGTAAATTACCGGAGTCCTCTTTGGTTGCACGCACCATTGCAGAAACCGAATCGATTATCTGTGCGTCTCCTGAATACATTGCTCAGCTAGGAACCTTAAACAGTCCGCAAGATTTAGCCAAGCTCGATGTGGTGAAAATCGGTGAAGGTATGCTGGATGAAACGTATGAATTTTTTCATGCAAGTGAAGATAATATTACCGTTAAGGTGAAGCCTAGTATCGTAACCAATCACATTGCAGCTGCGTTGAACTGTATTGTGCAGGGGGCTGGAGTAGGTGTAGTTCCTATGTTTATGGCGGGAGAGTACATTCTTTCAGGGCGTATGATACCGCTTTTTCCTGACTGGCAATTAAAGCCTGAACCCATATCGGTTGTGTATCCGAGTCGTCAGTATTTATCGCTTAAGGTACGTAAATTCATCGATTTTCTAGTCAAAGAAGTCGAAGACTTAAAAGCTGCGATAGAGCAATTACCGACTCCGGAAGAACAGCTGGTCGCGTATAAAAAGCTGACCGAAGATAAGTGACCTGTTCGCTCGATTTTTAGCCAATCTATTCTATGCTTAATGGGTATTAACGGGGCTAATAGGACGCTAGGATGAAGGTTGGGTTAGGCAGCGCTGAAAATGATGGTGTAAGCTTTACTCTCGCTTGTAGCCATCAGCCATCTTACGATTTATTAAGCCAAAATGCTGATATTCCCGCGAAGGTTTATTTTGCCGATTCCCCTAGTTCTGTGGTTCCCAATACTTCGATTATCATATTAGACCAGCAAGCATTGAATCGCTTTGATTTATCGCTGTGGAAATCTGTTTCTCGAAACGCTATCTTCATCGTTGAGCACCCGATTGAAAGTGAAGAGTGCATTCTTGTTCCAACGGATATTCCTCACATATTCTTACGCAATGCGATTTTGAAAGCATTGGATTTATTGCAAACACAACAGCAGTTGGCCCTGAGTAATTTGCATTTGCAAAAAGAGCATAAGCAAATCTCCCGTCTTTTAGATATCGGCCAGGCACTATCAGCGGAAAGGGATCATGATGTTTTATTAGCGAGAATTTTGAAAGAAGCTAGATTGTTAGCGTGTTGTGATGCGGCTTCGATCTTCCTTATTGATCGGCGCAATGACAATGACGGAGCTAGTATTAATGAGAATATTCAACATGCGGTTGCTGTTAACTCAGAGGCCAGTAAGTCAGTAGCCAGTCAGTCAGTACCCGAGCTGGTATTTAAGCTGACTCAAAATGATTCCATCGATTTTCATTTCGAAGAGCAGCGCTTCAGTCTAGATCACCAGTCAGTGGCTGGTTATTCTGCTTCAACCGGTAGCATTGTTAATCTTGATGATGTCTACCATTTGCCCCCGTCCAGCATTTACCAATTTAATGCATCGTTTGATCAAAGCATGAACTATCGAACCCGTTCAATGCTGGTGATTCCTATGCGCAATCACCTTGGTAAAGTCATTGGCGTGATTCAATTTATTAATCGTAAACGTGATATTAATATTGCCCTAAGTACCCCCGAAATAGCGTTAAAAGAGACGATAAAGTTCGATCAAAAAATCATTCCAATATTGCAGGCCCTTGCGAGTCAAGCTGCCGTTGCGATTGAAAATAATGTTTTAATTGATCGGGTTAATACACTTTTTGATGGCTTTGTTAAAGCATCGGTTAGGGCGATTGAGCAGCGAGATCCAACCACGAGTGGGCACTCTTTTAGAGTGGCAGAGTTAACCTGCGCGTTGGCTGAAACAACCCATCAGTGTGATGTTGGGCAGTTTAAGGGAATACAATTTAGTAGTGATGAGATGAGGGAGCTAAGGTTTGCGGCGCTGCTGCATGACTTTGGTAAGGTGGGTGTGCGTGAGCATGTTTTGACTAAGGCTAAGAAGCTATCTCCAGAGGCTTATGGTGAGTTTATTTACCGCATTGCATGGGAAAAGGAACGCATTAGCAATTACTACCTAAGCCAAAAGTTATCTTTATTAAAAAAACAACAATTATCCTCAGTTATAGAAGAAAAATTAACCTTAGAAGAAGCTAGCAAACTCCATCGACTTAATAACTATATGCAAGCAGTCGCCGATGCTAATGAGCCCAGCATCTTATCGGAAGGTACTTTTGAGCATCTAAAACAGATCAGAGAGTATGTGATAGAAGACGTTAATGGTGATTCTCGTGGTCTCATTGATGAACTTGAGTTTGGCGCGTTATCGATAAAGCGAGGGAGTTTAACCGCAGATGAACGTATTGAGATAGAAAGCCACGTGAGCCATACCATTGAGTTTTTGAAAACCATTCCTTGGACCCCAGAACTAAGTAATGTGCCTAAAATCGCCGGTGCACATCATGAAAAATTAAATGGTTGTGGCTACCCTAGAGGTCTTAAAAAAGAAGAGATTCCTGTAGGCGCAAAGATAATGACGGTCTGCGATATATTCGACGCATTAACTGCAAAAGATCGTCCTTATAAAGCGGCGGTTCCTTTAGATCGTGCACTTTTAATTTTAAAAAATGAAGTGGAGTGTGGCCATATCGATTCTGAGTTGGTTGAGATGTTCTGCCAAACTAGGATTTATCAGGTATTAGACAAGGGCTAATTTTAAGGTTTACTAATGCTTTGCCCTTGTCACAAAAATTCAACCTAGTTAACAATGCGTCTCTCGTTAATAAATGATAAATTAGTCCTTATATTTTGACTCTTTATCGAAGCGTGGCGCACGGATGTTCAGACTTTATCATTCCAATGATCTTGATGTATTAAAAGAACTTCTTGTTCACCAAATGCGGCAGGGGGATAGTGACCCATTTATTCCCGAACAGATTTTGGTTCAAAGCCAAGGTATGGCGCACTGGCTTAAACTGCAAGTCGCTGAATCATTAGGCATTGCGGCTAATATTGAATTCCCCTTGCCTTCAAGTTTTGTATGGAAAGTATACAATTCTGTGAAGCCCGATCTTCCAGAGCGTTCGCACTTTGAAAAAGAGTCGATGACGTGGAAGTTGATGCGTTTAATTCCAACCCTCATTCATGAAAAAGATAACCAAGAACTCTTTGCGCCTATTGCTCATTATTTAGATGCGAGTATTGATTCAGGCGCCAGTAATGATGCAGATTCGTGTAATGATTCAGGTGCAAAAAGCCGAGAAATAAACCAACAAAAAACTTTCGCACTGGCTGAAAAAATAGCCGATACCTTTGATCAATATTTAGTCTATCGCCCCGATTGGTTATTAGCGTGGGAAGAGGGCAAAGACGAGATTGAAGGTGGCGATATTAGCAATCAGCCTTGGCAGCCAGAGCTATGGCGTCGTCTTGTTGCTGATAGTGCTGAGCTAGGCCATAGCCTGTTTCACCGCGCGCGTTTAACCGATCAGTTGGTTGATATTATGCGCGAAGGTAAAGAGGGGTTAAAAAACCTTCTGCCTACCAGTTCAGCTGAACATCCTGCTCGTATTTTTGTCTTTGGTATTGCTGCGTTACCAGGAACCTATTGGCAGGTGCTAAATGCCTTAAGTGAGCATATCGATGTGCACTTCTTTTTATTAAACCCGTGTCGAAACTATTGGGGAGACATTGTTAATGAAAAGACCCGCGCTAAATTACTGCAGAAAGATGCCAAGCTAGCGAACTATTTTACCGTTGGGAATCCTTTATTGGCGTCTTGGGGGCGACTCGGTCGCGATTTTTTAACGCTGACTCACGAAGCGGCGAACGAGGGTGGACGAGAGCAATATTTCCAAGACATTGAAGCCTTTGTTGATATTGACCGTGGCAGTGTTATTAATGGTATTAGTGATCAAACTGATTCAGCCAATAATTTATTACATAATATTCAACTTGATTTTTTAGAGCTCAAAAATCGAAGTACTGCTGCATTTGGCATCGAGGCGCTAGACAATAGCCAAGCTAAATTAGCCATTAATAAGAATGATCAAAGCATTCAATTTGTCAGTGCTCACTCTGCTTTGCGAGAAGTACAAACCTTGTTTGATCAAATGCTAAGTTGGTTTGACGAAGATGCTGCACGTGATAAAAGTAAGGCTGAAAGCAGTCCATTAAAACCTCGCGATATCTTAGTGATGGTGCCCGATATTGATATTTATGCGCCCTATATCGAAGCGGTATTTGGTAGTGCATCCGATGAGCAACGTATTCCTTGGGCCATTGCCGACCAAGCATTGAATAAAGAAAACTTGGTCATCGATTCCTTTTTACGCTTATTACAGCTGCCGAATAGTCGTTTAACCATTACCGATGTTATTGAATTTTTAGAAGTTCCGGCGATTGCCCAAACATTTGCTATTGAAATAGAAGATCTTGATCAAATAAAGCACTGGCTAAGTTCGGCGAATATACGTTGGGGATTGGATGAGTCGCATCGCCGCGATTTAGGCTTGCCAAGCTGGGATGATAATAGTTGGTTTAAAGGCTTGCAGCAGCTATTGCTGGGCTTAGTCATGCCAGACCATGCCCATGCACTGGATCAGTACTGGCCTGTGCCTGGGGTAATGGGCAGCCAAGGTGAACTATTAGGAAAACTAATGGCGTTTGTTGATCAGCTGGGCCATTGGTATCAAATTTTACAGCAGCAAAAAACAGCAGAGAATGGGTTTGATAGTGGCGGGCTTGATAAAGAAAAGTGGCAAGACTTGTTGCTCGCATTAATTGCTGATTTTTATCCGCAACAAGCGCAAGACGAAAAGGGCTTAAACGATCAGCTAGTATTGCAAAAAATACGCGATCAAATTCAGCGCTGGCATAAAGAATTAGACGAAGCTCAGTTTGATCAAGGTTTAAGCCATGGGGTGGTATTACAATACTTAACCAGCTGCTTAACCAAACAAGTCGGTTGGCAGCGATTTTTAGCGGGGCCAGTGAATTTTTGTACCTTAATGCCGATGCGCAGCATTCCCTTTACAATTGTGTGCATGCTAGGGATGAACGATGAAGATTATCCACGCCGTGTACCGCCGCAAGGTTTCGATTTAATGGCACAAGGTGCTTATCGACGTGGCGATCGTTCGCGTCGAGAGGATGATCGCTATTTATTTTTAGAAGCGGTCATTGCAGCCCAAGAAAAACTCTACATTAGCTATCGTGGCCGTGATAGCCGCGAAAATAATGAATTACAGCCGTGTGTATTGGTCAGTGAATTGATTGACTATATTGGCAATGGTTATGTACTTGAGGGTGACGAAGCATTACCTCATAAGGACAGCGAAAAACAATTACGTAAGCACTTGGTACGAGAGCAGCTATTGCAGCCTTTTAATACACAGTACTTTACTGAAAATAATTCAGGCTCCAATGATACTCAGACACATTTAAGTTATCAAAAACTCTGGCAGAAAGTGGCGGTTGCGAGTCATGATTTAGCCAATCAGTCTGGAGCCAATAAAACTTTAGCCAATAAAGAAGTAGAGAAATCGGCCTTCATCAATGGAAGTTTTATTAACCAAGCATTACCCGATGATCGTGATGACAGTATTCGCTTATACCCAGAGCTTGATGATATTAAGCAATGCTTAATTAATCCCTGTAAGTTTTTTATGCAGCGCCGACTCAAAGTGAATCTCACTCTGTACTGGGACGAAACTGAAATTGATGAACCTTTTTCCTTAGATAGTTTGCAATCGTATTTATTAAACGAAGCCTTATTAACCAGTCGTTTAGAAGGTACGGAGTTATTATTCAAAGAAAAACAAAAATCTCTAGGAAGATTACCGGCAGCCGGTTTTGCGGATTATTTATTAACCCAAAGTGAAAATAAACTGGCACCTTTAATTGAAGAGATCAAAAACAATCTGCCTGATCTTGGTAAAATGCCGCCGCAAAGCGATAGCCTAGTAATAGGAGACTATCAGCTCAATGGTCAGCTAGAGCACTTGATCAACGACGCGGGTAATCATCAGGTATTCCACTTTCGCAGTGGGGCTTTTAACGGCAAACAAATAATCAATTTATGGCTGGAGCACTTGTTTGTCTGCGCTGCGGGTTATTCTGTGGGCAATAGTATGGGTTTGGGGATTAATAAAGACGGCGAAATTGATAAGTGTGAATTGACCCCGGTCGCTGCTGAAATGGCGCAGCATTATTTACTCGCGCTGATAGAATTTATGAATCTGTGCTACTGCATGCCGCAACCCTTTTTCTTGCAGCTAGCCATGAGTTATTTAACCGCCGAAACGGATAAACAAGAAGGGGTATTGGATAGCGCTCTTGATAGTGAGTTTAGCGAGCTGAATGATGAGTTTGTTCAACGCTGTTTTTCTGCTGAAATTAATCAAGATTATTTAAATTTTTTAAATGCTCAGCTTGGTTTATGGCAAGGTTTGTTAACGCCGCTATTAGATCATCGCATCAGTGAGGAGGAATAACATGCAGATATTACAAGCCGATCGCTTTCCTCTGTTAGGCAAGCGCTTAATTGAAGCGAGTGCCGGTACGGGTAAAACCTATACCATTGCCAATTTATACCTTAGAGTTTTATTAGGCGATCATGTATTAGGGTTGAAACCGGTTGATCGTATTTTGGTTGTGACCTTTACCCGCGCAGCAACAGAAGAATTACGAGGTCGTATTCGTGACCGTATTCGTGATCTTTATGAGGATGTTTTACGCCTTGAGCAAACAGAATCTAATAAAATAGACCCCTATGTTAAACATTTAATCCAGCGCACCCAAAATAATTTTTTCAGCGAAGAACACCCCAATAAATTATCGTTAACCGATTGGCTGCAAGCGAATCTATCGCAGATGGATGAATCCTCGGTATTCACCATTCATGGTTTTTGTCAGCGTATTTTAAAGCAGTTTGCGTTTGATAGTGGCGTTGGTTTTGAATCTGAAATGATCTTAGACGCGCAAGATTATTTACGTCGTGCCGCCCAAGATTATTGGCGTGAACTGGCGTATCCCATGGATCAGCAACAGTTATCAGCGTTATTAGGCCAGATAAAAAGCCCAGAAGATGTGTTCTGGAAAGTACGAGGTTGGTTGCAACAAGAAGATATTGAATTATTGCCTAGGGCAAAAGACGGTTTGGATTTTTCTAGCGCTTGGTTACAGGCAAAAGAAAGTTATGAAAAAGCGACGCAGGTTTGGCAAACGTTAGACGCGGCTGATCTAAACGATTTAATTGAGCAATCTGGGGTTGATAAACGCAGTTTTTCTAAAACCACTCGGCCAAAGCGTATTGCTGCGGCCAAAGCATTTTTCTCTGACAGCACGTTATTTAAAGGGGCTATCCATAAAGACGTGATCGAGTTAGGCCAAGAAAATCTATTTGCCAAAACCAAAAAGGGTGAAGCGCCACAGCATCAGGCTTTTCGTTTAATCGATCAGTTGATCGATGATTGTGAGCAGATGGCGGCGGTATTACCGCACCATATGTTGGCGCACGTTAAAACGAAGTTCTGGGCATCGATGGAACAAGCGAATTTAATGAATCCCGATGATTTATTACGCTTACTCGCAAATGCATTACGCGGCACTCATGGCGTTGCCTTGGCAGAGCATATTCGCCAGCAATATCCTTTTGCCATGATCGATGAGTTTCAAGATACCGATAGTTTGCAGTATGAGATTTTTAATCAGGTATATAGCAGCGAAACAGACTCGGGTTTGTATATGATTGGTGATCCTAAACAGGCGATTTACAGCTTTCGTGGGGCGGATATTTTCACCTACCTACAAGCCGCGCAAGTTCTGGATGAGAATAGCCGATTTACCTTGAATACAAACTGGCGCAGCCACAGTGACTTAGTCGCGGCGACCAATGAATTGTTTGCTCGCCATAATGAGCCGTTTGTTTTGCCCGGAAAGATAGAGTTTCAATCGGTTTTAGCTGCGGGCACATCGGACAATAAATTTTTCCATTATCGCGGCCAAGACAAGTGTGCACCACTGCATCTATTATTGAATTCAGAAGGTACCAATAGAGACAGTGCGCGCCATAATGCCGCTGAAATGTGTGCCAAAAGTATTCATCAGTTATTGCAAAAAGGCTGTTTAAATTCAGTTAATGCTCACACTAAAGCTGAGCAAGAAACGTCGGTAAACGCTGGGGATATTGCTGTTTTGGTCCATAACCGTAAACAAGCGAAGCTGGTGAAAGATCATTTAAAGCACTTAGGCATTAATAGCGTCTTTTTATCCCGAGACAGTGTTTTAAACTCTATTGAAGCGCGCGATTTATTACGGTGGTTAAGTGCCATCGCCGAACCTCAAAATGAACGTCTTTTGCGTAACGCGTTAGCCTGTGAGAGCTTGAATTATGATGCTCAATATTTAGCCTCGTTATTGAATGATGAAACTCGCTGGGAGATTGAATTAGCTCAGCTGTATCAGCTAAGAGAACGTTTTAATCAACGTGGTGTGATGGCGTTCATCATGGCTTGGCTAGAAATAGTGCCTGGAAGTTATAGAGACGACTCTGGCTCAGATCAAGTAAGCAGTGAAGACAACTCTTCAATATTGGCGGTAGAGGCTCTCGCGGTTCGTTTGCGTAAACAGCCCGACGGTGAGCGAAAGCTCACTAACTTTTTACACCTAGGTGAAATATTACAGCAAGCTAGTCGAGAATTGGGTATTCAATCTGGTTTTTATAATACCGATGGCAAAGGATTATTAACCTTACTTCGTTGGTATTCTGAACGTTGTCAAAATGCCTTATTGAATCAGTCGGAAGAGCAGCAGATCCGATTAGAAAGTGATGCCAACCTTGTTCAAATTGTCACCATTCATAAAAGCAAAGGATTACAGTATCCCGTTGTATTTTTACCTTTTTGCTGGGATGAAGACCACAACAGTGTCAGGTTCGATGCGGTTTATCATACCGAGCGTGACGATAAATCGATACTCACAATTAATACCAAAGCGGATGACGCGGCCAAGAAGAAGCATATTGATGAAGTGCGCGCCGAAGCCATGCGTTTACTGTATGTGGCACTGACACGCGCTGAGCAAGCGTGCTTTGTTCAGTTAGAAAATATCGTAAAACATTTAAAAGCGGGGCCAAAAGGTTTGCTGATGAATTCGGCCATTGGATATTTGCTAGAACAAAACTCTGTCAGTATTGATGCTTTAAATGAACGCTTTAGTGAGGTGATCGGCGAGGGTAAATTATCGCTGCATTATTATCCTGATTGGCTAGCCAAAATGGAAACGATCACAGTACCAGAGAATGCCCACCAGCCAGAAAACCTCGTGTTATCACGGGCACAGTTTAAAGGACAGGTTTGGGATAACTGGCGATTAACCAGTTATAGTCAATTGGCTAAATTGGATACCGAATCAGGTTTCTCAGGGCAGGGTCATTCAGGGCTCGGTCATTCAGAGAGTCATCATAGTGATATTGTTTTAGATTCTGGCAGTCAATTTGATACCGATGCTGAAATTGATTCACAATCCGAACCCGAGGCGGTAAGCACGAATGAAGAAAAAGCATTAACCCCTTTTGATTTCCCTAAAGGCGCAACGCCCGGAACCTGCTTACACGGTATTTTAGAAAATTGGGATTTTATCGATCATGATCAATTAGCTGAGCAAGTTGAAAACCAATTAAAATATTATGGCATCGATAATGATTACGGCCCCATGCTAATCGATTGGATGGCTAAGGTTGTTGGTCAGCCGTTAGCGGAAGCGCAATGTTGTTTGGCCGATGTCAGTGAGACTAATCGTTTAGTCGAAATGGAATTCTACCTGCCAATGACTGAAATTCGTGCGTCGGGGGTTATGCCATTATTAGATGGCCGTCGCTTAGCCTTTGAGCCTATGCGCGGTCAGTTAAAAGGCTTTATCGATTTAATCTTTCGCCATGACGGGCGTTATTATGTGGCCGATTATAAATCGAATTATCTGGGTGATCAGATAAGTGATTATCAACCAGCTGCTTTAAAAGACGCGATGGAACATCATCAATACGATTTACAGTATTGGATTTACAGTATTGCTGTTGACCAGTATTTAAGCCGTCGAATTCCGAATTATGATTATGAAACGCATTTTGGTGGCGTTTATTATTTCTTCTTGCGAGGAATGAATGGCAAGACCGATGGTGAAGGGGTCTTTTTTACTCGCCCTGAAAGATCGCAATTAGAAAAATGGCGCAGTTGGTTATTAGGCTGTGATTCGATAGACGTTGAGGCCACAATAATGGCGCAAGACGATCATCAGCAAATGGGGTTATTCTAATGACGAATGTATTAAATATAGAAAGCCCGAAGAATTTAAAGTCTTGGCTGAAGTCGACCTTTGAAAAAAGCCTTGGGCAAGCCATCGATTTAGAATTGGCCACTGGCTTGTGTCTGAATGAAATTGCGTTGACTGTAAAAGAAAAAGCGCATGATGAAGCGAGTCTTAAGTTATACGCGTATTTGGTTATCAAATTAAGTCAGGCGTTGAGTCGCGGTGAAGTGTGTATTGAATTATCACACGTGTATGATTTATCGCAGAAGACAGGGGTTTTAAATAAAAATCTTGATGCTTATTTGCAGCGCTATGCAACGTTGCATACTATTTCTTTGGCGGATGGCGCAGAAAGTTTAAAGCAGCTTTCTGAAACTAATCCATATGACTTGGTCGTAAATTATCCTTTGGTTGTGATGCAAGGGCGACTGTATTTTTCTCGTTATTGGTTTTACCAGCAACAGGTGTTTTATTCTATCAGCACACGTTTGCATTCAGTCTCCGACCAGACTCAAGTCCAAATTCAAACCGAAACTGAAGCCAAAACTAAAGAGCTGAGCAACACTTTGCAGACGCTTTTTGTACAAGATGCTAAAAAAGAAACAGCTCAACCCGATTGGCAAATGATAGCCGCAGCGAATGCCTGCTTAAACCGATTTAGTGTGATCACCGGTGGCCCAGGTACGGGAAAAACAACCACGGTGACCCGCTTATTAGCGGCGTTAATTAGCCAGCAGCCAAATCTACGTATTGCACTTGCCGCGCCTACAGGTAAAGCGGCAGCGCGTTTGGTTGAATCTATTTTAGCGGCCAAAGCCAAGCTGGCGCAGACTTTTCCATTAGCGGCAAAAATTCCGGTGACCAGTTTTACCTTGCATCGCTTATTAGGTTGGCGCCCAGATGGTTTTTCTTATAACCATAAGAAAACCTTGCCTTATGACTTGGTGATTGTTGATGAAGCCTCCATGGTGGATTTGCCGATGATGGCGCAGTTGATGGAAGCCTTGGCAGCGAATACTCGACTGATTTTATTAGGAGATAAAGATCAGTTAGCCTCAGTAGAAGCGGGCAGTGTTCTAGGAGACCTGTGTGACAGCGGTGTGATGGTGAATGGCTATCATGCTCATGGTTTGCAGGCCGACAGGTCAAAACAGCTAGAGGCGCTGTGTGGCATGGAGCAGGGCTATCTTAATGATTATATTGAAACCGGTGCGCCGTTAATGGCGAACAGCCTGACTCAATTAAGAGTCAGTCATCGCTTTACGCATGACTCGGGTATCGGGAAATTGGCGGCGGCGGTGAATGCGGGTCAGTTTAGCCAAGTGCAGCAAAGCTTTACTCAGTATGACGATATCCACTGTTATACCAATCTTGCGGCGCCTTTTAGTAAAGATTTAACAACCCAAGCCCGAGAGGCCGAAGCCGCTTGGCAGCATCAAGTGATTAACGGCTATAGCCAATACCTTCAAGCGATTGAACAAGGCGAAAGCCCTTATCAGGTTTTGCAGCTGTTTAATAAATTTCAATTATTGTGCGCCTTACGCCAAGGCAGTTCAGGTTTGCAGGCATTGAATGATCGAGTGCAAAGTTTATTGCAAAACCGAGGGCTGCTGAACATCGATAATCATCAAGGCGCTGGTTTTAATAATTCATCGGAGCAAAGCCGCTGGTATGTCGGTCGCCCAGTGATGATTAGCCGCAACGATTACGAACTCAATTTATTTAACGGTGATATCGGTATTGCTATGATGGTTGAGAGCAAGGTTGGGGGAATAGCTGAGGGAATGGCTGATGGAAGAAAAGGTAAAAAAGAATTAAGAGTGTGCTTTGCTACCGAAGATATCAGTGCAAATTCGAGTGCAGATTCAAGTGCTCATGCTCAGCCAAAAGTAAGGCAGCTATTACCGACGCGTTTGCCCAGCCACGAAACGGCATTTGCAATGACGGTACATAAAAGTCAGGGCTCTGAGTTTGCTGACGTCGCGCTGGTATTACCCGACAATCATTCGCCGGTTATTAGTCGAGAGCTTATTTATACGGCGATTACTCGAGGAAAGAAGCGTTTTTCGTTGTATTCAAATGACGAGGTCTTAGCGGCAGGGGTGAATTCTCAGATAGAACGTGCCAGTGGTTTGCGGGATTTGTTATTTAAATAACACCGCAGTGTCGAATAGCGGAGAGCTAGATAAGTGGATCAGAATTTAGATCCCAATTAAGGGATCTTAATTGGGATCTAATTCTAGAAAGGCACTAGCTCAGAACTTCAAACGTAAGCTTGGCATCTTTTTCTAAGCGCTCAATCAAACGATCACCCAATAATGTAGAGGTCGTCCAAAACCCTCCAGGCTTATCGGCCAGTAATTCATTATCTAATGCTAAGCACGCTCCGACCTGACCGAGCATTTGGCTGGTGGAGCCATATCCAGGATCGCCTTGGCCGATGACCTTAGTGCGAATTTCTTTGCCGGTAGGGGTTTTTCCAATAAAGCGAATATCGTAATAGCCTTCGACTTGTTCTTTTGGTGTTGGGCCTTCACCGGGCTTGGGCAGCATGTAGTTAGATAATAACCAGCGAGTCGGTTTAATCGCTGCGCCAATAAAGAAAGCCCCTAAAGCGCCGACAATGGCGGTTGCCGTTAAGCGGCCTTTTAAACCTTTACCAACCAGCATGGCTTCATCGTATTTAAAATCTTCGCCATAGGCATGGCCAAGTAGGGCGTTTGAACGAAAGACAATTCGGGTATTAATCGCAGCCATAATAAAAGGTGCAGTCCAGCCATTGAAGTTATTATCAAAGGTTGGGGTCTTGGTATCAAACTGACGGGTTTTATACGAGTGGTCTTTTGGGCAAATTAAATACGGGTTCACCAAGTCTTTGCGTAACGCCGGATCCTTCATTACTTCTTCGGTGATGTTCAACATACTGGCGATGGTACCGCCGGATGCGCCGCCTTTTGCAGCTTTCACGCGCATAGAAATATTATTACAGTATTCCCCTAAGCTCTTTTTAGCTTCGCGCTGGGTAAAGTAGGTGCCCATGTCGGAAGGGATAGAATCAAAACCACTGCAGTGAACAATGCGGGCTCCGCTGGCTTTTGCGCTGTCTTCATACTTTTTCAGCATGCGATCAATCCACTGCACTTCGCCCGTAAGGTCACAATAATCTGTCCCCGATTCTGCACAGACTTTAACCAGGGTTTCACCATATAACGCATAAGGACCGACGGTTGAGATAATCACTTTTGCTTGAGTACACATCGCACTAATGGCGGCTTCATCATTTGCATCGGCAATAATAGTCGTGAGCTCAGGTTGTTTTATCATGCGCTTCACATCATCTAATTTTGATTGAGAGCGCCCAGCAATGGCCCAATTAAGAGATTCTTGGCCAGGGTGGTTAAATTGATCGCTTAAATATTGTGTGAGTATCTGGCCGACAAAGCTGGTGGCGCCAAAGACAATGACATCAAATGATTCAGGTTGAGAAGTCATAACTAACGAATACCTTATGTTGTTTTTATGCCCACAGACTAGCAATATTCGACATAGATAGTAATGGTGAATACTGACAGAGAAGCAGCTTATCTTTAATCAAAGCCAAGGAATTGATATCATCACGCCTTTTATGCTTTGGCTAAGATAAAGTCGGTAAATTATGCGCATTGTTTTAGCTCCATTAGAAGGAGTCATGGATCATACCGTTCGTGAATTATTAACGGGTCTCGGTGGATATGATCTATGCATTACTGAATTTTTACGGGTATCTAACCATCAGTTACTACCCCCGCGCACCTTTTATCAGCTGGCGCCTGAGTTAGAAAATAGTGGTTTAACACCCTGCGGTACCCCTGTGCGTTTGCAGTTGTTAGGTTCTCAGCCCGATACACTTGCGATGAATGCCCAGCGCGCGATAGAGCTTGGTTCTCATGGCATAGACCTGAACCTTGGCTGCCCTGCAAAAACCGTGAATAAAAGTAAAGGCGGCGCGGTATTATTAAAAGAGCCGCAGTTGATTGCTGATGCAGTGGCTGAGATGCGTAAAGTCGTACCGAGTGATAAAACCTTGTCGGTCAAGATACGTTTGGGGTGGGATGATCCTAATTGCGTCCATGAGATTGTTGATGCGATTGTGTCGGCAGGGGCTGATGAACTTACTATTCATGCACGTACCAAAGAAGATGGCTACAAAGCAGAAGCGATTAAATGGCACTATATTGCTCAAGTTAAACAGCGATTAGCCAAAGAAGGCAAAGTTTTATCGATTATTGCAAATGGTGAAATTTGGAATGCGGCGGATGCGGTTAAGTGTCGTGAAGTCTCGCATTGCGATGATTTAATGATTGGTCGCGGTGCATTGGCAACGCCAAATTTAGCGGCCGTGGTTGCGGGTATTAGTGACAAAATGAGCTGGCACAGTGTGGTTGAAATGATGCTGAATTATCGCAAGGTACAAGTGATTGGTTCAAAAGGGCATCACTATTCTAGCCGTGTGAAACAGTGGTTAAGTCAGATGCGTCAGTCTTACCCTGAAGCCGAAGAATTATTTACACCGATTCGTAGAATTAAAAGCAGTGATGAGATGCAAGTCGCGATCGAGCAATATTTAGAAGCCTCAATAGCGAGTAAGGTCGGGGCTTGGCAACGTTCGCTTGAGCCTTAGCGGGTTTGAATACAAAAAATTAACGTAACACTATTAGGAATTAAAATGAACTGGGAAATAGATAACAACTTTTGCCATAGCAGCGTATCAACCAGCACGAATGAAGCTGAGTTAAAGCAAGCAGTTATTGCCGCAGCGGATTACGCGTTTGATTTATTGGATGCCAACATTGAAGACGATTCAATGTTTTGTTTATTTGATTGGGACTTTAATCAGCAGCGCTTATTGATTGCGGTAACTGACCCTACGAAGAAAAAATTGGCAAAACATACCGTTGCTTTAACCTTAGAAGGTTATGCAGGTCACATCGCCGATAAAGAAGAGCAGCAAGAGCAGATTCAATTGTGGTTGCACAATCACATTACAACCGCAGCTGCATTTTTACAGTTCTCGCTAGTCGCTGCGATTACGGCTGACGGCGATGCTGCTAGCTCGATTTTGTTGTAAATAGTTTTTGATAAGTTAATAAAAGTAGAGCTGTTCATTAACCAGAACAGCTCTACTGCAAACTGCCGTTATAACGTATCTAAGTCATTTTTATTAATACTTGAAAGCTCAGCCCATCCATCGGTAGGCACTTGTTGGCTATGAGAGAATAGTAACCGAGGGTCTTTTTTCTCGATGATACTGTTTTCAAACAGCCCCTGAATATCTTTCAACTTTATGTCGGCAACTTCTTTGGCGATGGCTTCATTGGTATCAAAGGTTAAGCGGTTGACTTCAATGTTATGCCAGAAGTGTCCTACTTTTTCGGCCATATTTTTCTTCTTACTTACCAAGCGGCTGATAAGGCCTTGTTTGTGATCGTCAAATTCTTTATCGCTGAGTTGTGCCAGTTGTTGTTTGAAGTCAGCAAAAAACAGTTCTGATTCGGCCAGAATATCGGCGCTGCTGGCGGTGGGCGATTGCACAATAAAGATCATTCCTGGCACGGCGTTTTGCGGGAAAGGCGATGCGGATACGATGTAGCCCATCTTTTTCTCGGTGCGCAGCCATTGGTAATACGGCGTGCTAATGATCTGTGCCAATAAGGCGTAGTGAGCTCGCGCATTGTCTGACGTTAGTTCATCGAACTGCTGACCTTGAATGTATAAACTCATGGCGCTATCGGGATGCTGCTGCTCGATCGATTGCAGGTACTGGTTATCAGGGCTCTGGTTATGCGAGCTCTGGTTATGCGAGCTCTGGTCACCGCTATTGGCAGAGGCTTGCGCATTAGGCACCTTGCTAATCATTGCCGGCGCAATGCGCTCGCCGCTTGGCTTGTAAGCTTGCTCTAGTACCTTACTGATGGCGATGGCCGCTTCAGGTTCTAGTGTGCCATGAATATAACTGTCTACGTATAAAGACTGTTTTAAGCGATTATTAAAGGCGAGTATATCGTCTAAAGTGACCGTTTCTAAGGCGGCAATCAGTTCTTGTTGGCTAAAGCTTGGGTTGCGTAACCAACGGCGTAATTCACTGATGGTGCGCTCGTAAGGCTTGGCTTTTAATTGGTTTTCTAAACGGCGTTTTAGTTGAGCTTGGTAGCGTTCAAACTCGGCTTGGCTAACATTTTCTGCGGTTAACGACGCCATTGTTTCAACAATTTTTTCAAGCAAGACAGAAAGCTTGTCGTGATAGCCCGACATTGAAAGTTCAAGACCACGGCCGCTCGCATGCAGCTGATAGTTTAAACCAGCAACATAGGCAGGGTAGGTGTAGCTACTGATTAACTCGTTAACGCTGTGGCTGAAAAGCTGGGCAATGATGCGGTCTTTTGCGTTGTCGGCAACAGCTTGGTTGTGCAGGTTAATAAAGACTTTTGCTTTTGGTAAACGAAATTTTTGTTCTGGGTAATACCATAAACGCAAACCTGTTTCATCAATGAGTCGGGTAGGGATAGTCTGTGCTGGTGCATCGGTTAAGGTAAACGATTCAGGAATGAATGGATTGGCCGCTGGCAGAAATAATTGTTCGCGGTATTCGGGCTTTAAAATAGGATCTTTGTTGGCCGCTTCTGTTTTGATTACCGCAGGGCGTAGCATCATCTTGGTATCGTACCAAGGGTCGGTGGTATTGGTTTCAACTTCGGGGGCAATTAACGTACGGATTAAATTCTTACGAGTTAGCTGATTTAGGTAAGGTTTTAGAATATCAGTCGTCGGTGTTTGCCAATCGTAATCACCATAAATCACCTGACTAGGCGTTCTGTGGCGTAAGCTATTGGTCAGACGTACAGCAAAGTGACTGGCCTTGGATTTTTCTTGGTTAGCAAAGGCCAGCTCTGCCAATTGATGTTGTTCTGCATAAATGCGTTCAATGAAGACAGGATCTTGTAAGCCTTGCTGTACGAGTTCGATGTAAGAAAATACGGCTTCGGTAATTTCATCAATGCGAAATAAACCGACCAGTGTTAGCTGAATGTTAATGCTGAGTGTTGATTCCCAAGGCGTGCTGACACCTTGGCCTGCACTTAGGCCTTCTGCCCAGCCGCGCTTTTTGAATAATGCTAATAAGCTGCCTTCACCTTCATGACCTAGTAGGTGGTTGATGATGTGCAGAGGCTTATGTTGATAAAGGCTTAGGCTTTCTGGCATTGGAAAAGCCAGCTTGAGTTGGCGTAACTCTTTAATGGGCTCTATCTGTAGATCTAGAGGCAGTTGGTCTTGTTGATATAACGGCGGACGCTTTGCTTTGACCACAATATCGCGCTTAGGTATGGCGCTGAATCGTTCTTGTGTCCATTGCTCAAGGGTATCTAGATCATAGTTACCAATCAGTGCAAAGGTCATCTCATTGGCGGAATAATGTTGGTTATAAAAGGTGATTAATTCATCACGTATTGCGCTGCCTGGACGATCTTCAAGGGTTGTTAGGCTGCCGGTAGCAAATTTTGCATACGGGTGAGCTGGGTTCATTGCTTGTTTTTCGGCCGAAAAAATTCGGCGGCCATCATCTTTAGACTTTGACGTATATTCTGCATTAACCGCATTCTTTTCTCGCTCAACATAATTGGCATCGAAGGTTGGAGAAATAAAGAAGGGAGCAAAACGGTCAAGAGCGCCGGCTAGATCGTTATTATCAATTTCAAAGAAGTAGTTGGTAACATCGTGAGCGGTGAACGCATTATGACTGCCACCGTGCTTTGAAATGTAGTCTTGGTATTCACCAGAATCTGGGAAAGGCTCAGTTCCCAAAAATAGCATGTGTTCTAAAAAGTGGGCAAGTCCTTGGCGACCTTGAGGGTCGTCACCGCTGCCAACACTCACGGCGAGGGAAGCGGCGGCTTTATCAGCCTCCTTATCGGAGACTAAGATAACCTTTAAACCATTATCAAGTTCTAGCGAACGATATTCTCGCTGGTCATTGGGGCTTTGTATGATAGTAGGACTTGTTGAGTGCATATTGATCCGATACGCCGCAGTAGCTACGGCTAAAATTACCAACAGCAAGAAGGTGCTGTAGCGAGTAGAGAAAAGCATGTGAACCCCAATTTAAAACGGCTAATACTATTTAAGAGACTTTTTATAAGACTTTTATAAGACTATAGAATTAGTGCTGAGCGTTGTCTTGACGTGCGATATCTTTGGCATCTTGTAAAGAATTTTCCGCATCATCAAGCTCTGAAATTAGTTTCAGTCTATTTTTACAGTCTTCTAGTTCAGACGATAACAAAGCTGATTGGTTCAGAAAAGCTTGATCAATAGCATCATAAACCGCTTTTATTTGAGCTGAGCTGTCTGCTTTTGGTGTTTTTAGTACTTGCAGACAAGCGTGGGCAATTTGGTGATAAAGTTTTTCTTTTTTCACGGAAGGTTCCTGATAGTCGTAAATTTGTCGTAAATTCAAAGAGCCTGAGATTATATCGCATTACGGCCTTCATGGATGCAGCGAAAAACTCTGTGTACTGTAAAAACATTGTACTTACCAGTCCGAGAATGAGTGGCTATGCACGCTAGCGTGAATATCAGGTAGGCAGATTAAGTGTATTGGAGGTGTCCGTAATAACTGAAGCGTCTTAATGAATGTTTTATAGCCAGAATAAGTTCTAAGAAATAGCACTAATTATCTAGGCAAGTATGGTTAGTCACTACCTATACTTAGTATAAGTTTAGTAAGAAACTGAGATAGAGCAGTGGCAGATAAACAAGCGTTAACAACAGGTGAAGCCGCAAAGTATTGCGGTGTTAATTTCCGAACCGTCATTCGTTGGATTGAACGAGGACATTTGGATGCGTATAAACTTCCGGGCAGGGGGGATAATCGGATACCGATCGATACCTTTGTGGATTTTTTACGGCAGAACGATATGCCTGTTCCTGATGAGCTGATTGCAGGGGATCGCAGATTATTGCTCTTTACGTCACCCGATAGCCCTGCTGGAGAGCTTGCAGCGGACTTAAGGCGTCATAATTGGGATGTGGTTTTAGCCGATGATCCTGTGCAGTTGGGTTACTTGATTGCGAAGGATAAGCCTTCTGCCTTATTAATGATGGATCTTCAGTATGCTGATGTTGCTTCTCGTATAATGAAGGATGTGAGCAAAGATCGCAATGAGGTGCCCAAGATGGCCTTATTACAAGGTAATCAAAGAGAAATACACGACGGTTGGGATTCTTTTCAGTGGCCAGAGCAGCGTCAAGTATTGCTGGATTACTTAGATCACGATGGTTCAGAAAGCCACTGAGGCAATGCTAAAAAAACTTACAGGATTGCTGGCCCGTATGGGATATAACGGTTATCCGTTTGTTTTTTGAGCCAGCGGATAAACTCTTTTTCTGCTGCTCGTTTTTCAGATTTAAGATGGCGTAAAAAATAGATAGTTGGATTTTTACTGCCAAAGGTCCATGTTGAAAATTTCATTTCACCAACCGTAAAGAACATGCACAAGTTTAAAACTTGAGCATCGGTGAAACCCTCAATTGCCTTTAACCATGCTTGTTGTGGCATGTTTAGGTAATTATTTACCAAATCAATATCGGCCTTTTCAAGGCTAATAATCTCTTCTTGAACCGTCTCTTGGCTACTTATTAACGAAGCATAACCGAGTAATTTCTCTGAAGAAATCTCTGCTTTTTGGTCTGCTGGCTGCCATGTATCAACCATAATAAATCGCCTCTTAAAAGGTAGGGATAGTAATATTGCTGCGATATACTATCGATTCGTATAATAGAAACAAGTAATCTTTGACATATAGATTGTTTTATAGATTGTTATATACATGTTTTTTGCTAGGAATAATGAATTAATGGATGAGTTTGCTGAAATACGGCCCTATAACGATAATGAATTCCAACAAATTCTAGAGCGTTTATTAGCCGAACCAGACCTAGTAAAAGGGCTGGCTTATTTTATGCGCCCAAATTGGCGTGGGCCTTTGCGCTTATTGGCTCGTTCTTTAATACGTTGGCGTTTGCAGAAGGATCTTTCAGGTCTGGAATCGATTGCTGAATTTCAACAGTGGTTAGCGGGCTATGTCGAAAAAATCATTCAGAAAACAATCACCTCGCTAGAGGTTACTGGTATTGATCAATTAGATGCCAATAAAAGCTACTTGTGGTTGTCGAACCATAGAGATATTGCGCTTGATCCTACGCTGGTTAACTATGCGCTGCACACCCATAATAAGCCGACAGGGCGAATCGCCATTGGTGATAATTTGCTAAAAAATCCTATGGTCGGGGATTTTATGCGACTGAATAAAAGCTTTATTGTTCGACGTTCAATTAAAGCCAAGCGCGAAAAGTTTACTGCGTTACAGCTATTATCCAAATATATTCGCTTTTCAATCTCAGATGGGCACTCAGTGTGGATTGCACAACGAGAAGGACGTGCAAAAGACGGAATCGATACAACCGATACCGCTGTTTTGAAAATGCTGAGTTTGGCGGGCCGAACTGATAAAGAAACATTTTCACAGTCATTGCAGGCGTTAAACCCTGTGCCAGTAAGCATCAGTTATGAATTTGATCCTTGTGACCTTATTAAGGCGAGAGAGCTTGCGGCTATTTATCAGGGTGAGGAATATCTAAAAGCGGATGACGAAGATGTTACCAGTATTGTGACAGGGTTAATGGGGAAGAAAGGTCGTGTTCATGTCAATTTTGGTGGTGAAATTGATGAGTCGCTTTTTCATACCGCCGAAATGTTAGCAACTGAAATTGATCGCCAGATTGTTAATGGCTATGCGAGTTTTCCAATCAACTATGCGGCTCACAAGTTACTCGCAGATCAAGGAAAATGTCAGCCTCTCGAAGAGTATGATGAAGCCGATATTAAGACAGGTACAGTGGAATTATCCATTCGCTGCAAGGATGAAAGTGAGGCGGTAAAAACGCAGCTTTATTCAATGTACGCTCAACCGCTCATTAGGAAACAAAATAAATATTATGAATAAAGTATTGGTATTGCTGTCGTGTTTGAGCTTATCAGCATGTGATTTAGACCTAGGTTCTAGCTATGATCCTACAACTCGTACTATGTATGTCGATTATTACCAAGAGCCGTGTACCGATAGTGCTACTTCGTTATGCTTTCGTACGAGTCTTAATTCAGATGATGCTTATGCCGTTAATACTAAAGGCATGTCGGGCTTTGAAGCCTTAAAGTGGGGTAGCCGCTATACCGTACAAGTAGAGGCTGAAAGAGATGACAATGGTAAAGATACTCACTATACCCTTGAAAGCATTGATTCAACTAAGGTGATCGATGCTAGTACCAATGAGTTTGTATTAACCTTCAATATGGCCAGCGGTATTTTGCAAGACAATCAAAATAGCGAATGGATCATTGCGGCTAAGAAGACTTTTACATGCACAGATGCCGATTGCACAGCATTAACGAATGCTGCTCGTGATACAAATAAAATACAGTTGAGTTTTTCTACAGAGAACGATGAGCTGACGTTATTAGCCGTTAAATGTCAGTCTTCAGATTCTAATTTTTCTTCAGTATGTGAAGGTGTTAATGATGCGGTATTTGATATTGCACATTATCAAACGGACTGCGGGTTGGCGGTTCCTAGATTATGTTTAGTCTATAAAGAAGAAGCTGATGCGAGTACTGATTGGAATGTATTACCTTTTAGTATTACTGGTTTTACAGCTCAGTGGGGCTTGCAATACGAATTGGATTTGACGGTTAAGATTCAAGCAAAAAGTTTGAAATCTGTTGAGTTTATTAAAGAAAATGACGCCGTTAAAGATCGAACAAATGAATCGTTTAAGATGATTATGCGAACGGGAGTCGGGGGTCTAGAAAAATCCGAGGGTGATGTTATTCGTTACGATGGTTTAGATTTTAATTGTGCCCGGTTTAATCAATGCAATGACATTGATGATGCAGTAGCGAGTGCAGACAGCAGTTATGAGCAGTTTCTTATTTTACAAGCATTGGTAGAAAGTCCGGGTGAAAATGCTGGTGACAGTCCGGTTATTATCATTGAAGATTTACTGTGTGATGCTGGGTCGAATGAGTTTGCTCTTGACTGCGTGTCTGATTATGACGACGTATATTGGGTGGAAGTGAAGTAGTAATTTCTTATTGGTTATTGCTTAAGAATAAGACATAAAAAAAGCGGCTAAGCCGCTTTTTTTATGTCTGGAATATAGCTTACTATTTAGAACTACTATCTATACATGCTATCTAGAGCTGCTAGCTAGTTATTACTGACGGTTAATAACTTGATTCATACGCTTACTGGCTTTTTTGGCCGTATGCGTATTAGGGAATTCTTGCGTAATTTTACGGAAGTAGTTCAGTGCTTTGGCATTATCCCCATGGCTATTATATTCACTCATATAAATTAAGCCGATTTGGTATAACGATTTAGCACGCATATCATCAGAAGATGATTTGTTATCGTATAAAATCAAATAAACACTTTCGGCGTCAGCAACGCGATCTCCAATAATGGCACGCTCACTCATGGGAGTTAAATCGGCATCAAACGGAATATTTGATTGTTGTAATAATGCGCTACGATCGGCTAATGATAATAACTCTTTCGCGGTCAATTGGCTTTTAGAAGCCTTACGCTCTTCAATAAGCGCTACTTTAGCTTCTATTTTTTTGCGTAAACGCGATTCAGGGTATTCCTGGAAATGACGGTTGAAATATTGCAGAGCCTTATCATCATTACGCTGTTCTGCATAAGGGTTCATGTACATTAAACCAATTTGGTAAAGGGCTAATGACTTAATGTTCGCGCTGTAGTTTTTATCGTTAAGGCCTTTTGTATAGGTAATTACCGCTTCATCAACATTGTTTCTAGCAATGGCTTGAACTGAAAAGGTAAGAAGATCAGGCTCTTCTTGTAAGGCCGCCGCGCCGCGCACTTTTATGTTTTCTTCGTAACGACCAATTGCATGGCCACCTGCACCTGCGGCTACTAAAGGTGTCGCAATAGAGCAGCCTGTTGTAATCATTACGACCAGAGCAAGACCTAAAAGTCTAAGATTCATGTGTTTGTCCCTAAAATATAATTATCGTGAGAATGGTTTTTTATAATAGTTCTAGTCTAACGATAGAAAGAAAGATTTAGAAGAGATAGATCAAAAAATGGTATGTTAATAGCAGGCTAAATGAATGAGTTGGTCAGAGTGCGACACGATTAAGTTGCCATTGAAGTGTTGCGGGCTTTTACGCTAGAGGAAAGGAGCCGTGGCTGAACAGAATTTCAGCCACAAACGATAGACATGTAAGAACGTTTAAAACAGACTTATAAGAACAGGACAGCTCCCACTCCGATAGCAGCCCCAAGTATTGCACCGCCCATCATGCCTTTAAACATGGCAGAATTTGATTGCTTCTTTATTTCGAGTAGCAGGTTATTTTGCTGTTCTTCAATCGCTTGGATCTTGGCCTGTTGCTGCTTATTAAGTGCATCAACTTTTTGGCGACTTATCTTATCGGCAATAACCATCGTCTGCTTTTGCATGTGAGGTTGTAAGCGTTTAAATAATACGCCGTCATCGCTCAATTCAGATATTGAAATTTTGATAGGGGTTAGCTGTTGCTTAAGGTTTCGTTCAGCAATGGTAAGGCGCTCTTGCTGTGTTTGCAGCAGCTGATGACTGACGCCATCTAAACCAGCAGCAATTTCAGCCTTAGCTGATAATACTGAGTTATTTAAGCGTTGCTGAATCATTTTTTCGATGGCTTCTAACGATACTTGGTGAGTATCCATCTGTGGTGCCTTATGAGGTACGTCATTAGCTGCGGTACTCTGTAATGAATCAATCACTGCCATTACTGCTTGTTGATTTGCAGGTTTAGGCAAGACGCCGCTAGCGCCATGAGACATCGCTAAAGTATTGTATCCGTCACCTTCTTTTGAGGTGTACATGATCGTTGGAATGCCTTGAGTTTTGGGGTTACTCTTGATGGTTTGGGTGGCCTCTAATCCATCCATTCCTGGCATCATGTGATCCATGAAAATAATATCGGGATGCTGGTTCTCTAAGTAGGTTAATGCTTCTTCGGCACTTTCTACCCCTAAAGTGATTACATTCATTTTTTCTAGCAGACGCTGAAGCATGATACGAGCAGATTTAGAGTCGTCTACAATGAGGGCACTTTTTATTGTCATGGTGGCACATCCTTATCGCGCTTTAAGTCACTGTTGACGTAAGCATTTAGCAATAGTGTCCTTCTATTATGAAATGGTCAATAGACGGGTTCCTTTTTAAATGAGAATTGGTACTCATTTGTACTGAAAGTGCACAAAACAGCCTATTTATGGCTGTTGGCGCTGGCTGACTTGGCCTTAGCGCATTACAATAGATATTAATATTCTTATTTAAAACTGTCTCGAACATAGCTCTATCTATAAAGAACGAAGGAACAAAAAAATATGAGTGATGATGCTAGGCTGACTCAAAGCGCTGCAATATTGTCAATTATCGTTGCAGCGATACTGATTTTAGCAAAAGGGGTCGCTTGGGTTGATACGGATTCTGCAAGTATTCTTGCTTCGTTTGCGGATTCTAGTTTTGATATTGTCGTATCACTCATTAACTTTTTTGCCATACGGTTTGCTTTTTCCCCGGCGGATAAAGAACATCCATTTGGTCATGGTAAAGCGGAATCTTTAGCGGCGCTCATGCAATCGGCATTTATTGCGGGTTCTGCGTTTGTTTTACTACTGCATGCGAGTGAACGCCTGATTCACCCTAAGCCTATTGAATCATGGCAGTTAGCAACGTGGGTGATGGTTGTTTCACTTATTTTAACCATTGTTTTAGTAATGTATCAGCGCTGGGTTTATAAGAAAACCGGTTCACTGGCTGTGAAAGCTGACTCTGCTCATTATTTCAGTGATATTTTAGCGACAATCGCTGTCATTGCCGCATTATTGGGTGGGCAGTGGGGCATTGTGTGGCTTGATCCATTAGTGGCTATCGTTATTGTATTTGCCTTATTAAAGAGTGCTTTTGATATAGGGAAAGAAGCGCTAAACATGTTAATGGATCATGCGCTTGAGCCTGAAGTTGCAGAGATGATTAAAAAGTTAGTGGCGAGTAACCCAGACATTTTAGATTGCCATGATATTAAAACGCGCCAGTCTGGAAATATTCAATTTATACAGATTCATTTGGATTTTTCTGCAAACGTTTCTCTCTATCATGCTCATACACAAGGAGAATGGTTAGTCGGTGAAATTGTTAAGCAATTTCCACGGGCGGATGTCTTAATTCACCATGACCCGATTGAGCATAAAGAAATGAACACGCATCACCGAGTTAATAACACTTGATAAGGGCCTTGATTTTTAGTGTTTCAGTACTGTTTATCTGCCCGTGCTGGGGCATGGAGGAACGCTATTTACATACCTTCGAACTGCAAGAGGGCGGTGGTAATCAAGCGATTAAAATTGATGTAATTACTGAGCAAAAACCGTTCAAAATTAACGTTATAGAATACTCCCATGATTGGTTAAAAGATTACATTGATAACCTGTCTTATAATGTTGATGGCTTTTTCATTGATACCTTTTTCGGTGACGATATTATTGAAGATGATGTGAACGGTAGCCGAGCTAAATTGTCATTCTTCACACGTCGCGAAATAGGAAAACCCGTCGATTATCAATATGGCATTAGCGTGAAGCTGGTGCTTCCTAATACTGACGAGCATTTAAATCTATTATTAGAATCATCAGAAAGTGATGAGGATGAGCGCGAGAGTAACCCTATCAATACTGTCGATAACGTACAATATTCGACGGCCTTACGTTATATCTTTGAAGAATCAGAACGCTGGAAAGTTAACTTTGATACGGGAATTCGTTGGGGTCTACCGACCGATCCTTTTAGCCGACTTCGTTTTCGACGTTTTGCATACTTTGATAATTTTAGAGTGAAAGCAACGCAAAACTTTTTCTGGTCAGGAACTGAAGGGTTTGGGGAAGAAACCAAGATTGAGCTGAATCAGCCCTTAAATATAGATCGCATAATTAGATACTCTGCAGGCGCTGAATATTTGCTGGATGATGGTTTTTTTAATTTGAATTATGGGGTCACACTTTTTCATGAGCTTAACTCGTCAGAAATTTTGGCGTATTACTTTCGTGCCGCGGGTGACTCCATTGAAGGGCCAACATTTAACAATTATGGAATTGGAATACGTTACCGCCGAAAGGTCTATCAGGATTGGATGTTTGTTGAAGTGAATCCAGAATTAGAGACTCAGCGTGAAACTGAATACGATATTACTCCTATCATAATGTTCCGCTTTGAAGCCTTAATCGGCGTTCGCTAGCTGAGTTTTCGATTACAGCGTTTTTGGTAGCAGCGATTTCGGTAAATGGACATATACCGAAAACGCTGTGTTGTTTACCTACAAGTATTAATCTTCAAACATACCCGCAAAAAGAGGAGAGGTTAAATAACGTTCCCCAGAATCGGGTAAAATAACCACAATGCATTTATCTTTGTTCTCAGCTTTATCGGCCTGTCGTAGGGCTGCGATCATCGCCGCGCCGCATGAGATACCCGCAAGAATGCCTTCTTCAGACATCAATCGGTGAGCCATTGCCATAGCTTCATCATTACCGACGGTTTCTACTTCATCAACAAGGTCAATATCTAGGTTGCCTGGAATGAAGTTAGCCCCAATTCCTTGGATCTTGTGTGGCCCTGGTTTGATTGTCTCACCCGCTTTCGTTTGACTGATGAGCGGCGAATCTGAAGGTTCAACAGCAACTGTCGTAATCGCCTTGCCTTGGGTATTTTTGATGTAACGGCTAACACCGGTAATCGTTCCACCTGTACCGACACCTGCGACGAAAATGTCCACACTACCGTCGGTATCATTCCAGATTTCTGGGCCCGTTGTTTGTTCATGAATGGCTGGGTTGGCTGGATTTTCAAACTGCTGCAATAAAATGGCATTGCCATTAGCCGCCAAAACCAATTCATTGGCTTTATCAACAGCGCCTTGCATGCCTTTTGGACCTTCCGTTAGTACAACGTTAGCGCCAAGGGCTTTCATCACTTTACGGCGCTCTATGCTCATTGTCTCTGGCATTGTCAGCGTCACTTTGTAGCCACGAGGAACACCTGCCATGGCGAGTGCAATACCCGTATTACCACTAGTCGGCTCAATGATTTCCATGCCGGGCTTTAGTGTGCCATCTTTTTCAGCTTGCCAAATCATATTGGCGCCGATACGACATTTCACCGATTGGGCAGGGTTACGGTTTTCTAGCTTCACAAACAGTTTGTTATGCTTACTCAATTTATTGATACGCACTAACGGTGTATTGCCTATCGATTGTGAAATATCATCAAATATTTTCATGTCTAGTTGTTTCCCTTGTGAATACTCGTTCTAATTAATGATATAACGATTGGTAATCTACCCGTCGTTAGTCGTTATATTTTTTAAACGTTATGAGTTTTTAACTGTATGTAAGTCTACACTGAAGTATAGCGATGGTGACAATCAATTGGTGCATTTCAGTAGAGCTGTTGAAATACTGTGTCATTAATTAATCTAATATTAAGCTGGTCGCCAAGCATTGTGAAGATCAGTAATAAAATACTCTAGGAGTTACTGTGGTATTAAAAACCCAGTTTTTGAATGACAAATTAGAAGTACTAGAGCAGCAGATTAACCGCTACCAGGGACTATTGTCTTCAGGTTTTAAGAAACTACAATTCCCAAAAGATATTGAAAAAGATTACGATGATGCAAGTAACTCTTTATTTATCGACTCTTCACGCATAATTCTATCGTTTGGGGTGTTGTTATATCTTTTCTTTGGTTTTGTTGATTATGTGTTAGCTGAAGAGCAAGCGGGTACTTTATGGATCATCCGCATGGTGATTGCCGGTGCCATGCTATTAACCATTAGTCTGATGTTTAATCGAAGGTTGGTGCGCTGGGTGATTAAATTAACGTCTCTCGGCATGGTGGTGGTAGGTTTAAGCATTGTTGGCTTTATGGCCATAGTAGATGAGCCTTATGCGTATGCTTATCATCTAGGTTTAATCCCCTGGCAGGTTTTTGTGCTTGTTGTATTAAGGACGAATTTACGCGCCATCACTATTAATTCCGTGATTGTCTATATCGCTTATATTTTCGTATCGGTGAATAAAGACTTTCTGCCTTACCATCCAGAAGTTGATCAGCTTGTTATTATCATGTTGCCTCTGTTTAGTGTTTTTTGGGGGGTTTTGATATTGATGGGTATTTATCTTGGCTACGAACTAGAAAAGACCTCTCGAATCGCTTTTGTTAAAAACCGATTGTTATCTCTTGATGCTCAAAGGCTCACACTGCTGGGTGAAGAACTGCATTTATTATCAACCACTGACAGTCTAACAGGGCTAGCCAATCGACGTCATTTTGAAAACTGTTTTGATTCGGAGTGGCGAAGAGCCATTAGAACACAAGACTCAATTGCTCTAATAATGATCGATATTGATCATTTTAAAAAATACAACGATCGTTATGGGCACCAAGCTGGCGATGATTGTTTACGTCAAGTATGCGATGCCTTGAAAGATTATGCTCAGCGTTCGGGTGAGCTTATTGGTCGCTATGGCGGAGAGGAGTTTGTTGTACTGCTGCCTAGGATGACCTTAGTTCGTGCCCAGGTTCTCGCAGAAAGTATGTGCAGAAGAATTGCTAGCTTGAACATAGAGCATGGTGAATCAATGGATAATAAGGTGACTATTAGTATTGGCATTGCTGCAATGGTACCTAGCATGACGGATGAGCCGGCTAACTTATTACGTATTGCCGACCGCTGCCTCTATCGGGCGAAAGCAGACGGTCGCAATCGGGTCGTGAGTTGATTTTTCTGGTCGTTCATTTTGCTAATAGTTGAGATGGCCAGTCTGAGTTTGGTCGTCTTCAGTCAGATATTCTTACTTGTATAAATTATCGATTTCTTTATCTTTATATTGCCAAAGATCAGAAATCCATGACTGAAACTGAAGTTTGAATTCTGCATCATTTTCATAGTCGCCCTGGCAAAAATCTGCAGGAATAGGTACTTCACGAATGCGCACAATGATTTTAGGTATCTTGCCATGCATAAAGTCAGCGAAGCTTGGAATGCCTTCTGGGTAGACAATCGTGCAATCTAATAATGACTGAAATTTATCACCCATGGCATTAAGCGCAAATGCGAAACCACCCGATTTAGGATTCAGCAAGTGCTTATAAGGCGATTGTTGTTTTGCGTGCTTCTCGGGGGTAAAACGGGTCCCCTCAAAGAAGTTCATGACGCTGGTTGGAATGTATTTGAATTTCTTGCAAGCATTTTGAGTTGTTTCAATATCCTTGCCTTTCATTTCTGGGTGCTTCTTTAGGTAGCTTTTAGAAAAACGCTTCATGAAAGGAAAATCGAGTGCCCACCAAGCTTGCCCCATGATAGGTACGCGAATAAGTTCTTGTTTTAAAAAGAATTTAAGAAAAGGTATTTTGCCATTAAGTACATGCTGAAGTACCAAAATATCAACCCAGCTTTGGTGATTAGCTGATACAAAGTACCAGCCTTTAGGATTAAGGTTGTCGGGTATTTCAATATCCCAAAGTGTTCCTTGGGTGAGTTTCATCCAGCCGCTATTACATGAAATCCATGCGCTAGCAATGGCGCTGAAAATAGGGTCCATAACCTTACGGACCGCTATTTCAGGGAGAATGAACTTAATAGGTGTCAGTATGAAGAGAAGAGAACACCAAAAAATAACATTAATAAAAAGTAATGTGCTGGCTATTATTGCCGTTATTTTTTCGCGCATATCGTTCCCTATGATTTGAGTTTTTGAGCTTGTATCGATGTTAATGCAATAGTGTATACAATGTCTTCAACCAATGCGCCCCTTGAGAGGTCATTTACTGGTTTTCTTAAGCCCTGCAGCATTGGACCCACACTAATCACATGGGCGCTGCGTTGCACTGCTTTGTAAGTTGTGTTTCCGGTATTTAAGTCAGGGAAGATCAATACGGTTGCTTGTCCTGCGACTGGACTATTTGGCGCTTTGCTCTTGGCCACAGAAGCTGTGGTCGCTGCGTCATATTGCAAAGGACCATCGATGATCAAATCAGGACGCAATTCTTTAGCGATTGCAGTTGCCTGTTTTACTTTCTCTACATCGCTACCTGTGCCAGATGCGCCAGTCGAGTAGCTGATCATTGCAACCTTAGGCGTTATGCCCATGGCTAAGGCCGAGTCGGCGCTCTGGATGGCGATATCGGCTAATTCTTCGGCATTAGGGTCTGGGTTCACTGCACAGTCACCATAAACCAAAACTTGCTCAGGCAGACACATATAAAATACAGAAGAAACCAGCTTTGCTCCCGGAGCAGTTTTAATAAGCTGCATGGCTGGGCGAATGGTATTCGCAGTGGTATGAATTGCACCTGAGACCAATCCATCAACCTTATCTAAAGCAAGCATCATTGTCCCTAGCACAACGTTATCTTCTAACTGAGCAACGGCCATCGGGGCTGTTAGGTTTTTATGCTTGCGTAATTCAACCATAGCAGGGACGTAATCTTCACGAATATTGTCCGGCTCCATAATGACGATGTCAGAAGGGAGTTCAATACCTTGGGCTTCGGCTACTTGATGAATAACTTCGGCATTACCTAATAAAATACACTGGGCAATTCCACGCTGTTGGCAGATCGTTGCAGCCTGAATGGTGCGAGGCTCTTCACCTTCCGGAAGAACAATGCGCTGCACATTTGCACGAGCACGCTCAACCAGTTGGAAGCGAAATGCTGCAGGGCTTAAACGCTCGGTATGAGGCGCATTAATAGCGGTTAATAACGTAGGAATGTCGATGTGCTCGGCAATGTGGGCACGAATTAGATCAATACGCTGTAGGTCATCTTCTGGAACCGCAGTATTAATACGGTGAAGTTGGTTAGCACAAGCAAAAGTATCGCTTTCTGTGGTCAAAATTGGTAAGCCGTTTGCGATGGCTTTTTGGCATAAACGTAAGGCATCATCGCCGGGTACTAAGCCGCCGGTTAATACTAAACCTGCTAATGGGGTACCGTTTGTTTCTGCTAAAGCACAAGCCAGAATAATGTCATCTCGGTCACCAGGGGTTACGATTAGAGTACCCGCGGTTAATCGGTTTAACATGTTTGGCAGGGTGCGAGCACATAGCGTAATCGTTTTAACTCGACGTATTTCTAACTCGCCTTCACTGATGGTTCCCGCTTTTAATTGGCGAGCAATATCAAGAGTTCTTGGGCTAATAAGATCACGCTGCCACGGAATAATGCCTAATAAAGGGCAGTGATCTAAAGTGATTTTAGGCGCTTTGCTTAAACGCTCTGCATCACTATCACTCGAGTTTGAAAGCATGAAATGAGATTCAGCAGGGGTGCCATATTTATTGATGATCGCACCAATGATATTGCCTGCTTTAAACCCACCAAAGATGGCCGCGTTTAAGTTAATGTCGGCTTGGATGTCATGAGAAGAGCGATCTTCAGCGCTGCTTACTAGAATAATATCGGCATTGAGAGCCTTGGCTATCTCGGCATTTAATTTAGCCGTGTACGGCTCGCTACGGTCAGGTACTAAGCCTTCAACAATAGTGACCTCTGTGCCTGAGGTTGCAATGTGATGCAAACCTACTAAGTCTTCTAATAGACGGTCTGTCTGCCCAGTACTAATTAACTGTTGAGCTTTTTTAAGCGGCATTGGCTGAGGTGGGTTTAGCGGATAGGTTTGTTTAACCATCTGCGTCGATCGCTCAATTTCACCTTCAGTATAAGGCGCCACTGGCTTGAAAAAAGAGGCTTTAATGCCTTGAGTATCGAGGGCGTGTAATAGGGCGATACTAATACTGTTTAGGCCGCTGTGTAGGCCCGTTGGCGCGATAAAAATATTAATCATGGTTGCATAACTCGTAGCAGTCTTGGGCGATCATTAGTTCTTCATTGGTAGCGATAACCATCGCTACTGGGCTATTGGCTTGGCTAATAATACCTTGCTCATTGCCCGCTTGGTTGTTCAATTCTGAATCAAGGGAGATCTGAGAATTAGGCCAGTAATTGATAATACGCTGGCGAATGGCGGTGGCGTGCTCGCCAATACCGCCAGTAAATACAACCGCATCAATAGTCGCCAGAGAGGCCGACAATGCGCTCAATTCACGAGCAATACGATAACAGAATGCATTGATGGCTTGGCTTGCCTGCTCATTACCTGCTGCCTCTTCGGAAAGTAAGGTGCGCATATCATTGCTACAGCCTGATAATCCTAATAAGCCACTCTTTTTGTTTAGGCTGTTCATGATGTCTTCAATACTGGTATTTTCAGCATTCATCATAAATTCAATCAAACCTGGGTCAATACTGCCACAACGGGTGCCCATGATAAGGCCATCTAGCGGCGTGAGTCCCATGCTAGTATCAACACTTTTGCCATTAGCAATTGCGCTGGCACTGCAACCGTTACCCAAATGAGCACATAAGATATTCAGTTCTTCTTGTGGCTTATTTAATTGTTTAGCGCAGGCTTCGGTAATGTAGCGATAGCTGGTTCCGTGGAAACCATATTTACGTACGCCATGATCTTCATACCAGGCTTGAGGAACGGCATATAAATAGGCGTGCTCAGGCATAGATTGGTGAAATGCAGTATCAAACACGGCGACTTGTGGAAGTTGCGGTAACAATTTTTGGCAGGCTTCAATGCCTAACATATTAACCGGATTATGAAGCGGCGCTAAATGGCTGATCTTTCTTAAATCAGCAATATTTTCGTCGTTCAAAAGTGTAGACGCAGAAAATTGCTCGCCGCCATGAACGACACGGTGACCGATGCCCGTTAAAGAATCTAGAATATGCCATTCATCGAGTAGAACGGCCAAGGTATCAAGCGCAGCTTGATGGCCTTGATCGGTAATCAGGCTTTCGCCTTTGTGTAAACCAGACCAGTTGATAGTCGGTTGCGCTTCGTATAAACGTTCAGCTAAACCGCTGATTATAACGTCTTGTGTCGACATGTCGAAGATGGCGAATTTGATAGATGAACTGCCACAGTTAAGGACAAGGATATTAGCACTGCTCATGAGGGGCCTTAATGTAATACCAAAAAAATAAGTGGCCATCTTAAACTAAAATGATGGCCGATAAATTGTCGCTTGAAAACAAGCTGACACATATCAATTTGAATGTGATTTTATTATTGCTAACTAAGAGATTGATTTAATGCGTGTTGTATATTGTCTAAAACATGCAATGCATTCTTACTGGCAATATCAGGTAACTTATTGATATTGAAGCGAATCCCATAGTGGTAATCTTCTCTTTTATTATTATATCGCACTACTTCAGCAGGAATGCGCTTAATACTATGGAATTCACTTAAAATATTGATGTATAAACGTTGCCCCATTTTAAGTTTTATCGGCGTTACAATAGCAGCGCCGTTTATAGAAAAGTTGCTCACTTCTACAATCTGTAGGGGGTTAATTAATCCGAACCAATAGCGGGTTTGCAGTTCGAATTTCAACCCGCCTGCTAAGGTGCGGGTATCAATTCTGCGCTCATTTGTGATCAAGTTGATATATTTCCATTATTTTATTGAAGACGATTCCAGTTTCGTCTTTTGTTCAGTACTATTTTGACGATTCAAGCGTATTAAAACGGCTCAATTTGTTATAGCGAATCATATTTTGTATTTCTTCAACATACTCTTCTCGGCGCTCAGAGTAGCCAATCAATCCTTCGGCTAAGGCAACGCCTGTGACGGGTTGATTGTTATCAATGGCCTCTTGTCTAATCTCGCGCAGCGTTTTGTAGCTGGCATGCCTGTTAAGATTTTTAATATAGCTTTTAACGGAGTCTAATGGCGTATCAAAATCAGCGACCTCGTGATTAGCACCGCTATTACGGCTATTGGGAACAATGCCGCAGCCTTTACTAAAACACCATTGGCCAAAGTAATTATTACCTTCTTGTGCAAATCGACTGGTTCCCCATGCGGATTCATTGGCAGCCTGGGCTAAAACCAAAGATGCCGGAATAGTATTAATTTTTTTATCTAAAGCTTTAACTTGAACTTCAGGAGGCAGTTCATCACTGACTTTATACGTTTTCGCAAGAGCCGCGAGTGTATCTGCTTGCTGGCTATTGAGATTTGATAGGCTTTGTTGAATGCTCAATAATTTTTCACGTTGTTTTAATACATCGGCATTGGCTTTTTGAATCAAAGGGCTTAGAAAATTAAAGAAGTTAGCCTTTTTCTCTTTAACGCTAATTTGTGGTGTTGAATGAGTAGCGCTCTTTTTTGCTAGATCTGAATTTTTGTTAGCTTCAGAAACATCATTCGACTGATCACAGGCGGTAAGTAACGTAAGGGCAGCAGCCACAAATGCCTGTTTTAGGGTTGAAAAACCGTTAAGTGGCGAGAATGATATCGATGTGGTCGGTAGTGAAAAATTCAAAATGCGTCCTTTTATGACAATAAATTTATACTCAGTATAGGTGATTCTAATGGCTTCTATCAAAAATTAAAGTCTTATTCTAATTGGTCGATGTTAATAACGTGAGAGAAATACTTGCCTGAAATGTAACAGAACGTTATAAACGTTACAAAAATCGCAATCTATTCTAATTCACCGCTAAGCTAATCACGTAAGTAAAGGCCAAGTATGGACACTGAACCATTAATATTGATCGCCGATAAAAATTTGAGCACACAGGCGGTATTAGCGGACTTGTTGGTTGCAGATGCTCAGGTTACTTCAATTATTCAGGATGCTCAGATTGATTTTTGGCTACAGCAAGAAGTTGAAAACTTACCCAGTTTATTGATTTTAGACTATCAATTTTACCAGCTGCAAACCCAGGCGGTATGTCGGCGTTGGCTAGACCACCCGTTAATGAAACAGGTTCCTATCATTATTTTGGCTGATTCCGATAATGATAACGATATCGAATTACTTGCCTTGACCAGTGGCGCCGTTGAATTTTTAGCGAAACCTTTTAAGAAGCCCAAATTAACGTTAGCAAGAATCAAGTTACAGTTGTCTAGAGTTAAAGAACATCGTCATTTATCATCACTTTCAATGACGGACGCTTTAACCAAAATCGCTAATCGCCGTTATTTTGATGAATTTTATCATGCGGAGTGGCGCAGGGCGTGCCGTGAACAGGGATCGCTAGGGGTGATAATGATCGATATTGATTATTTTAAGGCCTTTAATGATCATTATGGGCATTTACAGGGAGATGAATGTTTAGAGCTCGTCGCGCAGCAGTTAAAAGCAGTCGTACAGCGGCCACGCGATTTTGTTGCACGTTTTGGCGGTGAAGAATTTGTTGTGTTATTACCCTCTATTCAGGCCGAAGGTGTAAAAGTAGTTGCTGAACGCTTACAGAAAGCATTAGCGAGTTTAAAAATCCCTCACAAATCGTCTCGAGTAAATCCCTATGTTACTGTCAGTATGGGTTTAGCTTGGTGCGAGCCAGATAGTAATGTACGAGCTGACGGATTGGTCGCCGCTGCTGACGAGGCGCTCTACAGCGCCAAAGACAGGGGACGTAATCGATTCAGTGAGGTAGTTATTGTCGAAAATGAACCCGTTTTTCAGGCGGGCTAAACCTAATTATTGCTTTTGACGAATGTAGAGCGTTTTATTGGCTTTAGCGACAATTTCGCCTTGTTCGTCGGTGATAACAACCGGGTAGGTAGGTAGAAATTTATCACCATTGGCTGTTTTTTCTTTAATTTCTTTTAACATCTCGTCGGTGATAATAAAGGTGGCGGATACTGTACCGGTGCCCGGTTTAATAAATTCAATTTCGGCACTTTGATCCCATACGATGTAATCTTTTCCTAAATTGTTCATTAGCAATAACATGTAAAACGGGTCGATCATCGAGTACAAGCTGCCACCAAAATGAACGCCGACGTAATTTTTGTTATACCAACGCAGCGGTAAACTTACTTTTGCTTGTCGAAAGTCTTTGTCAATATAGGTCGCTTTTACTCCCGCGCCAAAATAAGGGCCGTAAATATTAATCAGTTGACGCATGCCTTTTGCGGAAGCAATCCACTCTAAAAATCGTTTGTACATAATAAAACCTTAAATTAAATGGCGGCATTCTAACAGCGAGACCCGCGTTGTGACAGTAATTACCCTATGTATCAACTAAGTGATATCTCGAATTTTTTAATAAGCGCTATGCTAAGTTAAAGATCTGAGTAATAAACCTGCTTTTATATTCTAGGAGATAAATATTCTTTATGTATCGTAATAGAACCGCTGCATCACCTCTAAATCATGCTTTTACACTACTACTAATGACAGTATCGTTTTTGGGAGTGGTTGAGACAGCGTTGGCTAAACAGCAGCCTAGCCTGACAGAGAAACAGGCCGCCATTATTATTGATGAAGCTCTAAAGATGCAGCCCCTGATGTGGCAAGGGTTCGCTATTCCATACAGCATAGAGCGCAGCAGTCAGCACAAAGATGCGGCCATGCTAGAAATTTTGTTTAACCATCAATTATTGATACGAGAAAAAGAAACTCAGGTTATTGAAATTAAAGACAGTAATCGCAAACGAATTGCTTTGAATTACCGTTATTCTTTTGCTAATCAGCAGGGCATAGGAAAAATCAGTTCGCAATCGGGTTTCTATTACGGATATGGTCGTTTAAAGAATATTTTGCAGCTTTCAAAGCCTTATTTAATTGGTGATGCTTATTATGCAGAGGCCTATGTACAGTGGTATGTAGCAGATATTCAGGATTGGGTTGATGCTCCTGCGTTTGATTATGCTCGAACGCTACGTCGCAGCTTAGAATCACAAGAAAAACCCTTTGAGAAGCGGGTTTATTTACAATACAGCGACAATAAATGGGCTTTTTGGAAGGGAAGACCAGGGGGCTTATAGTGCTAGCCGTCCTGGTTGTTTTTATCTCTTTATTGACGCTTCTAAATTGCTTTAGAGAATCGAGGGCGATTAACCGGAGTGCTGGCATCGGCACTGGCTGAATACGTTTGAATAATATTCGAGTTCAGATACGTATCAAATACCATGCAGGCATTACGTACTAGTAAGCGGCCTTTTTCAGTAATGTGAATACCTTCGGCGCTGATTTCCAACAGTTGATCTTCAACCATCGGGCTTAGCTGTGATAACTCGTCGACAAAATAGGTTTGGCTATCGATTGAGAAAGCCGAATCTAACTCAGCAAAAATCATCTGGTCGTGACACAGCAATTCCATAATCACTTGGCGGCGAATCAAATCATCGGTATCGGTTGTGATTAGCTTAACCACAGGAAATTGATTGTTATTAATCGCATCTTCATAAGCATTGATGTCTGGGCTGTTTTGTAAATAACAGTCACTAATTTGGCTAATGGAAGAAACACCGAAACCAATTAGATCGCAATCTCCGTGAGTCGTATAGCCTTGGAAGTTACGATGTAACTCTTTAGCACCTTGAGCACGAGATAACTCATCATCAGGTTTAGCAAAGTGGTCCATGCCGACGTAGTGGTATCCCACTTCCGTAAGCGTCGTAATGCAATTACCTAAAATGGCTAGCTTTTCTTCAGGGCTTGGAAGGTCTTCTTCCTTAATGCGGCGCTGAGGCTTAAAACGCTCTGGAAGGTGAGCATAGTTGAACACAGAGAGACGGTCAGGTGACATATCGATAATGACATCAAGTGTCTCTGCAAAGGTCGCCTGAGTCTGATGAGGTAAGCCGTAAATCAAATCAATATTGATTGAACGGAATCCAAGCTCGCGTGCTTCAATCATTACTTTTCGGATTAGGCTTTCTGGCTGAATTCGGTTAACCGCTTGCTGAACTTTTTCATTTAGGTCTTGAACACCAAAGCTGGTGCGGTTAAAGCCAATTTCACGCAATAATTTTAGCGTATTGGGCCGTACTTCGCGGGGATCAATTTCAATTGAATAATCAGCGCTATCGTCGGTGCTAAAGTTAAAACGTTTACGCAAATGGTCCATCAGTTCAGACATTTGCTCATCTGAAAGGAAGGTTGGCGTACCACCGCCCCAGTGCATTTGCTGCACAATAGGGTGACCTTGCAATAGTTCTGCTTTGCGGTCGATTTCGGCTTTTAATAAATCAAGATAAGGCTCTGACTTTGAACGATCTTTGGTGACAATTTTATTACAGCCACAGTAATAGCAAACGTGGGCGCAGAACGGGATGTGTAAATATAGCGATAGCGGCACGTTTTGATCACGCTGACTCAATAAGTCTCTTTCTACTTGATCATTTTCTACCACCTTAAACTCTACCGCAGTTGGGTAAGATGTGTAGCGAGGGCCGGATCGGTTATAACGTTGGATCAGTTCTGGATCCCAGTGCAATTGTTCGCTCATAATGACTTCTTATATCAATGACTGTGAAGTTGTAATGCTTAGCTGTATCTCGATATTTTAAATTTTAGTACTAATCGCTTCTTGTCCTGAATCAATATCTGAGTATTTAGCCAGCAAATGGTTTTTGTAAGCCGTTTTTATTATTTTTATGGGGGGCGTAAAATAAGACTTAATTATTAATGATTTGGCGTTTGCGGCCGAAAAATACATAAATAGCGTCATAAATGAATTTAATATGCATTATTTTTAAGAAAGGCCGTAAAGGGTCTTGATTTTGTTTCGATAGGGTCGTTCTATAGAGAGCACTTATCGACCAACAATAAAAAAAATAATGATCGCAAGGGGCTCACTATGCCAAAGAAGCCATTTACGCCTGAAGAAGTCGCGGCTCAACGCCAACGAATAATGGATAGTGCATCACAAGTGATGGCCGAAGTCGGGTTTCATCATTTATCGATGCGTAAGCTAGCCAGTCAGCTGGGGATGACGGCAAGCAATATTTATAATTACTTTCCAAATAAAGAAGTACTGTTTCTTAAAACACGTTTACGTGGCTTTGACATGTTCTTTACTGAAATGAATGTGCAGATGGGCAGTGCTTTGAATGCCGAGCAAGCCTTACAGCAATTTGCTCGACTATTGATTGGCTTTGCGCAGAAAGATCCTGGTTATTATCAGCTAATGTTCCAACCACCGCGCTTGAAGTTACAAGATACTGAACACGTCGATCAAGAGCTAGAAATGCAGTTAGCATGCTTGGTAGAAGAGTGGCAGCGCCATTTGATGACCTTGATCGTGGATGCAATTCCTGCCATGTCGGAACAAAATGAGAATCGTCAAAAGCAATTAGCTTTATTCTTTACAGCTTCGATACATGGCTTAGTGGATACTTACCACTATCGTGCATTATCGATGTTGATGGATGCTGTTGATCTTATTCCAGAAGATGTTGTTGATTGCCATATTAAATGGCTTTTAAATGCGGTTACTCAGCAAGCTGAGAGCACAGTATAATCTAAGGCGCATCTTTATGAGGTTCTTTGCCTTCAAGCTTATAAACGAAGGCAAGAATTTCAGCGATGGTGAGATAAAGAGCTTGAGGGATTTCATCGCCAAGATCTAAATTGCTTAACCATTGACTCAATTCTGCATTTTCATAAATAGGAACTTGAGCCTTAAGTGCCAGTTCTATAATGGCTTGTGCTAATTCATCATCGCCTTTGGCCGCTATCGTTGGGGCCGTTTTGCCATCATAACTTAAGGCAATGGCTTGCTTCGCATTGAGTAAGCTTTCGGGTATGTCAGTCGTATACTCTCTGTTTATTTCACGGCTTTCTTTCATTCTGTTTTCATTCTCTATTTATGCCACTTCCATTTATAGCATTCTCATTTATAGCATTCTCATTTAGGTCTCTATATCGACTAAGCGCTGTTCAAAATTCTGTTTGCGTTTAGCAAGCGTGCCATGGCGTGACTGAACATCGCTAACAATAATGCCTTGCTCGGTTAATCGTTGTCGTAAGGGTTGAACATGTTGTGATATTTGGCTGAGCGTCGAAGCAGATTCAGACCAGAAGGTGGTATTGCATTCATTTTCAAACATGGAAATTTCAATGCCGAGCTGGCCAAGCTGCGGCAATTCAAAGTGGAGGTTAATAAACCAATGGCTTTTCTTCTCACCTTGGTTATTCGTTTTTTCCTCTTTGTTAATAAAAAATTCAATTAATTGAAATTGTTCATGGTGATTCATTAATAGCGGCAACCATTGCTGATTTTGGGCAGCGGTTTGGTTGGGGTTATTATTTAGACTATTACTAGAAGCACTATCAGCTTGCTGCATTTGAACACCTTGTTCGCGTTCAAGGTGGGCTAGTAAATTCTGCAACGTACGAAAAACCGTCATTTCGTTACCCGTGCGGGCCGGCCAATTTAAGGGAATGCGAGTAGATGAGTCATCTTGCTGAGTTAGCTGGCTAAGTATTTGGCTAAGCGCAAACTTATTATTTGAACTTGGGTTTTGCAACAATGGATCTTTTAAAAGGTCGCTGAGAGACGTGTATGTTTGGTTGTTTAATAAAGGGTTTTGCCAGCTACTGGAGCTGGGTTGTAGGCTGGCATTATTGAGCCCGGATAATACTTTACTGGTTTGTTCTAAACTTTGAGCGGTATTTTGAAGCGCGCTGGCAAGCCCCTTAGTATTTGAGAAAGGCGGGGCGGTATTATTGTTTGAAAAACTGTTTGAAAAACTGTTTGAGAAATTATTTGAGAATATCTTTTGTTGGATTTTTTGCAATTGCTGAAAAATATTGTTGGCACTTAGCGGGTTTTTTAACCCTGCACGATTATTGTCGCTGCCGCTATGCCTTGCTTTGCCGAGTTGTGTGAGTTGTTGGGCAAGTTGGCCTAGCTGGGCTTCAGCTTTAATGCCGGTATTGTTGAGAGCATTCTTTAGGCCTGCGCTGGTATTAATGTCACTACTACTGGGAAGCTGTTGAAGCCAGTTCTTTAATTGCTGTTCTGCGTTTGAATGAGCGCTGGTCGATGCGTTTGTAGAGGCAGTGCTAGGAACGGTTGCAGCGTTCTTAGTAACCGAAGAATTAAGTGACTGATAGGCTAGCTGAGCTAGTGCTTGCTTTGTTGTAAGGCTTGCGGCCGGTGCTTTTAAATCCGTATTGCTGTTGATACCGGCTAAGGACTTTTCGGTCGAACTGTGCGCTGAATCACTGGAAACCGATGTTTTCGCGGCGGTTCCAGACAGGAGTGTGCTGAGTTGATCGATTAACTTATTGAACCCAGTGGATTGAATCTTAGGAATACGGTCGGCCAATAATTGCTGCATGGAGGCTTTAGCGCTGGCCTGATCTAGGGGCTTTTCTTGAGTCGCAGGTAATATTTTTAATTCAGGGCCGGGGCTTACTTTTACGTCTAATAGGGCACCTTTTTTAAAGTTTTCTTTACTGACCGTTTCAATGGTTTGCTCAGCAACTTTTAGTACGACACGGTATTGTTGTTCTTTAGAATCTGAGTTTTGGTTTGCCTGCTTCTCTTGGGGTTGATTTTGTCTTAGCTCTTGAGTCTGGGATGTCTCTTGAGTCTGCGAGGGCTTACTTTGGGCGTGCTTATTTTGCGAAAGAATGGGTTCTGAAGAGACAACTTCCGCTTTTAAAATGGCCACAGGTGTCTTGTCGGCCTTGGCGCTAACCACGTTAATTAATCTGGGATTTATAAGTGGAATTCTATCCATAATTCATTGTTTCAAACCGTGATAACATATTGATTATAGAAGGTTAATTAACACCGGACGCGCTACAATCGAATATCTTTTAGTCGTATATCTAGTTATCGACCGACTTAGATCAATCTTGAGGCTTACAATTATTACCTGCAAGCATTGAATCTGTTTATAATACTGGCATAAACCAGCCAATTATTCTCATTAGCCATAGGATACGTATGACTAGCCCAGACCCTATCGATTTTTCGATCAGGTTTACCACTCATTGTGATTTGTCAGCTGACGGAGTGAGTTGTGAGCGAGACGACCGCATCTTGTTTGATAACTTAAGTCTGTCAGTCGCAAAAGGCGATCTTATTCAATTGGTGGGGCCAAACGGCGCAGGCAAAACAACGCTGTTGCGTTTAATGGCGGGTTTGAATCAAGACTTCGAAGGTAAAGTTCGGTGGTTCGGCGAGAATATTAAAACGTGCTTCCATGACTACGCTCGTCAGCGATTATATATAGGCCATCTTTCTGCCATTAAAAAAGTGCTAACGCCGCTAGAAAATCTGCGTTGGTTTGTCAGTAGCTGGCCAGAAGTGAAAGAGGCGGATCTTTGGGCAGCCCTTGAAGAAGTTACCTTAGCGGGTTACGAAGATGTTCCGTGCCAACAGCTATCAGCCGGTCAGCAACGTCGTGTTGCATTAGCGCGATTGCTGGTTACGCCAACACCGTTGTGGATTCTCGATGAACCCTTCACCGCGCTCGATAAAGCAGGGGTTGCTTGGTTAGAAAGCCAAATCGCTCGTCATGTTAATGCCGATGGCAGTGTTTTAATCACCAGTCATCATGCGTTAACGGATATTCCAGCATTGCGCCAGATTGAGTTAGGGATGCATAAATGAGCTTAGTTACCGCAACGATTAAGCGAGATTTAGTCATTGCTGCCCGTAATCCTGGGGAATGGTTAAACCCTCTCATGTTCTTTTTAATGGTCTTAGCGCTCTTTCCGCTGGCCGTTGATCCTGACCCTAAATTTCTTTCTAAAATCGCCGCGGGTGTTGTCTGGGTTGCGGCATTACTAGCAACGTTATTATCTTTAGATGCTCTTTTTAAGGCCGATGTCGAAGATGGCACCTTGGAGCAGTGGTTAGCGTCTGGGGAATCCTTATTTGCCATGGCTCTGGGTAAAGTGTTCGTACATTGGTGCATTAGTGGCTTACCGCTCACATTAGTAGCCCCTTTATTAGCGTTAATGATGAATTTGCCAGAAGATGCCTACAGCGCGTTGTTTTTTAGCTTATTATTAGGAACCCCTATTTTAAGTCTGTTAGGTGCGGTGGGCGCGGCTTTGACGGCAGGTGTACGCAGCGGCGGCTTGTTATTAAGTCTGGTTATTTTGCCTCTTTACATTCCTATACTCATCTTTGGTGCGAGTGCGGTATATCATGCAGGCATTGGAATGGAGTATGCGGGTCAACTAGGCTTTTTAGGCTCATTTTTATGCATATCACTGACACTGACACCTTTTGCGGTTGCCGGTGCGTTGAAATTAAATTTGTCTCGTTAATATAACAATAGAATTTGGATATCGAGTTATGTGGGAAGCGTTAAAGCGACTGTATCACCGAATGGGGTCGCCAAAATGGTTTTATGAAATATCGGCAGTTTGGTTACCTTGGTTTGCTATTCCTGCGGCGTTATTTTTGATTGTAGGGGCTGTTTGGGGGTTGGCTTTCGCTCCGGCTGATTATCAGCAGGGTAATAGCTTTCGCATTATTTATATCCATGTGCCCACTGCCATATTAGCTCAAAGCGCTTATGCCATGATGGCCATTAGTGGTGCGATTTTTTTGATTTGGCGAATGAAAATGGCGGCTTGGGTTGCGGCGTCGATCGCACCTATTGGTGCTAGCTTCTGTTTTGTTGCCCTCATTACCGGTGCTATCTGGGGTAAGCCTACTTGGGGCACTTGGTGGGTTTGGGACGCGCGATTAACATCTATGTTGCTGTTATTGTTTTTATACTTTGGTGTAATGGCGCTGCAAAAAGCGATGGATACTGAAGAAAACTCTGCTAAAGCCGGTGCAATTCTGTCTTTAGTGGGTTTGGTCAATATACCCATTATTAAGTATTCCGTTGAGTGGTGGAATACCTTGCATCAGCCTGCCACGTTAAAACTCACCGAAGAGTCGACGATGGCCATGGAAATGTTAATTCCTTTGCTGATCATGATTGTTGGCTTTTATTTATTGTTCGCGACGCTGATTTTTATGCGTACACGAAATCATGTTTTATGGCATGAGCGTAAAAAGAACTGGGTGAAAAAGTTAATACAGCCAGAGGCAGAGAAATAATATGTTTTTTGAAAGCTTTGCTGAATTTTTAGCGATGGGCAAACACGGTTTTTATGTGTGGCTTTGTTACGGTATTACCGCGTTAGTGATTATTGCAAATATTCTTGCACCCATTCGCCAGCGAAAGAAATTGATTGAACAACAGACGCGCTTACTGCGTCGGGAGAAGAAAAATGCATCCGAAGCGTAAGAATCGATTGATTCTGATTTTATTTATGGTGATTGGTCTTGGCGCAGCGGTTGGCTTAATGATGTATTCATTAAGCCAAAACATCGATTTATTCATGACTCCGACGCAAATTGCTAATGGTGAAGTGCGTCCGGGTCAAACCATTCGTGCGGGTGGTCTTGTGGTTGCAGGCAGCGTGGCTCGTAGTGATGATGGTTTGAATGTTAGCTTTGCTATTACTGATGGTGCGGTCAATGTAACCGTTGAATACGAAGGGATTTTGCCGGACTTATTCCGAGAAGGCCAGGGAATTGTCGCCATGGGTAAAGTTGATTCACGCAAGGTGATGATTGCCTCCGAAGTTTTGGCAAAACACGATGAAGAGTATATGCCACCCGAAGTGCAGCACGCACTCGATAGTGCGCATAAAGACGGCGTTGAAAAATTAAAATCCACCTCTGAAAAGCAGTACTAGAAATGGCAGCTGAATACGGACACATAGCATTACTTATTGCCCTCGCATTTGCCTGTGTGCAATCTTTTGTTCCCATGCTAGGGGCACAAACTAATCGCGAATGGTTGATGCAGTACGCAAGGCCCATGGCTTTAGGTCAAGCGCTATTCTTATTGATTAGCTTTGTTGCCTTGAGCTACTGCTTCTTGGTGGATGACTTTTCAGTCGCGTATGTTGCCAATAACAGCAACAGCCTATTGCCTCAGATATTCAAGTTCAGCGCAGTGTGGGGGGCCCACGAAGGTTCATTACTGCTTTGGGTATTGATGTTAGGTCTTTGGGGTGCTGCCGTTGCGATGTTCAGCCGAACTTTACCGTTGGACATGGTTGCGCGTGTATTAGCGGTTATGGGCATGGTGGGGGTTGGCTTTATTCTGTTTACCTTATTCACTTCAAACCCGTTTGACCGCAGCTTGCCATCCATTCCTACGGACGGCGCAGATTTAAACCCATTATTGCAAGACTTTGGTTTGATCGTTCATCCGCCTACTTTGTATATGGGTTATGTGGGTTTCTCGGTTGCGTTCTCTTTTGCGATTGCTGCGCTATTAGGTGGACGATTGGATGCGGCTTGGGCTCGCTGGTCTCGACCTTGGACAACGGCCGCTTGGGTATTTCTAACCATCGGCATTTCATTGGGTAGCTGGTGGGCTTATTACGAGCTTGGCTGGGGCGGCTGGTGGTTTTGGGATCCAGTAGAAAATGCTTCTTTCATGCCTTGGTTAGTGGGTACCGCTTTAATTCACTCATTAGCGGTAACAGAGAAGCGTGGGGTATTTAAAAGCTGGACAGTACTATTAGCAATTTTTGCCTTCTCTTTGAGTTTATTAGGTACATTCTTGGTTCGCTCGGGTGTTTTAACATCGGTTCATGCATTTGCTTCAGACCCTGAGCGCGGTGTGTTTATTCTCATATTATTAGGTTTGAGTGTCGGTGGGTCATTAACGGTTTATGCCTTAAAAGCGCCAACGGTATCTTCGGCGGGTAAGTTTAAATTGCTTTCTCGTGAAAGTTTTTTATTAGCCAATAATGCCTTATTGATTGTCGCTACGCTGACCATCTTGTTGGGCACGCTGTATCCATTGATCGTTGATTTTATCAGTGGCGAGAAACTATCCGTTGGCTCAGCTTGGTTTAATACCATGTTTGTTCCGCTAGCCGCGGCATTAACCTCACTGGCAGGTATTGGGGCCATGTCTCGTTGGAAGACCATGTCGGGTAAATTATTGCTGGCTCAGATTGCAAGCTCGTTTGTCTTAGCGATTATTGTTGCCGCAGTATTCCCAATGGTATATGCCGGAGAAATGAACTTCAAAGTCGCTTTCGGTATGTTTGTTGCCACCTTGCTAATTGCCACTTCGCTGCGTGATGTTTGGGCGAAGTCAAAAGGAAAAATTAGCCGCTTATCTAAGCTAAGCCTGAGTTATTGGGGAATGGTTATTGCTCATCTAGGTGTTGCAGTAACGGTTATCGGCATTACGGTTGTGAGTAACTTTAGTGTTGAGAAAGCCCTAAAAATGTATCCAGGAGAAACGGCCGTTGTTTCTGGCTACGATTTCAAATTTGCACAAATAGGCACGATGCAGGGGCCAAACTACAGCGCCCATGTTGGGGTATTTGAAATATCCAAACAAGGTGAATTGGTCGCGACATTACACGCAGAGAAGCGTCGTTATAAAGTTAAAGGTTCTATGATGACAGAGGCCGCTATTGATGCCGGCTTATTCCGTGATCTTTATGTATCGATGGGCGAACCGTTAGAAGACGGTGCTTGGGCAATGCGCTTACAAGTGAAAGCTTACATGCGCTGGGTATGGCTAGGTTCCATCTTTATGGCACTGGGTGGCTTGTTAGCAATTTTAGATAAGCGCTATCGTATGCGTGTTAAAACCGCTTAAGCGATTAGCTTAGATATGAATGGAATTGGGTAGTTAATATGAATCGCATGATGTTGTTTATTCCGCTGATTATTTTTGCGGTGATGGCCGCTTTTTTAGGGGGAGGCATTGGACGTGAAAATAAAGATGTCTTACCTTCGCCGTTAGTTGATAAGCCCTTTCCGCAGTTTATCTTGCAGCAAGTGGAGGCCGAAAAACAGCTGACACAAACCGATTTGCAAGGTAAGCCGATGCTGGTTAACGTTTGGGCCACTTGGTGCCCAACCTGTAAAGCCGAGCATGAATTTTTGAATACACTTGCAGCTGAAGGCATTCGAATCATTGGTATTAATTACAAAGACGATGATGACGAAGCTAAGGTTTGGTTACGCGATTATGGTAATCCTTACGAGTTCAATATCAGTGATCCGAAAGGCAAACTGGGATTAGAATTGGGCGTTTATGGCGCACCTGAGACATTTTTTGTTGACGGCGATGGCATAATTCGCGCAAAGCATGTGGGCGATTTAAACCAGCAGGTATGGGATAAATATAAGGTTAAGTTTGCAAGTATGACCACTCATATTGATCCTGTAGCGGCTGATCTTACCAACGCACCGATGGGAGAAGAGAAGTAATGAAATTAATCATGGCACTGTGTTTGTCTTTATTCGCACTCACTTCTCACGCGGTTGTTGATGGGCACAAATATCCCTTTGATAACGAAATCGATAAAGGGCGATTTGAAGTCTTAGCGGAAGAGCTTCGCTGTCCTAAATGTCAGAACCAAAATCTTGCTGACTCTAATGCACCGGTTGCATCGGATTTACGCGATAAAGTGTATGAACTGATGATTGAAGGTCAAACCGATGATCAAATCGTGAGCTACCTAGTGGCGCGTTATGGTGATTTTGTTCGATATAACCCACCCGTTCAAAAAAATACCTTCTTCTTATGGTTTGGCCCAGGAGTCATGGCGTTAATTGCATTTTTTATTATTATTCGCCTTACCCGCACTAATAAAAAGTCACAGCCTTTAAGCGAAGAAGAAAGTACCAAATTAGCTGAATTAAAAGCAGCAAGAAGTGAGAAACAAGAGTCATGATGATTACCCTGGTTTTATTATTGGTTACTTTAGGTTTTGTGGTTTGGCCTGCATTTTCCAACCGCGATTATATTGCTAGCCGAGAAGCAGAAAACTTACGCCTGTATAATCAGCGTAAAAAAGAAATTGTTAAAGCAGATTACACCGCAGATGAACGCGAGCAAATGTTATTGGAACTGGATCGCGAGTTAGTGACTTCAGAAGCTGATGCAGCACAAGCAAGTGATGCATCGCCAAAAACAAAAATTTTAACCTCATTTGTTTTATTCATATTGATGGTATCGAGCGTACTATTTATTTACCAAGACATGGGGGCTCAAGATGAACTTGTTGCGACTCAGTTGTTAAATAAAATGTCGACGGAAAAATTGAGCGAAGAAGAGAATGCAACGTTAAAAGAAAGCTTGCGTAAAGCCTCAATCAGCCAGCCTGAAAATGGCGAGTGGTTATACCTGTATGCTCGTATGTTGGTTAATGATGGCCAATATACACAGGGCGTAAAGACGTTCGAAACAATTCTTAAAGGCTTACCAGAAGAAGCCAAAGCGGATCGCGCTGCAACACTGGTGCAGATTGCTCAGGGTAAGTTTTATATTGCCGAGCAAAAGGCGAGTGAGTCTATTTATAGTTATTTAGAGCAAGCGTTAGCACTAGAGCCTAAAAACTCACAAGCGTTGGGCTTGGGCGGCATTATGGCGTTTGAATTAGGCTATCTTGAAAAAGCGCTGGATCATTGGAAAGCACTTTGGTTCAACATGTCGAGCAGCCCAGAAGCGGGTGCATTAGAGCAGGGAATTCGACGCATTGCGGCTTCTTTAGAATCTGAGGGTAAAACAGTCGACTTAAGCTGGATGAAACGTGCCGAGGTTAAAGTACTTGTTTCGATCACTGATGAATTGAAATCTCAATTAAAAGAAGGCGATGCTGTGTTTGTGATGGCTAAAGCGGTTTCTGGCCCAGTAATGCCATTGGCGGCATTAAGGGTTTTGGCGAAAGACTTGCCAATGGAAGTTGTTTTAAATGATAGCCAAGGTATGGTCCCCGGGCTTGCTCTGAGCAAGTTTGAAGAAGTTCAGATCATTGCTAGGGTTGCGAAGGGTGGACAGCCTATGGCAAATTCTGGGGACTTTCAGGGTGTCATCAAACCTGTTGTGGTGAAGTCGGATGACATAGTTGAATTAGTGATTGATCAGGTTGTTCCGTAAATCATTTAGATAATCTGATGCGCAATAAAAAAGCCTTGAGGTACAAACCCAAGGCTTTTTTTATAGATTGAAAATAGAGATTAGATGGCACTTATCTTTTAGCACTTGCCATTTAGCACTTACCATTTAGCATAGTGATCTTCAGTAAATCCCCATTCACCGTCTAAGTGAATCGTTTCACCATTAATCAATATCTCACCATAATAACGCCCAAAATGCTGAGTAAAATTCGTCGCAGCAATAATTGCATTGGTTTTTTCTTTACGCTGGCCTGCTGGCTCAAAGTGAAGATTAATAATACCGTCATTTGAGCGCAATGACCAAGCATGGCTATGATGATAACGATCAAATTGAAAGTCGACCATGTCCACTTTATGCATTTTACCATCTATCCATACAGCATTTTCGGTGAATCCAGTTTCAACGACCCCCGCGGCTAAATTGAAGCCTAAGCGGCGGCCATCAGGAAGATTGCAAGAAAGACTACCCCAATTCCAAGCCGTTTCACGGCGCATATAGCCTGCGCTCCAATCGACTGAGGCCAGGGCTCCGATTTCTTCGAGCACTATTTTTTTATCGCCCCATTCCACAAGGCCATTACAAATAAGTGCAGTAGATTTTTGCGTAAAATGAAAGCCTTCATAGCCTGCGCGAACGCACAATGCTAACGGCTCAAAACTGCCTGATTCATCGATTACCGCACTAATTTTAATTCCCGATTCTAAGTCAACATTCACCGAGCGTAAACGAGGTTTCGCCGTCGCTTCTATGCTGACTTTATTGTTTCCTTTTCGAAAAAAAGAATTACCGGAGTTAGGCTGGGTATCAATTTGAGTATTGAAGGCGAGTGGGTTTATAAAACTGTGTTCTGCGTATTCTTTAGACTCTGGGTCATAAATGTAGATAAAGCAATTACTGGCGATTTTTAAATCGACAATAGCAAGGCCAACAATTAACTTATCACAGGTAAAACCAATGAATTGAAATTGATTGAATTTAAAGCGCTTAGCGAGAGTGCTTCTGCGCTTATCCATGGCGTTGCGTAAATCAAAATCCATGTAATTAATAGTATCGACGCCGTCAGGGAAAATGCCAAAACTGGCTTGGCCGTCTTTATTAATCAGTTCTTCTTTAGCCATGAAAGGCTCCTGCGTGCATAAATCTTATTATAATTTCTACCATTTTGGCAGATTCTAATAGGATTGACTATGGGAGCTTTACTAAAATACTGGCAGTCGCCGTATAACGTGTAAGAAGGAGGCGACTACCAGTTAAATGCTTGGCGTAAAGAAGACAGCGTATCTTGATCAGCTTTGAAGCGTAGCTTCAAATATACGCCTTGAGCGGTATAGTTGGCTGCTGAGAAATCGTTATCAACAAAGCCTTCAAAGTTAAAACCGATGCTGGTCCAAACGTTTTTAACCGGGCGAACACCAATCGAGAAACCGTAGCTGTTCTGCTGTTGTTCACCGACGTTAAGTAATTCACGGCCATGAGCGCCAATGTCCCACGTTTCGTTTAACTGATGACGCCATTCAGCGGCAAGGTAATGAACAGAAGACGCATAATCATCATTACTGTACTGATCCAAAATGCGCTTATACCCATACTGAGTTGAAACCTGATTGCTGCGGTTAAATTTCCAGTTTAAATGCGCATTGTTAATTAAACGGCGGCTACGATCGGTTGGACCTGAGTTAGAGGTTGAAAGTGAATCTTCGACTAAGCGAGTTTGTAATAAGATTGCAAACGGCTGCTTATAGGGACGAATCGCAAAGTCTAGGATCGCATTGATGTTTTGTTCAAACCCAGGATGCGTTGCCTGTTTGTAGAAATCCATGCTGCCACCAATCGCCATGTAGCTGCTTAGCGGGTGGTACAAGCTCGTATGTGCACTATGAACATTACTGCTGCTAGCAATACGACGCTCTAAACGGTTAGTCCATTGCCACTCGTCTGAGCGGTAGCCCCAACCGGTGCTGATCGCATGGAAATCTTCACTCGCACTTTGCTCAGCAGGTTGCGCTTGTTCAAGATTTTTACTTTGGTTAAAACCAAAGCTCACTAACCAATGCTCGTCGACTTTCCAATCGTGGCTTAAACCCGATTCAGAATATAAGCGGTAACCATCGTTCTGACGTTCTTGTACAAGGGACTGTTCTGCTTGTCCACCTTGCCAAGGTTGAGTACGAAGACCTAGCGCTGTTCTTTCAAGATTATTAGAATTAAAAGAACGCTCATAATCAGCGAACGTTGTTAAGCTATCGTTCCAGCGGTATTCGGCGCCTAGCTTAATGCGATCATTTTCTTCACTGCGGGCCGTAATGTCGGTGGTCGCCGTGACATTGATACGGAAATCTTGGCTCAATACCGGAGTGCTTGCACCAATACTTAATTCATCAACAAAATTAATACCGTCAGTAGACTCTTGCATGTTGGTATATAAACCTGCATTGATCGAGCTGCTATCGGTGACGTTATGAGTTAATTTAGCCGAGGCTAATTGCTTATCGAAACCGGTAGAAATTTCAGTCTGATAAACACCTTCCAAATCTAGCTGATTGGTTTCGCTTAGATATAACCTTGCATTCAACCCTGTGCTTTGCTGATCGAGCTCGGCTTGGTTTTGCTGGTCTAGGCCAAAGTCTTTATCAATGCGTTGCGTATAAGCCGTGATTTCAGCGCTTGAGGTACGCAGCGTAGCTTCTACTTTCTTAGCGCTGGCATTTTGTTTAGGGTCGCTCACACCGTCTTGTTGAGTAGGGCGTGTTTGAGCCACTTCAGCGGTTACGGTTAAGTTACCCAGTTCTAACGTTGCATCTAAGGCGTTCAGTTGATTGCTTTGACGGTCTTTATTTTCGTCAATGACGGTCATTCCCGCTTTTAAAGTATCGTCCAATAACTTAATACCTGCACGGCCACCGATTAGGTGCCCGCCATTGGCATTTTCAGTTTCATAATCCGCAACAATATAGATAGGGTTAAAATTACTATCGGTTGAAGGAATAGGAGACTTAAAGTACAAGCTGCCATCATTGTTATTGAGGCTGTAATCTAGGTGGCGCTGTAACGTTTTAGTGTCTAATATTTTCTGATTGTTTAAACGATCACGGGTTTCAATACGGATACTTTCAGAGTTTTGAATGATCGACTGATTATTTAGCTTATATAAACCCGACGTACCATTGGCCTGAATTTCATCGCGCACAAAATTAGAATCTGCTTCACTGGCAAAACCCGACAGTTCTATTAAGTCATTTTGATAAACGACTTGAGCACCGGTTAGGTTACGAACATAGCGCGATAGCTGAGTTTTATCTAAGCCAGTATTGATATCACCATACATGGCATAGAAACGTTCTTTTTCTATTTTTACATAAAGCTTATCGCCGCTGCTGGCATCTTGGCCTTGCTGACTGGCGTCGGCATACAAGGTGTAATATTCACCTGGCTGAACAAGGGTAGCGAACGGAGTCGTTTCTTCTTTACTCGAGTCGTAAGCCGCTGTGACTAAATAATCACCAGGAATCTGGCCCTTGGTATAAAACGCCAAGCGACCTTCATGGAATATATTTTCATCGATAGAGCCATTTGAATTATTACTCGCATCTTTACTGGTGTTATTCGCACCAAATGATAAATCCCCTAAACCGACTAAAATCCAATCTCGTGGTGCAGGTTTTAACCATGAACGAATCTCGTCAGATAAACCGTTACCATGATTAAAGGTTAACGTTAACTCACCGGTTTGCGTCGTTGGCTGCAGACGGATAAAAGCAATACCGTCGCCTTCAACGCGATAGCTCAACTTATTTGTATCGTTAAGTGGGCTAATGTCATATTCGTTACGCTGAAGCAGCTGGAAAGGTTCAGAAATTTGAATCTCGCCTTGAGTATTTTTACGCACGGCATAACCATTTTTATCGGTTAAACGAACCGCAATAATAGGCACCTGAATACCATCAGCAACTAGCGTGGTCATTTCAGGAACGACTTCTACATGAGTAGGGGCGGCGGCAAAATAAACGCTGTGTTCTAAATAGTCGATGACGTTTTCATTGCGGTCTAAAATTTCAGCCACAAATTGGTTTTCGCCTTCTTCAATGTTAATACCACGCCATTCACTAACAGAAACGGCCTTACCTTTTGCGCGCTTAATGCCTTCAAAATAAATGCTATGAACTGGCACGCCATTAAGGGTTAAACGGATACGGTTATTTTTTGGGTGCTGAACTAAGATGTTAGTCGCTGAAATGTCAGGGCTATAACCCGATGGAGGCCATACCCAATCTTTTTCAGCGCGTTTATTCACAAACCAAGCATCATTAATTATGGGTTGCTGTTTGATCACAATTTGGTCTTCAGGGTTGGTATTTGCCCCTGCTGCTGTTGCTTCGTATAAATCTAAACCTGGAATCAAGGTTTGAGTCTTAGCAATTTGTACATCTGCATTCACACTCACTAGAGCGACATCTGAGCGTGCATTTAAAACACGCACTTCAACGCGGCGGTTTTTTGCACGGCCAGCAGCCGTTCTGTTTGATACCCGTGGTGAGGTTTTACCGAGGCCTGCAATTTTAATTTTCTCAATCGGTAAATCAATTTGAGTAGAAATATATTTAGCTACAGCCGTTGCGCGTGCTTCAGATAACGCTTGGTTATCGGCATAAATATGGCGATTACGCTTAGCGATACCAATATTATCGGTGTGGCCTGTGACTGCAATCTCTAGGTCTTGTAGACCTCGAAGTGCAAAAATTACATCCGATAGGTTGCTTTTATCTTGATCCGTTAATATGTTTGATAGGGATTCAAACTTTGGATTTTTTAACGGGTCAGCATTCCCATTTGCAGGCGGAATGAATAAATTCACTCGGGTTTCTGCTAAAGGTGTGCTGTCTTTTAATAGTGGGCCAATTTCATAATGCAATATCGCACGAGCCGCCAAGGTTCCCTTTTTAGCTTTAGTGTTAATAAAAGCAGTGAACTTAATTTCATGCGACCATTCTTTTGGCTTATCACCAATGTGTACAAAGATATTATTATTGCGGTAGTCATAAGGATAGGGCGCGCCATCTAAAGTCAGACTACCTGCTTTTAACTCCGTGCCAGCGGGCAAACGGATTTCTTCAATCACGTTATTCAACGCAACGCCTGTACCGCCAATGTTGGCTGTATAGATGATTTTTTTATCGACAGGGGTTTTGTATCTAGCCAAGCGTTCTTCTTCGCTAAGCGGCATCAATTCATTTAAGAGGGTTTGCTTCACATCGCCATTATCAGGCATTCTTGGCTGAACGTGAAAGTCTGCGCGCCAAAGGGTTCCTGGCTGCACGTCGATAAACTGAGAATAGCTTTGGCCGGCATGGAAAAATTCATTATCACAGGTCGACAATTCTAAGTAAGGCGGCAACGTTGCAACGTCTAATTGAATAACATGGGAACCAGGCTTAATGCCTTCAAAGTGCCACTGACCCTCTTGGTCGGAAACAACATAGCGGCCGTCTTCCATAAGGATACGAATACCGGCTAAACCTTCAGCATCTAAGTTGCCATCACAGTCATCCAAAATCACTCGGCCAATCACTTGTGCTTTATCACGCATTAAGTCATCACGAAATTCGATACTGGCAGTAGCGATATTGGATTTTAAAACAGGGTGAGAAATCTCAGCAACGTTGGTCATTTTACCGCTAGCCATTGCTGAAACTTGGCTTATGTAAGAGATGCTCACAACTTCTTGAGAAAGTAATGAGGGAAAGTTAACCGTAATCTGTTGACCATTATCGCTAACTAAAACATCGCTATAAGCTACTTTATTAACTCGTAGAGAGCCTTCAACATAGCTTAGGCCAATTGGCAAAGTATCAATCAGTTTGATATTAGAAATATCATACTCAATATTGGTCATGCTGATTGTGAAAGGAACAAAATCACCAATCCCTGCGGTTGTTTGAGTGCTGCTTTTATCCAATAGAATTCGGTCTGACTGAGGGTCTAAAGGAATATCAACATTTAACAAAAAGTTTTGGCTAGAGGCAGCAAGCCCACGTGACGCGTTACTCAGACGATACGGTGCCGAAGGTAATGCTTGTATAACTTGGTCATCAATTTTGGACGGAAAAACATAGGCAATAGAAGTATCGATTTCAATACGATAATCACCATTTGCGACATAAGGGAAGCGGTAGCCACCTTGTGGGAAGTTATAAGTCTTACCGCTGCTATCTTGTGCTTGTCCACCTGAGATGATTGTACTAGGGAAAGTACTGATACCGTCATCACCAAATACATTGGCTGGCTGGCCGTTGCTATTATCAATTATGCGTAGGGTAATGCCATCGAGTAATTCGCCCGTATATGCGTTGAATACAAGGCTATAAGGATCAAAGCTCAGGGTTTTACTTTGTGAGTCTTCAACATCTTGTGAATCTTGATAATTAATAGAAACCTGGCTTTCAGGTGTTAATGCAAGATCACAGCTATTAGTCGAAGCAGACTCGGTTGCCGTTGTTTGGATGATACCAATAAACTCGCCACTATCATTCGTAGTCTCATGTAAAACAAGCGCTTTGCTCTCTACAGGATTGGTTGAGTTGATCGTAACCGTAACGGTATCAATTTGGTTATTATCAATATTTTCATCAAGGTCAATGACGCGAACGATTAACGGAGAGCCCGCTTTGAATACATCACTCTGCTGAGAAGGGATTGAAGCAGGTAGATTAAGTTGACTGCCGTTAGCGTATGTCAGCTGGGTAGTGCTTGTGGTGCCATTACCAATACGGCATTCAGATTGAGTTAGGTTCGAGTTCTTGTCTGAATTGGGTGCTGATACTGGGCCCCAAATATCAATGGCTGAAGAAGTACCTGGAGCGCCTGGGGCACTGTCGGCTGCAGATTCTACAACGAAAGGTGCATTATCTGACTTTGAATAAGCAAGGCCGTTGTAGAAGTAGTGAACCGATGCGGCACTGTCTAGAACATCGCCTGTTTCTGCTGCAGAGGCGGTGAGTGAGAATAAAGAACTCAATAAAACAAACGCACACATAAGGAGTTGCATGGTGAAATTATAAAACCACTTATGTGTGAGCTCGCTTTCATTTTTAGAAAGTAGAGAATTATTAATAGAGCGCTCACGCACCCCAGAGCAAGAGCTCTGGAGTGAGTGAGTGCGAAGCGTACTTAATGGCAACATTAAGGCAGCGTTACTTCAAAAGACGTCACAACCGTACCATTATCAGTACCATCGTTTTTAGTCGCCGTTACTGATGGGAAGGTAATGGTTACGACTCCCGCATCTGTAGCCGCTGTCACGTTGGCTGAAATGTCTGTGGCAGCAGCACCATTAAGAGATTGCTTGTAGCTTGCTGTATCAATATCGCTTTCGGAAAAAATACTAGGCATAACATCTGATAGTGTTAGGTCTGCATCTTTAGCACCAGAGTTGGTCACTGTTAGAGTGTATTTTAAAACAGCACCAGGGATTGCTTTAGGCGTATAGCCAGCAGGAGCGTTACCACTTAGGCTAACAGGGTCGCTAACGACCTCAACTGCTTTCGCAAGGGCAATATTTGCACCGACATAGGTGAAAGTCACTGGCTCAGGTTGAGTAGTGATAAATTCACCGGCAGCATTTGTTTCGGCAACAGTTTGCACAGCATCTGCATCCCATGCTGTAGTCGCAGGTGTTGGAACAACTGCGCTTCCAACAGTACCCTGAGCTGCATCATTTTCAATGGCAGTTGCCGAGAACAGAACTTCAATAGTTTCACCATCAACACCCTGCTGCGGTGTAAATACAGCGATGTAGTTATATACGTGCGTGGACGTGTTGCCATCACCATCATCTTGAGCAAGTGAGATTGTGGCTGGGACAGGGGTGGTTTCACCCGCGTCTAAAACACCATCACCGTTCTCATCGATGAAATAAGTAACGTTATCTAGGGTAGGTAGTGAATAGTCCATTGCGGCGTTACTGTTATTGGTAAGCGTAAAACCAATGGTCGTATCTTCACCAACAGGTGCATCAGCCGTAGCATTTGCTGCTGTTAAGTTAAATTTAACCAAACGGTCTACGTTAAATTCTGCAGTCGCTGGTGTTGCGTCAACACTCGTGCCACCGGCAACCGAGTAGCTTAAATTTGCCGTGTTGGTAATAAGATCACCATAGGGGGTCTCGGCCGCAGCTGAAAAGCTTGCTACGGTAGCCGTTACGGCTAACGCTAGGGTTTTCAATTTCATAAGTTTTACCTTCTTAAAATTTTATTAAACGTTATTTGATTTTAACAATGTACTGCACGGTCGTTGAAGCACCTGCAGCCAAGGGTTTGTTTAAGGACCAGCGAACTTGGCTATAGTCAGCGGCCTCTGCCTGCACACGTTCGCCATCTTTTTCAATGAAAAGCTCAGCAGGCAGTGCGTAGGTTTTTCCGTTATCAACAGAAAATTCTATTTGGGTCTCTAAACCTTTTGCTGACCCCTGAACATACACAGTATGTTCAGGAATAGGATTTGCGATTACGATATCCGCAGCCGGCTCAGTCCCTTTATTGCTCACTTCAACTTTGTAACCAACACGTTCACCCGGTAAAATTTTATCCGGCTGCTGCCACTGGTCTTGCTGACTACCATCTTTATTGGTAATGGTAACCACTTCAAACACAGTATTTGTCAGTGTCACTTCTGCACTTACGATGAAGCTCATCAGTGCGAGGCTTAATGCGAGTGTGATGTTTTTTATCATGCTGCTTCCTCTTGGTAAGTTGATATTCATAAATTAAATTCGATTAGTTATTTACAGTTGCATCTAGCAAGATTGCGTATTCCCCTGGTGCTAAATCACCCAGTGCAACATTGATCGATGTAACAGTACCTGTGTTAGGAACGGTCTCTGCATTATCGGCATCCGAGTTCGTATCGGTTAGCGCGGTAAAGTTAGAGTAAGTCGCTGGAGTCTGTGCAGGTAACACAGGCGCCTTGTAAGTTGGTGTATTAATCGTGCTACCAGCCGCTGATTGAACACGTAGGCTTTCTGCAACATATGTCATGTTGGCAGGAATGATATCGCTAATAGAAAGCGCGGTTGCGGTATCGTTTTGAACCGTTACTTTAATGAAGTAAGTAACCATTGCACCTGGAATTTTTTGATCTGTAACTGCTGCAGAACCGTTGATCAATGCGCTTGAACCAAGGATTGTTTTATTAATCAATACTTCAAGAGATTGGCTTGGATCGAAGGTCGTTACTTTCAATTCAGATGTTGCATCATCACGGCCTTGGTCAACAGCAACAATAGCGTTAGTTGAATCAGCACCCGCACCAGGGATTACAGTACCAAAAGCAGATTCGCCCGCTTTAATACCATTAGCTTCAGTTTGAGACACAACGGTAAGGTCAAGGTCTGTTAGGCTATTTAAGGTCGCAGCATTCGGTACATCGGTAACGATGTAAACCGTGATGGATTCGTCTCTTAAAATGTTTATGTCTGTACCAGTGTATAGAGTTTCATTAATGTTGTTAGGATCAAATGTACCATCAGATGACGCAGTATCGATGTAATACACTGTTAAATCACCGGCTGTTAGCGGCAAATCGTTAGTTGCACCGATCGATTCAAACAGTTTGAACGCTTCTGGGCCGTTACCTGTGTTGGTTACTGTATAGGTAATAGCCGCATTTTGATCGCCGTTAGTGATGTTAGTACTGGCATTGGCGGCAGTAACGTTCACGTTAATGATCTCGTCAACTTTAAAGCTCACACTTGCTTGCTCGCTATCAGAGCTGCCGTTTCGCGTAAAGCTAACCGTTGCCGTGTTTTGGATGGCTGTACCGGCTTCAGTACCAATGGCCAATGCATTCGTGCTAAATAAGGTTGCCCCTAAAATAGCAGTAGAAGCTAGTAATTTAGTGAATGGAACGTTTTTCATATTTAATACCTTTTGTTGGTTCTTTTATCAGTCATTGAGCAACGCTATTGAAGCCGTACTCTGAATTTAATGGTGAATTGAGTAGGACTTTCTCCAGCAGCAGGTGCTTGAAAAACTCCTTTTGGATTTATTCTAAAATGAGTAATATTCTTATCGATACCGTCGCTATCAGGGGTAGGGCTGTAGGTGAAACTTGCGCCATTATTAGCTGAAAATTCTAGGTCGTCGGAGTTACTACTTAAACTTTCAAAGTTATAGTTGAGCCCGCTGGGCGATGCACTTGGAAGTACTTTAATTGGCCCTGTATCTGCGACGTCATCAAAATCTAAGACATTCATAAACATATTTAATGGTATTGCGTCGGCGATCCAGATGCTATTTATTTGAGCAGCCCCAGGGCCGGAATTACTTGCCGAAATCGTATAAGTTAAAACAGCATTTGGGATAGCCTTAGCGAAAGATGTTGCAGTATTGGTACCGTGAATAGGGTCCGAATACACATCTACATTTTTGGTTAAGGTTATATTGGGTAGTTGAGGTACGATTTTGAAGGTTGATTCACTGGTATGCTCGATGTCATTTTCAACACCTTCAAGAGCGGTCACTGAAATACTCCAGTCTCCAAGCTCAGCATCTGCAGCCAAATTAAAACTGAATTGAAATATTTTTTTAGCAGGATGTGGCTCAGATAAAAAACTCATGTCTGCTTTGTTCACAAGCGTTGTGCCTTGGGAATTAGTGATGGTTATATTTGATGACGTTATGTCGAATGCGCCAAACGGATCACTAATCTCAGCTTGTATAATAATGGTCTCTGTAGGAGAAGCCTCACTTACTTCCTGTGAGTTGTTATCAAGAATTGATATATTGTCAACATTAATAACAGTGGCAGCTGGAAGGCTCACTAAACTATAGGGTGAAATGCTATCAGCGTTATTTACATTTGGGTCAATGGAATATATGCGTAAGCTATCTTCTCCATACTGAGAATCATTAGCTACTTTAAGAGATAACGTATCATTAGGATCAAGAGTCGGGGTGCCAGATAGGGGAATAGAGAATTCGAATAGGGCAACATTATCACCGTTTAAACCTACAGAAGGAACAGATATCGTTCGAGTTACGCTGCCGATACTTATGTTGTTACGTAACAGAGTAACGGTAACAGTATGTCCCCAAGAATCACGATTATAGTCGTTTTGTAAGAATAAATAAGCACTGACGGTAGAATCTGAAAAAATGAACTCTTGCTGAAAAGCGGGTGTAATAATATACGTTCTCTCAGCTAAATCTGCCAATGTATGAAAAGCGCTAGAGGTTGGCTGTACTCTACTTAAATTAGAGGATTGGCGTAAATAAAGTGGCTTATTACCCGTCGCTGGGTTTGCGGGTTTGGATACATAAATTGTAGGAGAGCTAATGGTTATGTCAGACATATTCTGAGCACTGATGGTAGCTGTATTCTCGATTGCGGTATTTGCAGTTGACGAAGCGAGGATGATGGCATCAATTACGATTGATTCTGTAGCATTAGCCGCGACTGAAATATTCGATATAGAGATTAATCCTGTTGAATTACTTCCCGCGGGGGCTTGCTGACTATTATTACTTGCTCCATTCGGTAGGCTAATAACCTCAAATGAAGAAATATTATTGGGTAAGTTGTCAACTACAGAAATTCCAGATTTTGCAACCCCGTTAGTTTCAATTAAATCAATTGTATATCTGATTTTCTCACCGGCTTGGACATTACCTCCGTTGAGGTCCGTCACAGATTTTGATGATGTAGAAAGGTCCGCTGAAATAACCGAGTAGGTTTGAGTGCGAGTATTGTTGGATAAGATATTATCAAATACAACACCGGTTACGGTCGCAGTAATATTAACGCTGTTATTCGTCGAATTATCAGAGTAGAACGAAATGGAAAGTGAGTTGGCCGAAGCGTTATTGGCTATATCATTGGTATAGTTACAAATAACATTTGCAGAAATTTCATTACAACTCCATTGATTCCCCGTAAAGGAGTTTAGCGAGAGGCCTGTCGGTAATGGAATTGAAATTTCAGTACTGCTTGTCGCGATACTGGGTCCGTTATTATAAACAGTGAAATTGACTGTATTGTTCTCGCCACGTATGAATCTGCTAGGCCCGGTCTGCTGGATTGATAAGTCAGCCACTGGTTCGTTAGGCACGCTGATCAGTTCAGCGGTTAAAAATACAGCATCTTGCCCAGAAGAATAGGTGGTATGTACGCTGGTATCCCCTGCGGTTAGGTAGCTACCAATTTGATACTCATCTATATCAACGCCACTTGTATTTCTTCCACCCGAAATATTTGAGTAGCCATTGAATTGATTGCCGTTTGGATTATTCGTTCCGGTTAAATTGTTGTTTTCAAATCTTAATGTTTCGTTAAAGTTGCTTCGTGGTTGTGAGTTATTGGCATCACCTTCCCACGTAATGTGTGCATGTTTACCACCTTTAGCCGCTGGGTTTTGAGCAATAACAAAATTATCTGGAATCAAGTCAAGCTCGCTGCCCCAAAAATTCTTAAAGCCATCAAATACATTAATAACCCTCAGCGGTTCACCAGTATGTTCATAAATAACGGCTAAAGCCCAGCCAGCATAGGCGCTTTGTACATTGCAGTAGCTGGCAGAGCCATTAAAGGTAACACCAGAAGCTTTATGGGATGTGCTGCTTACAGAGATTAAGTTTGTTACATCTTTTTTAGAACTGAAATAATTACGGCCCTGAAAAACTTCAACGTGACTAATGTCGGCAGTCAGTGTTGAGTTATTAAAAACGATCGTAGAATCAACCGAACCAGAGCCAGACCAATATAAATAAGCGGCTTTCATGGTTGCGCCAATTGGAATGTTGATCGTGCTTGAAGATTCGCCGCCACTGATTGGTGCGCAAGTATTACTTGAACTACGTAGGGTATTGCCCGCTAGTGCAAAAGAAATATTACCCGCAAAGCTATGGCGTAAAATGACGTTTTCAGAAAGTGCAGCCTGGCTGGTAAATAATAAAGCGACAAAACCAGCGATCAAGTGTTTACTCAAATAACTTTGGCGACAAAAGTTACTGATGCAAATAATGCATAGTTGAACTTTATATCGGAAGTTAAAATAAGTTTTCGTCACTAATGTCTCAATTTGTCTAGTTGAAGCTTGTCAGATAGTATTGAGGAGTTAGGCTGACGTCAAATCTTTGAAATGTGGGACTTATGTCTCATAATCGACTGTAATTGCTTAAATTTAATGAGGTTTTACAAAATAAGTATGTATTTTTTAGGAATATTCTGAACTCTGTGTTTTTTGGTAGTAAAGACCTAAATAAACAATCAGTTATGTGTCCATCAGCGACAATTTTTGTCACAATTTTCAGAAAATATGAGGTGTGACTTTTTGTAAGTGAATTGTAAAATATTGAATAAATAACAATTTAAGTAACTTTTTTGTACTTCTAAGCTCGATTCTCGTCAAAAAACTTTCATGAATAAATCCTATTCTTCACGGTTTTCTAGCACATTCAGTTGCTGTACAGTTACTTGATAACAAATACAAAAATAAAACGGGATTAAATCCCTTACTTTAGGATTACTCATGTCAGCGATTAAAACCTACCCAGTTAAAGACAGTATTGGTTCAACCACTTTGATCAATAATGACCAATATGGATCTCTGTATCGCCATTCAATTGAAGACTCAGAAGGTTTTTGGGCCGAGCAGGGGAAGCGCATCGATTGGATGCAGCCTTTTACTCAAGTTCGCGATGTATCGTTTGATGAGCATAACGTTGATATCAACTGGTACAAAGACGGCACATTGAATGCTTCTGCGAATTGCCTAGACAGACACTTAGAAAAGCGTGGCGATCAGACAGCAATTATTTGGGAAGGTGATGAGCCTTGTGATGATCGATACATTACCTATAAAGAGTTGCATGCAGAGGTATGTCAGTTTGCCAACACCTTAAAAACCCAGGGGGTTCGTAAGGGGGATGTGGTCTGTATCTACATGCCTATGGTTCCACAGGCGGTTATGGCTATGCTGGCTTGTGCCCGAATTGGAGCCATTCATTCGGTTGTTTTTGGTGGTTTTTCTCCTGATGCATTAGCTGGTCGAATTGATGACAGTAACGTTAAAGTGGTCATTACCGCGGACGAAGGGGTTCGTGGTGGAAAAACCGTACCGCTTAAAGCAAACGTTGATGAGGCATTGACTCATCCTAGTGTCAAAACGGTTGAAAAAGTCATTGTGGTGAAACGCACCGGTGCGGATATCGCATGGCATAAAACCCGCGATATCTGGTACCACGAGGCCATCGCTAAAGAATCAACTCAGTGTCAGCCAGCAGAAATGCGTGCTGAAGATCCGTTATTTATTCTGTATACCTCGGGTTCAACCGGTAAGCCTAAAGGGGTAGTTCATACCACGGGGGGATACTTAGTGTATGCATCGTTAACGCATGAATATGTGTTTGATTATCATGAAGGTGACGTTTATTGGTGTACTGCCGATGTTGGCTGGATTACTGGGCATACCTATTTGGTTTATGGGCCGTTGGCGAATGGCGCTATTTCATTAATGTGTGAAGGCTTGCCTAACTACCCAAGTATTAACCGCGTATCACAAATTGTAGATAAGCACGGAGTAAACATTTTATATACCGCACCGACAGCAATTCGAGCGCTTATGGCCGAAGGTGAAGCGGCGGTCACAGAAACCAAGCGTCATTCGCTACGAATCTTAGGCACGGTAGGTGAGCCGATTAATCCCGAGGCTTGGGAGTGGTATTACCGCACAATTGGTGAAGAAAAATGCCCGATTGTCGATACATGGTGGCAGACAGAAACCGGCGGCATCATGATTACTCCGCTACCGGGCGCGACGATATTAAAACCGGGTTCGGCGACGCGTCCATTTTTTGGGGTGCAGCCAGCCTTGGTTGATAGCGAAGGTAATATCGTTGAGGGAGCAGGGGAGGGAAACCTTGTTATGTTAGATAGTTGGCCGGGTCAATCGCGCACACTTTATGGTGATCATGAGCGATTTATGCAAACGTATTTTTCAACTTATGCGGGTATGTACTTCAGTGGCGATGGTGCAAGGCGTGATGAGGACGGTTATTACTGGATTACGGGGCGTGTTGATGACGTATTAAATGTCTCGGGTCATCGCATGGGAACTGCAGAAATTGAAAGTGCTTTAGTGGCGCACCCTAAAGTTGCAGAAGCCGCAGTGGTCGGTTATCCGCATGATATTAAAGGTCAGGGTATTTATGTTTACGTGACCTTGAATAAAGGTGAATTAAGTACAGAGGCTGCGGTTAATGATGCGCTCATTTTAGAATTGAAAAAATGGGTGCGTCAGGATATTGGGCCTATTGCTACTCCCGATTTAATACAGTTGACGGCAGGATTACCCAAGACGCGATCGGGTAAAATTATGCGTCGTATTTTGCGTAAAATAGCAGAAAACGAATTTGCTGCGTTGGGCGATATATCCACCTTGGCAGATCCGTCTGTGGTCGATGATCTTATTGAAAATCGAGTGAATCGCTGATTATTTTTCTGTCTTAATCTACCAGTTCAATATCAAGCCCTGACAATAAGTTAAGGGCTTGGTCGCGACTAAATTTTGCTTGTTTTATGTTGTTAAGATTTATGTCGATGTTGTAGTTGGAGGCATCACTAAAATCTGCTTCAACCAACTCTGTTCTATTAAATAAACTGTAGCTAAAATCGCTGCCAGTAAAATTACTTTGGCTAAAGTTACCCTCCCGAAAATCAACGTCTCGAAGCTTGCAAGATTCTAGTTGCAGTTCACATAATTTTAATCCCTGAAAAGACGAATCATTTAAAATACAGTGAGAGAATTTAAGCGGCGATGACAGCGCTAAATTTGGCCAGTGCGCTCTAGTCCAGTCGATTCCAAGCATTTTGCAATGATCAAAAAACACCTCATTAAAACGACTATAACCAATGCGAATATTGCTTAAATTACATTGGTAAAAATGACAGTCAATAAACTTACAATGCTTGAAATGAGTGCCTGAGAAATTGCAGTTTTTAAATGTGCAATTATCAAATTCTACTTCGTCGAGTTGTTCTTCCGAATACTGAAGATTATCGAAATTTTGGTTGTAATACTCTCCTACTTTAGGGTCTAAAGTAGGGCGTGGTTTTGGCGTTGATTCTGAACCTGACATAGTTTTCTAATTATAAAAAATATGAGCCAAGGATAGCGACTTGGCTCATTAATACAAGCGCTAGAGCAAGTATCAGTATAAGTAAATCTATATTAAAAAATCTGCAATATACGAAGTGAATTATTCGTCATAATTATTCTAGCTGGTGCTCTTCATCCTTGTAATAAGCTTTAACTTTTGGGTTCATGACTTTAAACCAAAGCGGCGGAAATAAAGCTAAAACAACCATGGTGGCATAGCCGCTAGGGAGTTGTGGGCTGACTTCATGATGGCGCAAAACTTGGTAGCGGCGTTTAGGATTTGCATGGTGATCTGAGTGGCGTTGTAGTTGAAAAAGAAATAAATTAGTCAGTAAAAAGTTACTGTTCCAAGAATGCTCAATATTCGTGCGTTCATAACGACCATTTTCAAGTTTTCTGCGGTGTAATCCATAATGTTCAATGTAATTAATAACTTCTAACAGTGAGAAAGCAATAAAGCTTTGAGCGAAAAAGTAGACAATTCCAACCCAGCCCCAAAGTACTCCGCACACTGCTGCAAAAGCGAAGCTGATGGCGTACCACCAAATTAATTCATTACTAAAACTTAATAACTTTTTGCCTTTTCTGTTTAGTTTTTTAGCCTCTAACTTCCAGGCGTTTAAAAAGTTATGTAAGTACGCATGAGGTAAAAAAGCATACAAGCTTTGGCCAAAGCGAGAAGACGAAGCATCTTCAGTGGTAGAAACATGCACGTGATGGCCACGGATGTGTTCGACTTTAAAGCCTCCATAAGTAACGCAAGCAAATAATAAACCACCTGCCCATTGCTCGATAATAGGATCTTTATGGATTAGCTCGTGGCCAACGTTAATAGCGACGATGGCACCAATGGTTCCAACAGAAAGTACCCAGCCAACCTGACCCGCCCAACTCAAGTCGCCATTCATAAAAACATGACCGCCATACAATATAGTAGCGATCTGCATAGGAAGGCAAAGCAGTGTGAGTATGCGATAAAAGACTTCTTTTGATAATTCAGGAACTTGTGTTTCTTCATCAGGATTAACAGGGTCTTGACCGATGATATGGTCAAAAATAGGGACTAAAGCAAACACAAAAAATACCGTAGTAAAGGCAAATACATCGCGATAACCATATTGTTCGCCTAGCCATGCTGAGGCGAATAATACCAGTGATGGCAATATGACTAATAAATAAGCATATTTTTTAATTCTTATAATTATATCGAGCTCTGATGAGCGCGGTGCTGCGATTGTATTCATGCTTTCTACCTGTTTTTTATGACTTAATGGCTAAGTTTTAATGGCTGAATTAGTCAGTGAATTCATTGTTTTTGATATTATTTAATTCTCATTATTGTAAGATTGTAGGACAATATTAATTTAGAGAAAGAAACTTTGCAACATTTGGCTGTAAAGTAATCAATAAAAGTCAGGTTTAGAGACAGATTGTGCTGAATTTTCAGTGAGGGAGGGTTTTAAGAAAAATAGTGTAAAAAGGGCTTGATATAAGGCTTTTCGCGATAAGAGGCTGTGGTAGACTTAGGTTTTTGCATATAGATGTAGGATGAGTACTCGCCCCTATGAGTTTTAACGCACCCAAAAGCATGGCAGAGCAAATAGCTCGACACCTTGCGAATCAAATAATTTCAGGCCAGCGAATTGCTAATGAGCGTATTCAAGAGCTAAAAATTGTTGAGGAGCTAGAGGTTAGTCGCGGATCGGTGCGAGAAGCGCTCTTATTGATGGAAAAAAGGCATTTAGTTGAAATTATGCCTAGAAGAGGGGCAATGGTTGCTGAAATAACCGCCGAATCAGTAGAAAATTTGTTTGATGTTTTTGGCATATTGGTTACTCGCTTAGCGGTATTGGTTGCTCAGCGCTGGCAGGGGAATGATCTCAATGAAGTCATTCAGCACTTGGTTTTATTGCAAAGCATGGCAGAGCAAGAAGATCGAGAAGAGTTTATAGCTCAAGTATTCACTTTGTTGAATATGGCCTACCCGCTAGCAAAAAATGAATACCTGCATGAAGTGCTTGTTAATATGGAACCTGCGGTTCATAGATGCTACGCGTTAGCGCAACGATATAAACCCAATGATGGCCAAGCGGCTTTAACGTTTTTTGCGGCACTCATGACGGGTGTAACCAAACGAGAGATCGGTTTGTTGCCTGAAGCCGTAAAACACTACTTTGATCATCAGTTGAATCTGGTATTGGCTGCGATAAAAGCGGGCTAAAACCTAAATCGAATAATAGATAATTAACTAGGAAAGACAGGTTATGCGCCTAAAGGCCATCAAACTGGCAGGATTTAAATCGTTTGTAGACCCAACTTATATACCGTTTCCAACTAATATGACGGGTATTCTTGGGCCAAATGGTTGCGGAAAGTCGAATACCATTGATGCAGTTCGTTGGGTTATGGGTGAAAGCTCAGCGAAAAACTTACGCGGCGAGTCGATGACTGATGTTATTTTTAATGGTTCTGCTCAGCGTAAACCTGTCGGCAAGGCCAGTGTTGATCTTATTTTTGATAACAGTGATGGCACGTTACGAGGTGAATATGCTGCTTTCAGTGAAGTGTCATTGCGTCGTCAAGTCACACGCGAAGGACAATCAACTTATTATTTAAACGGTACAAAGTGTCGTCGTAAAGACATTACCGATATCTTTTTGGGCACGGGTTTAGGTGCTCGTTCATATTCCATCATTGAACAGGGTATGATTTCTCGCCTAATTGAATCTAAACCAGAAGAACTGCGCGTTTTTATCGAAGAAGCCGCAGGCATATCGAAATATAAAGAGCGTCGCCGTGAAACTGAAAACCGCATGCGCCGCACTCATGAAAACCTAGAGCGCTTACAAGATATTCGTGACGAAATGGAGCGCCAGTTAGCGCACTTGCATCGTCAAGCACAAGCCGCTGAAAAATATAAAGAATACAAAGCAGAAGAACGCCTTAAAAAAGGCCAGCTTCAAGCCTTGAAGTGGAAAGTTCTGGATGTTGATTATCGTAAACGAGAATTAGACATTGCTGAACTCGATATGCAGTACGAAGCAAAAATGGCGCAACAAACCGCTGCCGATACCGCGATCGAAGAACGCCGTGAAAGCCATCATGAACGCAACGAAGTATTTAGTACGGCACAAGCTAAGTATTATGAAGTGGGTGCGCAGATTGCACGTCACGAACAAAAACTAGAACACCAAGCGCAAATGAGTTTGCAGCTGTCGCAAGACTTGGCTGAAACAGAAAAAGGTATTTTAGAAACGCAGCGTGCGTTAGAAGAAGATCAGCTAAAGCTTGAAGACGTCAATGAAGAACTGATGATGTTAGAGCCCGAACTGGAAGTCTTACTGGCCGGAGAAGAAGCGGCGGGTGAAGAGTTAATTATTGCCGAAGAAGCAATGCAAGCTTGGCAGAGAAGCTGGGATGAATTTACTCAAAAAGCCAGCGCACCGGCACGACAAGCCGAAGTCGCGCAAAGTCGAATACAAAATTTAGAGCAACAACTAACCCGTCTACAGCAGCGTATAGAACGTTTAGATGAAGAGCGACGTCAGCTAGTATCAAACCCAGAAGCGGAAGAAATCTTATTCTTACAAGAGCAAATTTCAGAGCATGAGATGCAACTTGAAGAACAGCAGATGTCTGGCGATAGCTTTGGTGAACAGGTTAACGGGCAGCGTGAAGGTATTGAGAATTTACGCAAAAAATTGGACGAAGGTCGCAGCGAGTTACAGCAAGTACAAGGTCGAAAAGCTTCATTAGAAGCACTGCAGCAAGCGGCCAAAGGCGAAGGTAATACTGCGGTTAGCCATTGGCTAGAAAGTCATCAATTATCTCGTAAAGCGCGATTGTCCGAAAAAATTCACGTTGAAAGCGGCTGGGAAAGAGCCGTTGAAATGGTGATGGGTAACTATTTACAAGCCGTTATCATTGATGATCTAGATCCTGTTCAGCATTGGGTAGGCGGCTTAAAAGACGGTGATATTATTTTATGGTCAGCCGATCCAACCGCAGTGGCGGGGCAGGCAGGCAGTCATTTACTATCGGCCAAAGTCAGCGGTGATGAAAATGTCAGCGCGCTATTAAATAAGGTGCAAGTTGCTGATGATTTAGCCCAAGCGATGGCGCGTCGGTCACAACTCAGCGAAGACGAATCAATCATAACGCCTGAAGGTTTATGGATTGGTAAATCTTGGTTACGGGTGGCAAAAGACGGTGAAGGTAATGGTGGCATCCTTGCTCGACAGCAAGAATTAGAAGCGCTTGAAATACGTTTTGAAGATTTAGACATTAACGTCGAAGAATGGGAAGTTGACCTAGACGCAGAACAATTGAAACTGCGTAATTTAGAGCAACAGCGTGAAGTTCAGCAAAAAGAAATGGCTGCATTTGCACGTCAATTGGCTGAATTCCAATCTCAGCTAGCCGGTAAAAAAGCCCGAGCAGAGCAGTTGGCGTTGCGTACAGATAAAATTGATAATGAGCTTACAGAAGTGAGTGAACTTCAAGCTCTAGAGCGAGAACAAATTGCTGAGGCGCGTATTCAGTGGCAAGAAGCCATGGAAAACATGGATCAAGACGCAGATGAACGCAGTCGTTTACAGTCAGAGCGTGAAAATACAACGACGCGTATCGAAAATGCTCGCATGCGTGCTCGTCAAGAAAAAGATCAAGCTCACCAGTTGCAATTACGCCATCAAGGGTTTACCAATCAGCAGCAAAGTTTGTCTCAAGCGGTAGAGCGCTTACATCAACAAATGCAGCGCAGCCAAGAGCGTAAATCTCAGATTCAACAAAACCAAAATCGTGATCACGATTCGGATCTCGAAGAATTAAAAATGCAGCTAGAAGAGTTGCTAGAAAAGCGATTGGATGCTGAGCAAATAATGAGCGATGCACGCCGTGAGCTAGAAGCGGTGGATGCAGAGTTAAGACAATTTGAAAAAGACCGAGCCGTTGCTGAAAAAGCCGGCTTAGATGTGCGTACTAAATTAGAGCAAGTGCGCATGGAAACTCAGTCATTAGAAATACGTCGTAATAGTTTGGTTGAACAGTTGGTTGAAGATGAATTGACCTTAGAAAGTGTACTTGAAAGTTTGCCTGAAGACGCCGATATTCAGCTTTGGAGTGAAGAATTAGAGCGCATTGCTGAGCGTATTCGTCGTTTAGGTGCGATTAACTTAGCCGCTATTGATGAATATAAAATTCAGTCTGAGCGTAAAGTTTATCTTGATGCTCAGCACGAAGATCTAGAGAAAGCTTTAGCGACTTTAGAAAATGCGATTCACAAGATTGATCGTGAAACGAAAACACGATTTAAAGAAACCTTTGATAAAGTAAACTCGGGCTTGGCTGAACTCTTTCCAAAAGTGTTTGGCGGTGGCCATGCCAGCTTAGAGCTTACCGGTGATGACCTGTTGAATGCGGGGGTTGCTATCATGGCATCGCCTCCGGGCAAAAAGAACAGTACTATTCATCTATTATCGGGTGGAGAAAAAGCGTTAACGGCGATTGCGTTAGTATTCTCAATATTTCAGCTCAATCCGGCTCCTTTTTGTATGCTGGATGAAGTTGATGCACCACTGGATGATGCTAACGTAGGACGTTATGCTCGACTGGTAAAAGCCATGTCAGAAAAGGTACAATTTATTTATATTACCCACAATAAAATAGCGATGGAAAAAGCGGATCAGTTAATGGGGGTAACGATGCATGAACCCGGCGTTTCGCGGTTAGTATCGGTTGATATTGAAGAAGCTGTAAAAATGGTTGAAGCATGATTGATATGAGAATAATAGTGAAAGCATGCAAAGAAAATACAATAAACGGATGTTTTAAGGTGACAAAATGGAATTGAATCTGCGCACAGTACTCGTAATACTGGGCAGTATTATTATGCTCGGCATTCTAGTCGATGGGTTTAGGCGAATGCGCCGCGCACGTCGTGATGCACTTAGCATTGATGTTAAGGGGGATTATAAATTTCCTGAAGATAGCTTTCCGTCTGAATTACCCAATGGTGGTGCTCGAGTAATTGGCGAGGTTGATGCGGATGCCTTAATGAAAGATGCAAAGGACTTTCGTGATCAATTGGATGAAATTCCTGGCATGTCGGCTCTTGAATCCTTGGAAGCGAATGCTTATCAAGCGCTTGATGATGAAATTAAAGACAATCTGCGTGAAGAGCGTATTTATGCAGGCGAGCCAGATTTTCAACATGAGAGCTACTCTGATTCATCAGCTCAATCTGCTGTTGAGACTAAGTCTAAAGCTGAGACTGAGCTTGAGTCTGAACTTAAATCTCGTATTACTTCAGGACTGAGCTCTCAACGGAACTCTCAACAAAATTCTCAACTAAATCCTCAAATGAACTCTCAAGTTAAAAGTAACGCATCCTCAGAAGCGGCTTTTAATAATGATTCAGCGGAAGCCGACAGTCATTCAGAATCAAGTGATGACGCTGTTAATGCAAAGACTATTCACGAAAATTCTGAGCCGTCAGCCCCATTATTTGCTGAACCGTCGATTTCACCTGACTTAGATGTTACTGAGAAAGTAGAGCAGACTTCTGAGGCGGTTGCCCCTCGTGCGATGCCGTTAAATTTGGATGAGCACGTTCCACTATTATTAGATGTAGAAGAGCTGGGTGAAGATGTGGCTGTTCACAATGAGCCTGCTGCCTCGTGTAAAGTAAGCGAAAACGATTCTATTAATAACAGTCATAACGAAGACAGTACGGCAGCTGATACTTCCAATTATGAAGAGCAGGTTAGCGATCAGGTAGAACTAACGGTTGATGATATCGAAGGAATACAATCATCGGTTTCTGATATGTGTGATGTGTTTTCTATGGCGGCCGTAGATGAAGAACCTGCGTCTTTAGAAAAACCTGTTTTTGAAGAAGAGCCGGTCATTGGTTCAGGCCAGCAAAAAGCACAAGATATGATGGCACAGGCAGCCTATGCCCCAGTAAAAAAACCAGGGCCCAATGCCGAGGTATTGAGTGAGCGTCCTATTCCTAGTTTAGTATTGGTCACTCATGTTGTTCCTCATGATGAAGAAGGATTTTGTGGCGAAGACATTCTCTACTTGGTAAATAGCTGCGACCTGCGCCATGGTGAAAAAGGTATTTTTCATCGCTTTGAAGAAGAAGGTGGTGAAGGGTGCATTGAATTTTCAATGGCTAACTCGTTTAACCCTGGCACCTTCGATCCTGAAACGCTCATGCACGAACGCATTTATGGCGTTAGCTTATTTATGAGTTTACCAGGGCCGGTTAAAGCGATGAATGCGTTTGAGTCGATGACAGAAATGGCATCGGTTATCGCTCGTAATTTAGGTGGTGATGTTCATGATGAAACGCACAGTATTATGGCGTTGCAAACCATTGAACATAACCGCCAACTTGTACGAGATTTTGTGCGTAAGCAAAAGCTCTTCGGTAAAAAATAAGTTGGTGCATGACGCGGTTAAAATTAGACGCAATTAATAATAAGGCGCGACTGCGAATAGTCGCGGCTAGTATCAAAAGCGGTTCGAAAAAGCCGCTAGTACAATTTCCATAGCCATATTCACTATAACAGCCTACGCAGTATAAGATTTATGATGATTACCGCTGAAGTATCAAAGCGTATTCAAGACCTAAGACAGCAACTTAATACCTATAGCCATCAATATTATGTTTTGGATGAGCCCTCGGTTCCGGATGCAGAATACGATCGTCTATATCGTGAGCTAGAAAGCATCGAAAAAGAATTTCCAGATAGCGTCACCGCTGATTCGCCAACTCAAAAAGTGGGTGCTCCTCCTTTAGCCAGTTTCACGCAAATAACCCATGAACGCCCGATGTTATCGCTTGAAAACGCGATGAACGAAACGGAACTTGTCGATTTTGAGCGTAAAGTGCGCGACCGATTAAAAACCGAAATCGATGCGTCAGTCGCAATAGAGTATGCCTGCGAGCCTAAGCTAGATGGCCTTGCGGTCAGTATTCTTTATGAAAACGGTCAGTTAGTACAAGCGGCAACGCGTGGGGATGGTGCAACGGGTGAGAACATCACACTAAATGTTCGCACGATCAAGAATGTACCGCTGGTATTACGCGGCACGGATTATCCCGCACGATTAGAAGTTAGAGGTGAGATATATATTCCTAAAGCGGGCTTTGAAAAGCTCAATGAAGATGCTCGTAGTAATGATGGAAAAGTATTTGCCAACCCGCGTAATGCGGCAGCAGGTTCGTTACGCCAGCTAGATTCCAGAATCACAGCGAAACGCCCGCTAGAACTATGTGCTTACAGCATTGGTGTTGTTTCAGAAGAATATGCATTGCCGAATAAGCACGAAGAGATTCTTCAATGCTTAAAGCAGTGGGGACTGAAAATTAATAATGACATGGCTGTAGTGCAAGGCATTCAGGCCTGTGTTGATTATTTTGCCGAGATGGGGCGTAAACGCGATAGCCTTGATTATGATATCGACGGCATCGTATTTAAAATAAACGACCTCGCAATTCAACAAACTCTAGGCTTTGTTGCGCGCGCACCCCGCTGGGCAATTGCTGCAAAGTTTCCGGCCCAAGAAGAAATTACCCTGCTTGAAGGTGTTGATTTTCAAGTCGGTCGAACCGGGGCTCTTACCCCTGTAGCCCGTTTAAAACCTGTTCATGTTGCAGGCGTTATTGTTAGTAATGCGACCTTGCATAACATGGACGAAATAGCCCGATTAGGCGTAAAAATTGGGGATGCAGTGATTATTCGTCGTGCTGGGGATGTGATCCCGCAAGTGGTGTCGGTGGTGATTGATCGACGCCCAGAGAATGCGACCGATATTGTTATGCCTACAGAATGCCCTGTGTGTGGTTCAAATGTAGAGCGCATCGCGACCGAAGCGGTTGCTCGTTGTAGTGGCGGTTTATATTGTGGCGCACAGCGCAAAGAAGCGATTAAACATTTCTCTTCGCGTAAAGCACTGGATATTGATGGCCTTGGGGATAAATTGGTTGAGCAGTTAGTGGATGCTGAATTGATTAATTCGTTTGATGATCTATTTCATTTAAACCTAGAAGAGGTGGCCGCTCTAGATCGTATGGCTGAGAAGTCGGCTAAAAATTTATTGGCCTCATTAGAGACGGCCAAAAATACCACTTTAGGACGCTTTCTATATGCCTTAGGGATTCGAGAAGTGGGCGTGACAACGGCTCAAAATTTAGCCGATTATTTTGGCTTTTTAGAACGCATTCAACAAGCGGATGAAGCTACTTTATTGGCGGTTCCTGATGTTGGCGAAATTGTCGCTAAACATATTTTGGCTTTCTTTAAAGAAGAACATAATCAAATTATTATCGAACAGCTTAAAAAAGTAGGGCTTAGCTGGCCTGAAGCTGAGCCTGCCTCCGCAGAGGATAGTGCTGGGTTACCGTTGGCTGGCAAGGTATACGTGATTACAGGTACTCTGTCTGAAATCAGCCGAGATGATGCTAAGCAATTTTTACAACAATTGGGTGGCAAGGTGACTGGGAGTGTTTCGGCGAAAACTGATTGCTTGGTCGCAGGTGAGAAAGCCGGCTCTAAGCTGACCAAGGCCGAAGCATTAGGCATTGATATTCTTGACGAAGCGGGTTTTATTAAACTACTTCAACTGCATCAGGTTGAAGGCTTTTAATGCGCTTACTCAAAACCATTAAATCTATTTTTATTCTAACGGCATTGAGTGCGTTAGTAGCGTGTACAACGACTCCGCCACAAAACTTAGATGATGTGTGCGATATTTTTGATGAGTACTACGATTGGTTTAATGCGGCAAAAGAAGTCGAGAAAAAATACGGTATTCCGATTGGCGTAACGATGGCGTTTATTCATCAAGAGTCGAAATTTGTTGAGGATGCACGGCCACCAAGAGAATGGTTCTTATGGATATTTCCTGGTGATTATCCTTCTACCGCTTATGGCTATACGCAAGCGTTGAATGGAACGTGGCGAGAGTATCAAAAAGATACAGGTCAGTGGAGTGCCGATCGAGATGACTTTATCGACGCGGTTGATTTTATCGGTTGGTATAATATAAAAACCATTAAACGCACAGGTATTAAAAAACACGATGCGTACCGTTTATATTTGGCGTATCACGAAGGTGCGGGTGGATATTTACGAGGTACCTATAAAAATAAGCCTTGGTTAAAAAAAGTTAGCCGAAAGGTCGACCGACGTGCTCGAATGTATAACCAGCAATTAGTTCAATGCCGCGAGACTCTAGAAAGTGGTTGGTTCTGGAGAACATTCTTTGGCAGTAATAAAGTCGATAGTAGTAATTACCGTTATAAAAAATTTGCAAGCCTGCCAGTAGGCCCAGCGTCCATTCATTAGAAATAGAATTCAGATATGTCAACATTAGATCGCTTATTAAATAGCAACAAAGAGTGGGCAGAAAGAGTGAGTCAGGAAAACCCTGATTTCTTTTCTAACTTAAGCAAACAGCAAAATCCAGAATACTTATGGATTGGTTGCTCGGACAGCCGAGTGCCTGCTAACCAAATTGTTGGTCTGATGCCCGGTGAAGTTTTTGTTCACCGTAACGTTGCCAACCAGGTCATTCATTCTGACTTAAACTGCTTATCTGTGGTGCAGTTTGCTGTAGAAGTATTGAGCGTTAAACACATTATCGTTACCGGGCATTATGGCTGTGGCGGTGTACATGCGGCCTATAACGACTCGCGTCACGGCTTGGTTGATAATTGGTTAAGTCATGTAAAAGATGTTCATTATAAGCATATGGATGAACTATCAGCCTTGGAGCCGGATAAGGCTAGAGATCGCTTATGCGAGCTGAACGTTATGGAGCAGGTGCGTAATCTTGCACGTACAACGGTTGTGCGCGATGCCTGGAAAAAGGGACAAGAGCTCTACTTACATGGGTTTGTTTATGGATTAGGTAATGGCTTAATCAATGACTTAGGTATTGATATTGGTAGCATCGACGACCTGAAGAATCAATTCAAAGAATACTAAGCAATCTTAACTCCTGCCTTATTCAATAGTGATATTTGATAACGCAGGAGGTGTTTCTAATCGTACTTTTTAAGATTTAAGGAAAGGCTAATATGCTTCGTGTGCTGAAAAACTTAGTGAAATTTGCAGTAATATTGATCGCGGGAATTTATTTGTCTGCTTGGGCACTATCGCCTTTTATTGCTAATCATTTTATTGCTCAGTATTTAGAGCAGCATGATCTAGAACTAGAAGATCAGACGACGATTCGTTATAACCCTTTTTTATCACGCTTAACCATCGACTCCTTAGTGGTTAAAAATCAGAACGCAGATGTTTTATCATTATCGTCACTCTCACTCGAAATCAGCGCTTATCAGTTGATATCACGAGAGCTCAATGTCTCTGAATTATTAATCGATGGTTTATATCTTGTTATTGATAAGCAAGCTGAGTCATTAAGTATTGCAGGTATTCGTATGCCTACTGCCGAGAAGACGGTCATTGAAGAAGCAGACGTTCAGCCGCCTTCTGAGTTAGAAAGCTCTGACTTAGAAAGCACTGATTTAGAAAGCACTGATTTAGAAAGCACTGATTTAGAAAGCACTGAGCTAACAAGCACAGAGCAACAAGACTCGGAAAATGATGTGAAGTCAGCCGAGCCTGACTTTCAGTTACTGATGTCTGAAATGCGGCTAACTAATTCAAAAATAGACATTATTGAAAACGGTCAGTTGCATACTCTAAAGCTAAAAGATATCGGTCTTCATGTTGATAAAATAACCCCAAATTTACAAAACCTATCGTTGAGTTTATTAGCTGAGTTTAATAAAGCGGAAATTGCACTCACAGCGTCAACAGAGATGGTTAATCAACTGGGTCAGATAAGCGTTGATGTTGATGTTCAAGACGTAAATATACATAAATTCAGTCATTTTTTTACGCCTCAAATCACGCTTGAAAATGGCTTTGTAAGTTACAAAGGTAAGCATAATATTAAGCTGATGAAAGAAGGTATTCGTGTTGAAATTGCGGATATTGGTTTTAAAACTCAAGGTATCGAAGTGAATAAAAACGATATTCACTTCACTTTAGGAGAGCAGCAATTTAACAGCCCCTTAATGACCGTTGATGTTAATAATGAGACTCAGCTGACCGTTGCAGGTAAGGGTGATCTACTGTGGCAAGATGTGAACGTATTTAATAAAACTGCTAATGAAGTCTTAGTCGCAATGTCTCAGTTAGCACTGAGCGGCCTTGATTTATACAGTAGTGAAGGTCAATACAATGTGACCATTGATATGAGCTCATTATTAGATTCGTTCTTCTCAAATAATACCGAAAACGATATTCCTGCCTTAACCGCTTTTAGTGCACTGACGGTTAACGATGTTGAATTAACCAATCAGTCGTTGTCTATTAATACCGTAGAGCTGGCCGGTCTTAAATCAGATGTTCAGTTGGATAAAGACAAGCAAATCAAGAACCTAATTTTAACCTTAGATCAGCTGACCAACGCGATCGCAGGACCCGAGGGTGAAATTGAGAGTGAAGTTGATAGTAACGTTGATAGTAACGTTGATAGTAACGTTGAGAGCGAATCGCTTACCAGCCAAGATACCCCTTTAAAAGACAACGCTGCTCAAGTTATAAACAAAGATGCAAGTAAGGGGGTTAACACAGGCGCAAGTCAGGTCGCTGCGGTAGAGTCTGATAACGCAGAGTTTCATATTCAACTGAATAACTTTAGTCTCGTAGACAGTGCCAATATTCAATTTACCGACCAAAGTGTTTCTCCTATTTACGCGCGCTTTATCAAAGTGAACGAATTATCGGCAGGGCCATTTGATAATCAAAAGCCTGATCAAATTTCAGTGATCAAGGTGACGGGTATTAGCAATAATTATACAAATTTCGATATGACGATTGATGCCAAGCCATTTTTAGCTGCGCAGAGTTACACCGTTAAAGGTTCATTAAATCAACTTGATTTAGAGTCTTTAAGCGCCTATGTGAAAACAGCGTTAGGGTATGAAATTGAAAGTGGCCAACTTGATTTAGCTATGGATATTAAATTAATCGGCAGCCAAATTGATGGCAATTCACATATTTTATTGCGTGGAATAGAACTAAGTTCTGTAGACGATTATGAAAGAAAGGAATCAAGTAATCAAAGCTACATTCCGTTCAATACCGCCCTTGGTATGTTAAAAGACGGGGACGGAAATGTAGAACTTGATCTACCCGTTTCAGGTGATACTAACAGTCCTTCATTCGGCTTTTCAGGCTTTATTACCTTACTGGTTAAGCAGGCGACGATTGCTGGCGCGAAAGAATACTTAACGATGACCTTTGTTCCTTATGCTAGCTTGGTCAAGATAGTAATGGCAGCGGATAAACATTTACTTAAAATCGAAGTTAGCGATCTGAATTACAGCCCGAAGGAATTTGAGGTGACTGAAGATCAAAACGCATTTATTACTACTTTCACTGAACTGTTAAAAGACAAGAAAGATCTTCAAATTAAGATGTGTGGGGTATCGACAGCAGAAGATCTTGGTCAAGAGAAAGGCAAAAAATTAAGCATAGACGAAATTGGGGCGCTGATCCGAATTTCTGAGCAGCGGGCCAATAACTTTAAGAGATTTATGGTCGAAGAGCAGGGGATCAGCTCTTCTAGGTTGCTGCTATGCAAACCACGTATCGATAATACAATGAATGCTACGCCGCATATCATGTTTGAGACATAGTATTTAAGGCGTATACATCAAAAAGTTAGTTGGGCGCGTATCGAGTATGCCCGCCCATCTTGATATTGATTAATAATGTCGCCAGTAGCCCATGAAAAATTCATATTCATCATGAGTTTAAGGTTAGGACTGAGATGGATGTTTAATCCGATCAGGCCAGCTGATGAACTATTACCCACATCATTGTCTCGTAAGTCAATGTGAGAATAGCGCATTATCCATTCAAGATCAGTGTCATTATTACTTTGTGATGATTTAAATCTGCCTTTTTTATATTCGTATTCTCCTGTGCTTTTATAGCTTGCTTGAATATAAGCTCCAGAATATTCCCATTGTTCACCATCGACCTGTTGTATGCTGTTAGCGAATAGTTCACTTTGAAGTAACCAATGCCTATGATGAAATGCTATATCAACTTGGTATAGATTACTTTGATCAGCATAGAAGCGAGCGCTTCTGACTGTTTTGTTTGCATTATGCACTTCGGCGGTACTTTTATATTGTATTTTGTTGTTATACAGCCAACGTTTCGATGCGGAACTTCCTATGTGTAGCGTTTGTGATTTCTTTCTTAATGGGGCGGCTGTGATGCGCATTGTTATTGCGTCAATGCTACTATCGTCTTTTTTTAGTAAATCAAAATTGGTTAATGAAAATTCATCGTGATTATTTCTCGTAATAAAATAGCCTGTAGCTAAAGTGTAGGATTTTTTTATTTGATTTATTAATAAACCATAGCTTCTACCAGGTGTGAATGTCTCAGTTGGCAGAGATCGCTCAATTGCGATTAACTCAGATGAACTTGTTTGTTGCTCTAAACCAAAAGGTTCTTTCATATGGCCTATTTGAATGCCTATGTCTTCATTATTTTTGATTCGAATATAAGCGTCAGCTAATGTTAATTTCCCCTGTTCAGAAAAATTCTTCGTATATTTAATTTGGAATTTTCCTTTAAAATACTTGTTAGGTTTAAAAGTAATGCCTAATTTTGATCTGCGTATCTCGGTTGCATGCTGATATCCCTCGCTATTTTTGTCGTAAAAAGGTGAATAATAATCGTGATCAAGCATTAGATACCCACCCAATTCCATGCCTGAAAGATTCGTAATGGATGAGACATTAGATGTGTCATCCATTGCATGTACTAAAACTGAACTAAAAGTGAATAGAAAGAATGAGAACTTATGCATGAGTATCAGCCGTACCTGCAAGGGTTTTTTCTGATTTTTTAGTAGGCGTGAAATGTATCTTTAATCGCGTACAGTCGCGTAAGAAGTCTATGCTTAATATTTCAACTTGAACCACGTTGAGGCCGGTTCTGGTTTTAATATCTTCGATAAGCTTTAGGCGGCGATTGATGTTGATGTTATCTATTTTTTCATACTCAATTTCTATCTCTTCTAAAGAAGGCAAGATCAAACTTGTTTCTAATAAATAGGTCATTGAGCATATGGCTAGATTAATGAGCGATAATTCATAAGTCGACAGGGTGCTCACTGCTGATAATAGGGCGATTGCAATAACTAAAAAAAGATAAGTCATCTCTTTGATGCTGATAGATTCTGTTCTATACCTCAACATTGAAAATACTGCGAATAATCCAAATGCAAATCCCATTGATACATCTGCGGTATGCAGTAAGGAAGTTACAAGAAATACACCCATACCAAATAACATAAAAGAGGATGCATTTGCTCTGTGTTGTGAAAAAGAGTAATAGCAAAATCTAATTAATATAACAACAGAAAGAGTATTGATAAGTAATCGTGAAATAAAGTCTATTCCTAAGGTAAGTTCCATAGTCACTCCAGTTTTATTGTTGGTTGATTTAAGTTAATGCAGTTGATTTAGTTTTTCTAATGAATTAATTACTGATTTAAAACGATTGATTTTTAGGGCCCCAGATTCTGCTGCAGTGTCATTAGTCAGAATAGTACCCATGCAATATTTACTAAAATTAGTGCTTTTAATGCCTTTATTTTTAATAAATTCTCGGCATGAAGATGGATAAGGTTTTCGCTCTTGTTTAACTTCAATAATGAAAGTTTTGTCCTGAATTGATTTTTTATGATTACTCGCATTATGAAAGCTTAAGTTAAGGTCGATAGTGATTCGTTCTAAGTTTGATTTACTTATTAGGGTGATTCTTTGGTAATTTACAAATAAAACAGTTTCTAAATTGATGAAATACCCTAATGTCTTTTCGACAAACTGGTTAACACTAGCCTGATCTGGTGATATACAACTCATAGGGATACGCTGTTTAATGGTTCGTTTTTTATTATTCTTAAACTTAATTTCCATATATCCCATATCAGACTCCACATAGCGACGATAGCGGACCTTATAACGATTGAGCTTGCCATTGTGATGATCCAGATAAAACTGCCTTTCTTTGTTATCAAAGTAGGTTGTTTGGTAGCTAAAGATTTTTCGTCCATAGGCACTTAAAATACTATAGTCTTCTGATATAGCAGTCATTAATGGCGTGAAAAGTTTAATGGGCAGCACAAATTTGCTATCCACCCGATCCATTAAGGCTGCTGTGTTTTGTTGTAGCAAGGTATGTGATTCAAATTTATTCAATATTGTTAAATCAATATCTTTGCTGTTTTTAACTAAGGCTAAATGATTTTTCTCGTATTCTTTCGGTTTCAATATGAGCATATTGTTTTTATTTTCTGCAATCATGGCCATAATTCCTAATAATCAGTTTTTATGTAATCAATTGTTTTGATAAGACCCATTTGCGCATTAATTTCACCTTCAATAATACTGCCTTCCACCCCCACACCGGTTTCAGATAATTTGATGCTTCCGCTATGCCCAGCACTTATCAATTCAATTTTGGCTGGGGTACTATCCTTATCTATTACCTTAAAAAGCATAATGTTGGTCGAAATGCCATGCAGAGACAGCTGACCTTTTTTATAATCTGGTTTTTCTACAAAAACCTGTAAAACATAACTATCTGGGTAGTAAGGGGGCGTTGCTGCACCAATAAAGGTTAACCCCACGACAGAAGGGGAGGTTGTTTGGTCTAGTTGATAAACGAAACTATCGACGTTGGTGTAGTTTGAGACTATGGTCATTGAGGCTGTGCGTTGTATGCCTTCTGCATCGGTGAAAGAAAATGAGCCCTGATCACCATTGCTTGAAAACTCTGCGGTTAAGGATGTTGTATCATTTGAACAATTAATAGCTTGATCCGGCAAAATGTACGCTGTTTGGTTAACCTCACCGGCGATGGCACTCGTTAAGAGCTCCCTTTGACTCTTTTCACCTAATTCATCATTTCCATTAATGAATTCATTTACTTCGTTATAATTATCTTTTGAATTAAGCGTCAGTTGTTGAATTTTCTCGAGCTGACTTATTAAGTCTTCTTCTACCCAATTCTCAGTCAGCAGCTCATTAATTGTTGAAAAATACTGGTTGCGGGTTTCTGCAATGTCATACAAACGTTTTGCCAGTGACAAGTTCTTATAAAGAGGGGCGGAGTTAGGCTTAAACGGATGACCCTTAGTAAAGGTGCTGTCTGTGCCCCAAGGGATAAAATGGAATAAACCATCATCTGGATTGTGATACATATAATAATTGTTCGTATTTCCTGTAGCGGAATCCCAGTGCCCGATGAGAGTTTCTACTGACCAAAAATTTATGAATTCGTCAACATCAATATGCTGACGGATTTGAGTGAGAAACTCGTCATCAGTGAGTTTTAATACATTCGCTAAGTCGTCTAAATCGGATCGGTTATTGGTTTTCTTATTGGTTTTTAATTCAAATCGCTGATTCAGCTGACTGCCAAAATCGGCGACCTGTGCTTCGTATAAATTACCGGATTTATTACCGAAGTTTCGTTCTAAGAAAGGTTTTTTGATACTTTCTACATGGCTATAAATCCCCAGATCTTCACCATTAATATAGACGTGAGCAAGATTACAGCGTGGAGCGACCAAGCCGGCTGCTCGGAATAGGTCATAAGCCATGCATTGGTGTGTATGACTGGGGTCTTGTCGATCATTATTTAAAGTCATTCGCTTTAAGGTTTTAAATGTTCGGCCTTCTTCGTGGGTATCAAAATTTAGCTTAATTGAAGGTCTGGTACGGCTTAATGAGCCTAAGAACCCTTTTTTACGAATGGCAACGTTTTCTAACGTTTGACCATCGATATTCGCTAATGCTTTAAAATCTGAATATTCAAAGTCAGAAGATTGGCAGGCTCCTAATGCTGTGTTTAAAGGACGACCTTCAGATCTTAAGCGAGCAAAGTCATTGGCAGGCATTTGCAGCGATATTTGCAACAAACGTTCTCGATCAAACGCATCTTCGGTTACTGTGCCTTTTGTTGCTGGGGCAAAAAATGCTTCGTCATCCTTGGTGCTAGTCTTACCACCACATGCTGACAAAATAATGCTCATTGCAGTGCCGATAGAAATTAAAAGCGGGAATTTATAGGGCCACATAAGTACGTCCTTGCTTATCTAAGTTATTATTCTTTTATAGTAAGCAGTGAGCCTGTTGGCCACAGTATCCAAAAGGACCATATGACCCCTTTAAAATGTGATCCAGTTCACACTTCAAGGGGTTATCTAAAGGCTGGGAGCAGTATGATCGTGCAAGAACGCAATCGCTTCAGTGCGGCTACTGACTTGTAATTTTTGGTAGATATTTTGCAGATGGCGTTTAACGGTAGAGATAGAGATCGAAAGTGATTCCGCAATGTTTTTGTTACGGTAGCCTTGGTTTATAAGGCTTAATACTTCCATTTCTCGATGGGTTAATATTTCTACTAATCCTTGATTGAGATTTTGATAGTTATCGCTATTATCAAGCTGTTGTTTTACTGGGGTTGCAGATTGGTTGTGGGTGATTATTGATGCCCATTTTTCACGTTCATTTATCGCTGCTAATAATAAATTACAGTATTCTGATTCGATGCCTAGTTCTAATGACTTCTGCAGCATTGGTTTTATGGTATTAGTATCTTCAATAATTAAGTTAATAAATTGATAAGGCGCTGCGGATTCTAATGCTATTTTGAACAGAGTTAGCGCACGTACTTCGTCTCCGAGTGACATTAAAATCTTTGCGGGTACTAAATAACAGCTGATTTTGCGTTTGTAATTACCATTGCTATAGCTTTCATGTGCAATATCTGTAAATGAGTTGCTTTCGCCCGCAGAGAGGACCATTTCACCAGCTGCCTGTATTAATTTTTCGAATAATAAACGAAAGCGGTAGCGGGTTTTATCATCATGATTTTTATTATTAATATGCTGCAATAAAGAAAAACTATTTCCCATTTTGGAGTCTAAAAGCACACTGAGTGTTTCAGTATCTAACAAAATAGAATGACTTCTTTTTATTGTGTTTTCTAGGTTAGCTTCGTATTGTTGTAGCTGATACAAGCAAGTGCGCGCTTCGTCATATCGCCCAGTGCTAGAGAGTAAATGAAATAGTGTATGATATTTATTATGTATTGTTTCTCTTGGCTCAGTAAACTCATTAAGCATTTCTAATAGTTTATCGTAGCACTGCCAGGCTAAGTCTAGTTTGTTAATCTCTAAGTATAATATAGACATTGCTGCATAAACGGATGCGCTATTAGGTAAGGTTAAATATTTCATTTTCTTTAACCAGATAATGTTTTTTTCACCCAGTGAAATAGCCTCTAATATGTTCCCTTGATGATATAAGCTATGTAATAGCCACGAAAGAGAAGAGATACAGCATTGTCCATCTTCCGCTTCTTTTGCGAGCGAAAGAGCAATATTATTATATTTTGTCGCTCCCGTTATATTGTCATCTAAAAAAAAGTCAGTCCCTTTACCTAACATGATCCAGCAGTTTAGGGGATTATTCTCTTGATAATAACGTGTCTCAAGTGATTGATTGATTATTTTTGCATTGGAAATATCACCGCTAAAACGAGCAACCTGAGCGCGTAAAATCATACTTCCCATGGTTAAGGCTGTTTTTTCTACAGGTGAGTATGAAGAGGGCGTTAGGTTCTGCTCAAAGTGATTCTCTAAGTAACCACAGTGCTTTTCTACACATTCATAATCATAAAGGTTAATGCCGATTAATGCGGCGAGCATACATAAGTGGGGTAAAGATTGAATGATGTCTTCAGGAATACGTTCTAAAATATTAGAGACGTGATCAAAGTGGGTTACTTGCGTTAGTGATGGGTACAGTTGGCCCATTAACTTAGAACACACTTGCCAATCTTCCAGCTTGAGGCTGAGTTCTAATGCTTCATACAAATTTCTATTATTGGTAAGCCAGTTTAATGCGACTTTGTTTTTTTGTTTTTCCTCTACTGGGCTTAAAACTCGATGCTCAGTAATCCACTGTCTGAAAAGGCTGTGTAAACGAAAAGTGGGCTGGCTATGCTGTCGTGCATCTACGGTATCAGCCGCATCGGATAATGAACATGTTACTTTAGAAATGAATAAGCCTTGGTTAATCAAGGTCGTTAAAATGGCTTCGTTATCTCTAGAGTTATTAAAAGATTGGCACAATTCAAGATTGAAATGGGGTACGAGGCTGATATCAACGAGTAATGTTTGTATATCATGGCTTAGCTGAGAGAAGACTTCATCAAATAAAAACTCAGCCAATAAAGAGTCTTGGGTATTTGTACAATCTTCAAAGCTTATTCCCGCTTTAAGCGCGAGTCCGGTTAATTGAATTGCGGCGGCCCATCCTTCAGTTTTCATGAATAGATGCTGCAGTTGATCTTTTGAAAGCTGCAAATCTAATTTCATCTTTAAAAAGTCGGCGATGTGTTCGGCTTCAAATACTAATTCAGAAGCTTGAATAAGGTGGGCTGTTGATTTTGAGCAACGATTTGGCAGCTTCAATGCGGGTGTTTTTCTGGTCGTAATAACGATTTGTAACCAGCTAGGTAAATAGTCTAATAGACGATTAAAAGATGTCAGTATTAATGGGTTGTCGATGTATTGAAAGTCATCTAATACGATGACTGCCCGATGAGGACGATTCCATTTACGGCCTAATTTTTCTAGGGAAGCTAATATTAGATCGCTTATTCGGCAATAATCATCAATACAATGATTTTCTATTATTGTTTCTGCTTAGTCATCTAAGTCATTGTCTATTTTTCTAAGGCAGTGATAGAAATAAGTCCAGAATGAGCTGGGTAAATTATTTTGTTCATCAAGTGACAACCAATAAACGGGGTGATCTGCATACTGTAACCAATTACAGACTAAGCTGGTTTTACCATAACCGGCTGGTGCACAAATAACCGTCAAAGAAGACTTGCTGTAATGATTAAGCTTTTCGATTAGATGACTGCGGGTAAATAAGATGCCAGAGCTTGGTACTGATAGCTTACGCTGCAATATAATCATATCCCCACCTTCGGCTCGCTAGTCAGTAGTCTGTTTAAGTTTTATTATTGTTAAGTCGGTACTTTGCTAATTCAGCCGATATATGAGGTAAGCGATTAATGCACACCAGCATAAGATACCGATTATGAAAACAATCAGAGCGGTACGCTGGTGCTCTTCTTCTCTAGGCTTAATGCCCTTCAAACGCATCGTGAGTTGAGCGGTTAAGTTAACCGAGGCAATGTTAGCGATCAGTAAAAAAGCAGCCCCTTTCGCTTCTGGATAAGCGCCTATTCCTAAACAAATGCCTAGTGTCACCGTAGGAGGAAGTAGGGCAACGGCTACCATTACACCCACTAATACCGATGATACTCCGGTCGTAATCGATAAGGCTGCGGCAGCACCAGATGCTAGTGCTAATGCTAACCCATCAATGCCTACACTTGTTCGTGACAATAGCTCGGTGGTTAATACTAAATCAGGGTAGAAGAGTGATAGTCCCGCTGACAAGACTAAGGCAAAGATAATCCCTACCGCAAGTGTTCTTAAAGCATTAAGAATACCATTCACTTGTCCTAATGTTGTCGACAGTGATAAAGCCAAGTTAGGCCCCAAGAGTGGTGCAATTACCATCGCGCCAATAATGACCGCGACATTATTTTGTATTAAGCCAATAGCGGCCACAATGGTGCTTAAAAAGACCAGCATTAAGTAGTGGCTATCCAATTTTCCTTGAACTTTTAGTTGCCGTAATAAGGCTTCTCTAGAAATAGTCGCAGTGCTGTTGCTGCTTTTGTCTTTTTCGTAAGGCAGCGCGATTTCTAATGGGTAAGCGAGAACACGAAAATTACTTTTACCATTCATTAGTTTTTGTAAGAGGTCGAGAATTTTCTGCGACTTGGACGTATCGACTAAGATCTTAATCGCAATTTGTTTATCATTAGAGCGACTGATCCAATAGTCTGAGGCTTCATTTTGCTTTGCAATACGAGTAATAGCATCTTCATTTGAGGGCGGTGCAATAACTTCGATGGTAATCATAGGGTGGTCAACATAAACAATGTAATGGATGAAGTAAGGTGTGGCAGAATAGCGGCGATACATGAGAGATGAATGTTATGGTGATACACGTATTAAATCAAACATAGTCAGTCTTTTAACTGTTTTTTGCACGAAAAACTGAGACATGTAATTCATACTGTCGAGTATTAATGACTGGATATGGTATTACGACCCATCGATTTAGCCTTGTATAAGCGCTCGTCTGCGATTTTGATGATGTCTTCAGCTGTATCAATATCAGCAGCCTGCACCGTTGCAATTCCGATGCTTACCGTGACATGTTCAGCGACAGTAGAGCTAGAGTGCTCAATGTTTTGTAGCGTTAAGTGCTTCATTACGAGTTCTGCAACGGTGTGAGCGCCTTTGTTATCAGCTTCAGGTAGTAGCAATATGAATTCCTCACCACCATAGCGAGCAGCCAGATCTGCAGGTCTTTGTGTGCATTGTACAAGTACATTTGATAGTTGTTTGAGGCAAGAATCGCCTTCTTGATGCCCGTATATATCGTTATATTGCTTGAAGAAATCCACATCCAGCATTAAAAGTGATAATGAGGTGTTATTTCTCTTCATCCGCTTAATTTCATTCAGAAGAACAGAATCGAGGTGTCTGCGATTGGCGATGCCTGTTAGAGAGTCTGTTAATGACAGAATTTCAATTCGTTTATGATCACTTACATCTATGGCAATAAAGGTGATTTCGTCAAGCGATGTCTCATAATTTGTCTCGAGCTGTGCAGAGATGTTAAACCAGATTGAATTTCCTTCGCTATCAATAAATTCAAGCTCACCTGTCCATTCCTTACCGCTATTCAAAGTAGACTGCATTTCTTTAATTTTGCTATCGTCAGCATCAAACAGTAAATTTTGCAGTTTATTATTTATGAAACTCTCGCACGGGTTACTTAACGTTCGACACCATGCTTCAGAGACACTCAGAACTTTAAGATCTAGGGATAAAACGCATGTGTTTATGTATTCATTAATAACGTTTAAATAACGAGTTGTAGATTGATTGGCCTTTTGTAATCGGGTGGTATTGTCTTTAATTTTCGCCTTAAGCCGAAAGTTGTGCATCCATAGTATTAAAGCAATGGCAGCAAGTAAGGCCGAAATAATAATGGCCGCTTGTATCCATTTTCTATCGTCGATTTTTTCCCCTAGATAGTCTTTATAGCTGATACCAGAAAAGCTGCTATCAGCGTTTACTAATTTCAGTTTTTTGTAGGTATCTGCAATACGGATGAATCGATTCGTACTGAAGTAGCCAAGGTCAACAATGTTAGACTGTATCATTCTGGCCGTTGCTTCAGCTTCCTTTATCAAGTGTGCTTTACTGCTTTGAGGTGCTAGGTGTTTGATGATCCAATCAATCATCTCCTCTTGGTTATCGAGTGCGTAGTGCCATCCTTTGATGGCTGCGCGTCGAAATGCTAATACTTGCTGCTTGTTATTTTCAAAATAACCCTCTTCGACAAACAGCATGTCGCCATAAACATCGATACCGTAGTTAGCGGGCGAAATAATATTGATCGGAATGTTCTTTTGCGGCAGAGAGAATGCTTGATTCGTAATATAGGCCGACATCGCATCGATGTTTTGGTTGATTAGGTCATCATCCTTAAATGTTTGTGGTACTTGTTCATAGTCACTTGAAGAAAGGCCGACTTCGGTGAACATTGCGGTAAGCACGGCATCGTCAATATCCCGTGAAAACATGATCCTCTTACCCTTTAACTCTAATGGGTTAATGATTCCACTGGATTTTAGCGTCAATAAAACTAAGGGAGAGTGTTGAAAAATAGTGGCGAGTACAACCGGCTTTTTACCCTGCATACGCGCTAGTACTAAGCTTGAGTCAGAAATCCCAAACTGTGCCTTACCGCTTAATACGGTATCAAGGGGAATTAGCCCCTTGTCGATTTCCCTAATGTCGACATCTAAGCCTTCAGAAGCGAAGTATCCTTGAGACTGCGCTGCATAATAGCCTGCAAATTGAAATTGATGTTTCCATTTTAATTGCAGAACAACTTTATCAGCGGCCAAGCTTAAATGCGGCACTAATAAGAATACGAGGAGCATTAACCGTGAAAGGCTTAAATGGATATATTGGGACACTTAAAACTCTTTTAAGAGTATGGGCTTAGTCTAATTATGGTTGAGATTATGAGTTTTACCAGTTGAGCCGCTGATTCAGGGAGGCGATAGTTTATATCCGTCCTTTCAGACACGGCCGCGTTTGATTTGGTTAAATACTTTAAAGTGCCGCCTTATTTATGAGGTGGATTCTAAGTACATTTGTTATTGTACCGAACGAACAATCGATCAGACCAAAGGAAAGTGCCAATGAGTAAGCATGTACGAGATTTACTTTTTGAATTTGAAGTTCAACGCGAAATAGAAGAGCACTTCCGTTTGCACGTTTTAAAAGTGACACTGAATGAAAATGGTGAGGCGGAGGAGTTCGGGAACGCTTTGCCAGTGACCAAGATCGAAATTGATTCAGAAGATAGGGAATGCTTGCTTCACTTCGATGAACACTCGACTGACTTTATAACCATCGCCAAAGCAAAGGCACTGTTGCTTAATGAAACTTTGGATGCTGAAGTGCAGGGCTATGAAGTATTTACTTCAGAAGAAAAAGAACTCGATGATTCACATGTAAGATTAGATACACCGTTAATAGGGTTTGGTGAGAACGCAGAGCTCAATTGTTTCTTTGTGGTTTGCCAATCCTAAATGTTGGAGCATAGGTTTAATTATTATCTATTAATGGTGATAGCGGTCTACTGAGGCAAGTTCCGAAGCATAATCAATATAAGTAGGTAATATTATGAAAGTTATAATTTTTGTTTTTACGTTGTTTAATATTTCTGCATGTATGGCCAATAATCCATCATTATCTGAAATTAGTTACCTTAAAAGTGCGATAGTTAATACGCCTTATTCAGCATTAATTCAGCAGGTAGATGTTAATGCTGAAGCTGTTTCTGATGATGATTCTATAGTAAGACTAATTATATCTGCAGAGGTTATTGAGATGTTCAGGGGGGATAATCAGAAAGTCTTGCAGTATGAAATGATTGTTGAGAAAGGAGAGGAGGTTGATGTCGAATCTCAGTCGATGGTCGTCACTCTATGTAAAGAAGGTGGTCATTATTTTTGGCCTGGAACTGGAGCGATATTTTCTAATAATAAAATAATAATAGAAAATATCAGAAATACAGTTAAAACATTAGACCCTCATCAAGTTGAATTTCATGATTGTGAATGATTATTCCCCATTCACTTTGATGAAATAACGTATTCCACGGTCAAGATCTTCAATCCTAAGGTAGCCTCTTGTTATTTATATTTTAAAACAGTGATCGCCAACCTGCGAAGTTTATCTGTGTTTACCATGGGGTTTCTGAGTTGGAGAAATTGAGCGCTCGGATTACTGAAAAACAGCGGTTACGAAATAGAATGGGGAAGGAGTGGGTTTGAGTATTAATATTGAGGGGCTATTGAATGCTAGTAATAATCGTCGGCTAGGTTTTGATCATATTAAATTCAGTGTATTGCCTAATTTATATACTTCCTAGTATTGGTATGATTCTGAAATTAGGAGGTTAGGGTCGATTAAAACGACGCAATGATGTTTAAGGGGATCCAATGATTAAGGCTACTTTAATTTTATTTTTTTGAGTATATTTATGGGCTTAGCACCAATATGACGGAAGTTAAAAATATAGCAGGCGCTATTTGGAAATCTTCTACTGTCAGTGAGGAGATAAAGCAATTGAATCTGCTATTTCAAACTTTACAGAAAGATGAATCCTCTATTGTTGTTAGTATCTATAAAGAAAAAATGGAAGTACCCATTCAGAAACTTCCTGAAATTATCGATGATGAGTTGATTATTCATATTGGATTCTCTGATGGATCTAAGATCGAATGGAAGCCGAAAGATAATGGGAATATCGACATATTACTAAGAGAGTAATCTCTAGCTAACAAAGTAACGTACCCCACGACTAATCCCTTAAATGCTAAGGCAGTCTTTAGAAACCAAATCACGGGTAGTCATTGCTTTGACACTTAGCCAAGGCAGAGCGTTTTTCGGTATTGTAAACAAAGTTGGGCCATTGCCTGTATTATTAGAAGTAGTTCGTTTTTTAATCCCTAGATAAAAAAAGTATCGGTGGCTTTAAGTCTGATTCAAATATTGATGAAAACTCCGAAGAATTCTTTATTAGCAGTGCTGATTATAACGTTCAGCTGGCCGATAAAATTACCACTTTGGCTGGGTAGATTAATGCTGCTAATTATCGTTTCCTTAAATTGATTGCTGAATTTGATCATCGTGAAGGTTGGGCGGGATTTGGTATTCGTTCTTGTGCGCATCCAAAGTATCACCAGTAGAAATATAGATAGAAGCCTTAACTTTACTGTCCTGATTCAAAATAGCTTAAGATGGATGTTTATGCAGTCCTTAGGTAGAGTTTTAATAAATGGCGGTATTTTCTGACAGCTCTTGTGGGTTCATAATCTAATTTTTAATCCTTTTGCTAGAAATTTCTATTCTTCGCTAAGCTAAAGAGTATTTTAGTTTACATAAGAATATTGTTATATTGGCTTGGTGATTAAAGATGGCTCTTCTTGCCGTCATCAACAACTAATGGAATAGACATGCTAATGAAATACCTAACGTTATTTTTTCTTATAGTATCTTTAACTGGGTGCTTTTCTTATGAGCCACCTGAAGCGGGGCCAACCGATCTAGTTATTAGAGAGCATACTAGACAGCCTGATCAGACGCCCTACCGAGCAAGTGAGGAGATATATAACAAGCATGGCGATAAGATATACTCTCGCTATAGATTTATTGCTTTTGATCAGGACGATGAATCTATAGTTGATTTCAAATATCAGTACGATGCTGATGGCAGCTTGATTTTGAAAACTTATAACTATAAAGAATTGGAACATGGGGACTTGCTTGATGAATATAAGGGAGAAATTTCTTATATGTTCAAAAACGATAAGTTGATAAAGAAAAGCTGGAAGCGAAATGGCCAGTTGTATAGGTTACAGGACAATAAATATGAGGGGTTAAAGCTTATAGCTGAAGAATATTATTTTGCTGGAAATAATAAGCCCTATAAAATTAAATCAGAGTTTAATGAGCAAGGTGTTAACCCTGGAAAAATTATAATTTTTGATGAAAAGGGAGGTGTCAAAAATACCTATGAAAAAATGTACGATGCTAAAGGTAACGTATTGACTGAAAAAGAAAACGGCGAGGTAAGCTGGGTTTATGAGTATTATAGTAATGGTGATATTTTTATGAAGACGCAAATAGACGACGAAAATACAAGTTTCATATCAAATTATGCTTGCGTTACTAGAGCTAAATGTGCAGCAAGAACATATATTGTTCGTGGTGATGATAAGCGTCTCAGTTCTCTTAAAAGCATCACACATGAGGGCGATATGGCCATTAAAAATCTTAAGCAGTTTAAAAATAATGATGTGATGTAGTAGGTGTAATGATTGTTTTTTTTGAAAGCAGTGTTTATGAGATTGATGTTGCTTTTTAAATTTTGGGTTCAATGCCCGTTGCTACAGTAGTATAAACACTCCAGGTTCTGGCTTTTGGTTGTCTGATGGTGGAGTCATAGTAACTGATGTGGGTGAGCTTAGTTTGCAGTGGAATTATGATTTGGATCGAAACGTGCAGCAGATCGTTAATTATTTAATGTTGCAGTGAAAATTTTTTTGCGATATTTAATTCTCATCCGTTAGTGACACTCATAAAAAAACCGCTCTCCCTTTACATCGTTAGACTTTCGTCATCGGAATAAAGGGAAGCGGTTTTTTAAGCAATCAGTAATCTAAATTTCAGTATCAGTCAGTAGAAGCCGATCAAATCGGAGAGCTACATATAAGGCTAAGCTTAGCCTTAATAAATCCACTCTTCGTCATTTATCTTTTGTGCGTCTTTCTAATCTTTAATTCTAGTCACTCATTTTGCTCTTAAGAAAGAGCCTAGCTGACACTTAACTTAATGCAAGTGAAGTGCTGGCTAGGTGATGCTTTCTTACAGCATGCTCTTAAAACTGTGATTAAACAGCTTTAAGAGGAATCGCTGGACGCGCTAGGTCTTCAGACGGTGGCGCGAAGCTTGTTAGGTTAATACCTTCAACCG
>OJEW01000029.1_pt1 | contig 92419 bp, 79 predicted proteins | sample 1593861 | NCBI WGS metagenome assembly OJEW01 (sample SAMN05416806, study PRJEB24817) | seawater metagenome | isolation source: Sea water | place: Canada:Atlantic | collected 2013-11
CGATGTAAATCATTTCCATAGTAGTTTCCTATCTATTTTAGTTAAGGTTAAAGTTTAAATTAACAGTTAAGTTAAAGGGTAAAATCGTTCAGTTCAGCAGTATCGGCGACATAACATTATGCCGCCCATATTACTTAGTGATCTTCGTGAGCCATGCCTAAGTATACAATGGTCAACATCATAAAGATGAATGCTTGCAAAGTAATTACTAGGATATGGAATACTGCCCATGCCCACTGCAATACGCCAGCAAATAGACCTAAGGCCATTCCTGTCGAGAACATTAATGCGATAAGAATGAAGATCATCTCACCGGCATACATGTTACCGAACAAACGCAATGCCAAAGAAATTGGCTTTGCAATTAACCCTAGCACTTCTAGTGCAAAGTTAACTGGAATGAAAAGAGCCTGTACTACTGGATTTTTTACATTGAAAGGATGCAAAGTTAACTCTGCCATAAACCCACCAATGCCTTTTACTTTAATGCCATAGAAGATCATCAAAGCAAATACTGAAATAGCTAGGCCAGCTGTAATGTTTGGATCTGTAGAAGGAACGATCTTCATATACGCTTGATGCGCATCGCCGCCTGCTGCAACCCAAGATAATTCAAATAACTTAGGAATAATGTCTACTGGAATCAAATCCATTAGGTTCATCATGAATACCCAAGTAAATACAGTCAATGCAAGTGGTGCAACGATTGGATTTTTACCATGAAACGTTTCTTTCACTGTATTATCGATAAAGCCAATAATCACTTCTACAAAGTTTTGCATACCGGTTGGTACGCCAGTTGTTGCTTTTTTAGCCGCGCGGCCAAAAATAAACATCAACACAATTGCCAAGCCAATTGACCAAGCCAGAGAATCCACATTGAATGCCCAAAAGCCCATATCTACAGCTTCTTGTCCGCTATGTGCTAGCGTCCAAGTTGCTTCAGTCAATTCTTCTACCACTTTACCGTTTTCATCCAAACGCTCGTAACCTGCTGGTAACTCGCCGTATGTCAGATTGGTAAGGTGGTGCTTGATGTAACCAGTCGCATCAGTTGCCATCTTTCACTCTCAATCATAAGTTTAAAAAAATGTTAAAAAGCTCTGATCAATTCAATCGTTAGAATGAACTCATCAGAGCTTCGCAATTCTTGCCATCATCACGTGACTAAACTGCACGATAATGAATACCCCAAACAATGCCCAGGGAATCAAGGGATCTACTTGGGAAAATATCACTGCAAACATCGCAATGGTCAGCATAAATTTTCCGCTTTCACCTTGATAAAACGATTGCACGACCTGACCTACTGAACGTGCACCGCGATATCTAAACGAACGCCATATCAAATAACTATTTGGTATGGCGCTGGCTAAACCGCCTAATAATGCGGAATAACCGGCTTCAAAGCTATGTATCATGGCTAATAATGCCAAGATAAAACTTAAGCCAAACTGCATCACAATGATGCGGTAAGCAGGAGGTCTAGTTATCGATGTCACTGAAGACCTCTCTTGTGCCTACTATTTTAGGCGCATGGATTATATTGATTCGCAGCCTAATCTTCAACCTAAAGTCGAAAAATGGACTGATTTAATTGTCTAGTAGTGTCTAGTTAAGATCTATTAGTAATTCTGACTTATTTTATGTGCGCTAAAATACCATCCAGCTCATCTAAGTTACTGTAATTAATCACTAACTTGCCTTTACCTTTAGCAGAATGCTGTATGGCCACATTGGCACCTAAACGCTCGCCCAGGGTACGTTCTAGTCTTTGGATGTCAGGATTGGGACGAGTTTTTTCTTTTGTCTGATCACCAAACTTTGATTCATCTTGCTGATTGCGCACATAAGCTTCTGTTTGACGAACGGTCATATCCTTGGCAACAACATGACGCGCGGCTTCACTTTGCTTTTGATCTTGCAAGCCTAATAGAGCTTTTGCATGACCCATTTCTATATCGCCACGCTCAAGCAGGATTTTGACATCGTCATTAAGTTGCATCAAACGTAGAAGGTTAGCCACGGTTGCGCGAGACTTACCCACAGCATCGCCAACTTCTTGCTGGGTCAGCTCAAACTCATGCTGCAAACGATGAAGAGCTTGTGCTTCTTCCATCGAATTTAAATTTTCCCGTTGGATGTTTTCGATCAATGCCATCGCAATCGCTGCATCATCAGGAACATCACGAATGATGACAGGTACAGTATCAAGACCTGCCAGCTGAGTTGCACGCCAACGACGCTCACCCGCAATAATTTCATAACGCGCATCCTTCCCTGCCACGTTACTAGACAATGGACGAATAACGATAGGCTGCATTAAGCCTTGTGCTTTAATCGAAGCAGCCAGCTCTTCTAAGGCCTCTTGATGCATATCTTTACGCGGCTGATACTGACCAGGCTGAATGAACTCTACCGGTAAGTGCTTAATGCCATTTTCTGGAATAGCAGCGCTTGTTTCACTGGGCTTAATACTCACTTCCTGTACTTCTGCAGTACCGGCTGCGTCCGTTGCAGTTTTATTGTGCGCTAATGCATCACCTAATAATGCATCGAGGCCACGACCTAGGCCACGTTTCTTTGACATGCGTATTTCCAATTCGTCAGGAGCTTAAGTTTTTGATTTCTTTGTTTTTGTACGTCGGTTGATCTCACCCGCTAATGCCAAATAAGCCATAGCGCCTCGTGAGTTCTTATCATAAGCCAAAGCGGGTAAACCATAACTTGGGGCTTCTGCTAAGCGCACATTACGAGGGATTACCGTGCTATAGACTTTATCTCCAAAGTGCGTGATCAACTGTGTAGAGACGTCTGTCGTTAAGCTATTACGAGGGTCATACATGGTGCGTAGTATGCCTTCGATTTGTAATTCTTTATTGAGGTTCGACTTAATTTTCTCAATGGTCTGCATCAATGCAGACAAACCTTCCAGCGCATAATACTCGCATTGCATTGGGATAAGAACACCATCAGCCGCAACCATCGCGTTAATCGTCAGCATGCTTAATGATGGAGGGCAATCAATGATGATGTAGTCGTAGTTAGCACTTACTTCCGCTAAAGCTGAACGCAGACGAGTTTCTCGCTGTGGCAAATCCATCAATTCAACTTCTGCCGCGGTTAAGTTCGCATTCGTCGGTAAAACATCAAAGCCAGCTTGTTCAGAGGTAACGACCGCATCTGTTATAGAACACTTGCCCGTTAGAACTTCATACAATGATTGTTCTAGCTCGTGTTTATCGATACCACTTCCCATGGTCGCATTGCCTTGCGGATCAAGATCGACCATAAGCACTTTGCGCTTGGTAGCTCCGAGTGAAGCAGACAAATTTACGGCTGTTGTGGTTTTACCTACACCACCTTTTTGATTCGCAACGACTATTATTTTGCTCATTTCGCTATCCTGCGACCCAGACAATCAGGGTTTAAAAAATTATTTTGGTTTAAAGGCTAATAGATGACGCTCTGCGTCTACCCCAGGAACATTTAATTCGTGACTTTCAATTAGCTCATACTTATCAGCAACGGCAGCAAACTCTTCCGTTGGATAAATACCTTTCATCGCGAGGAATATGCCATCTTTTGCTAACAAATGCGTGCACCAATACGTCATATCGGTAATTGACGCAAAAGCGCGGGATACGATCATATCGAAACCTTGCTCTGGTTGATAGGCTTCCACACGTTCGTTGATAATGGTGACGTTATCCAGTTTTAAAGCCAATTTTGCTTGAAAAAGGAAGCGGGTCTTTTTACCGTTACTGTCTAACAAGGTAAATTTCTTTTCTGGGTTCATGATCGCCAGCACGATACCGGGTAAGCCTGGACCCGTACCGACATCAATGATGTTATCAACGGCCTGTATATAAGAATGTACGATCAAGCTGTCTAAGAGATGCAGTGGAATCATTTGCTCAGGATCACGGATCGCTGACAAGTTATAGGCTTTGTTCCACTTGATGAATAATTCTAAGTATTGCACCAAGAGTTCAAGCTTCTGGTCGCTAATAGATACGCCCATTTGGGTCGCGCCAGTGGAAATTGCTGAAGAGTAGTTAGCCATAATGTGCCGAATCTGAATCTGTGATTTTAAAGATGGGGGAATTCTAACATAAAAGAAGAAAAGCCTAAGATAAAAGCGATTCACCCAAATAGCGACTGTTAGCAGCCACATCCTTAGCCACAACAGCATTGGCGCCAATAATGGCATTCTCGCCGATAGTCACCCCAGGCAAGATCTTAGCCCCACCACCTATCCATACGCCATCACCAATGACCACAGGTTTGGCAATACAGCCTCCTGCTCTGCGAGCTTTCGCATCGCGCGGATGATCAACGGTATAGATATGCACTCCTGGCCCTAGCATCACGTCATTACCAATAGTGATGTCGGCACTGTCTAAAAAGACGCAGTTGAAGTTGGCGTAGAAGTTTTTGCCTAAGGAGATCTGGCCCCCGTAATCACATTGGAAGCCCGGCTCAATCACCACTGTGGATAACTTATTGAATAAACGACTGATGTGTTTGAAATTGCCTTTACTCGGATGAGCATTATATTTTCCGCAGGCAAGGCGGGCTTTTTCACGCAATAGCCTCAATTCGATATCAAGGCTATTAAAAGGTTGGCCTGAGCGCATTTTATCGAGCTCAGGAATATTGTTATCCATTTTGAATACTCGTCTTATCTGATCTTATTTGGATTTGCTTCTGAATACTTACTGACTAAGCCAACTCTTAAACCAAACAAAGAAAACAGCTGGTTAATCGTCTCTAAGGTAGGGTTCGCTTGTCCAGACTCTATTCCAGCTAATGTTCGTAGAGAAATACCACTCAGCTTGGCAAAATCTTTTTGATTTAGCCCAGAAATTTCTTTACGTAAGCGTTGTAAGCCTTCTCCTAACTGAAGGTCTCCTCTTGCAACTCCTTGTTCTACTTGGGTTAATATTTCTCGTCTTGGGAGCTTTTCTTGAGAATTAGCAGATATGTTATTCATTTAAATCAAAACCCCACTTTGCTAATTTTGTGTCGAGTTTGTCTAGGTTTATTTTCGGATGTTGAGTAATTTCAGTGGTTAAACCAAATTTCTTGGCTAGACGAGGTATCTTGCGCAGCTTTTGGGCACACTGCTGTAGTCCTTGCCACAGCCATTCTGCTGTTATCTCTATTGATGAAACATCTTTGCTCATATCTGCGATTTCTTCACAAATCCCCCACCAATTAAATTCACCCCCTAGCTCGTTCTGTTTACTCCAACGACTGGTCCGAATAATTCCTTCCGGGTCTAATACCATTGGGGCTAAGTCATAAATTGGCGCTAAACTGAGTTTGCCATGTTTCTTCAGAACAGAGGTATTTCGGCCATGGTTATCAACATTACCAAGCACGACGTTTAACAAATCACGCTGCAAGTACTCAATCGCCATTTCTCGCACATCTGCCTCTTGGCCATTCTGATACCAATACTGAATTAAGCTAGTCAGATACTCTGTATGTGGAATTGTTGCACCTGCTTGAGTCACTCCCTGTAAAGAATATAAAGACTCAACACCATAACGTTCAATACAATAGCGACCTTCTAGCGACTGACCATCTATTTGTTTCTTATCTGGCTGTGAATAACGATCAAAACGCGGCAACCATAAACTGGCTTTTTCAACCTGTATGGCTTCTTCTTTAGGGAAGTATTTTAACTCGCTCACATTGATCGTATTAAAACCTAAAGCACTGACAATTTTGTAATAACAAGCTTCACCCTCGAGTACCAAGTGATCAAACTTTCCAGCATTATTACGAGGAAATTTAACCAGATAACTTTGCTTAATTTGCTCATCAGGTAAACTCGCTTCTGGATAAAATAACCCCTTATCATCTTCAGATAATAAAAACTTAGGTGCTTCTCCTCCAGCACCAGTAGCGCCACCAATCGCTGCACCTGCAATGCTGGCGTAATCGATGAAATCACTATCACGCGTTATTACATCGTTAAGTTCAAAACCTTTCACACTATCTGTTTCTAATTCAATGCCTGCTACGCGCATATTACCTATAGGCGATAGTGAGCATTCACTAAGCATTGTAAAGTCGTGTGCATATTCTAATGCGGGGGATAAGTTTTTTTTCTGCAGCCAAAATCGACGCGCTGAGCCCATTGGCATAATATCCTGCAAGAATGCTGGCCAGATATCACAGTTGTGTGGAAAAAAATCAAGGGGGAAACGTAAACTGATTAACGCATCTAGGTTGTTTATATGTTGTGCAACATAACGGGCATCATACTCTAGCTGTGCTGGACTAATTCGCCCTTCCTCTGGGCGATCAAATATTAAGGAGCAAGCATCTTGCCACTGCCCAGAACCTGTTTCCTTAGAGTATAGATAAACTTGCAGCTTTATTTCTGCAGCGGCTGCTGACGAGGTATGATTCATAACAACAACTTTAATCAATGCATTATAATGCATCAATTAAAACAACAACCTCTATAAAATGCAATAAAGTACACTAATAACTTTAACTTAACATTATCAATGCATTAAATTGCATTTTATGCTTCTTTAACTAGGTACTCTTACGCGCTAGTTTTAGCTTTTTCATGTGCACTAAAATCTGGCTAATCGCTGCAGGGGTTACGCCCTGAATTCGAGACGCTGAACCTAAAGTTTCAGGCTTCATAGTATCGAGCTTCTGAATCACTTCATTCGATAAACCACCGATGACAGTGTAATCAAAATTCTCAGGCAAAGGCGTTTCTTCGTAGCGACGCATCTGTTCGATTTCATCTTTCTGACGCGAGATGTAACCATCATACTTAGCTTGAATTTCTACTTGCTCAGCAACTCGAGGGTCCGTTACTACTTCACCTTTAAGCCCTGCTATATCGTTATAGTTCAAGCCTGGACGTTTCAATAAATCCTTTAAGCTGTATTCACGGCTTAATGGACTTTCGATCATCGCATTAACCGCATCGCCTTCCGGTGTATTCGGCTGTACCCAAGTTGTGGCTAAACGCTGGTTTTCTTTTTCGATGGATTCTTTCTTTTCACAGAAAGCGGCCCAACGCTCATCACCCACCAAACCAATATTACGGCCAATTTCGGTTAAACGTAAATCGGCGTTATCTTCACGCAAAATCAAACGGTATTCCGCACGGCTAGTGAACATACGGTAGGGTTCTTTAGTACCCATGGTGATTAAGTCGTCGACCAATACGCCGATATAGGCTTCATCACGACGTGGGCTCCATGCTTCTTTCCCAAACGCACGTAAAGCGGCATTTGCTCCGGCTAATAGACCTTGCGCACCGGCTTCTTCATAGCCTGTAGTCCCGTTAATTTGGCCAGCAAAGAACAAGTTAGGAACAAATTTGGTTTCTAAGTTGTGCTTCAAATCTTGAGGATTGAAATAATCGTATTCAATCGCATAACCCGGGCGGGTAATGTGAGCTTTTTCGAAACCAACCATACTGTGGATAAGATCTAGCTGAACATCAAACGGCAAACTGGTAGAAATACCATTTGGGTATAATTCGTGTGTACGTAAGCCTTCTGGCTCGACAAAAATCTGGTGGCTGGTTTTATCCGCGAAGCGCATCACCTTATCTTCGATCGATGGGCAATAACGTGGGCCAATACCTTCAATCACACCAGCATACATTGGCGAGCGATCTAGGTTCGCGCGAATAATATCGTGAGTACGCTCATTGGTATGAGTGATGTAGCAATTCACTTGCTCTGGGTGTTCGTTAACGTTGCCCATAAAGGACATTACCGGTAACGGTAAATCACCGGGCTGAACCTGCATCACAGAGAAATCAACAGAACGCGCATCGATTCGAGCCGGAGTACCGGTTTTTAAACGGCCAACGTTGAATGGCATTTCACGTAAACGGTGAGCTAGTGCAATGGAAGGTGGATCTCCAGCACGACCGCCTTTGTGGTTTTCCATACCAATATGAATTGTCCCACCTAAGAAAGTGCCTGTAGTTAATACAACCGTCGTCGCATGAATGCGCATATTGGTATTGGTAATAACACCGGCCGCTTTTTCGCCTTGCATGATTAAATCATCGCAAGATGCTTGGAAAATATCGAGGTTATCTTGGTTTTCTACGATGTCGCGTATAGCACCGCGGTATAACTGACGGTCAGCTTGTGCACGGGTTGCACGCACGGCTGGGCCTTTGCGCGCATTCAAAGTACGGAACTGAATACCGCCTTTATCGGTTGCACGGGCCATTGCACCATCTAAGGCATCAATTTCTTTCACTAAATGGCTTTTACCAATCCCGCCAATGGCAGGGTTGCAAGACATAACGCCAATGGTATCGGTATTGTGGGTAAGCAAGAGAGTTTTTGCCCCCATACGAGCAGACGCAAGTGCAGCCTCTGTTCCCGCATGACCACCACCAACAACAATTACATCATAACGAACCGGATAATCCACAAGTACAACCTCAAACGGGCTCAATCGAGCACAAAGCTGATTCCACGGTAGTTACAGGCATTATGCTGTAATCGTGGAATCTTAAAAATGGCGCGCATTATACCTGATTTTAAATTCAAAGGCAGTGGATAGAAATACTATTTGGTTAAATTTTGTTCAGTTATTTGATTAAATTATTCACATTCAATTTCCTTTGTGTGATCAAAGTTATCAAAAGGGCCTAATAAATCTTTTAAAGCTATATGTATCAAGGAGTTAGATAAGGTATAAATCTGTGGGTAGTTGTGGATAAAATTAATATGCCAAACTTATACAGTACTTTATTAAGTGTTAATACCGAGATATAAGATAAGTTATTACAGGTAACTCACAGTGTTATACACAGAAAGTCCTGTTTTTTAGACTTATACAGACATTTTGTGTGTAAAACTGTTTTTATTACTCCGTTGCTGCTACTTCTGTAGTTTCAGTCGTGGTTGTACTTCCCGTGGAAGTGGGTGCTGCAAATGTCATAAATAATAAGGAGTTTCCTAACTTGCTATAGAACTCAAGCTCACCATCAAGGTTAATAGCCGCATAGCCGGAAGCATTTCCATTAAACTCTTCGCATTTATCACGGCTAATATTTAATACCATTAACGAGTTGGTATTATCTAGCAAACTGATTCGCCCATTAGAGACACAGCCACTGTCTGAGGTATCCAGAATGATAAAACCCCCTTCTCTATCAATTCGTAATTGATATTTAGCGGTCGTCCACATACCGACTAAGCTCGATAAAGAAGAATTACTGCTATAGCTCTTATCATTAATCACATTGAATTCACCAAATGGAGCGTCATTGGTATCAAAAGATGCCGCTATCTCTAACTCTGCAAAATTAAATAATCGCCCGTCTATGGTGTAACTAATCGCACCTCCGTCTGAAGCATATTCCTCATTAACGGTATCTAAGTAACTTAAAGTATAACCGAGCAGGGTAAATTGAAATGAAGATTCTGCCGTTGAATCAACGGTACCAAAGAATGCTTTATCAGCATCTATACCAAAGACATCGCCATTATAGATAAGCAATTTTAGGGTTTCGGTTTGATTAAAACCGCCAATCCAAAAGCCATTTAAACCTAAAGAGGCGTCATCAACTTCGATACCGCTGCTATTAATTGGATTGCTATCTTCTTCTTTTTCTTCTTCTGGTAGACAGGCTGATAGCAAGAATAAAGTCGTCAGAATACCTAAGTATTGAGACACTTTTTTTAACAACATAAGGGGTGTAGATAAAACAGAATGCACGGCCGACCTCACAAATTACATCACGATGATATAACTATAGATGTCGGCTGATTTTTTGCAGGCTTTAGTGAAACACTTTAAATAGACAAAACACTACTTACCAATACAGAAGCTACCAAAGATATTACCTAACAAGTCATCGGCGGTGAATTCACCGGTGATCTCGCCTAGAGCTTGCTGAGCCATACGAAGGTCTTCAGCCAGTAGTTCACCGGCCATAGCACCTAATAATTGGTCTTCTCCCGCCTGAATAGCATCTTGAGCTTTTTCTAGCGCTTCAATATGACGACGACGCGCTAAGAAACCTCCTTCGTTGGTCGAATTGAATCCCATCACTTCTTTTAGGTGTTCGCGCAGCTCAACAATCCCTAGGTTTTGCTTGGCAGAAATAGATAACGTTGGAAAATCCGCTTCTTCATGCAGGCCTAATTTTGCGGAAACATGATCATTGGCTAATAAATCGGCTTTATTGCGAATAACAGTAATGCGACCGCTTTCGATCAGCTTTTCCGTTTCTTCTTTCAAGCCTTGCTCATCATAAAGTGCGTGTAATAACGCTTTTGGATCGGTTTTTTGACCATCGGTTTCTAACGAACTGTCGATCATTAATAAAATGCGATCGGCCTGTGAAATTTCGGCCCAAGCACGCTGAATACCAATACGTTCAACTTCATCAAGGGCATCACGTAAACCTGCGGTGTCTATAATGTGCAGTGGCATACCATCGATGTGGATATGCTCTTTAAGAACATCACGAGTAGTACCCGCAATATCGGTCACAATGGCTTTATCTTGGCCGGCTAACGCATTAAGAAGTGAGGACTTACCCGCGTTAGGACGCCCAGCAATCACCACATTCATGCCTTCGCGTAAGATCGCGCCTTGATTGGCTTCGGCTAATACGCCAGCCACTGCGCTTTTAACCTCTTGCAGCATGGCGGCTACTTTGCCATCACTTAAAAAATCAATTTCTTCTTCTGGAAAGTCGATCGACGCTTCAACAAAAGTACGCAAGTGGATAAGTTGGTCGACTAAGCCATGAATTTTATCGGAGAAAACTCCCTGTAAAGAACGTAATGCACAACGTGCCGCTTGCGCTGACGATGAATCGATTAAATCGGCAATCGCTTCTGCTTGAGCCAGATCAAGCTTGTCGTTTAAGAACGCTCGCTCAGAAAACTCCCCAGGTCGTGCAATACGAGCGCCCAGTTCTACACAGCGCTGTAAGATGAAATCAAGAACAACCGGCCCACCATGTCCTTGCAACTCTAAAACGTCTTCACCGGTGAACGAATGAGGGTTAGGGAAGAATATACCCAAGCCTTGATCCAGTTCATTACCTTCTGCATCCTTGAAAGCCCCATAGTGCGCGTAACGAGGTTTAGGCAACAGTCCAAGCACCGCATGAGCGATCTCTTGTGCCTTAGCGCCAGATACACGAACAATCCCTACCCCGCCTCGGCCAGGAGCAGTAGCAACAGCGGCGATAGTATCTTGGTGAACGGATTCGGATACAGACATGAGTATTCCTAGGATGAAAAAAGTGTAAGAGCCATTTTTGGGTAATTGTGGAGCAAATATCTAAAACATGGATGTTTTAGCTAAGGCTACAGGGAGCGCTAGCGCTATGAATACCTACAATAGCTGGTATTTACGCCGTTTTGCGGAATAAATACCCAATCATGGGTCGTTTAAATTCAAATGCTTATATTGAACTGATTATAATTAATTGTATTTTATCCACAAAAAAGGCCGCTGTCTTTCAACAGCGGCCTTTTAATCGAACACTCTAACTAAAACTATCGTTTAAATATCGTCTTAGCTATCTGCGTTCTCAATTTGCTTAGTGATTACATATTGCTGAGTAATCGATAACAAGTTGTTCACAACCCAATAAAGTACAAGACCTGATGGGAAGAACAAGAAGAATACCGTGAAAATAACAGGCATCAACTTCATAACACGTGCTTGAACTGGATCTGGAGGAGTCGGGTTCAACTGCATCTGAACAAACATACTCGCGCCCATCAATAATGGTAATACGAAGTAAGGATCGATAGCCGACAAGTCGTTAATCCATAAGAAAAACGGCGCTTGGCGTAATTCAACACTTTCAGCAAGTACCCAATACAAGGCAATAAATACCGGCATCTGTACAAGAATCGGTAAACAACCGCCAAGAGGATTAATCTTCTCTTTCTTATACAAGGCCATCATTTCTTGACCGAGTTTTTCTTTATTATCGCCATGCTGCTCACGAATTGCCGCAAGCTTAGGAGCAACTTTACGCATGTTCGCCATTGAACGATAGCTGGTTGCAGACAGTTTGAAGAAGGCTAGCTTAATCAATACCGTTAACAGGATAATTGCTACACCCCAGTTACCCACACCACCACCTAGGTCGATTTCCATCATACCTAAGAAATTAATATAGCCAGATTCGATGAAGTTCATCACGGCAAATAATGGCTGAGCAATCCACCATAACCAACCGTAATCTACAGTTAAGTCTAGGTTTTCAGCAACATCGGCTAAAACATACTGTGACTTAGGGCCAACATATAGCTGAGCGCCAACAGTACCGATTTCGCCAGCAGCAACCTGTAGAGGTGTTTTGCCATCATGAAAACCAACAATGTATTCGCCCTGCTTATTAGGCTTAGCGTATACAGAATGTGATGTTTCAGGGTTAGCAACCCAAGCAGATACGAAATAATGTTGCAGCATCGCAACCCAACCGCCATCAACCGTTTCGGCTAAACGCTTATCATCTATATCATCAAAACTAACTTTTTCATATTTAGATAAGTTCGTCGTGATAGCAGGTCCTAAATACGCCTGCATACCCATTGAGCTGCCTTGCTGAGGATCTTCAGAGCGGTCACGCTTCAACTGAGCAAAGAACACACCGCGCCATTGGCTATCAGAACCGTTAGCAACTTGGTATTTAACATCAATTAAGTAGTTATTACGCTGGAAAGTGAATACCTTCTTCACTTCTACATTATCTAACTGAGTGCTCAATTCAACGGTAAGCGTATCGGCGGTTTCATCTAGCTGATAGCTAACCTGAGACGCTGAATATACTTGAGTTTTTTCCCACTGCTTACCTTTAGCATCCAACAAACCACTTTGTGCAACGTAAACACGACGGGCATTGTTTTCCATTAATACAAATGGAATGCTTTTATCTGAAATATCAGCAGGGTAAGCCGGTAAAGACACTTCAACGATTTCGCCACCAAGTGGATTAATCGTTACGTTTAATACGTCGGTCTTAACCTGAATTAACTGTGTGCTTGCTGCAGCCTGGACTTCTGGCTCCAATGCAGCAGGAACAACATTAGGAATGTCGCTATTATTGTCACTACTTTGTCCAGCAGCAAGAATATCGCCCGCAGCAGGTGAATCACCTACTTCAATTGCAGAATTTTGTGCAATAGGAGCATTAGCAACCGCGGCTTGACCGTAATCGTCATTCCACGCAAGAATTAAAAAATAAGTTGAAATAGCCAGGCCAAATATTATGGCAAAACGGCGGATATCCATGATTAGGGGTTCCGTCTACAGCATGAGTGGGAAGGGTTAAGTTCAGGTACAGGGTCTACACCATGACTTGCCCAAGGATGGCAACGCAAAATGCGTTTCATGGCCAGTTTTCCACCTGTCCAAGCACCATATCGTTCAATAGCTTCATGCGCGTACGCAGAGCATGTAGGATAATAACGGCATCGGCTGGGAAATAAAGGACTGATTGCGTAACGGTAGACATTAACTAGTAATAAAAATGACTTAGCAACAAAAGACAGGGCTTTTGGACTAACGTTTTTTACTTTTGTTGGATCGTTTACCATTAGATTGCCTCAGCTTGAACCAGAGACTATCAATCATTTCGCGTATTTCGCCGTTCTCGAGATCAGAGATCCCAGGACGTGCCAAAATAACAAAATCATTGTTAGCCATCTGATGCTGATTCAGGCGGAAAGACTCGCGAATAATACGTTTTACACGATTTCTCTGGACAGCATGTTTAACATGCTTCTTAGCTATGACAAAGCCTAAGCGAGAATCGCCGCTTTTACTCGGAGTAGCCAGAACCAACAAATATCGATTACTGGCCTTAAACTCAGTGTTATTAAATACTTGGGAGAAGTCCCCAGGGCTCAATAAGCGAACGGATCTAGGGAACTCAAAAGTATTCATACACAGACTAAAGCGTTATTAAGCTGATAAGGTCTTACGGCCTTTAGCACGACGTGCAGAAATAATCTGACGGCCGCTTTTTGTAGCCATACGAGCACGGAAACCGTGGTTGCGCTTACGCTTCAATACGCTTGGTTGAAAAGTACGTTTCATAGCAATTACTCACTCAATCGACACAAAGTGAAGATTTAGGGTTTAAAATTTAGGGCCGAGATTGTATTGAATTAAAGTCTCGGACGCAATGGGAAATCTGTATTTATTTTAATCATTCGTTTCAAAGATGAATTTAAATTTAAACCATCTTTGAAAGATTAATATATTAAAGGTTATGTTTTATGTATGTATATAAAGCTTTTATTTATTCTTACTACTAATATTACGCAAGCTTAATTCTGTGCATAACCTAACAAAACCTATATAAATCAATTACTTGCAGCGATGATAAACCATGTTTTATATGCGTTTAACCTGAGTACTAGGGGTCTAACAACCCGTGTATAACTCGTGACTTTTACACAGGGTCAATTTTCACTCAGCAATTATTCACATTTGATATTCAGCTTTAAGTTGGTTATCCACATAACTATTGAACCTTTTAATGGGCGTTTGCGAGGTTATTTGTGGATAACTTTAGTTTATTTAGGGTAGAATGACCGGCTATTTACATCGATTTATTTTATTAAGGGATGCTGTTAGGTGGCTGAGGCGCTCTGGAAACGCTGTTTAGATTATTTGCAGGATGAACTTCCTTCACAGCAATACAATACTTGGATCCGTCCATTACAAGTCGATACTGAAGGTGACGCTATATTATTGCGTGCACCAAACCGATTTGTTAAAGACTGGGTGAAAGACAAATACCTACATCGAATTCATGAAATTATTTGTGAAATCAACGATGGCCGCTTAATTGAGGTAGAGGTAACCATAGGGGGAGCAAAGGCTAAGCCTGCGCCTACTCCAATGCCTAAACTGCCGCCTAAAAAACCTGCTCCTTTAAAAACATCTTCTACTAACAGAAAGCCGTCTTTTGTTATGGATGCCGTAGAAGTAGATGATGTTGATGACAATGCGCCTATGCAAGGCTCGCTTGATATTGAGCAAGCTACCTTGCCTGTTACCAACACTGATAGAAAGAATAATAACCAGACTGCTGCAAACTCTTCGTTTCCTGGCTTTGGTTCTTCTAGTGCTAAACCAACAGGCCGTCGTGAAGTTCAAGTTGAAGGTGGGCTTCAGCATCAAAGCTTCCTTAATAAAACATTCACCTTTGATACCTTTGTAGAAGGCAAGTCTAACCAACTTGCTCATGCAGCTGCTCAACAGGTTGCAGAGAACGCAGGTGGTTCTTACAACCCACTATTTATATACGGTGGAGTTGGTCTTGGTAAAACTCACTTAATGCATGCTGTGGGTAATCACTTGCAGCAGAAAGATAGCAACGCACAGGTCTTGTACGTTCACTCAGAGCGTTTTGTACAAGATATGGTGAAAGCGTTACAGTTGAATGCGATTAATGAATTTAAGCGATTTTATCGAAGCCTAGATGCACTATTAATTGATGATATTCAGTTTTTTGCTGGAAAAGAACGTTCTCAGGAAGAGTTCTTTCATACCTTTAATGCTTTATTAGAAGGTGGCCAGCAAATGATTCTTACGTGTGATCGTTATCCACGTGAAATCAATGGTTTAGAAGAACGCTTAAAGAGTCGATTTGGTTGGGGGTTAACCGTTGCGGTAGAACCACCTGAGTTGGAAACACGTGTTGCGATTCTATTAAAGAAAGCAGATCAAGCTAATGTACACTTGCCTGACGATGCTGCTTTTTTCATTGCCCAAAAAATACGCTCTAACGTGCGTGAATTAGAAGGTGCGCTTAAGCGAGTGATTGCTAACTCGCATTTTACCGGTAGTGAGATTACTCTACCCTTTATTAAAGAATCTTTGAAAGATTTACTGGCCTTGCAAGACAGACAGGTTAGTATTGATAATATTCAGAGAACTGTTGCAGAATACTATAAACTGAAGCTTTCAGACCTGTTATCTAAACGTCGAACTCGCTCAATCGCTCGACCAAGACAAGTCGCCATGGCATTAAGTAAAGAATTAACCAACCACAGCCTTCCCGAAATTGGTGAAGCCTTTGGTGGACGTGATCATACGACCGTTCTACACGGCTGTCGTAAGATAAAAGAATTACAAGAAACAATGGCGGACATTAGGGAAGACTATAAAAACCTAATGCGCTCACTAACAACCTAGATGGGTAAAGTGGAGAAACATGAAGTTCGTAATTTCTAGGGAAGCACTACTGCGCCCATTACAACTTGTTGCTGGTGTTGTTGAAAAACGCCAAACATTACCAGTACTATCTAATATTTTATTAGATGTAAAAGGTCAGCAACTATCACTAACTGGTACCGACCTTGAAGTTGAGCTAGTTGGCCGAGTAACTTTAGAAGAAGTTACTCTTGAAGGTGAAATCACTGTTCCAGGTAAAAAGTTAATGGACATCGTTCGTTCATTACCTGATGGTTCAATGATTGAGTTTGAACAAGACGAACAGCGAATTAATATTCGTTCAGGTCGTTCTCGTTTCACTTTGTCTAGCCTACCTGCAACTGAATTTCCTAACATTGAAGAGATTGCGGGCGAGCAACCTTTTACTGTTGAACAAGCTAAGCTACGTCGCGTTATTGATCGTGTTGCTTTTGCTATGGCTCAGCAAGATGTTCGTTATTATTTAAACGGTATGTTGTTAGAAGTGAATGCTTCTTCTCTACGTTCTGTTGCCACTGATGGCCATCGTTTAGCGACCTGTATTGTGGAAGCGAGCGGCCCTGAGACGCAGCTACAGCTGATTGTTCCACGTAAAGGTATCCTTGAACTAAGTAAGCTACTTACTGAGCCTGAAGACAGCGTTACCCTACTGCTAAGCCCTAATCATATCCGTGCCGAAACGGGTGATTTTACGTTCACCTCTAAGTTGGTTGACGGTAAATTCCCTGATTATGGTCGTGTAATTCCAAAGAACGGTAATAAGGTTATTTTGGCCGATCGTCAGGAATTACGCCAAGTATTTGCTCGCACAGCGATTCTTTCGAATGAAAAGTATCGTGGTGTTCGAGTTGTACTTAACTCAGGTAACCTGCAAGTATTTGCTAATAACCCTGAGCAAGAAGAAGCTGAAGAATCGATTGCTGTTGATTATGAAGGCGAAAGCTTAGAAGTGGGCTTTAACGTAAGTTACTTGCAAGACGTTCTAGGTGTAATCGGAACAGACCAAGCTAAGATTACTTTATCTGATGCCAACAGCAGTGCATTACTTGAAGAGTCAGATAATAGCGATGCTTTGTATGTCGTTATGCCAATGCGCTTGTAGCGTTTGATTAGCCCTATTTTTAAACGGGCTTTTTTATGCCAATAAAGCGCTTACAAATTAGCGGAGTGCGAAACCTGCATCCGCTTTCCTTAACCCCCGCTCTGGGGGTTAATTTTATCTACGGTGAAAATGGTAGTGGTAAAAGCAGTTTGCTTGAAGCCCTCTATATACTCGCCAATGGAAAATCATTCCGACATCATCTATTAAAGCCCGTCATTCAGCATGATATGGATGAATGCGTGTTATTTACTGAAATACAAGATAGTCGACTAGGCAATGCTCGCTTAGGAGTACAACGCAGTCGCAATGGCGATAAAGCCATTCGCCTAAATGGAGAAGCGCTGCACTCTCAAGCAGAAGCAACCAGCTGGCTGCCTGTTCAAATAATAGAACCTAATACCTTTAAACTATTATCCGGTTCTCCTCAGGAACGACGACAGTTTATCGATTGGGGTGTGTTCCACGTGGAACACTCTTTCTTAGAGCAGTGGCGAGAATTTAAAAAACTCCTGCAACAACGCAATGCCGTTCTAAAGAAACAACAGCCCGATTGGCTTAATGTTTGGGATAAAGGGTTTGTTAAAGCGGCGAATGCTGTAAACGAGGCAAGGAAAGCGTATATAGAGCGATTACTGCCTGTTTTTCAGGATACTTTAAGTCGATTAGATGCTAATCTAGACGTGCAATTATCCTTCTATCCAGGTTGGGAAAGAACATCGGATTTAATCGATATTTTGCATAAACAACGAGAACGAGACTTGCAGATTGGGCATACTCAATCTGGTCCTCAGCGCGCAGAACTACGCATTAAGGTAGATAATAGAAATGCCGCTGATGTTCTATCCCGAGGGCAACAAAAAGCCGTTGTAGCTGCTTTGAAGCTTTCTCAAGGGGTATTGTTTCAGCAAGAGACAGAGCGTAGCACTATTTATCTAGTGGATGACCTTGCGTCGGAGTTAGATGAAAAACATCGTTTTGCTTTATGTCAGTTGCTAGAAGATTTAAAATGTCAGGTGTTTATAACCAGTATTGAACACAACAGTATTAGTGATCAATGGAAGCCTGAAGGATGTAAAATGTTCCACGTGGAACATGGTCAGGTCAGTGATAAAACACCGACAGGCTAATGAGTTTGAAGACTAGTATGAATACTGGGTTTGAAATTAGATAAAAGCATAAAAAATCTATTTTTCAGAATAAATAGTGAACATTCAATAAACTGATTTATTGAATGTTTATTAGCTAAAAACTGGAGCTATATAATTTAATAGGTTTCTTAAATAATTCATTACTGGGTATTTATTCCGCAAAACGGCATAAATACTTCCCTGTAGCCTTATCTAAAACATTCATGTTTTAGATATTTGCTTCACAAGCACCCAGCAATGAACCTCACGTTTGAGATTATTGACGATTAAATTTTTGTAACAGTTAACGAATTCGAAATTTTACGCGATCCAATGCGACGGCATTGAGTGCGGTTTTATCTCATTAGGGGACATAATATGAGTGAAGAACAAGCTTACGATTCATCGAGTATTAAGGTTTTAAAAGGCCTTGATGCGGTTCGTAAACGCCCAGGAATGTACATTGGCGATACTGATGATGGTACTGGCTTACACCACATGGTATTCGAAGTGGTCGATAACTCAATCGATGAAGCCTTAGCGGGCCACTGCGATACTATTGAGGTAGTGATTCACCTAGATAACTCAATCTCGGTATCTGATAACGGTCGTGGTATTCCTACAGAACTGCACGAAGAAGAAGGTGTATCCGCTGCTGAAGTTATCATGACGGTACTTCATGCCGGTGGTAAATTCGATGATAACTCTTATAAAGTATCAGGCGGACTTCACGGTGTAGGTATCTCAGTAGTAAACGCCCTATCGGAAAAAGTAAAATTAACCATCCGCCGTGAAGGTAAAATCTACGAGCAAGAATATACACATGGTGTTCCAGACTATCCTCTTAAAGAAGTCGGTGTGTCTGAAACCACAGGTACAATGGTAACGTTCAAGCCAAGTAGCGATACTTTTACCCAAACAACGTATCACTACGACCAACTAGCTAAACGTTTGCGTGAATTGTCTTTCTTGAACTCCGGTGTCCGCATTCACTTAAAGGATGATCGCAGCGACCGTGAAGATATCTTTGCATTTGAAGGTGGTCTAGCGTCATTTGTTGATTATCTGAATACCAATAAGACAACCGTTAACGATATATTCCACTTCAACATCATGCACGAAGCAACGGGTGTTGGTGTAGAAGTTGCGATGCAGTGGAACGATACGTATCAAGAAAACGTATTCTGCTATACCAATAACATTCCTCAGCGCGATGGTGGAACCCATATGGCGGGTTTCCGAGGTGCGTTAACCCGTACCTTGAACAACTACATCGAATCTGAAGGGTTAGGTAAAAAAGAAAAAGTTAACGCCACTGGTGATGATGCTCGTGAAGGTCTAACTGCGATTGTATCGGTTAAAGTACCGGATCCTAAATTCAGCTCGCAGACCAAAGATAAACTTGTTTCAAGCGAAGTTAAAACCGCTGTTGAACAAGAGATGGCCGCTAAGTTCTCTGAGTACTTATTAGAGCAACCACAGCAAGCTAAAAACCTTGTTGGTAAGATGCTAGACGCAGCCCGTGCCCGTGAAGCAGCGCGTAAGGCCCGCGACATGACGCGGCGTAAAGGCGCATTAGATATCGCAGGCTTGCCAGGTAAGCTGGCCGATTGCCAAGAAAAAGACCCTGCCCTATCTGAAATATACTTAGTGGAAGGGGACTCGGCTGGCGGCAGCGCCAAACAAGGCCGAGATCGCCGTACACAGGCTATTTTGCCACTTAAAGGTAAGATCCTAAACGTTGAGAAAGCACGCTTCGATAAGATGCTTTCTTCAGCAGAAGTAGGCACCTTAATTAAAGCATTGGGCTGTGGTATTGGCCGTGAAGAGTTTGATATTAACAAACTGCGTTATCATTCAATTATTATCATGACGGATGCCGACGTCGATGGTGCGCACATTCGTACGCTGCTATTGACCTTCTTCTTCCGTCAAATGCCAGAAATGATCGAACGTGGCCACATCTATATCGCTCAGCCACCTTTGTATAAAATCAAACGTGGTAAGCAAGAGCAGTATCTAAAAGATGAAGAAGCATTATCTGATTATCTAACGCACATCGCATTAGAGAAATCAGCTTTGCACCCTAATCCAGATGCCCCTGCAATCAGCGATCATGCTTTTGAAATGCTAGTGACTAAATATCACGAGACACAAGACGTTATCGACCGTTCATCAAACATCTACCCTTCTCTACTATTAGAGGCGATGTTAGAGCTTCCTCGTATTACAGAGGCAGAACTAAAAGATGAAATGTTTGCACAAGACTGGGCAGAAAAGTTTCAGGCATTACTGCCTGAAACAGGCCGTACAGGTAGCCACTATAAAGTTGACGTTGAAAAAGATAGCGAACGTAATACGGCTAACTTCAATGTAGAAGTGATGGAGCATGGTATTCCGCATACTTTCTGCTTCAATCATGAATTCTTTATGGGAACCGGCTACAAGAAAATCGCAGATATGGGCGCAGAGTTGCAAGCCGTTCTTGAAGAAGGCGCATACCTACAACGTGGCGAACGCGTACTACCAATAGAGAACTTTAAGCAGACACTTGCCTGGTTACTCAACGAAGCGCGTAAAGGTCATTACATCCAGCGCTATAAAGGGCTAGGTGAGATGAACCCTGATCAGCTTTGGGATACAACCATGGACCCTGAAAGCCGTCGTATGCTACAAGTAACCATCGACGATGCGGTTGCCGCGGATCAAATTTTCACTACTCTAATGGGTGATGAAGTTGAACCTCGTCGTAAGTTCATTGAAAGTAATGCATTACGAGTAGCTAACTTAGATTTCTAGAATCATTAGATTTTTAAGATTGAAAGTTCACAAGTAAAAAGAAAACCCGAGTTGTGAAAGCAGCTCGGGTTTTTTTATAGCTAAAATAAAGACAGGTTAATGCATCACAAATATGCGTTTCAGTTAAGCTATCCTGCTAGAAGGTCTACATTTAAAGATAGCTATGCTATCTTGCGCGCACTTAACCAGGCGGTCAGTTTTTGGTCGTTTATCAAAACTTAAGAAGGTGTTTTATGAATGCAGTATTAGTCGCTGTAACGTTAATGTTAGTGCTCAGTGTGGCACGACTTCACGTAATGCTCTCAATGATAGTCGCTGCATTTGTGGGCGGTTGGGTGGCCGGTATGGATGTGGATACAACACTAAAAGCCTTTAATGCAGGCATTGGTGGCGGTGCAGGCATCGCATTAAGCTATGCACTACTGGGTGGTTTTGCCGTTGCAATTTCCCTTTCAGGTCTTCCTCATTTATTAGCCAAAAAGATTTTAATCCGAATAGGAGGTGAACAGCGTCAGCGACACAGTGATACCTTTTGGTTGCGAAATATCTTGTTATTCGGCTTGATGCTAATAGCCGTTAGCTCGCAAAATATTATACCGATCCATATCGCATTTATCCCTATTCTAGTGCCCCCGCTATTGTTAGTAATGACTCGCTTACAGTTAGACCGACGTCTAGTCGCATGTGTTCTAACGTTTGGACTGGTGACGCCTTATATGTTTCTGCCAATAGGCTTCGGCAACATTTATTTAAATGACATACTTTTATCAAATGTGGGTAGTGCTGGGTTAGAAACAGAAGGTATTTCGGTCATGTCTGCTATGGCCATTCCTGCGCTAGGAATGTTGGCTGGGCTGCTGATTGCAGGTCTTGTTAGCTATCGTAAGCCGCGTAATTATTCGGCCGGTGATGATAAAGCACTGGCGGCAAACACAGAAAGCATCGATCAAGAATTCAGTGCTAAATCACTATGGGTTGCAGGGGCAGCCATCGTCTTAGCGTTTGTAACTCAGTTGTATTTGGGCTCGATGGTTCTAGGTGCAATGGCAGGGTTTTTATTATTTTCAGCAACCGGTGTAATTCGCTGGCACGAGTCCGATGGCGTATTGGTCGATGGTATGAAAATGATGGCATCGATTGGTTTCATTATGATTGCCGCCTCGGGCTTTGCCGAAGTCATTAAAACCACAGGTCATATCGAAAGCTTAGTCAACGGCGCATCAGATTGGCTAGGGGATAACAAAGCCTTAGCAGCGTTTTTATTATTGATAGTTGGGTTAGTATTAACCATGGGGATTGGTTCATCATTCTCAACCATCCCTATTATTGCAGCGATCTATGTACCGCTGTGTATTCAATTAGGGTTCAGCCCATTAGCCATTGTTGCATTAGTCGGCACAGCTGGCGCACTCGGTGATGCAGGCTCCCCTGCTTCAGATTCTACATTAGGGCCAACCGCTGGGTTAAACGCAGATGGTCAACACAACCATATGAGCGATACGGTTATACCTACGTTTATCCACTTCAACTTACCGTTGTTAGTTGCGGGTTGGGTTGCGGCGATGGTGCTGTAAATAATAAAAACTATATTGGTTAAGTCATAAAATAAATAAATAACAAAAAAAACAATACAATAATATTAGACAATAAAAAGACTAAAAATGTGAACTAGGGAGTTATTTAAAAATAAAACCTAGTACTTAATTAGTATTTTTAACCATCAGACTACTTAAAACCCATTGCGTCTGGCAGAATAAATGTTCTAGTAAAACAAGGAACGTTTTTCTGCCACTTGTGGCCCCTTCCTTGTTTTCTTTCTGATCAACTGTCTAGCGAAATTTCTTTGCTAGATGTATGACGTATCTGCTATCTAGGAAAGGAACAGATGGAAAACACATTCTATAAAAAAGCTAAATTAGCTACCGCTATTGCATTGGTATCAAGTACAACTCTTTTGACGGGTTGTTTAGTTGATGGCAATAAAGCCAACTCAGTGACTACTTCTACAACAACTTCTGCCATTGGTAGTAATGGTGTAGCCACAACAGCTCCTAAGGGATCTGTTCAAGGTATCGTTCAAGATACTAACGGTAACCCTATTGCAGGCGCGACCGTTCATATTGGTAACCGTACGACTACCACTAGTGCAGGTGGTACTTACCAGCTAGATAACGTTGCCGTTTCAGGTATTGAAATTGCAAATGATGATGACTACTTCGGTGGTTCAATCCGCATTGTTATCGTTCCACCTGCAGGATATCTAGGCGCTGTAGTTGATGTTGACTCATCAGCACTTATCGACCATGGTCGCAGCGATCAAGGTACAACTGAAGAAACGGGCACTGCAAATACCAACCGTTTTGTTGATGGTTTCACTGCCGTAGCGAGTGACGCAGTTCTTCCAGCAATTGGTGATAATGGTTCTACTGTTACAGGTGTTCTTCGTGACAATGTAACGAATGAAGCGATTGCTAACCAAACTCTAAACCTAGAGCTTAAAGATGTTAATGGTGGCAACCACACAACTGGTTCAAACGCGTTGTCTTATACAACTCTTTCGTATCAAGTTACTACAGATGCAACAGGTAACTTTACTATTACTGGCGCACCAAACGATTCAGACCTAACGTTTGTTGTTGGTGGTTACACAGTAAACTCTGTTGATGCAAATGCTTATAACGGCACTGGCGTATCTACTGATGATGAAATTGAAACAATTCACGTTGGTAACGTTTTTGTAACAGAAATTCCAAATGAAGATAATGCACGTCCATTTATTGTTGCAATTGAAGAAGCTGCTACAAACGGCGCTCGTGCAAAACTAAATGATGATGTTACAAATGTATTAACAGTTCATTTCTCTGAAACTATTCAGACATCTATGATTGATAGCAACTCTGTAGTTGTTCGTGATATCACTAGTGGTCAATATTTGAATGTTACTGCAGCCCCTGCCGCTGACGGTCGCTCAATGACTTTGACGAATACCGATGGAAGTGGAACTAACGTTGATTTTGTTGCTGGCAATGAAATCGATATCTATCTTTTAAAGGTTGATTTCCGTGACGGTGCAAACAACCTTCTTGATGAAGATAATAACGTAGCGTCGAATGATATTTCATACGATTTTGATAACGTTAACGGCAATGCTGACTTCGTAAAATTGCAAGTTGAAGTATTCCGTAACCTGCTTCAAGACGCAGCTGTTGTTACCGGCTTAGCTCAGCTAACTGCCGATGATAGCCCAGAGCGTTTAGCTGGCGATGCCGAAGGTTTCTCCAATGCTTTCGCTGATGTTGATATGCAGCAAGCGGTTAATGGCACACAACAACTGAACTCTGCTGATAATGATTCAGGTGCTACGAATGACTCTCAAGAACGTCTGAGTGATCTTGTTCTTGCATTGCAGGTAGCTGGTGTTATTGGTGATAGCGGTGCAATTGAATTAAACCCAGATGGTACTCCAGTAACTTCTAGCTTAGGTTTGAATACTGGCGTTGAAACTGATATTGCTCGTATTAAATTTACTCCAAGTAATGCTTCTGCATATCGTTATTGGATTATGCGCAACGGTGTAGTTGTTAATACCAATCCAGTAATTGATACTGTTAGCTCTCCAGATGCTGAAAATGTAACGACTGCTAGTGATTTCACTACTCCAGCAGTAGTTGCAACAGGTTATGGTCTTATTGAGCCTAAAACAGGTAGTAGCTTTGCCGACTTCACATCAAGCGATGTAGCGTTCTTGTTAGACGGCGTTCAGCCAGGCGATATCTTCTACATTCAATCTATGGATGAGTTTGGTAACGAAGGTTCTACTGCACAAGTGACATTAGCAGATAACGTTCCAGTAACAACTGGCTTGCAAGATGCGTATGGTGAATTGGACCTACGTTCTAGCACTACAGTATTTGGCCAGCAGTATGGTAATGGTGCTGAATTAGCTAACCCTGATTTCCAAGTATTAGTTGGCGTTCCATTATTGAACGTGAACTCAGGTATGCTTGCTGATCAAAACAATCTTGTAGATGCTGCTCCAGACTTGAGCAATCTATATGATCAAAACTTTGCAGATGCTGGAAACAATAACCAAGCATATATTGCTGCTGCTAACTTAATCTATGATAAAACAGCTTATGCTGCTTGGTCTGCCGATATGAGCCGCACAATTGCCGTTTCTTTCACTGAAGATTTGGCTTGGACAGTGCCTTCAGCATCTGATGCAACTAAACCTGCAGCCGCTGCTAACGCACCAACATTCTCTACTGGTACAGCAAACCTAACAGACTGGACCATCATGAATGATGTTACTGTTGCTAGTGATAATGATGTTGTTAACGCTGACCTAATTGCTGTTGATGTAGATAATATCTTCGCATTAGCAAACACCGATGGCCAAGCAGCAAAAGTTATCGATTTCACTAATCAAATTGAAGATAGTGTAGGTAATGTTGCAGTTACAGCAACCAATGCAAAAGTTGTTGTTAACGATGCAATGCCTCCAATGGTTACTGAAGCTGTTTATAATGGTTCTAACTTAACCATCACCTTCAATGAAGACGTCCGTGTGAATCCGGAAGTAGGCGTAGTAAATACCACTACCCCTCCGCTTACTCCTGCAGGAACCAACGTAGTTGTTACTCTAGGTGGTGTTGATATCTTAATGGATGTTGATAATCGCGCGGCTCATAACGCTAAAACGACCAATAAAAATATTCTTGTGATCCCATTCACTAGCGATATGGTTGATGATCTATTACCGTTAAGCCGAACTGCTATTTTCGGCTTGGATAAATATGATGAAGCTGGCTTAGCTTCTGCAGCTGCAGATGCTGGTGGTCACGCAACTTTAGGCTTCAGTAATGTGCAGGATGCCTTTGGTAATAGTTGGGCAGAAGATGATACTAACATGACCACTCCTACGTTTGCTGCGTATGACAACCTAGGTCAAATTGTTGGTACTGCGTCTCCTAATGCACTTCCTGGCTCAGGTTCTGCTGCTAATATCACCTACTCTTTCACTCATGCTATTGATATCGATGCAATGCTAATTGAAGGGTTTGGTACTATTACTCAAAACACTACACTTACTGGTACTCAGATTGCTTCAATCATGACATTTGTAGATGCTGATGCCGGTGGTGCAGTGATTGATACTAATAATACCTCTGGTTCTATTAGTGCTAATGGTAAAGTATTGACTCTAAGCCTGCAGTTCTCTTCTCCTTTACAAACTGGCGATACATTAGACTTTACAGCTAATGTACCAAGCTTGTGGGATTCAGTTGACACAGTAGATGTTTCTACTATTACAGCACCTTAATAGCTAATAACATTAGTTAATTAATACGGCGGGCTTCGGCCCGCCTTTTTATCAAACATTTACAGAATTATTCTTAATAATTATTTTGTATTTATTAAAAATAATTTTGATTATTTTCTTATCAGGATAAGGATAGCATGAAGAAAATTACCGCCTTAAGTATTCTATTACTTTCATTTATTTCCCAACTAGCATTTTCCGATGCTTATTATGTTCGCTCTCAATCTAGCTCTCCTTGGGGGCAATCTAACTATGAAGAAGACATGGACGCTGTCTTTGGTGTAGGGGCTTGGGTTGCAGCACGATATGAATCAGTCAATGCTAATGATTTATTTTCTTCAGCGAATAACTTTATCTATTTGGAAGGCAGCGATAGAAATGCCAATGCTTTAGAAACATTTATCACGGTAAATAAGGTAAAGATGGAAGATTGGGTGTTTGCAGGTGGAACGCTTTTTATTAATGCAGCGCCTAACCAAGGAAATGGCATGGACTTGGGCTTTGGTATTTCTTTGGTGTATGGAGATTTTTCTGGAACTAGTACAGCAGTAGATCCAAATCACCCTATTTTTAATGGCCCATTTGGTGTTACAGGCAATACTTTTACGGGTAATTCGTTTGGCCATGCAACAGTGACAGGTTCGGGTTTAAATCCGTTAATCGTTGATAATACCCACGGACGTTATGTTCTAGCTGAAAAGACACATGGACGAGGCGTAGCTTTTTTTGGTGGCATGACTTCAAGAAATTTCCATAGTCCAAAGCCACAAGTAACTTACCTACATAGAAATATTCGTACTTATCAAGCAAATATTAAAGGGGCTGCTCTATCTTATAATCGTCAACTATCGATGAATCCAGGTGATACAGCAAGCTTACAAATAACATTAAATAACCGTGATGATTTCCCGATTATCGCGGATATTAGTTATAAAAGTGATACCTTAAATATTACTGGGCCTGCCCAATTAAAGGTTTCTAAAGAAGATAGTGAGACAATTACTGTCGATATCACCAGCAGCTTGAGCTCTGAAGGCTCTCATACTGCAGAGGTTACATTTGATATCGATCAAGGGGAAAGTTTTACTGCAGAATTTGCTATTGATATTGTGAAATTCGAACAGCTAACCCCAAATACAACGTTTAATTCTTATGCTCCAGATTTATCCGCGGATGGCCAGTTAATCGTATTGACCAGTAATGCGGATTTAGCCAGTACAGGTAAGGCTACAAGTGCAAAAGATGTTTTTGTTTATAACATGGCGACACAAGACTATCAGCAATTAACGACAAACCCAGCAGGAAAGAGCTGTAATAACGCAGTTATTTCTGGCAATGGAAAGTCTGCAGCTGCATTTTGTAATAGCTCATTAGATGGGGCTAAGCCAAATGTAGATGCTTCTTATGAACTGTATCATTTCGATCTAACAACAAATTCGATTAAGCAGGTTAATGCTAATTCAAATGCATCTATGAATAATAGTATTCGTCAAATTGCTATTAATCATCTGGGTGATTATATCTACTTCTCTAATAATTCAAATCTAGATACAAGTGTCGGTAACCCTTTTGGAACCAGTGAAGTCTTTGTATTTGATGTTAAAAAAGATGAAGTACGACAATTGTCTAAATTTTATTATTCATCAAACGATGTCAAATCAATATCAACGGATTATGAAGGTAAGCGCTTTGTTGTAAGTTCACGGGGCAATCCTTTAGGAGATAATAGTCGCCGCTATTGGAGAGCTTTCGGTGGTACTCTTAATAAAGGTATTACGCACCAAATTACCAACAATAATAGTACTCGCCATACCGAAGGGGTTGTGATATCTGGTAATGGTGAATTTATTGCTCTGCAAAGTAGAGATAATTTAGACTCTGATACTAATGCGTATAACCTGAACCAGATATTCAGAGCTGACTTTGATGGCAGAAACTTTAAGCAGATTTCTTTAAGTTCAAGTTTACACTCGTACGACCCGGCGATTAGTAATGATGGGAACCGCATTGTATTTAGAAGTAACGCAAGCTTAGCTGGAACGAATAGTGCCAGTAATTCAGAGATATTTTTGTATGAACATAAGCAAGGTCGGTTAAGAGCGATGACTGAAGTGAATCAAAATAAAGATGCTACTTTACCCAAACTATCTTCAGACGGCTCTACAATTGTTTTTCAAGGGAATGCTGACTGGGTTACAGGTGATAACCCAGGGTTTAATAATCAAATATTTTTCCAAACGAATCTAGGAAAAGGGGCTGTCATGAGTTACGAAGACCCAGATCTTCAGTATAAGAATGCGGTCTATAAATCTAGTACTGAAATAGATGAAGAAGCGACCAAGGAGATGATTAAAAAATCTACGGGTAACTTTTCTTGGGCATTCATTATTTTGTTAAGTTTATTGGCATGCAGAAAAAATCAGATAAAACAAACAGCTTAATAAATTCGTTAATACTTAATTAAGCTAATTTAAGAATGCCCAATCTATTTACAGATTGGGTTTTTTTTTACCCTAGATTTATTTATTAACCAGAACTCTTCTAGCAAAATGCGCAAGGTCGGTATAAACCGGTGCTTGTTTTATCTCTGCTTCAATTTCTGTGGTTAACATCTTCAACAAGGTCTTCTCGCCCTTTCCTGTCATGACTAATGCTGGCTTGCAGCCTTTAGCCAAACCCGCTTGTAAATCACGCAATGAATCTCCTATAAACCAAGCCCCCTTCGCACTGATGCCGAGTTCTTCTTCTATCTGAGCAACTAGGCCTGGTAATGGTTTGCGACAGTCACAGCCATCGTCAGGGCCATGTGGGCAGTACTTAATCGTTGCTATTTCACCACCCGCCTCTTCAACTAAAGCATTCATTCGTCCATGCATGGCTTCTAGGTCATCAATCGAAAAATAGCCACGAGCTAAGCCACTTTGATTGGTAGCTACAGCAATGATGAAACCGGCTTTGGATAGATCAGCAATGGCTTCACAGCTTCCTTCAAGTGGAATCCACTCTTCTAAACTTTTTACATAATCGTCAGAGTCTTGGTTAATAACGCCGTCACGATCGAGGATGATAAGTTTGGTCATAGTGTTATTACTTATGTTAAAAGTGATAGTTAAAGAACAATAATTAAAGAATAATAGTTAGAAATTTAAAATTAAAATTTCATTAAAAAATCAATAAACTTAATTTATTAGTTTTAAAAATATTTCTTATAAAAAAAGCCCCCAGTAGTGATCACTATTGGAGGCTCTTTCGATATTTAATGCGGTGCATTTAACGTTTAAATTAAGATCATTGGAACCTAAATACTAAAAGTTAAATGATTAAATCAAACCTAGTTTTGCTGAAGCAAAGAAATATCTGCAATCGCAATAAACAAACCCTGCAACTGTTTTAATAACGCTAAACGGTTATTCTTAACAGCTTCATCATCGGCCATTACCATTACGTTATCAAAGAAAGCATCAACGGCTGCTCGTAAGTCAGCAAGAGACGCTAGTGCTTCTTTGTATTTAGCATCGGCTAATAAAGGCTGAACTTCAGTTTGTTTAGCAGCAACTTGTTGTGCCAATACTTTTTCAGCATCTTCACTTAATAGAGAAGTATTGATTTCTTCTGATACAGAATCGCCACCGTTTTTCGCAAGAATGTTCGATACACGTTTATTAGCCGCGGCTAATGCTTGTGCTTCGTTCATGCTAGAGAAAGCGTTAACGGCTTGTACGCGGTTATTAATGTCTAGAGCGTTGGTGATTCCTAGAGCACGAACAGATTGGAAAACCTCTGTCGCGATGCCCTGATCTTTATACCAAGCGCTGAAACGGTCTAACATGTATTCCGTTAGCGTTGCTTTCGTTTCAGCCTTAGGTGCAGTTTCCCAAGTAGATTCAATGCCCCAATCGATCAGCTGACCAAGATCGATGTTGATATCTTTTTCAACCAAAATGCGTAATACGCCTAATGAAGCACGACGTAGCGCGAAAGGATCTTTAGAGCCTGTTGGTATTTGGCCAAGACCAAATAAACCGACCAAGCTATCGATGCGGTCTGCTAAAGCAATACTGATACCGGCTTGTGTTACTGGTAAATCATCACCGGCAAAAGCAGGCATGTATTGTTCTTGCATCGCAGCGCAAACGTCAGCATGTTCGCCATCGCCTTGTGCGTAGTAAGTACCTGCAATACCTTGAAGATCAGTGAATTCATAAACCATGTCGGTTAACAAATCAGTCTTACAAAGTTTTGCTGCACGCTGGGCTAATGCATTGTCTGCATTAATCGCAGATGCAACTTTATCGGCTAGGCCAATAATGCGATCGGTTTTAGCTTGTAGCGTACCCAGCTTATTAACCCAAAGAATGGTCGATAATTTTTCATAACGACTTTCTAAAGTATTTTTACGATCTGTATCCCAGAAGAAAGCAGCATCGGCTAAGCGTGGGCGAATAACTTTTTCGTTACCTTCAATCACTTGTTTTGGATCTTTCGATTCAATGTTGGTTAGGGTAATAAAAATAGGTTTTAGTTCGCCAGCGGCATCTTCAACGTGGAAGTACTTCTGATGTTCTTTCATTGAAGAGATTAACGCTTCACTTGGAACGCGTAAGAAATCTTCATCGAAGTTACCTGCAAGTGCAGTCGGCCATTCGTTCAAGCCAGTAACTTCGTCTAATAAATCTTCATCGATAACGGCGATGCCGCCCATTTCGATGCCTTTGGCTGCTACTTGTCCACGAATCAATTCTTTACGTTCGTTGTAATCAACGATTACAAAAGCATCACGCAGTGCTTGCTGGTAATCAGCAGGAGCAGAAATAGTGATTTCTTTATTCGCGTGGAATCTATGGCCACGAGAAGTATTTCCAGCACTTAGGCCTAATACTTCGCCTTTAACAACTTCGTTGCCGAACAGCATGATCAACCACTGTACTGGACGAACGAATTCGATGCGGCTAGAACCCCAGCGCATGCGTTTAGCGATTGGCATTTTTTCTACAGACGTTTGAATTATGGCTGCTAACAACTCAGTTGTTGCTTGGCCTTCAATACGACGAGAAATTTTAAGTTTGCCGTTTTCTTCGCTTAAATCTTCAACACTAGCGCCAGACTTTTTAGCAAAACCTAGAGCCGCTTTAGTTGGATTGCCATCAGCATCAAAAGCGATATTGGCTGGAGGACCAAAAATCACTTCGTCACGGTCAGCTTGTTTATCTGCTAGGTTCTTAACCACAACAGCTAAACGACGAGGTGCAGCGTAAGAAACAATTTCGATGCCATCGTTAAGACCAGCTTCTTTCAAGCCTGCTTCAATGCCCGCAGTAAACGCATCGGATAATTTTTTAAGCTGTGTTGGTGGTAATTCTTCAGTACCCAGCTCAACTAGAAAATCTTTTCTGTTAGGTGTAGTAGAAGTCATTATTTCTTCTCCCCTTTCTTTGCTTCTTTTGCAGCTTTCTTAGCGGCCTTTTCTGCTTCTGCTTTTTCAGAGGCAGCGGCCAACGCGAGAACTTCTTTACGAAGATCTTCTGGAGCTAGTGGGAATTCAAGGATTCGACGAGATTGGAAATACGCTTCCGCAACACTACGAGCTAAAGTACGAACACGCAGGATATAACCCTGACGTTCGGTCACAGAAATCGCGTGACGAGCATCCAGCATGTTAAACGCGTGTGAAGCTTTCAAAACTTTTTCATAAGCCGGTAATGCTAAGCCCGTTTCAATTAAACGCGCGCAATCTTTTTCGTGTTGTTCAAAAGCAGAGAATAAGAAATCAACATCAGCATGTTCAAAGTTGTAGGCCGACATTTCAACTTCGTTCTGATGAAAAACATCGCCATAAGTAACCGCTTTGCCATCAGGACCATAAGTCCAAACAAGGTCATAGATCGAATCTACTTCTTGTAGGTACATGGCAATACGTTCAAGACCAATGGTGATCTCGCCCGTGACGGGATAGCATTCTAAGCCGCCCACTTGTTGGAAGTAGGTGAACTGAGTGACTTCCATGCCGTTTAACCAAACTTCCCAGCCTAGGCCCCAAGCGCCCAATGTTGGTGATTCCCAGTTGTCTTCAACAAAACGAATGTCGTGAACAAGGGTATCAATGCCAATCACTTTCAAACATTCCAAGTATTTTTCTTGAATATCTAAAGGTGATGGCTTCATTACTACCTGAAACTGGTAGTAATGCTGTAAGCGGTTCGGGTTTTCACCATAACGGCCATCTGTCGGACGACGACATGGCTGAACATAAGCAGAATTCCATGATTCTGGGCCAATGGCGCGCAAGAATGTGGAAGTGTGGAACGTGCCCGCACCGACTTCTAGATCAATAGGCTGGCTAATAATACAGCCCTGTTCAGACCAAAACTCTTGCAAGGCGGCAATTAGGCCTTGAAAGGTTTTTATATTATGGCGGCTTTGTTCAGATGCTATTTCAGACACGATGCGACCTTCTATGCTAAAAACGTTAAATATGGAAATACGAAAGGCTAGGATTATAGCAGTGCTAAGCGCTACTGGCACTAGGTATTATCTTACTTTTAAGCAGCTTTGAGGAATCAACAAACACTGCAATCGGCGAGCATTGCAGTGGTATTAGAATGAGAAATTAAGGAAGGAAAAGAGTCGCTCTTGCGCCGCTCTTGAAGTTACTGATTGACAGTATTCCTCGCTTGCCGCGACCTTGGTGAGCTTTGCAGATCATATCGACAAAAGAGAGGCCCAAGCCTGTGCCTTCGGCTTTTGTGGTATCCGTTAAACCATCGATAATATCTTGGTTAAATCCTGGTCCATTATCTTTAACTGTGAGGTGAATGCTTTGGTTCTCATCTTCTTCACATTGAAGCTCTACTTGAGTAGCACCTTCTTGGGCACTATTGGTAATCAGTGTGATTAAGGCTAATTGAACCAGTTGTTCATTATAAAAACCTTGTGCGTCATGATGAATATTATTAACGAATTTCAATTCTGGGAACTGTAAGCTGCAAGATTCAATGGCATTACAAGCCGTATCTTTTGGCCATGCATCATCCATAGGAAAATTATCGTTGTTTTCTAAACGAAAAATACTCATTAACCGTAACGTATCGTCTTTAATCTTATTGGTCTGCTGCAATAAAGGGGTCAGTTTTTCCTGATACTCCCTAGGCAGTTCGGTCATTAAAATATCTTGCTGCGCCGACAGGGATTGCAGCTGATTTTTCAGGTCGTGAACGCATGTTGCAACGAGAAAATCGAATTTAGATCCAGATTTCATTTTTCAACAGCCCTACATAAACGATCATAAGTTTTACGCAGTCTAGAGTAGCGCACGAACCGTTCATCATTTTTACCCAATTCACCGATGCGTATTAATAACGTTCGAACGTCTTTCAAATGCTGTTTATCAGGGCTTTCACGCTCCATAAGCGATACTTTAGCTTGAATAGAATTCAACAAAACACTGGTGCTGGCTTGTTCATAGTGAGTTGCTTGGTCGAATGCAATGATAGCGTCTTCTAACTCGCCTTTTTCATAATGAGCAATCCCTTCATCATTGAGTAAGCCGGAATGGCGCTTCAAAGCCTCGCCGTTTAAGGCATTATCTAGGCGAATTAAAGTCATTTCTTGCTTATGGCTGAGTTCGGCTTTCTTCAAATCATCAATTATTTTCTGTGCTTTTACTGATTGATCGCTATCAATAAAGGCTTCAGTTAGCTGTAGTTGATAGTCAATACTAGGTTCTTCGTAAGAACTGAGTAATTTCTCTGCATCATTAGCACTGCTTTTGGTTAACTTCGGATTCTCCATATTGCTGTATGTTTTGCTTTCAACAATAGAGGCTTCAAAAAGCGCATCCGAATTATCAGAGTAATCTTGCTTTACCTCTTCTAAGGCTCGTAGCGCTTCATTGGCTTTATTTTGAACTTGTCTTTCTTTAGGGTTGTTAAGTAAAGATTGAGCAGAGCGAGCAAACTGTAAATAGTTATTAACCGATTTGTGACAAGAGTGACGCCCTAAACGCATGGCATACTTGTAGGCTTTTTCAGCAGTTTCTAAGTCACCATTTTTGAAGGCAATACGTCCTAGCTCCATTTGTCGTAATACTGCTTTAGGAGATACTAAAATGGCCTTCTCTAGGGAAGATTGCGCCTCTTCTGGTTTCTTTAAGCTCAATAAAATCTTAGCAATCCAGTCATTACATTGAACATAGAGTGGATGATCCATGAGGGTATTTTCGAGCAGACGTAAGGCTTTTTCAGGCTCACCCAGTTTGAAAATACAAATTGCCTGGCCTAGTTTTGCCCATGAAATAGAACGCTCTTCTAATAATTGGGAGTATATTTTTAGGGCTTGAGCATATTGTTTTTGGCGCAGTAACAGCTGACCTAGAATGCGAGAAGCAGGCAATCGTAAGCGGGGGTTGTGTTCGAGCACCTGCAAACATTGCTTAATGGCTAGATCATATTTTTTTAAATCAATGGCTTTATTGACGTTAATCAGACCTTCTTTAATGGTCATGATTCGAATAAGCCGCTCTTTCAACATATCAAGGGTGTAGGGCTTAGTAATATAACCATCGGGGTCATATTCAAGCGCACCCATAACCATGTCCATCGCATTTTCACCGGTGATCACGATAAACAATGAGGTCGCACGCAGGCGATGGGTAAAGCGAGCTTCTTCTAAAATTTGCTGGCCATCTTTGCTATTGCCAAGATTATAATCGGATAAAACGATGTCGTACTCATGCTCATGAATAAGATTCATGGCCTCTATACCATTAATTGCTACATCGATATTCTCGCCACCCAAAATAGTCGCCATTTTTTTTAATGAGCTTCGAGCTTGTACAAGGTCATCGACAATTAAGATGCGCCGCCCTGCTAGCGCTTTTTCTAAATTAATCATATGAGAAAATCGTTTATCCGTATGTGTGCTATTTAAAATTAGCTATATAAAAAAAGCCGGTAGGTTAAGTCTAGCAAAGCTTTACAACTTCGCTGACCAAACCTAAGGCTTTCATTAACACAGAGAGAATTTAAATTTAAGGTGGCGTTAATTACGCCAGAAGGCAGGGCTCATTAGTACTAGGAATGTGAAAATTTCTAAACGCCCTAGAAGCATGGTGATGGATAATATCCACTTGGCTACATCACTGATATTACCGTAGTGAGCAGCAACATCACCTAGGCCAGGACCTAAATTATTTAAGCAAGCACCCACTGCAGAGAAAGCAGTAACGTGATCTAGGCCAGTAGCAAGTAGTGCCACCATCATTACCATGTAAGTAAGGATGTAAACCGAGAAAAACCCCCAAACAGACTCTAGCACGCGGTCATTGACCGTTCGCTTGTTGATCTTCACTGGGATGATGGCATTGGGATGAATAAGGCGAAGAATTTCACGTATACCTTGCTTATAAATAAGTAAAATCCGAATTACTTTCATGCCGCCGCCGGTAGACCCGGCACAGCCGCCAATAAAGGCCATCATGAATAAGAGAACAGGCAAAAATACCGGCCATTCAGCAAAACCAGCCGTACCGAATCCTGTTGTTGTGGCAACAGAAACCAACTGAAATAACCCATTACGAATGGAGTCGGTAAGCGTATAGGTGTCGGTTAACCAGAGTGCCGATACTGTGAGAGCCGCGCCGCCGAATATAATTGAGAGCAAAAATTTAAATTCAGAATCCATGAAGTAATGCACGATGGATTTATTTTTCCAAGCGTAAAAGTGCAAGCCGAAATTCAATACGGATATCAGCATGAAGATCATGGCAATGGCTTCAATCGTAGGGCTATTGAAGTAGCCAAGCGATGCATCGTGGGTTGAGAAACCGCCAATCGCCACGGTCGCAAAACTGTGCCCTATGGCATCAAAGAGCGACATGCCTGCAAACCAATAAGCGGCGGCGCAGGCAATGGTAAGCGATAGATAAATATACCAAAGCGCTTTGGCTGTTTCGGTAATTCTTGGGGTGAGTTTTGAGTCTTTTACTGGGCCAGGTGTTTCAGCACGGAATAACTGCATACCACCAATACCGAGCATCGGTAATACCGCCACTGCGAGAACAATAATCCCCATACCGCCAAGCCATTGCAGTTGCTGTCGATACCAAAGAATGGACTCAGGCAGTTCATCTAGACCGGTGATCACGGTCGCGCCAGTCGTTGTCCAACCCGAAAGCGATTCGAAAAACGCATCGGTATAACTTAACCCTGGGTGCTCGGCTAAATATAACGGCACACTTCCAGAAAATGCGAGTACCAGCCAGAACAGGACGGTAATAACAAAACCATCTCGGGTTTTTAATTCTTGCTTATGATTATGAACCGGTAGCCATACCAGTAAGCCAATGCCAAAAGTGATCAATAAGGCGTATAAAAAAGCGTTGAGGGTGCCGTCTTGATAGAGCCAAGAAACGATCATAGGAGGCACTAGGGTGAAGCTGAATATCATCATCAGCAACCCGAGTACCCGGGCAATAACAGAAAAATGCATGCTTAGAAGAACCCTAATCCGACTTGGAACAATCTTTCGACTTCTGAAATTCGACGCTTATCAACTACGAATAAGATGACATGGTCATCAGACTCTACGACCACATCATCGTGAGCGATAATGACTTGTTCGCCACGGACAATGGCGCCGATAGTCGTCCCTTTTGGCAAAGAAATATCGCAGATGGCCTTCCCCACTACTTTTGATGTGAGCTTATCACCGTGCGCGATGGCTTCAATGGCTTCCGCTGCACCTCGGCGTAGTGAGTGAACATTTACTACGTCTCCGCGCCTTACGTGTGTAAGCAAGCTACCAATCGTCGTTTGCTGTGGCGAGATGGCAATATCAATAACCCCACCCTGAACGAGATCAACGTAAGCGGCTTTGTTAATTAAGGTCATGACCTTACGTGCCCCTAAACGCTTGGCCAACATCGATGAAATAATGTTTGATTCATCATCGTTTGTGACGGCGCAAAAAACATCGATATTTTCGATATTCTCTTCTTCTAAGAGCACTTTGTCAGATGCGCTACCGATTAAAACAACCGTTTTTGAAAGGTTTTCACTAAGGAACTTCGCTCGCTTAGGATTGTGTTCAATTAACTTAATGCGGTATTTGTTTTCGAGGGTCTTGGCTAGGCGATAGCCAATGTTGCCGCCGCCTACGATCAGAATGCGCTTATATTGGCCTTCTTCTCGGCGCAGTTCGCTCATGACTTTTTTGATGTGATTTTTAGCAGCGATAAAGAAGACTTCATCATCCACTTCAATAATGGTATCGGCGGTTGGTAAAATCGCTTGGCCACGGCGATAAATCGCCGCTACCTTGGTATCAGCCGATGGCATATGTTCTCTTAGCTTACGCAATTCTTGCCCAACAAGCAGACCACCATGGTGAGCCCGAACGGCGACTAGCTGAACTTTCTCATCGGCAAAGTCCAATACCTGCAAAGTCCCAGGGTATTCTAATAAGCGCTTGATGTAGTTGGTAACGACTTGCTCAGGAGAGATTAAAACATCGATGGGGAATGCGTCGGATTTGAATAATTCTTTTTGCTTTAAATAGGCATTTGAGCGAATACGGCTGATTTTGGTGGGGGTGCGAAATAAAGTATACGCTACCTGACAGGCCACCATGTTGGTTTCGTCAGAGTTCGTTACCGCAATCAACATGTCGGCATCATCAGCCCCCGCTTGGCGAAGTACCTGAGGGTAAGACCCCGTACCCACCACGGTTTTAATATCGATTAAATCTTGCAGTTCTCGCAGTCGTTGGGAATCGGTATCGATCACCGTGATGTCATTTTGTTCATGGGCGAGGTTTTCGGCCAATGTGCCACCCACCTGACCTGCGCCTAAAATTATTATCTTCAATCTATTTCTTCTTTTCTAATACAGCGTAATAGAATCCATCATGACCCTGCTCTGTGCCCGTGTCCAACTCCTTTGTGAGTTGCGGGAACAACTGTCGCCCATGGCCACTTTCTACTCCCCAGCTTTTATTCTGAAGGCTGTAGGTCAGAACGTCCTGATGTGAGTCATTTTGAGTCTGAATAAAAGTATCAATCACTGCGGCATTTTCCATCGGCATGATAGAGCATGTCGCGTATACCAAGCGGCCACCGGGTTTTAAGGTAGACCAAAGCGATGTTAATAAGCCTAGTTGTACATCGGCCAATTGCTCAATATCTTCTTTACGGCGCAGCAATTTGATATCAGGGTGGCGACGAATTACGCCAATAGCAGCACATGGCGCATCGAGTAAGATACGGTCGAATAATTGTCCGTCCCACCATTCGTCCAAATTATTGGCATCGCAAGCAATGGTTTTTGCTTCTAGCTGCAAACGTTCAAGGTTTTCTGTGACGCGGGCTAGGCGCTTTTCTTCTAAATCGATAGCCGTAACGGTTAAATCGGCTGCGCTTTCAAGAATGTGACAGGTCTTTCCGCCCGGCGCGGCGCAGGCATCAAGAATATGCTCGCCCGCTTGTGGTGCTAACAGTTCAGCAGCCAGTTGTGCGGCTTCGTCTTGAATGCTGCACCAGCCCTCTTCGAAACCAGGCAGCTCAAAGACATTCATCGCATGGGCGAGATAAATGCTGTGCTCCGCGAATTTTCCTGCGCTGGCTTCAATACCGGCTTGCTCTAAAATGGCGAGGTATTCTTCGCGCGTATGATGCTGCTGATTCACGCGTAGGCAAAAGGGAGGGTGTTGGTTATTGGCCTCCATGATGTCTAAATAATTATCAGGCCACGCTTTTTTCAACGCTTTCACTAGCCACTTAGGGTGACTGTGCAAGGTGACAGGGTTATTGCCTAATGATTCGATTAGTTCAACATGTTCACGGTCATAACGACGTAAGCAGGCGTTAATCACCCCTTTGCAGTATGGCTTGTCTAAGCTGGCAGCGGCTTCTACGGTTTCAAAAATAGCGGCATGAGCCGCTTTAGATTGAATGTTTAGCTGATACAGACCAATGATTAATAATTGGTGCAGGTCTTCGTCGTCGTCGTGAAAGGGTTTTTCAAGCAGCATTTTTGCCAGCGCATTCAAACGGAAATACCAGCGGCAGCTACCGTAGCAAAGTTCACGTAAAAACGGGATATCGTCAAACTCAATTTTTTCTTCTGCAGCAGGCAAGCATTGAGCTAATGATTGGCCGTACTGAACCTGAGTTAAAACCCGCGCCGCGATGGCTCGGATATTTTTTGTCGCTGGGGTTTTTACTGTGAAGGTTGATGCATCAAAGCTAGCTTGCTTAGACGGTGCTGAATTAGGCGGTGTAGGTTTAGACGGTATAGGTTTAGACATAGTTAATTAGGCCTGGCTAGCAAACATATGCTGTGGCTGAAAGAGATTAGGCTGACCATTGATAAAATCACGTACGGTCATGGCTTTTTTGCCGATCAGCTGAATGTTTAATAGTCGAATCATGCCGGCACCGGTAGCGACATCAACACCTTCATTACTGACGCGTGCGATCGTTCCGGGTAGCAGATTGGTCGCTTCGTCTAAGGTAATGGCCTGCCAAACTTTAATGCGCTGGTCACCTAACAGGGTAAAAGCGCACGGGAATGGATTAAAGGCACGAACACTTAATTCAATGTCTTTTGCAGGTAAGCACCAATCAATTAACGCTTCTTCTTTGGTTAACTTATGGGCGTAGTTGGCGAGAGAATCATCTTGCTTCTCGGCAATTGCTTCTCCTGCTTGTAATAACGTGAGTGTTTGCAGTAAGGCGGTCGGCCCTTTTTCTAATAAACGATCATGTAAGCTGCCGCCGGTTTCGTCGGCATGAATGTCGAGTAAGGTTTTACTTAACATATCGCCAGTATCCAACCCAACATCCATTTGCATGATGGTGATTCCGGTTTCGGTATCCCCGGCTTGAATCGCCCGTTGAATCGGTGCGGCACCCCGCCAGCGAGGTAAAATGGAGGCGTGAACGTTTAAACAGCCCATTTTAGGAGCCTCAAGAACCGCTAACGGCAGCAATAAACCATAAGCGACAACAATCATGATGTCGGCATTTAAGGATTCAAGTTCTGCAATAGCGCCTTCTTGCTTAAAATTCAGCGGTTGAAAGACCGGAATATTATGCTCAAGTGCTAACTGCTTTACTGGGCTAGGCTGCAGTTTCTTACCACGCCCTGCTGGGCGATCGGGTTGGCTGTATACGCCAACCACATTATGTCGACTGTCTATTAATGCCTGTAAATGACCAGCGGCGAAATCCGGCGTACCGGCAAAAACAATATTCAAAGCGTCCATAATCTCTCTTTCTTAGCGGCGACCGTGATTAACGACGATTGTGATTAACGACGTTTGTTACGCGCTTCGATCTTGTGTTGTTTTTCTAGCTTAGATTTAATGCGGTTACGCTTCAATGGCGATAAATAATCAACCATCAGCTTACCTTCTAAGTGATCCAGCTCATGCTGAATACAAACGGCGAGTAAGCCACGGGCTTCTAATTCGAAAGGCTTTCCGTCGCGATCAAGTGCCTTAACAAGACAGTGCTCAATACGCGTTACGTCTTCATAGAAGCCTGGAACCGATAAGCAGCCTTCTTGCATGCTTTCTAATTCACCGTCTAATACAGTGACTTCAGGGTTAATAAAAACCAGAGGCTCAGATTTATCTTCAGATAAATCCATTGTCACAATACGCAAATGTACGTCGACCTGACTCGCCGCAAGGCCAATCCCTGGTGCTTCGTACATGGTATCGAACATGTCATCGATGATTGTGCGAATGTTATCCGTGACTTCTGTAACGGGTTTTGCAATTGTACGCAGACGTTTATCTGGGTACTCTAGTATTTCTAATATGGCCATAGATGTGATGCACTTATATTACTATTGGGGCTTAACTTGTTAATATGTCATAGTTAGAGCTACTTTTAATAAATAGCGTCTTCAATAATAACAAGGCTAAACAAGACTGTTGGCTTATATGCCAATGATAAAGGGATTATAGGATGAGCAAAACAGTTCGTTACCTAATTACTGCGATTTTTCTCGTAGTAAGCACAATTAGTCACGCTTTAACGCTAAAACCAGATGCGCCAGAGCGATATACGGTTAAAAAAGGCGATACGCTATGGGGAATTGCAGAGCGATATACGGATGACGCTTGGCAGTGGCCTAATATTTGGTATCAAAATGACCAAATTAAGAACCCTCATTTGATCTTTCCAGGCGATATTATCGGTTTGATGATGATTGATGGTGAAATGAAAGTTTCAGTCGTTAAGCGAGGCGAAGGCAGCCGCACGATTAAAATGACCCCGACGGCTCGAATCGAACCGATTGAATCCGCTATTCCAACGATTCCTATGGATGCCATTATGCCATTCATTACGCGTAACCGAATTGTAGAAAAAGGTGAGCTAGAAGCAGCTCCTTATATTCTTTCTGCTGGTGGTGGTCGCATTATGAATGGTGCGGGTGGTACTGCTTACGGCCGTGGTGATTTTACTGATGGCTACGCAAACGCTTATGGCTTGTTCCGCGCCAGTGTTGTTTATAAAGATCCAGTGACGGAAGAAGTATTAGGCCTTGAAGCGAAAGAGATTGGTCTAGCCAACGTTATCAGTAATGAAAAAGACATCGTTAAACTCGAGTTGGTTAAAACAAGCCAGCAAGTGGTTGAAGGCGACCGTTTATTAACGACCGAAAACAGACAAGTTATTGCTCGCTTTCAGCCGAAAGCGCCAGATGATTATGTCGATGGTTTCATTATTTCAGTACCCGGCGGTGTTACTCAAATTGGTCAATACAGCATGATTGTGATCAACAAAGGGACTCGTGATGGCGTTACTGAGGGTGCAGTACTTGATATTATGAAGCGCGGTGAAGTGGTGCGTGACCGCACTAAGAAAGAACAAGTTCGTTTACCTGCCGAGAAAGCGGGCCAGTTAATGGTATTCCGCTCTTACGAGAAGTTATCGTATGCGCTAGTAACAAAAGCAACGCGTGCATTGAATGTAGGCGATCAGGTACGTAGCCCTTACTAGGGACGTATTACCAAGAACATAGAAAAAGGAAACAGCATGCTCAAGGATGAGGTGCTCTTCGCTTGGTGGACTCTATCAAGCATCCCTGGCATTGGCAGTATTGCGCTCAATAAAATTAGAGAGCAGCTGCCAAACAGCTCCGATTTAATCAATCATTGTGCTGAAGACCTTATCGCTTTTGGATTAAAACCAGAACGCGCTCATGAGTGGCAGCGATTACAAGCATCGACCGATCAACTTAATCCCTTTGTATATGCCGGCTGGCAAAAAATAAAACATTGGTGTCAGCAGCCTGATTGCGGCGTATTAATGCCAGATGATGAATACTACCCAGATGCCTTAAGCATTTTACGTGATGCGCCTATCTTTTTGTTTTATCGTGGTAATCCTCAACTATTGAACGAGCCTAGTATTGCCATTGTAGGCAGTCGTAATCCTAGCCATTATGGCCGCGAGCAAGCGTTTACTATCGCGCAACAGCTGGTCGCTTCTGACTGGCATGTGATTAGTGGCTTGGCGATTGGTATTGATGGAGAGGCTCATAGTGGCGCACTGAATAATGCGACAGGTCTTGGTTTGGGTAAAACCATTGCGGTATTAGGCTCGGGCTTAGAAGAGATTTATCCTAAGCGTCATCAAGTATTAGCGGATCAAATCGTCAGCGCGGGAGGGGTTTTATTGTCGGAACATTTACCGGACATTAAGGCACTTGCGCAGCATTTTCCAAGGCGTAATCGGATTGTGAGTGGTATGAGTTTGGGCACCTTGGTGATCGAAGCGGCGCTTAAAAGCGGCTCTTTAATTACGGCTCGCTTGGCGGCGGAACAAGGTCGTGAAGTTTTTGCCTTACCCGGCGCGGTGAGTAATCCTCTGAGTCGAGGCTGTCATCTTTTGATCAAAGAAGGGGCTAGTCTAATCGAGGATGCTGGGGATATTATTGCTTTGCTGAATTCGGATTTGGCGGTTGAAACGCGATCAGCGCCACTGTCGCAAGAGCAGCAACAAGAAGACTTCTTTGCCGCTTCTTCTACTGCTTCCTCAGACTCAGAAATATCACAAACCGCTCAAACATCATCCGCGTCAAAGGCTGTAGGGCCAAAGTTAAGCGGTATGAGTAAAACAATTTATCAAGCTCTGGATGTCGTGCCAACGTCGATTGATGCCTTGGTTAATCGCACTGGATTGAGCGTTGCTGAAATCGCTCAACAGCTGATGTTAATGGAACTTAAAGGGCAAATCGCACAAACCCCAGGCGGCTATGTGCGGCTGTAAGCTGTGCGGATGAAGGTTCATCCTCTATAATCTGCAAAAGCCTTATTTAGTTAAAACGAGTTTATTGTGTCTGAGCCCTTCGAAAATAGTCATCTACAACAAGCCGTCAGTCGCTTACAAACGGGTGGTGTTATTGCCTACCCAACAGAAGGTGTGTGGGGGTTAGGTTGCTTGTGGACTGATGAAGTCGCTATTAAAGAAATTCTACGACTTAAGCAACGGCCATTAGAAAAAGGCATGATTGTTTTATGTGCTCAGCTGTCGGATATTGAAGCATTCTTATTACCCTTAAGCACAGAACATCAACAACAGATCGCGCAACAATACCCACATCCAGTGACCTGGATATTACCCTGCAAATCATCAGTGTCCGAATCGGTGCGCGGTCAGCATAACAGTATTGCGGTGCGCTTTAGCCGTCATCCGCAGGTGCAAGAATTGTGTGCGGCGGTCGGCCCTATTATTTCAACCTCAGCAAATCCTACTGGACTGGCAGCAGCCATGTCTGCAGAAGACGTGCGTCAGTATTTTAATGATCAGCTCAGTTATATTTTGCCGGGTGAATTAGGTGGGTATTCCAAGCCCTCAGAAATTCGTACTCTTGATGGTCAAAGGGTAAGATAGTCACAGAGTTTAGAAACGATTGTTAGCATCAAAAATTGTTACGTAAAAGATCATTATTAAAGTTAATTAAAAGAGTCTCGAGACATGAGCCAAGACACGGCCAAAACCGAAAAAGTTACTCATATAGAAATTGAAGCCGTTAAAAGTTTCTTGCTGGATTTACAAGATCGCATTTGTGCGGCCTTAGAAGAGCAAGATGGCGGAGGCAAATTCATCGAAGAATCTTGGTTGCGCGAAGAAGGCGGCGGTGGCCGTAGCCGAGTACTTGAGCAAGGCGTAGTAATTGAGAAAGGTGGCGTTAACTTTTCTCATGTTATGGGCGCTCAGTTACCTGCGTCGGCGACCAATGCACGTCCAGAATTAGCGGGCCGCAGCTTTCAAGCGATGGGGGTTTCTTTAGTCATACATCCGCGTAACCCTTATGTGCCAACGTCACACGCTAATGTGCGTATGTTTGTCGCCGAAAAAGAAGGTGAAGAGCCCGTTTGGTGGTTTGGTGGTGGTTTTGATTTAACGCCCTTCTATGCTTTTGAAGAAGATGTGATTTTTTGGCACCAGACGGCCAAGAATGCCTGTGAGCCCTTTGGCGCAGACGTGTATCCAAAGTATAAAAAATGGTGTGATGAGTACTTCTATTTGAAGCATCGTGATGAAAATCGCGGTGTAGGCGGTTTATTCTTTGATGACTTAAATAGCTGGCATGGCGCAATCGATTTTGATCAGTCGTTTGATTTTATGCAGGCGATTGCCAATTCTTATATCGATGCTTATTGCCCGATTATGACTAAGCGCAAAGATACCGAATACGGTGAGCGTGAGCGTAAGTTCCAGTGCTATCGTCGTGGCCGTTATGTCGAGTTCAATCTGGTCTATGACCGTGGCACTATTTTTGGATTACAGTCTAATGGCCGTACTGAATCGATCTTAATGTCGCTACCACCGGTAACGCATTGGGATTATAACTGGAGCCCTGAAGAAGGTTCTCCAGAAGCTAAGTTATACACTGATTTTCTTCCGCACAAAGACTGGGTTTAATCATGAGTGATTTATATGCGGTGATGGGCAACCCTATCAACCATAGTAAGAGTCCACAAATACACAGCGCTTTTGCAGAGCAAACTGGGCAAGACCTGATCTATTCGGCCATCTTAGTGCCGTTAGAAAAGTTCAGTGATGAAGCCAATAGCTTTTTCCGCTCAGGCTTTGGATTAAATGTGACTGTGCCGTTTAAAGAAGATGCTTGGCAATATGCCGATACCTACTCATCTCGTGCCTTACGAGCGGGTGCGGTTAATACCCTAATCAAAAAGGAAGACGGTTCTATTCACGCCGATAATACCGATGGTATTGGTATGGTACGAGACATTACCGTGAATAATGGCTGCGACATTGCCGGTAAGCGAGTACTGGTACTGGGTGCGGGAGGCGCGGTACGAGGCATCTTAGAACCCGTGCTGGAAGAGAAACCATTAGAAGTTGTGGTTGCTAATCGAACGGTTTCAAAGGCTCAGCGTCTCGCAGAAGATTTCTCAGACATCGGTACTATTGTGGGCTGTGGATTTGATCAAATCGAGGGGCAGTTTGATTTAATCATCAATGGTACCTCTGCGAGTTTAAGTGGTGAGCTACCGCCGATTCCTGAATCTGTTATTCATCAAAATACCATCTGCTATGACATGATGTATGGCGCTGAACCGACCATATTTAACCAGTGGGCTGCGAGCCATAATGCGGCACTGACGCTAGATGGGTTAGGCATGCTGGTTGAGCAAGCTGCAGAATCTTTTACAACATGGCGCGGCGTTCGACCTGATTCAGCTCCTGTGATCAGTAGTATGCGCAATAGCTTAGTTCCCGCCAAGGCATAGCCCTTCTTGTCTCGAGCGTATTTGATCGTTGACATTTTCTGACCAAAAGAATCTTTTAAAGCGCTAATAATTGTTGAAAATGCCGTCAATAGACGGCATATATACAATTATTGTAGATGTTTAATGCAGTAACCCATTAACGAGCAGTTTTGCGCGTTAGTCCATTTTGAGGAGCATTCTCTGATGATGAGAATAGTATTATTTTTATTAACCAACTTAGCGGTCATCGCGGTTGCCAGTATCACCTTAAGTTTATTGGGTGTGGGTAGTTATCTAGAACAAGGTAATAACCTAAATCTAAATAACTTGCTCGCCTTCTGTTTGGTGTTTGGTATGGCAGGATCCTTTGTCTCCTTGCTGATTTCTAAATGGATGGCCAAGCGAAGCATGGGTGTTCAAGTAATTGATCAACCACAAAATGCTTCTGAGCAGTGGTTGTATAGCACGGTTAAAGAGCTTGCTGACAAAGCCGGTATTGGCATGCCAGAAGTGGGTATTTTCCATTCTGATGCGCCGAATGCTTTTGCCACAGGTTGGAATAAAAACAACGCCCTTGTTGCGGTTTCGACCGGGCTATTACAACGCATGAATAAAGACGAAGTTGCTGCGGTACTAGGCCACGAGATTGGCCACGTAGCCAATGGTGACATGGTTACTCTTGCCTTGATTCAAGGTGTGGTAAACGCATTCGTTATGTTCTTTGCCCGTATCATCGGTAACTTTGTTGATAAAGCGGTTTTCAAAAACGAAGATGGCCCAGGTATCGCGTTTTATGTGACCACTTTTGTTGCAGAAATTGTATTGGGTATTCTAGCCTCAACCATCGTTGCTTGGTTTAGTCGTCGTCGTGAATATCGTGCCGATGAAGCGGGTGCAGCGTTAACCAGCAATGCCGCGATGGCAAGTGCTCTTATGCGCTTAAAAGAAACCTATGATCAGCCAAGTGAACTCAGTGGCGAGCTGGTGGCCTTTGGTATTCGTGGCGAAGGTAAATTATCGGCTTTGTTTTCTAGTCACCCACCACTAGATGACCGTATTGCTGCTTTACAGAACGCTGCTAAACAGCAGCAATGAGTCAGTAGTAAGCGCTTAAAATAACGGCGCTTACAAGAACATTAAGTTGTAAAAACAAAAAAAGCCGAGCTTCCGACTGATGAGGCTATCAGTCAGAAGTTCGGCTTTTTTATGGGCAATATTATGTGCTTTCTTATGTGTTTTTAAACGAGGCTGTTGGCGGCTCAACTCTATCTTTTGCCGCTTGGGAGATCTTTTTATCGACCGCAAAATAGAGTTTCATCGTTTTTAGCATAATCACCAGTAGCCCAGTCGACTCCAATACCAGTGCAATCGCGAAGATATAATAATCACTAGGCTGAAATAATACCCATATTAATATTAAGCCGCTAATTACATGCGAATAGAAAAGCCATTGACCATGCCTTTTATCAAAAAACTCATGCATGTTTGGGATATATTGCATGGCTGTAAAATCAATTAAACAGCGCTGCTGCAGATGCGTATAGCTTAAAAAAGGCAGTATTTTTAATAACATCCCTTCAATAATCGACATCAAATACAAATACATAAATAACGCAGTGAGCAACAGGGTTTTATCAATGTCGAGGTACTCATTCCAAATGCCTTCAGGAATAAAAAATAGCACGCTGGTTAACAATAAAGCCGACGCTCCAAGCTGCCAATAACGAATACTGGTGTCGGGCACTTTGCGTTTACGTCGATGAATGACGAGCAATAAAACCAAAGCGAATAAGCCTTGTAAGAGGCTTAGAGCAGGAAGTGAATAACTGGGGAGCGCGATGCTCAGCAATAGCCCAATAAAGATCAAGGGCGTAAGAAATCGGCGCACTATTAATGGAAATGACGGCGCAACGTGAAACATCGGAATAACTTGATAACTAACCGCAATAATCAATATCCCTGCCCAACCGACGAGCCCCCATAAAGCATGAACATTGGTTAAATGCTTACTGGGCGGAATCCATTCAATACCTAGGTAGCGACCCAATAGAGCTAAGCCTAATAACACCACCACAAGCAAAGATGAAATAGCCAAACGAAAGCCTAACAGAGAGTCTCCTTGGCTAATGTGTTTGATTAAAACCCAAAACAGAGCGCTAATATAAATACCCAAACCTATCGCGATCAGCCACATAGCGGCTAAGATGAAGCTGCTATGAAACTGGAGAAAACCCCATAATAGCATTAGCGTGCCTACAGAGAGTAAGCCGTGAGTCAGGGGCGCTAAAAGCTCTGGGTGAGGAATTCCAATGCCAGCGATGACTGGTAATAGCTGTAACAATGCGCCCAGCATAACCATGGTTAAAAAACCTAAGGTAAAGCCATGCACCAGCGCGAGCATGGGGGGTTGCCAGCGGCCTAGCCATAAGTCGGGGCCGCTATAGGCGATGAGCCCTGTACACAGTAAAATAAAAATGGGGGCAGTAATAAAAAAGCGAAACGGCAAGCGGATGGGGGGTAAAGCGTTAAAGGACAAACCCGCTAAGCTCATGTGGGTTTCTCCTGCTGGCGATAGATGGAAATTAAAAAATAGTCTTCTGCTTTTTTCTCGCACTCATATTCCCAGCCAGCAGATGTGAGCTGTTCGTAGAGCGGGAATGGCTGGCGACTATGATGCACACGTAAGCCATCTCCTTTTGGCAAGGTTGATAAAGCCTGCAAAATGGCCGTCATGGGTTCAGGTGGTGCTAATTCACGTACATCGATTGCAATAAATATCATGGCTATGAATAATTCAAGTTACGCTTTAAACGATTCAATGATGTCTTCACCTTGACTCAGGTGTTGCGCCATCATTGGGTAGAGCATCATTTCTTCTTTCATATTATGTTGCTGCATCATGACCATTAATGTTTCAGATAAGCCTAGGTAAGTATTTTTATCTTGGCCTTTCATTGCCTGATCAATATCTTGCAGCAAGGCACGCATTTGTTGGTGCTCCATACGCATGACATGAGTGGGGCCATTCGTCATCCCGGTTGCTTGTTCAAATGCAGGAAATAGTGTCTCTTCTTCTTGGCCAAAGTGAGTTAATAATTCATCTTTAAACGCTTGCCAGTTTTTGGCAGCCAGCAGCCAATCACCTGCTGCAGCATTGGATTCAGCAAGGGAAAAAACTTCGTCACACTCACGGTGTTTAGCGGTCATGTAGTCGGGGATTGAAGTCATGATAGATCCTTAAAATGCCAAGTGATCGTTGCATAATAGAGGAATTAGCAGGATGAGCTTTGACCTGCATTAAGAAAATAGTAAGTTTATCTCTCAGCCTATTTGCACTTGATTACGTCCACTCTCTTTGGCTTTATAAAGCGCCTTATCGGCTCGGTTAAAGACCTCGTCGATACTTTCCCATTCAACAATTTCGCTAATGCCAAAAGACACGGTGATTTGGACGGGTTCTTTTTTAAAGTTAAACGGGCTCTCTTCAATTTTTTTACGCAATTTCTCAGCAACGATCAAGGCTTCATCCGCAGACGTTTCAGGCATTAAAGCAACAAACTCTTCACCGCCAAAGCGGGCGATAAAATCACTGCTTCGTAAGTTTTTTTGTAAAGATTTTGCGATGATTTTTAAAACCTTATCACCCGCAAGGTGGCCATAGGTATCGTTAATTCGTTTGAACAAATCCACATCGCAGACCATCAGAGACAGCTTGCCACCATAGCGTTGAAAACGTTGTACTTCTTGGTCTAAGCGCTGCTGGTAAGATTCTCGATTGGGCAGTCCGGTTAATGAATCGTGCATCGCTTTTTTACGCTGCTCTTCAATCGCATGCTGCGCTGATTGGGCCAGCTTTTCCATTTCATCAAGGCGAAGTTGCATATCACCGAGCTGTTGTTTTAGCTCATCCTCGCGCTGGTGTTCTTCCGAACTAAAGTCATGCATCGCCTGAATGATGATCCCCAAGTGCTGGGTAATACTGTGGCCTAGCTCTCCGAGATCATGCTTGTTATTGACGACTGAGCGAATCTCATCAACCTGCCCTTCTAGCATGCCTTCAAATACCGTTCGCGCTTCACTGCGATTGACCTGGCCTTGAGAGGCATTATTAACCAGTTGCTGAATCGTTTCTAAGCGTTGATCTAAGCCTTGTAAAAAGTTTTCAAATTCTTCCTGGCCATCGCCTAGTGCATCGATGACGAGATTCGACACTTGTTCGAGCAAGGGCACAAGTTCATACCAGTTCAACTTACTCATTAATTTATGTTTAAGATTGTCTAGCTGCTCATTAAAGCGAGAAGGGATCACCAGCTGAGCGAGTAAATTTGTGAGCATTGAAGTGATTTCTTGCTCTATATGGTCATAACTGGGTGTTGGCGCATCGTTATGATTAGGGGCTTCATGATCGCCCGATTTTGTATTGGTTGCGCCTTGTAGGGCCTCAGGTTCAGTCTCAGATTCAACCTCAAGAGTACTTTTATTTAAGCAACCCGCTGCTTCTTCAGGGATATCGCAGGACTGATCTTCTGAATTAGCTAAGGCTTCTTGTGATAGGCTTTCTATAGAGGATTTTTTTTGAAAGAAACGACTAAAAAATCCACCCGAAGCGGCTTTGGCCAAATTTTCAGGGTCTAGATCAATCGATAAATCAGATAATAGTTCAGACCACGCTTGGAGCTGCTTGCCATAACCAGACCACTGTTTCAGGTGCTCCTTCGATTTACTGATAATCTTTTTGATGCGACGCTTCTCTTCACTAGAGCACGGTAGTCGTAATAAATTTTTTGAAGCTTTCTGCAGACTTTGCAAAACTTCATTACTTTGTAGCTGCCATTGCTCTTCAAAACGATTAACTTCGGCCTGTAAAACTTGAACGCTGGATTCAAGACCGACGCCATCATTTTGAGGCTTAATGGCATCACGCAATGTCGCGAGTGGTTTATCAATGGTATCTGATTGACCTTCAGCCAATAGAGAAACAATCACCAATGCTCGGCGCATTTGATCTTGCTTGCTCTCGCTGCTTTTTTCTAGCTTCTCGTGCTTTTCTATGAGATCCAGGTATTTATCACGCCATTTGTTGGCTGCTTTACCTGAATTATCGCTTGCTTGCGACATAGTCCCTTTACCAGTGTCAGTATGAATACTAATGAGTATAGAAAATATTAAGAGAAGTGCTGTTTTTGAATGACTAAATATTAAAGAATAATTTTATTAGGCAGCTGAATTTGCATGGCGATGGGAAGATGATCAGAAATTGGGGTATCTAAAACCGCTACTTTGTTGATCTGTAAGCTATCGCTGACAAGGATATGATCTAATCCTCGCTGTGGCTGCCAGCTTGGAAATGTGTGCAAAAGAGGACTAACCGATTGAAAGTTTAAATCGGCCAGTGGTGTATTGGTCAGCAAGTGCTCGGCGTGATTGTTTAAGTCGCCCATTATCACCACATGACGCGCATCTTTAACCAAGGATTGAATGTAACCCAACTGTTCGGCTTGAGTTTTAATGCCCAAGGCTAGGTGTAATACGATAATGATGAGCGGATCTTCGCGACCAATTTTCATCACCATCGCGCCACGACCAGGCAGTAGCCCGGGCAGCTTGTGATATTCGATTTTGTAAGGAGCCAAGCGAGATAGCAAGCCATTACTGTGCTTCGCAATCGGTTTCAAATTACGGTTGGTTTGCTGATACCAGTGTGGGAAGTCAGCTTTCTCGGCGAGGTGTTCAACTTGGTTAATAAAATTACTGCGCCAGCTGCCACCATCGGCTTCTTGCAAGGCTGCAATGTCGAAGTGTCTTAATATATCGGCAATGCGATCAAGAGTGGGGGTGCGTGCTTTGCAGGGCAGCATGTGTTGCCAACTGCGGGTGAGATAGTGGTGATAGGCGGCGGTCTGAATACCGACCTGAATATTAAAGCTGATGAGGTTAAGCTGATTCGCGGCCTTGTCTGCATCAGGCAGGGCCGCGAGGTATTCGGATAGACTCAGTCTTTGATTGACCATGCTATCGTCCTAACATGTTTATTGGTTACGCTCTTTCTCAAGCAGGTAATCAACAACCTTAAAGATATTATGCTGGCCACCGGCTGATGATGCGTCGACTAGGTACTTACCATTAACAACAATAGCTGGTACGCCACTGACTCGATAGTTACGGATGCGTTTATCACCTTGCTTTAAGCGACTCTTAACCGTAAATGAGTTATAGGCTTTTTCAAAATCGGATTCGCTCACACCATAAGCTGCAAAGAACTCTTGTTGCTCTGATTTACGCTGCAGGCGTTTGCCATTGATATGGATCGCTTTAAAAATATCACCATGAGACTGTTCGGTAATACCCAATACTTCACCCATGTAATAAAGCTGAGCATGAATAACCCAAGGCTTACCAAACATCGCTGGAACACGGCTAAATTCAACATCTTTTGGTAGCTTATTAACCCAAGACGTTACATGTTCTTCTAGCGAGAAACAGTGGCCACAGCCATACCAAAATAATTCTTCAACATGCAACTTACCATTGGCAGGCACGGCTTGAGGTTGTTCGATTAACGAATAAGCTTTGCTCATATCCTTAATCGGCGCTTCTTGATGATTGTGGCCATCGGCGGCCGAAGCGGTAAAACTGGCAAAAAGAATGGCAGTGCTGGCGACTAAACGTCTGAACATGGAGTTCTCCAGATTATTTAAAATTAAGTGTTTATAAGTGTCATTGACAATGATTGTGGCATAAAGGTTCCGCCTTAGGTAGATATACCAGGCATAAAAAAAGCGGCCGAAGCCGCTTTTTACACTAGATGACAATTAAACCCTTAGAAGAGCGTTCTCAAAAAGAAAACTGTCACGCAGTGCGTTAGGTTATTTCAAACCTTGGATGTAGCTAGAAACTGCTTTGATTTCATCCATGTGCATACGTGAAGCAATATCACGCATTACATTGCTAGCGTCGTTAGTACGCTTAGCGTTGTAGAAATCCATCAATTGCTTCTCAGTATAAGTAGCATGTTGACCGGCTACACGTGGGAAGCCTGCAGCTGCGATACCTTTACCGTCTGCACTATGGCAAGCGATACAAGCTGGAACGCCAGTTGCTTCGTTACCGCCTAAGAAAATGCGCTTACCCGCTTCTACTAGTGCAGCATCAGCAGCACCACCAGACGCTTTTTGGCTAGCGTAATAAGCAGCAATATCGGCAATATCCGTTTCGCTTAAGCCCATTACGAAACCTAGCATTTCAGGAACCTGACGGTCACCATTCTTAATCTCGGTGATTTGCTTCACTAAATAACGCTCGCCTTGGCCAGCAATTTTAGGGAAGCTAGGGGCTAAGCTATTACCGTCAGCGCCGTGGCAGGCACCACAAGTGGCTGCCTTGGTTTTTCCTGCAACCGCATCGCCTGCTTGTGCAGCAGACATAAGGCCAACAGAAACGATTAAGCTAATCAGTAGTTTTTTCATCGTCAGGTCCAGTTTTTATAAAAAATTAATTATTTGCTAGTCGCCATATGGTTGATTAATGCTTTGTACTGGTCATCAGTACAATCATTACACAAACCTTTTGGTGGCATAGCGCCTTTACCGTTGTTAACACTAGCAACCATTTTATCCATGCCAGTAGCGATGCGAGGAGCCCATGCAGCACTATCAAATGCTTTAGGAGCACCAGCAACACCCATGCCGTGGCATATGCTGCAAGTTTGCTTATACTTAGTATCAACATCAAACGCGTTGGCATTAAAGCTAGTCGCTGCAACGATAGTTGCAAGAAGCGCGAGTTTTTTCATATTGAGATTCCTCATTGGGAGCTAATTAAAAATGCACGGCTTTGATTCACCCGACTATGATACAATTCATTGGCGGATTTAAAAAGCCGATGATTATATACCATTAATTTCCTAACGGTCATTACGTTTACCTTATGTTAAATGCACAAACATTGATTTATACCAAGACTCGGTTCATGCAAAGCGCCGCAAAGTTCACTCAGTGCCCTCAATGGGACGGTGTAGAGATTGCCTTTGCCGGCCGTTCTAACGCTGGTAAATCGAGTGCGCTTAACGCCCTTACCGAACAGACAAAACTCGCTCGAACCAGTAAAACCCCGGGTCGAACGCAGTTAATTAACTTTTTCCAGGTTGATGATACTCCTTATCGACTCGTGGATTTGCCCGGTTATGGCTTCGCAAAAGTACCAAAAGCGATCAAAATTGAGTGGCAAAAGCAGTTAGGCGCGTATTTAGATAAGCGCGATTGTCTACGAGGCCTCGTTTTAGTGATGGATATTCGTCACCCGATGACCGAATTTGACCAAACAATGGTCGATTGGGCGCACGAATCGAATATGCCACTGCACATTTTGCTAACCAAAGCCGATAAGCTTAAGCGCGGCCCTGCGTCTGCAACCATGCTGCAAGTGCGAAAAGCCGTTGCCAATATGGGCGAATTAGCGACTGTGCAGATGTTTTCATCGTTGAAAGGCGATGGCGTAAAAGAATTACGCAAGCATCTGACTAAGTGGTTTATGGATAATACCGAGTTTCATGAAGACGATGCCGAAGATGCTGATACGCCTTTTATCGAAGGTAATGAGCCTCCTGCTTAGCTCTCTGACAACCACATACGGATCTACGAGTTAGGGTAAATGTCATTGATCGCGACTAATGCTTTATTTTAAATGCGTTAGCCTTACAAACTCAATAATCGATATTGAGCTTGTAATATTTATTTAAAATATCAGTTCATCTAGATTAAGGATTATCAGGGAAATGTGCGTGTCGAAGGTTGATTATGAGGTTATTTTAAAAGGAAGCTATACTGCTAGAGCAGGCGTAGAAAAGTTATTGGATGAACTTTCTATACCGGAGCGAACCACAAGTACTGAAAGTCCTATATTAATTATTTGTCTTAATATAGCTAATTTGAAATACATTGAAATAGGCCCTTTATCATTATTACGCGGGGCCATTGCTTCGTGGAATGATGAAGGGAAAAGTGTTACCGTAAAATTAGGCTCGTCTAGATCTGTTATTTCTTACTTGCAGAGAATGGATTTTTTCAAATCCATTCATGTTGTTATTCCTGAAAACTTCAAGAGGCATCCAGCAGGATCTAGGTTCGTTGTATTTACAGAAATTAATAGCCCCTCTAGTCAATCTACAGATGATTTATCTGCACGTTTGGCTACTTGTATTACAGGTGAGAATGATGATGGTGAAGTCGTATTTACTGATCAGCCACCAGTCGAAGGGTACTTTGCAGGGATAGCGTATTCAGTCTCTGAATTAATTAAAAATGTACAGCAACATTCTTGTGGTATTGGGCATATAGTGGCTCAGCATTATTCAAGTACGGGATTAACTCAAATAGCTATTGTTGATAATGGAATTGGTATAAAAGAGAGCTTTTTTAGAAGTTCTTCTCCAGTTTCAGCGCAGATAGATAGCGATTTAGATGCTATTAAGCTAGCCTTAGAAGCAGAAGTATCAAGTAAAACCCATTCTGTAGGGGTGGGAGGAGTAGAAAATGCTGGCGTCGGGCTTACCTTTTTAACTGAAATAGCTAGAAATGCTAAAGGTCATTTTCAGGTAGTATCTGGTAACGGCTTTGTTAATGTTGACAGTGAGGTGGATTTGCCTAATGTCTTTAATGGCACGTTTGTTTGTATAACCTTTGATCGGAATAGCCTTGAAACCTTCGGTAACTTACTAGAGAATGCTAGGCTTAAGATTTTAGGTGCTCCTGGTAGTGATTTGGATGTAGACCTTGATGGAATATTTGGAGGGTAGTAAAGATGAAAATCTTTGAAATGAAACAAACTTTTGGCGTAGTTTGCGGTGATGGAACAAGAGCGTTAAATTTTTTGAATGACGAAATATTTCCTTTAATTGAATCTGGCCAGAAAATAGAATTAAATTTTTTTGGGGTTCGAGTATTGAACAGTTCCTTTAGTAATGCGTTTTTTGGAAACCTAACGCGTTTAAAGGGGAAGCAGGTATTAGACATCTTAACTGTTACTGGTGCATGCGATCTTGTTAAATCAGAAGTGAAATCTGGTTTATCATATGGTATCAAACAAACTCAGATGCAGGCTGCCTAATATTTATTAGAGCAGTGCTAATAAAAAAGTCAATATTGATAGATATTGGCTTTTTTTTTGCTAAAAATTTATTAACTGTCTTTTGAGGTAGGTAATTAAATCACAGGCAAAAAAGAGCCCGATTGATAATTGGGGGAATCAATCGGGCTAGGCTTCGGATCTTTGGGGAATCACCGAAGAAAAGGGACATTACCGCTAAAAATAGCCATAACGTTAGACCTAACTGGAGGTAGGGAGTGCATATATTGGCTACCTAAATTAACTATAGCCCCCTTTTTCGATAATTCCACTTAGCGGCGAATTAAGCTAAATTAATGCGCTTCACCCCAGTTTTTACCAAAGCCAACATCAACAATCAGCGGCACATCAATCTTAACGGCGTTTTCCATTATCTCTTTTAGCTTGGCCGAGAAGGCTTCTAGCTGCTCAGTTTTCACTTCTAATACCAATTCATCGTGCACTTGCATAATCATCTGAGCATCAAACTCTTGTGTTGCTAGCCAGTCTGAGACCTTGATCATGGCCTTTTTGATGATGTCAGCCGCTGTGCCCTGCATCGGCGCGTTAATCGCGGTACGCTCGGCGTGCTGGCGGCGCTGCGCACTTCTAGCCTTGATGTCTGGCAGGTATAAACGACGACCAAAGATGGTTTCAACGTAACCGGCATCAGCGGCGTCTGCGCGGGTATTATCCATGTAGGATTTCACTCCAGGATAACGTTCAAAATACAAATCGACGTATTCCTGTGCTTGACCTCGACCAACCCCAAGCTGCTTGGCTAGGCCAAAGGCTGACATGCCATAAATTAAACCGAAGTTAATCGCCTTGGCACTGCGGCGCATATTGGGTTCAACGTTATCAATTGTCACGCCAAAAACTTCTGCAGCTGTTGCCGTATGCACATCAACACCGTTGGCAAAGGCGGTTAATAAACCTTTATCTTTAGACAGGTGCGCCATGATGCGTAATTCGATCTGGCTATAATCCGCTGCCACCATGGTATAGCCTTCTGGAGCGATAAAGGCATTACGAATACGGCGGCCTTCTTCGCTTTTAACCGGAATGTTTTGTAAGTTCGGATCAGTCGAAGATAAGCGTCCAGTTGCAGCAGTTGCTTGGTGGTATGAGGTATGCAAACGGCCAGTGCGCTTGCAGATCATCAAGGGTAGCTTGTCGGTATAGGTTGATTTTAGCTTACTCAAGCTGCGGTTTTCTAAAATAAGCTTAGGCAGTTCGTATTCTTCGGCGAGCTGAACTAAAACTTCTTCGGCGGTCGAGGGAGCGCCCTTGGGCGTTTTCTTAACCACCGGCAGTTCAAGTTTTTCAAATAAGATTTCGGCTAGCTGTTTAGGCGAACCTAGGTTAAATACCTGCCCCGCTACATCGTGGGCTTGTTGCTCTAGCTCTGCCAAGCGCGCGGTGAGTTGACCGCTTTGCTCATGCAATATATCAGGGTCGATTAAGGCGCCGTTGGCTTCGATCTTGGTGAGCACCTGCACTAATGGCAGTTCGATGTCTTCAAAGACCGTCTTAAGATCGGCTTTATCACTTTCATTCAGCTGCGCCCAAAGAACGTGGTGCAAGCGCAAGGTGATGTCGGCGTCTTCGGCGGCATACGGGCCAGCGATAGCAATTTCGATATTATCAAAGGTGATTTGTTTGGCGCCCTTGCCAGCCACTTCTTCAAACTTGGTGGTTTTAGTGCCTAAATAATACGACGCTAAGCTGTCCATATCATGACGGGTCGCGACCGAGTTAAGAATGTAAGATTCCAGCATGGTATCGAACTGAATGCCTTTAAGCTCAATGCCGTAATTCGCTAGCACGTGGGCATCGTACTTTAAGTGCTGCCCTACTTTTTTATGCTTTTCGCTTTCTAAAATAGACTTAAACTGCGCTAAAACATCATCGCGGTTGAGCTGTGTGGGCGCATCTTCTAATTGCGTATCTGGGCCGATGTGCGCCAGCGGAACATAAGCGGCTTTGCCTACTTCAATAGCAAACGAGAAACCAACAATTTCCGCTTCCATGTAATTTAACGACGTAGTTTCGGTATCAAAGGCGAATAACTCGGCCTTTTCTAATTCCACCAACCATTCATCAAGCTGAGCTTGATCAAATATGATCTGATAATCGGTTTCGATCACTTCTGCTGGTAAAACTGTAGAGGAACCCGCTTCGTTTGCATCGTCTTGAGCACCGTTTTTAGTCGCGGTGGCTGATTTTTCGTCGAGGCTTCCACCGAGTTCGGTGACCCAAGATTTAAATTCGAATTCGCTGAACGATGCTAAAAGGGCTTCTTTATCAATCGCTTGAGTTTCGATATCAGGCAAGTTGTGCTCTAGCGCTACATCACATTTAATGGTGGCTAGCTCGTACGATAGTGGCAAAAATTCGATGGCAGCGCGTAAGTTCTCACCAATTTTGCCTTTCATTGTATCGGCGTTGTCGATCACTCCCTGCAGGGTTTCATAAGCGTCTAGCCACTTAACGGCAGTTTTTGGGCCGCACTTTTCAACACCAGGAATGTTATCAACCTTGTCACCCATCAAAGAGAGGTAATCGATGATTTGATCTGGGCGCACGCCGAATTTCTCGACGACGCCATCAACATCCATAAAGGTGTCGGTCATGGTATTAATCAGGCTAACGTGTTCGTTAACCAGTTGCGCCATGTCTTTATCGCCAGTCGAGATGATGACATCACGCTTACCTTCAGTGGCTTGCGCCGCCAAAGTACCAATCACGTCATCGGCTTCTACACCGTCAATCACTAGCAATGGCAAGCCCATGGCTTTAATGATGTCGTGAATTGGCTGAATCTGAACGCGCAATTCGTCGGGCATAGCAGGACGATTGGCTTTGTATTCTGGATACATGTCGTTGCGGAAGGTTTTACCCTTGGCATCAAAAATCACGATGATTTGAGATTCTGGATAATCTTTTTGCAGCTTGCGCATCATGTTGATCACACCACGGATTGCGCCTGTTGGGTGGCCATCTGAGTTGGTTAGTGGCGGCATCGCGTGGTATGCGCGGAACAAGTAGGACGACCCATCGACTAAAATAGCCGGAGCTGATGCCGGCTTTACTGTAGATTCTGACATAAAATTATCCGTAACAAATTCTCTTTTACCCAGTGGTCTAAATACGTTACTCGGTGCACTGAGGTGTAAAAAGGGTACAATAGTAATAGAGATGATTTTTAATATTTGAATGAGGCATAGCTTACCATGATGCGTACCCTACTTGTGACTTTCGCCTGTGCTTTTGCACTGATTAGCGGCCCTTCTTATGCTGCTGGAACAGGCAGTGAAGAAGTTGTTATTCGTAACGACGGTGATAAGACTTTTTATGAGTATCGTCGCGGTGGTGAAATTGTCGAAATTAAAGTCGTGCCTAAGTATGGCAAGCCTTATTATTTAAAACCTTCTGATATTAAAAATGCCGAAAATGGTCAATATATTCAGTCGGATGCGCCCGATGTTTCTGTACCAAGCTGGGTTATTTTTCGCTGGTAATTTGAATGCAGGCTGACAAAAAGCCAAGAAAACGATTCGTCTACCTATGAGTGGCTAAGGTCACTCACTCTCTTTTTATATAAATTAAGTCTAATTCCATGTCTGTTTATACTGATCTTTCAGCGAAAGAAGTCGCTGCTTACCTTAGTCAATTTTCTTTGGGTGATTATGACAATCATCAAGGCATCAGTGCAGGTGTTGAAAATACTAATTTCTTTGTCACAGCGGGCGGCAAAAAATACGTATTAACGATTTTTGAACATCATAATGCAGAAGAAGTAGAAAACTTTATTAAAATAGGCCGTCACTTAGCTGAACAAAATGTGCCTGTGCCAGGCCCTATTGCAGATGATGCTGGGCTGTATTTGCATGAGTTAAAAGGCAAGCCTGCTATTTTATGCCCGTGCTTACCTGGTTCTCATCCTGAACAAATAACCGCAGGCCATTGCCAGCAAATAGGAAAAGCTTTAGCGCAATTTCATTTAGCCGGTGAAGGTCTACAGTTGGAAGAAAATAATCGCGGTCTTCAATGGTGGCCAGAAATTGGACGCGAACTGATTCAGATTAGCGCAACCACAAGTTCATTAAACGAGCCGTTATTGACCGCAGAACAGCAGCAGGTGCTGGTGGATGAAATTGAATTTCAAGAGTCGAATACTGAACTTTGGTACAGCTTACCGCGTGGTTTAATTCATGGGGATTTATTTCACGATAATGCGTTATTTGAAATTGCTGAATTTAAAAACATTGAATTTAAACAAACTGAAAAAGACGGCGATGCATTAGGGGCAATTTTAGACATCTATAATTCTTGCCAAGATGCTTGGTTATTTGATTTAGCCATTGTGGCGAATGATTGGTGCGCTAGCGAAAATGGCACTTGGATAGAAGGTAACTTGCCAGCATTAATGGCAGGCTATCAATCGGTACGCGAATTAACCGAGTTAGAACAGCAAGCATGGGGAATGTGTTTGCGTGCAGCGGCATTACGTTTTTGGTTGAGCCGTTTAACGACGCAGCAGCATCAAGCAGAAGCGATTGCAAAAGATCCGATGTCGGCATTAGTCACGACGACAAAAGATCCGATGGAATATTTTCTAAAACTTATGCGCCATAGAGAAACACAATATTAAATTGTTATTAGCGCTTATTTTGAACATTAATAATTTAAATAAGCGCTAACAACAACTTAAATAAAACAAAGCAAAATAATCTTTGTCGTCTGACCAATACTCACGCACTTCAAATCCTGCCCCCTCAACTAAGTCAGTAAAACTTTGTTTAGAGTACTTGTATGAATTTTCGGTATGAATCGATTCACCTGCTTTGAAAATAATATTTCTAACAGGACTATCCGTTACATTCGTATCAGAAATTTTAACGATCTGATCCATCAAACTCACTAGGTGCATTTCAATGCGATTTTTTTCTTCGCTATAAATTGCTTGGTGCGAAAAGTGATCGGCGTTTAGTTGGGTGCCTAATACGCTATTAATGTGATGCAGAATATTAAAGTTGAATGCCGCCGTTACGCCTTGGCAATCATTATAAGCAGACTCTAATACCTGAGTATCCTTTATTAAATCGACGCCAATCAACATCGCGCCGTCTTTGCCTAAGGTTTTACGCACACCTTGCAAAAATATTTGCGCTTCGTGTGGAGCAAAATTGCCAATGCTAGAGCCAGGAAAGAAACCGAGTTTTTGCGCGCTGGTTGCCATGTCGGCAGGTAGTCGTACGGGTTGAGAATAATCAACGCAAGCCGCATACACATTCAGCCAAGGATAATCATCAATTAGGCTTTCTGAAGATGATAATAAAAAATCTTTAGAAATATCCATAGGGACGTAGCAGTTTGGCTTTATGGCTTGTAATAGCAAACGTATTTTTAAACTTGCACCACTGCCATATTCTAATAACCAAACATCATTATCTAATAAATCTGCAATTTCTTTATGGTGCTTTCGTAATAAATTTATTTCGATGCGAGTAGGGTAATACTCGGGAAGTTGGGTGATGGCTTCGAACAGTTTTGAACCAATATGATCATAAAAAAATTTAGCGGGTAGTACTTTTTTATCTTGGCTTAAACCAGAAATAACTTCAGATAAAATATCTTCAGCCGCAGGTTGGTTATCATAAAAACGTAGTCTTTTACGGTTTGATAAATCAAACGATGTCTGCTGCTGAATATCATTCATATCGATAAATCCTGTATTTTACGTAATATATCTAGGCCAACATTAAATTATCAATCTTTTATAAATAACTCTGATCTTAAGCATCTTCGGCTAAACGAATGCCAGTAAATTGCCAGCGATCTTGCGGGTAAAAAAAGTTGCGATACGTTGTGCGTAAATGATCTCTGGGAGAAGCACAGGAGCCACCCCGTAAAACCATTTGGTTACACATAAACTTAGCGTTGTATTCGCCGACGGCGCCTTCAGGTGTTTTGAATTTTGGGTAAGGGGCATAAGAACTTTGTGTCCACTGCCAGCAGTCGCCAAATAATTGTTTCATGCCATCTTTTGGGTAATGCTCGCTAGTAGGATTAATCATTAAGGGATGAAAACTTAAAGATTCAACAAAGGTTCCTTTAATTTCACGCTTCTTACTGGCGACTTCCCACTCATACTCGGTTGGCAAACGCTTACCCGCCCAGCGAGCAAAAGCATCTGCTTCATAAAAGCTGACGTGCGTTACTGGTTGCTGTGGGTGCAGTTGACCATAACCCGTCAAACGAAATTCATAGCGTTGAGGCGATTGGCCATCATCACTTTCCAAGTGCCAATATAGCGGTGCCGTAATATTATTATCTTGTACCCAGCTCCAACCATCTGCTAACCAAAGAGATGAGTCTTGATAACCGCCATTATCGATAAACTCACAATATTCAGCATTTGTGATTAAACGATTGGCTAAGCGAAAATCATTAATCAATGCTTGATGTCTGGGCGTTTCATTATCAAAACTGAATCCATTCCCTTTTTTACCAAAATTATAAATGCCCCCGCCAAATTCAATGAACTCTAATGGCATAATACAATCAGCTTGTTCGTTATTAGGTTCGTGTCCTTCAGGAAATTTTGCTTTGGCATAAATAGGGTATAGCGGGTTAAACGATAAGTTATATTTAAGGTCGGTGAGCATTAACTCTTGATGCTGTTGCTCGTGATTTAATCCTAAAATAATTAATTCTTTATATTCATCAAGCAGTTCATCGTCACTGTCGAATAAGGCTAATATTTTTTGATCAATATACTGACGATAAGATTTAACTTCACTCACGGTCGGGCGTGACATTATGCCGCGTTTATTGCGGGGATATTGTTTTCCTACCGCATTATAATAAGAGTTAAATAAGTATTCGAATTGAGGATGAAAAATACGGTAGTCAGAAATGTTTTTTAAAATAAAAGTTTCGAAAAACCAACTGGTATGAGCAAGGTGCCATTTTATAGGGCTAACAAAATCATCGGCCTGCAACTCAAAATCTTCAATCTCAAGTTCTTGGCAGAGTGTTAATGACTGTTGGCGTATACGGAGGTAGCGATTGGGTAGTGAGTCAGGTTCATCACTATGCGTATGCCCAGCATTTTTTTGCTGTCGTAACGAATGTAATAACGCTTCTGCAGTAGACATTAAAAGACACTCCTTTATTGTGCTTTTGTCTACTATGCGCGGGAAAAATCAAATCATCAAGCCGCTTATTACTGACCCTCTGTTCACTCATTCGCCGCACAAGGGTACGGCGTAATCTGTGTAAATACAGCGATAAGCGTCTTATTTTAGACACTCAGATAACGTCAGCGTCATGGCGCTTAACCAATCAATATAAGCACTTTTACTTAACGTACTGCTACCTGCTAGAGGGTCTAGCTCGCCACGGTTAATGGCTAAGCCATTAACCACGGTTTCTATAAGTGCAGGGCTGAATTGTGGCTCAGAAAGCACGCACGTTACTTCTTTATTTTTAAGCTGGCTGCGCATGTTCTGAATATGGCGAGCACCAGGCTTGCGTTCTGGCGATAGGGTGAATGCCCCTAGCTGCTTAACATCAATGGCCTGAAACCAATAATCATAGGCTTGGTGAAAAACAAAAAAGCCAGACTGCTTTAGCGGAGCAAGAATTGTTTTGCTTTCTTCTACCAGAGCGGTTAGCTGTTTAGCAAACGCTTGATGATCTTTTTTCGCTTGCTCAACATCAGTAGGATTCCAAGCACTGATGCGCTGGCTGATCTCGATGGCTAACTCTGGAGAAAGCCATACATGCGGATCACTACCATAGAGACCCATGTCTTCCATAAGGTGGGTAGCATCAAGCCATTCGATTGAATTTGATTTAGAGCGCGCAGACTCTGCTGCAAACTTGGCTAAGTATGGCTCCATATGGTCGCCAGCCCACAAAATCTTATCTGCTTGGCGAATCTTACCAATATCAGATGGGCGAAGGCTGTAGTCATGGGGAGACATGCCATCGGGCACAAGGATATCGATCTGCTCTGCCGGGTAGGTTGCAGCAGCAATCAGCGCTAATGGCTTATTCGATACTAAGATTCGAGCATCGGCAGCACTCGAATAGAGGCTAGTAGCCAGTAATACCGGTAGCACTAATGACGTTGATAGCAGAGTAGAAATACGTTTTTTCATAAATTTAAATAAGCAGTTTGAGTCAAAGTGTAATATTATAACCTTTTATTTTATTGCGATCTGTTATTTTTTATTACCACCCAATAATGAGCTTCTTATGTCTGCTTCTGCCTACCATCCTCACGACCACCAAGGTTGTATCAATACCGCACTACAACAAGCGACCAAGCTCTGTGCCGAGCAAGGTGTACGACTGACACCGGTTCGAAAGCGTGTATTAGAGCTGGTATGGCAAAGCCACAAACCGATGGGGGCCTATGATCTATTACCCGCGCTGGCCGCGGATGGCTTCAATTCCGCTCCGCCTACGGTCTATCGTGCATTGGATTTTTTACTCGACTTAGGTTTAGTTCATCGACTTGCTTCATTGAATGCGTTTATTGGCTGCACCGATCCTGGCCATGAACATGATAGTTGCTTCTTACTCTGCCAAAGCTGCGGCAAGGCACAAGAGATTGATGCCAAAGCGTGGTTCTCTTCATTGTCGAGCGCCGCGCAAGCGCAAGGTTTTACTGTCGAGCATCAAATTACAGAAGTCGTGGGTATCTGCCCTCAATGCACAGATTCTGTTAAGGAAGAAGTATGAACCCTGATCTAGTGGTGGTTAAGCCCGAGCCTGAGATACTCATTACGGCAAAGGGTATTAATCAAACATGGGGCGGCCGTCATGTTTTGCAAAATATTGATCTGGCGATTTGTGAAAATGAAATTGTCACCATCATTGGCCCAAACGGTTGCGGAAAGTCGAGCTTGCTACGCGTTTTATTAGGATTAAATACACCAGATTCTGGCAAGGTGGTTCGACGTAAAGGTTTACGCATTGGTTATATGCCACAAAAATTGCGCGTTGATGATCGACTGCCGTTATCGGTTGAGTGTTTTCTTTTATTAGCCCCAGGCGCTCGTAAGCAACGAGTAGCTGAATGGTTAGAACGTCTCTCGATCACTGCATTAGCAGATCAACCTGTGCAGCGTTTATCGGGGGGCGAATGGCAGCGTGTTTTATTAGCGCGTGCTTTATTAATCGAGCCGCATTTATTGGTATTGGACGAGCCCGTGCAAGGTGTTGATGTTCAAGGTCAGCGCGAGTTGTATCAGCTGTTACCTGAATTAAGAAATGAACTGGGCTGTGGCATTGTTTTAGTTTCCCACGATTTGCATTTAGTTATGGCGTCGACCGATCGCGTGATTTGCTTAAATGGTCACGTATGTTGTTCTGGCCATCCTGATCAGGTCAGTATCAGTGATGAATATAATTCATTATTTGGCCATCAAAATGCTCAGCAGGTGCCACTTGCTCTGACAAATGAATTGGCCCCAGAGCTTGCGCACTATACCCACCATCATGATCATAACCATTGTGTTGATGGGCATGTGGAAGGCAGTGATGAATGCGACCATATAAAACCGAACGAACAAAAAAATACTCAAGCATGCAAGGATCATAAACATGATTAGTTGGTGGTTATTACCGTTATTTGCAGGCTTGGGTGTTGCAGCAACCGCTGGGCCTTTAGGCAGCTTAGTAGTATGGCGTCGCTTGGCGTTTTTTGGTGATACGTTAGCGCATGGTGCGTTATTAGGAATCACGCTGGGTATTTTATTTGATCTTCATTTAACACTAGCGTTGATACTTTCTTGTTCCATTTTAGCGTTAATTCTTTTGCAGCTGGATAAATATACCGGCATTGCCTCTGATACCTTGTTAGGTATTTTATCGCATTCATCGTTAGCTATTGGCTTAGTCGTATTAAGTTTTTTTGATGATGTGCGTATCGATTTAATGGCGTATTTATTCGGTGATTTATTAGCTGTTAATCAAACAGATTTATTATGGATTTTTATCGGCGGCTCTTTTGTTATTGGGCTGTTAATTTGGCAGTGGCGAGGATTATTGGCCTCTACCGTCAGTGAAGAATTAGCCGCGATAGATGGCTACCCAGTAAAACGGTTAAAAGCCATGCTGGTTTTATTATTAGCCTTAGTCGTTGCGATTTCGATGAAGATCGTGGGTGTATTATTAATCAGCGCACTGCTTATTATTCCCGCCGCAGCGGCTAGACCGCTATCAAAAAGCCCCGAGCAAATGGCCGTATTAGCCAGTTTCATCGGCATGCTATCAGTATGTATAGGTATGGCTGGATCATTTATTTGGGATACGCCAACAGGGCCGACGATTGTTGTTTCTGCTGCAGGTTTGTTTGTGGTGAGTCAGGTTTACAACTCGGTTAGGAAGTAGCTGCTTTTATTAAAGTAGTTTGTTAATTAGATCTCTATACTTATATTACACTAGTTTTTGACAGGATTTTATGAAAAAAGATACTCAAGTTGATGATGAAAAAGCAAAAGCTATTTTAAGGTGGATAATAATTATTTTTGCACTTCTTTTTTTTGTTATTGGAAGTGTAGTATTCGTGGGCGCGACCAAAGAGGCTTTGAGTGCTCATGAAAGCGCGTCTTGGCCTAGCGTACCAGGAACAATTTTAGTTAGTGAAATTGATAGATATGAATCTCGAGGTACAGCGGGAGGAGGTAGTAATATACGAACGTCTATTTTATACCGTCCACTTATTAAATATACCTACCTTGTTGATGGAGTAAGCTACAAAAATAATCGAGTAAAGATTTCTGCCCTTAGTGATTCACAGGGCCGACAAGCTAAATTTTATGTGAATAAATACCCAGTTGATGAGAGTGTGACGGTGTCTTACTCACCTAAAAATCCTGCTTCATCTGTTCTTGAACCTGGTCTTAATAAAACAAATACGAGTGCAATATTTGTAGGTCTTCTTTTTATGGTCATGGGTATTTTGATCTTTCTTGCACGAAGAATTTACATCGATAGAGAATACTAATCATTCGATATACATCGCTATAATCACCAATCTACAAACTCGTATATTGATCCACATCAGTGGTGCGACAATGTGCCACATTTTCAAACCTAAGCTGCCTCTATAGACTGCGTTCAATTCCTTTCATTCAGTCCTTTATAGCGAAGTTGAAAATGAAACATAAGCAGCCTTTAGCGTTAGCCATTGCCACCCTTCTATATCCTTCTTTTACACTTGCCGCACAAGTTAATAACAACGAAGTTGAACTTGCCCCTGTTACGATTACCGATACGCGCGAAGCCGCGTTGAAGTCAGAAACATCGGCCAGCACCAGTCAGATTAGCCAAGAAGACATCGAGTTTTTACAACCAGGCCATCCTTCTGAAGTATTAAATCGCATGCCGGGTGTGCATGTAAATGTTACCGGTGGCGAAGGCCACATGACAGCAATTCGCCAGCCGATTACGACCGGTGCTGTGTATCTTTATTTGGAAGATGGTATTCCCACTCGCTCTACGGGTTTCTTTAATCACAATGCGTTGTATGAGATTAACGTGCCTCAGTCTGCGGGCATTGAAGTCAGCAAAGGCCCAGGCAGTGCTTTGCATGGTAGTGATGCGATGGCAGCGGTTATTAACGTGAGTACTAAGGCTGCACCAGAAGAAACTGAAGGTGATGTGAGTTTAGAGGTGGGCAGCTTTGGTTGGCAGCGTTTGCTATTAGGGGGTGGAACTGCGAGTTTGAATCATGGCATTCGTGCCGATTTAAACCTGACTCATACCGATGGCTGGAGAGACTCTACCGAATACGATCGTCAAAGTGCGAATGTTCGTTTGGATTCTTTCTTAGATGACGGTACTAAAGTTAAAACCGTTTTGAATGTTTCAAACATTGATCAGCAAACGGCGGGTTCTTCGCGTTTGCTAGAAGACGATTATAAAAATAATCCAACACGTAACTACACGCCTATCTCTATGCGCAAAGTTGAGTCTCTGCGTTTATCCAGTGCGTTCGAAAAAGAAGTCGGTGCGAGTCTTTATAGTGTTACCCCTTACTTCCGTTATAACAGCATGGAGTTATTACCCAACTGGTCGTTAAGTTACGATCCGAATACGTATAAAACGGAAAACAAGTCGGCGGGTGTGATGATGAAATTTCGTCAAGATTTCACACCAATGCGTACGCGTTTAATTGTTGGTACTGATGTTGATTACAGCCCGGGTTCGATGGATCAAAATAAAATTGATGTGACAAAAGAAGGTAACTATTTTGTTGATTATACGGTTAAAGAAAAACTGTATGACTATGACGTGACCTTTTCGTCTATCTCGCCTTATGCCCATGTTGAAACCTCGCCGACTGATAAGTTACGTGTGAATGCGGGTTTGCGTTTTGATCATATGCGTTATGACTATGAAAATAATTTAACGGATATCGATACCGGCAATCATAGACGCCCTGAAGATACCGATGTTGAGTATCAACACTTAAGTCCTAAATTGGGTATGACGTATGCAATTAACGATCAATTAAATACGTTTGCTTCTTATCGCCATGCGTTTCGAGTGCCGTCGCAGGGTCAGTTATTCCGTCAAGGAAAAGCGACTAACACGGTTAAGCTGGATCCGGTAAAAGTGGATAACTATGAGATTGGTTTGCGTGGAAACACCATTAGCAAAGTGAATTATGAAATCTCGGTTTATTACATGGTGAAGGAAGATGATATTTTAACCTTCAAGCATGCTGATGGAAGTAGTGAAACAATGAACGCGGGTAAAACACTACACCAAGGCATTGAAACAGGTTTAACGGCACCGTTGAGTAACGATATCGATCTTGCAGTTTCTTATGCCTATACCGAATTCACCTACGAAGATTGGAAACCGAATTCGACAATAGACTATAGTGATAATCAATTAGAAGCGGCGCCAAGAGATATTGGTAATGTTGCTTTAGGTTATCATCCTAGCCAATTAAACGGTGGTAAGGTTGAGTTAGAACTTTCTCATTTAGGGCAATACTGGATGGACCAAGCGAATACGGAAACGTATAAAGGCCATCAGTTATTAAATATTCGTTTTAATTACCCTGTAACCCCTGAGTTTAAAGTGAGTGCGCGTATTTTAAATTTAGAAGATAAAACGTATGCGACTAATTCAACTTATAAACCAGCGGCTTATGGTAATCCTGAAACGTTTGAATACTCGCCAGGTATGCCACGCACTGCGTATGTATCTGCTAGTTATTCATTTTGATTTAGTATCAATTTATAAAAGGTTAATTTTATGTTCAGGTTAGCATCATTTTTGTTCATCATCTTACTGTGCTTTAGCAGTAGCCATGCGATGCAGCATGGTGCTTCTGCTACAGGCAAGGGAGTGAATGGAGTTGCTTGCACCATTGCCTCGCTCAAGTGCGCTAAGGCACCTTCTGCGAGCTTTGGACCTGATGGTAAGTTATGGTTGGCTTGGGTCTTTGCTGGTCATGTTTATGTTCAGTATTCTAGTGATCAAGGTCAGAGTTACTCAGCCCCTTCTATTGTGAATCGTGCCCCTGAAAAAATTGCTGCTCGCGCTGAGAATCGCGCAAAAATTCAGTTGGATAATACCGGCAATATTTATATTTCATGGACACAGTCTTTGAATAAACCCTATACCGGAAATATTCGTTTTAGTCGCTCTGTTGATGGCGGTAAAAGTTTCAGTCAGCCTATTACCGTGAATGATGACCTGCAGGAAATAAGTCACCGCTTTAATTCTATGGTTGTTAGTGATGATGGCAAAGTTTTTATCAGTTGGTTGGATAAACGCGATCAGCAAGCTGCAAAAGACAAGCAACAGGAATATATTGGTGGTGCTTTGTATTACAGTTATTCTGCTGATCAAGGTAAGACGTTTAGCAAAAATATAAATTTGTCGGATAACTCCTGTGTGTGCTGTCGCATTGCTATGGCGTTAGATAATAACAATTTACCGGTGATTGCTTGGCGTGATATTTATGGCAATGATGTTAATAATCAAATTCGTGACCACAGTTTAATAACGTTCAGCTCGGCCTTGAAACCTGCGAAGAAAATACGCTTGAGCAACGAGCAGTGGAAAATTAATGGCTGCCCGCATCATGGCCCCGCATTGGATGTTGATGGTAATAATGTTGTTCACTCTACTTGGTTTAATGACACTGATGGCGATCATGTTTTGTTTTACGGCAACAGCGCCTCGGGTTTTAATATAAGTGATTATAAAGCGATGGGTTTTGGCCAAGCGCATAAACAGTCTGCACACCCTTATGTGCTTTCTATCGATCAACGTGGTGTAAGCCAAACTGTATTTTTAGTGTGGAAAGAATTTGATGGTAAAAAAACAGATATTTTAATGAAGGTATCGAAAGACTCTGGTATCAGCTGGAGTAAAAATAAAATAGTGAGTACTACCGCGGGTTCTTCCGATCATCCTCTGTTGGTTAAAGATTCAGGAACTGTGTATTTGAGCTGGCATACTCAAGATGAAGGCTATCGCTTTGAAACTATCGGGGAATGATGGATGAATCGATTACTAATATTTATTTTTTCTATGTTAATCCTACCCGCGATAATCCTATCTAATTCTGTGCAGGCAAGTTCGCCCACTGATCTAAAATTATTTGATGTGGGAAGTTTTGAAAAAATAGTTAAGGAAAAAGATAAAAAAGATCATCTTGTTATTCTTTGGTCGTTTGATTGTCCGCCCTGCATTAAGGAACTACAAAAAGTCTCAGTATTAAATCAACAGTATCCTGAATACCAGTTAACGCTTATTAATACGGATGGGCTCGAAGAACAGGCACGAGTAAAAACGTTATTGGAAAAATATAATTTGCAGGCGTTGGATAATTGGATTTTTTCAGATACCGATGAAGAGAAGCTTCGCTATGATATCGACGCTCGTTGGTTTGGTGATTTACCTAGAAGTTATTTTTTCCCCGTTAAGGGAAAGATTAAGCGGTTAAAGGGTGCTTTAACGTCGGCGGAATTATTAGAACTATTTCAGCCCACGTTAATTAATCAACCTTGATGGAAGTAATAATTAACGTAGGCCGAATAAACGTATTAAGCAGGCGTTTTACCGGTCAGTTTTACCGCCAAACCTGTCGCCAGACGGCACGCCATTCCATAAATGGATAGCTGTGGGTTGGCACCAATACTGGTTGGGAAAATAGAACCATCAATCACGTAGAGGTTGTCGAGGTAATGATACTTACCTTGACTGTTAACAACGCAACGATCTAAATCTTCACCCATTGCCATGCCACCCATAACATGGGCACTGCCTACCAATGCTCTGCAAGCCTCGTAAGGTAACTCGTTGATAGCGGCTTTGGATGCTTCCCATGAGGTTTCGAATTTGGCATCAACGTGAGCAGGCTTAACGGATTTAGCACCCGCTGCAAACTGTATTTCAGCCATGGTTAAGTGAGTACGCTTAACGCCTTCCCAAAGGTAGTCAGTAAACGGGTAGTCAATAATGGCTGAGCCGTCACTGGCTAATTCGATGGTGCCACCGATACTCTCTTCATTAAAGCCATCGCGTAACAAAGAAATCATGCCGTTCATGTTGGGTAGTTTACGAATGTCATCAAAGTGAGATTCACCATGCCCCATTAACAGAGCCGAGGTTAAGCCAGGATGTAGCGGCGGGACTTCTAGCTTATAGCCTACTGGACCGTCGACGGTTTCCCATTGAAAGTGGTCTGAATAAATCGCTTGGGGTGCGCCATAATAAGGATTGATTTCTTGTTCAAATTCAGCGAACGAGAAAATGGTTGGGTGGAAGAAGGTACGCTTACCGACCAAGCCTTTAGGGTCAGGAGCCTCAGAGCGCAGCATCATCGCAGGTCCATTAATGCCGCCCGCCGATAATACGACAGTTGGTGCTTTAACGGTAAGCTTAATACCGGTTGGGCGATAGCTCTTATCCAAAGCAGTAATTTCAATGCCCGTCACTTTATCGTCTTCTATGATTAAGCGTTCAGCGCGAGCACTGTAAAGCAATTGGCTACCGTCATTCATGGCACTTGGAATTGTGGTAACGAGCATGGATTGTTTAGCATTGGTTGGGCAACCTGTGCCGCAGTAACCTAAGTTCCAGCAACCAGCGACATTTCGAGGAATGGCTTTCCATGAAATATCGAGGGCATCTGCACCGCGCATCAATACTGCATTATTCTCATTCGCCGGGAAGGCCCACGGCGCAATGTTTAAACGCTTTTCCATCTTATCGAACCAAGGCGCCATCTCTTCTTTTGACACACCTTCCGTCTTAAATTCATCACTCCAATATTGCAGTGTTTGTTCGGGTGTACGGAAGCTAGAGGTCCAGTTGATGACGGTTGTACCACCTACGCAGCGACCTTGTAAAATCGACATAGCGCCGTCTTTACTCATGCGGCCTGCGTTTTCTTGATATAAATCTTTATAAGCTTCGCGCTCGTCCATCTTAAAATCGTTAGTGCTTTTAAGTGGTCCTTCTTCAATCAATAAAACTTTTAAGCCGGCCTTAGCAAGAATTTCGGCGGTTACGCCACCGCCTGCGCCTGTACCAATGATGGCTACATCTGCTTCTAGTATTGCAGACTGAGTATAGTCACCCGCATTTAAAGTGATCCAACCATTGCTGATGCCTTCTAAAATCGGGTCGGTAATGCCGCGGATTTCTTCAAAATTTTTCTTAGCCATTAGCTCTGCTCCGCTGTTGTTATTGACGATATAGATGATAGTTTTGGTGAAACCGGCGTAGGAATTTTTACCGGTGGTCCTGGGTAACCTGTTGAGGCAAAAGACTCAGGCTGCGAATACCAGCTGATGTTGATGAGCTTGGTAAGCGATACATAGCCCATGCGTTTTAATTGAATGCTGCTATCGCGCCAGCCGATTAAAAAGTCGTTAACTTGCTTCGGGCTCATATCTTCCCAGTCAGCCCAGGAGGCACCGGCGATCATACGAATAGGTGCCATGGCAAGGGCATCAAACATCATGCGCATTTGATGTCTATTATTGTACTGCAAGGTATAGATCAGATCGTCTAATGATAAAAGCATACGGCGCATTGCTGACTTATCGGATAAATCCCCAGGGAAGCTCTTGTTCAGTACTTGAGGAATAAGAGCGGCAAATAACGCTCGATCGTCAGGTTTTAAAAACTTGAATGTTGAATCTCTTTCTAGTGGGGTTGCGCAACCAGTGAGTGTTGCAACTGTGCTACCCAATGCAAGTGTGGCGGTACCCATTAAGCCTAGCTGTAAAAAGCCCCTGCGCGTTGTTGGCAGTGCCTGATCAATTTTTGAGTCCATAGTTTCTCTCATCTCTTTTTTGTTATTTTGCATTCTGGGAGCCCGTTGGACATTGCCTTAAAGACTCCTAATATACGGCTAATCAGCGAATGAAAAAGGTATAAATCATTTTACGGATTGAATTATCGTAAGGAGGATGCGCTAGGCTACCTGTAGAGATACGACCTTTGCGGTGAACCGCCTTCGCTTTCGAGAAGGTAATAAAGCCTTCTTTTCCGTGGTAATGACCCATGCCCGAGTCGCCTACACCACCAAAAGGCATATCTTCTTGTGCAAGGTGCATTAACGTATCGTTTACGCTCACTCCGCCAGAATGCGTATTATTTAAAACATGATCCTGTTCATTTTTATCATAGCCGAAGAAATACAACGCCAATGGACGCGGACGGTCATTAATATAGGCAATTGCTTCGTCCATAGATTCGTACGGTATGATCGGCAAAATAGGACCAAATAACTCTTCCTCGGCAATGGTCATATTGCTTTTCATATTTTGAACGATAACGGGTGCTAGTTTACGGCCAGCGGATAAATCTTCGTTCGCTGGATTAATTTCTGTTAGTTTCGCGCCTTTGTCTTTCGCATCGTTAATCCAGCTGCTTAGACGCTGGTATTGGCGATCGTTAACAATGGCGGTGTAGTCGCCATTATCTTTTAGTGTCGGGTACATCTTAGAAAAAGCAGCGATATAGGCTTTAATGAAGGCTTCTTCTTTTGCTTTAGGTACCAAAATATAATCAGGTGCAACGCAGGTTTGGCCTGCATTCATTGATTTACCAAAGCAGATGCGTTCTGCAGCATCTTTCATTGGAATATTATCGGAGACGATGGTGGGCGATTTCCCGCCAAGCTCTAACGTCACTGGGGTAAGGTTTTTTGCCGCCGCCGCCATTACAAAACGACCAACGGCGGTGGAGCCAGTAAATAGAATGTGGTCAAAAGGCTGTTCGGTAAACGCGATAGCAGCGTCGGCTTCACCTTCAATAACGCAAACGCGGTTTTCATCAAAGACTTCGGCGATCATTGCTTTGAATACTTGATTAAGATTTGGGGTAAATTCCGACATCTTAATCATGGCGCGGTTACCGGCCGATAGCGCCGCGACTAAAGGGCCAATAGCCAAGAAAATAGGGTAATTCCAAGGAACAATAATCCCGATAACGCCTAATGGCTGGTATCGTACTTCGTTTTTGGCCGGTGCGAACAACATGCCGACGCTGCGCTTACTGGGCTTCATCCACTTGCGAGTTTTTTTGATCGCCATGTTGATGCCTTCTACGCTGGTTAGAATCTCAGCCAGTAGGGTTTCATCTTTTGAGCGACAACCAAAATCTTTATTAACCGCTGTTGCTAGTTGGTCTTGGTATTTAATCGTGATGCTTTTTAGCGCTTTTAGGTGGTCAATACGCTGCTCTGCTGTTGGCATTGGGGTCTTGTTGTAAGCACTTTTTTGGCGGCTAAAAAGTTCTTTCAAACGAATGATTTCAGTGTCTAGAGGGGTGACTTCTGCAGTATTGGTAACCATGAAAGGGCTCCGATAAATAGATTTGTGGCGCTGTTATTAATTATTCTATGGGTATTATTAGAGTGATTGCTCTAAACTGTCAATAGCAGCTGCAAAAATGACAGGAAGGTTTACAATGAAGCTGCCAGAAATGTGGGGGTATTTAAAAGGATGTTCAAACAGAAGATGAAAACTCGTGACCGGATACTGAATGCCGCCCTCGAACTATTTAACCAGCAGGGTGAGCGCAAGGTAACGACGAATCATATTGCCGCTCATTTAGATATGTCTCCTGGTAATTTGTATTACCACTTCAAGAATAAGCAAGAGATCATTTTTGAACTGTTCTTAAGCTACGAAGCTCGCGTCGATCAAAACCTAGTCGTGCCGATTGGCCGTAAGTTGACCATTGAAGATAAGTTGAGTTATTTACAAGAGGTTTTTCAGGGCTTGTGGGAATATCGTTTTCTTCATCGCGATATGGAGTCTTTATTATTTGAAGAGGAAAAGCTGCATTCACGTTATAGAGCGTTTTTCCGTCGTTGCCAAAAGAATACTGAACGTATTTATGAAGGTTTACGTGATGCCAATATTATCGATATTGACCAGCGCAATATAGAAGGACTCGCATTGAATACTTGGATTGTAGTGACGAGTTGGTTTTCATTCTTGCAGTGCAACCTATTACTTGGCAAAAACGAGACGATTACCTTAGAGATGCTCAAGGGCGGGATTTACCAAATATTCCAGCTAGAGCGTCCGTATTTAACTGACGAGTATCGTGAACGTGTCGAGGCTATGCAGGTCGACTTTGTTGCTAAGCCTGACTGGCTGTAATTAAACGTTTCAATCAAGTTTAGCGTCGTCGTTGAAAGACTTATTCGGCTGATTCAACCTCAAAGACCATAAAGCTAAATTCTTTCGCATCTTTGCGCTTGGTTTCTAACCAGTTAGCAGGGATGCACGAGAGGTCCGCATTGGCTTCAACTTCAACATAGATCAAACACCCGACCTGAACGTTCTCTGCCAAAATTTCAACCGCAGGTTTTAATAACTCTCTACCAAAAGGCGGGTCTAAAAAGATAACGTCAAACTGCTCTAATTGAGGGTGCTGCGCCAACCAAGCAATCGCATCGGTTTGGTGCACTTGTGCATTGGTCGCATTTAACGATTCTAGAGATTCACGAATGCAGCGTGTTGCATTGGCATTGAATTCTAAAAAGGTCACTTCTTTTGCGCCACGGCTCAGGGCTTCATAACCCAAGGCTCCACTTCCGGCAAAGCAATCGAGAATCAGTTTGCCTTCGATATCCCATTGCAGCCAGTTAAACACTGTTTCACGAACTTTATCCATGGTTGGTCGTAAGCCAGGTGCATCGGCAAATTGGATGCGACGAGATCGCCAATCACCACCAATAATACGCAATTGCTGAGCGCCTCTGCGTAGGCTGGTTTTATTACTGCTGCTTTTCTTTTTCGCCATGGTGATGCTGCCTTACCTAATGCTCTTCTGAATGCGCTATTGTCGGTGTTAACTATTTGCTTAACCGCTATTTGTTTAGCGGCCATCTTCTTAATGATCAGTATCAGTGGCTAATGCCCCTAATGGCTGGCACTGACTCAAGTATGCCTCTAGCTGGGCTACCCCTAACTCGTTGATGCCCCAGTAACCTTCTAATAGGTAGTTTTGAGGCAGGCGATAGTATGCGAGGTCGGAGAGTATGTCGAATTGTGTTGCGGAATTTTGCCAATTTAACTGCCATTGCTGCACAAATGTCTGCTTCCAAATACGTAATGACGCCTCATTAATCGGGGCAAGTGTTGGCCAAGCAGAGACGATCCACTCTTTTGTTTCGATATTCGGCTGACTTTGCTTAGTTTGGGTTAACTGATCTTGTAGCCAAAACTGCGCGCTAACGGGCTGCCATGGACAAGAGTACGTATTGGTATCGCTTTTGTTGTGAGATTTAGTCGAGAGTGGAGCATCAGCAGAGCGAGTGACAGAATCGAGCGGCTTTAAAGCCAAGCTTCTTATTAGACGTGCACTGGTAAGGCGAGCAATATCATCACTCCAAGGGCCTTGTAGAATAATCGTCGCTGGTTGGCCTTTTAAATGATCAGGGAAATTATTGAGCTGCTGACTTAAGCTGGGTAATCCCTGTTCAAATTGATCACCTAGGCTGAAATCCCACTGCCAATAACCTTGCTGCCAGCTGAATAGGGAAGAATCTAGCGGGACTTTTGAAATGTCATATTTTCCCGTTCCGCGGATGCGAATGAGAAAGTCAGTATCGAGTCTAGTTTGCCAAATAACCTGAATGCCTTCGTGGCTAAACCAAGACTGGTGCTGTAATTCTGTTAACGGTGGCAGTTCGATCATTTCGGTTTTTGGGGCGTCATCTTTTCGATTTTTATCGATACTGGCCCAGCCAATTAAGATAATGCAGGTGAAAATGATCAAATTAAGGGTTGAACGGCTAAAACGCAGCTTCATTATGCTTCCTTGTATTATTCACAACAGACGATAGATGGTAGGATAGACCGCAACTAAATCTTATTCGAGCGATAGATTCGAGAACCCGCTATGTTTGAAATGTTTAAGCGTAAGAAAAAAGACGTCGATGATCAAAATAACGCGACGGAAGCAGCTGAAAGCTCTGCTAATAGCTCTTTAGATGGCTCTACAAATAGCTCTCTAAACAACTCAGCAAATAGTACTCCAGAACAGCCTATCGATGAGGCCAAAGCTGCAATACCCAAAGCAGCAGTGCCTCAAACAGCTGTGCCTAAAGTGCATACGCAAGATATGGCTAAGGCTGGTACGCCTGCTGGTGAAGAGGTTGTTTTCTTTAAAGAGTCTGCCGAGTTAGAAGAGGCGAAAGAGAAGAAAGGCTTCTTTAGTCGTTTAGCGACAGGCTTAAGTAAAACCCGCTCAGGCTTCAGCGACGGTGTTGCACATCTTCTTTTAGGTAAAAAAGAAATTGATGACGATCTATTAGAAGATCTAGAAACTCAGCTGGTAATGGCCGATGTAGGTGTTGAAGCAACTCGCGAAATTATGGCGAAGTTGACCGAACGTGTCGGTCGTAAAGAGTTAACCGATTCCGACGCGTTGTTTGAAGCTCTAATCAAAGAGCTGCAAGACATCTTAGCGCCTTGCGAACAGCCGTTAGTGGTCGACTCGGGTAATAAACCTTATGTAATCTTAATGGTTGGCATCAACGGTGTTGGTAAAACCACGACTATCGGTAAGCTTGCAAAGCAATTCCAAGCGAAAGGCAAGTCGGTAATGTTAGCGGCAGGTGATACCTTCCGTGCGGCGGCGGTCGAGCAGCTACAAGTCTGGGGCGAACGTAACGACGTGCCTGTTGTGGCTCAGCACACTGGTGCAGACAGTGCATCGGTATTGTATGACGCGTTAGAAGCGGCGACTGCCCGTGGTACTGATATTTTAATCGCGGATACTGCAGGTCGTTTGCATACTAAAGACAATCTAATGGGCGAACTTGAAAAAGTCGTTCGTGTGATGAAAAAAATTGACCCAGAAGCACCCCACGAAGTGATGTTGGTATTGGACGCAGGTACAGGTCAAAACGCCCTGAACCAAGCGACTCAATTCCAAAAATCAGTGGGGGTTACTGGCTTAACCTTAACCAAGCTTGATGGCACAGCAAAAGGAGGTGTGATCTTCGCCTTGGCTAAACAACTTGGTTTGCCGGTTCGCTTTATTGGTATTGGTGAAGGTATTAATGATTTGCGTCCGTTTGATGCCAATGATTTTACTCGTGCACTGTTTAATAAAGATAGTTAACAAAGACAGTTAACAAAGAAAATAGATTGTTATTTGGCTAAACGCCTTGTGATGAAGCATGATTAGGTACTTTACTCCACAAGCCGCCGTGAATACTTCCATGTAGGCTTGGGCATGGCGTCCTGCCATGCACACTTGTTACGCAAATACCTAATTTATGCTGCTGGCGAAATAGTATGTGGCCGAATAAAACATAAAATAATAATTTGATTGCTACAGCTTTCGCGTATTAGCAGTAGGTGTTTCGTTTAAGACCGTCATTTTGCAGGGATGCAAAATTCGAGCGTACAGGGAAGTATTCACCGCGTGTCGCAGAACGAAATAGCTACTGCTAATAGCAAGCGAAGGCGAAACCAACGTTTGGTCATAATCTGTAGCAAGGAGACCTAATTTTGCCAATGGTTCGTTTTGATCGTGTCAGTAAGCGTTACCCGTCGGGTAATGAAGCCCTCAGCGGTGTTAGCTTTGAGTTGGCTCGTGGTGAGATGGCGTTTCTTACCGGTCACTCCGGTGCCGGTAAAAGTACCCTGCTAAAACTCATGATGCGCATGGAAGTGCCTACGCGTGGCGAAGTCATTGTCGATGGCAGCAATCTGTCGCGTATGCGTGAAGGGCTTGTTCCCTACCATAGACGTAAAGTCGGCGTCGTCTTCCAAAATCACCAACTACTCTTTGATCGCTCGGTCTTTGAAAACGTCGCGTTGCCGCTATTGATTGCAGGCACCTCGTTAAAAGAGACCGGCCGTCGTGTGCGTGCCGCGTTAGATAAAGTCGGCTTGTTAGGCAAAGAAAAGCTCAACCCTATTCAATTGTCAGGTGGTGAACAGCAACGTATCGGTATCGCCCGCGCTGTTGTAAATAAACCTGCACTATTAATTGCCGATGAACCCACCGGTAACCTAGACCCTGAATTGTCCGCTGAAATTATGAATCTTTTTTGCCAGTTCCAGCAGGTCGGAACAACCGTCTTAATCGCAACTCACGACATTGCACTCGTCGAGCGCATGAACAAACGTCGCTTAATCCTACAAGACGGTCAAATGATTGAAGGGCACGATATTAAAGGTCACGATATAACAGGTCAAAATCCACAGGGTACTGTTCATGTCTGAGAAACAAATAAGCCAGCAAGGTGCATCAGCCGCAACCCTTGGCATCAGTGAAAAATTCAGTGCCTATTTCCGCAACCACCAAATGGTGGCCGTGGAATCCTTAGCAAAACTATTATCCACACCTGCATCTAGCTTATTAACCTGGTTGGTTATCGCCATTGCTCTAACGCTGCCTGGTGCGCTGTATATGGCGGTGAATAATTTGCAGCAACTAAGTGGGCATTTTGAAGCGTCTGGTCAAATGACGGTCTTTTTAACAACCGATATTCGCGAAGCTGACAGTAATGCTTTGCGCTTAAAAGTAGGCTCGCTGGATCAGGTTAACAAAGTAGTTTATGTCTCGCCTGAGCAAGCTTTAGAAGAGTTCACAGAATATGGCGGAATATCGGAAGCCCTGAGTTTCTTAGATGAAAATCCATTGCCAGCGGTTTTGCTGGTGGAGCCGCCACTGGGTATCGATAAAGATGAGCTCAATGTGCTGGTCGCACAAATCCAATCCTTTAAGCACGTAGACAGTGTGCAAGTTGATATGGCTTGGGTTGAGCGACTACTCGCCTTGCTAGCCCTTGCCCAACGCTTAGTGGTGGTTGTCGGTGTTTTGTTAGCCTTGGCGATTGTGCTAGTGGTGGGTAATACCATTCGCTTATCCATCGCCGCACGCACTGAAGAAATTAGAGTCATTAAGCTGGTGGGGGGCACCAATGCTTATGTGCGTCGTCCCTTTTTATACTCGGGCTTCTGGTACGGCGCAATTGGTGGAATACTCGCGTGGCTCATGCTTGGGTTATGTTGGATTTTGCTACAAGGTCCGGTTGCCGAGATTGCTGCTTTATATGGAGCTGACTTTTATCTACAGCCCCTTCCTTTTGAGCCGACTTGTTGGTTAATATTAAGCGCGTCGCTATTGGGCTTGATGGGTTCGTGGTGGTCAGTCCAGCGTCATTTGGTAGCGATTGAGCCTTAATTTTTTAGATTCGCGTTTTGAGCGAGTTTAATGCAAAGAAAAGTAAAAGGACTGTTCCACTGGTGAACTTAATATCACCATGGCACTCTATAATAACCAGTGCTACACTCCTTGTGTCCTTTATTAATTGAATAGGAAGAATTGATGAACACTGCCTTGCAATCTATTGATGCCTTAAGCCCTGGCGCTAACCTAGAAGCCTATTTGGCTCGGGTTAATTCTGTGCCTGTGTTAAGCATTGCAGAAGAGCGAGAATTAACCAGTCGTCTTCATTATGAAGAAGACTTAGAGGCTGCGCGTCGTTTAATTATGTCGCACTTACGTTTTGTTGCGCATATCGCAAAAAGCTACTCCGGTTACGGTTTGAATCAAGGTGACTTAATCCAAGAAGGTAACGTAGGTTTGATGAAAGCGGTTAAACGCTTCGACCCTGCTGTTGGCGTACGTTTGGTATCTTTTGCTGTGCACTGGATCAAAGCCGAAATGCACGAATTCATCTTGCGTAACTGGCGCATTGTGAAAGTTGCGACCACTAAAGCGCAGCGTAAAATGTTCTTTAACCTACGCAGCTCTAAGAAGAAGCTAGGTTGGTTGTCTCAATCTGAAGCACAAGATATTGCTGAAGCGTTGGGCGTAGAGCAAAAAACCGTATTTGAAATGGAAGGCCGCCTGCAAGCACGTGATGCGGCTTTCGATGCTGGCGCTGATGAAGACGATGAAACAGCGTATAAAGCACCTGCACACTATTTAGAAGATCAGCGTTTTGATCCAGCCATGGTTGTGGAAAGCGACGCTCATGAACAGCAGTCTAGTACGAGCCTGCACTTGGCTTTAGCTAATTTAGATGAACGTAGCCGTGATATTTTGCAGCAACGTTGGTTGACCGACGACAAGGCGACTTTGCACGAATTGGCTGCAGAGTACGATGTATCCGCTGAGCGTATTCGCCAGCTAGAAAAGAATGCTATGAAGAAAGTTCGTGATGCCATGGAGGCAGAAACAGCTTAACTTCGCATAACGACAGTCTCAGCACCCTGGCATTGTCTAGCTTGATTCCCAATCAGAAATGATTAAAGTCTCTGATTGAAGGGGCAGGCACAAAAAAGCCGCTATCGTTGCAAAATGATTAGCGGCTTTTTTGTATCTAACGCTTTTATTCAAAGCGTTAGATGGGCGAGTTATAAAACGTCTATTTTTTCTTAGACGTCTTACCACCACGCATAGAATCGAAAAATTCGTTATTAGTTTCGCTTTGACGCAACTTATCTAATAAGAATTCGATCGCGGGTACATCTTCCATTTCGGCAAGTAAGCGACGCAAGATCCATAGACGCTGAAGATCAGATTCAGACATCAATAAGTCTTCACGACGAGTGCCAGAACGACGAACGTTGATCGCTGGGTAAATACGCTTCTCAGCGACTTTACGATCAAGGTGAAGTTCTTGGTTACCGGTACCTTTAAATTCTTCGTAGATCACTTCGTCCATCTTAGAGCCAGTATCAACTAGCGCTGTTGCGATGATGGTTAAAGAACCACCTTCTTCGATGTTACGAGCCGCACCAAAGAAACGCTTTGGCTTTTCTAATGCGTGAGCATCAACACCACCGGTTAGTACCTTACCAGAGGAAGGAACAACGGTATTGTAAGCACGAGCAAGACGCGTGATGGAGTCTAAAAGAATAACAACGTCACGTTTGTGTTCTACCAAACGCTTAGCTTTTTCGATAACCATTTCGGCTACCTGAACGTGACGGGAAGGTGGTTCATCAAACGTAGAGGCAACAACTTCGCCGCGAACGGAGCGAGTCATTTCGGTTACTTCTTCAGGACGTTCGTCGATCAATAATACGATCAATTCACATTCTGGGTTGTTGCGAGAGATTGCTTGAGCAATGCTTTGTAGCAACATTGTCTTACCAGCTTTAGGTGGGGCAACGATTAATCCGCGCTGGCCTTTACCAATTGGGGCAATCAAATCGATAACACGGGATGACAAATCATCTGCAGAGCCGTTACCGACTTCTAATACTAACGCTTCATCTGGAAATAATGGCGTTAGGTTTTCAAAAAGTGTCTTATTCTTAACGTTCTCTGGCTTATCGTTGTTGATCTCATTGACCTTCAACATTGCAAAGTAACGCTCGCCTTCTTTTGGCGGACGAATTTTACCTGCAACCGTATCACCCTTACGCAAGTTAAAGCGTCGGATTTGGCTAGGTGATACATAAATATCATCGGGGCCAGCAAGGTAAGAAGAGGTTGCGCTACGTAAGAAGCCGAAGCCGTCTTGTAGAATTTCTAAAATGCCATCGCCGTAGATGTCTTCGCCACTTTTGGCGTGTTTTTTTAATACTGCGAAAATGATGTCTTGTTTACGAGAACGGCTAACGTGCTCGATGCCCATTTCCTTGGCGATATCCAGTAGTTCTGGAACGGATTTTTGCTTTAATTCGGTAAGATTCATAGATAGGATAAGAAGTTTTATTGCTTATTTAAGAATAAAATATATACCTAAGAGGTTGGCACATATTAGGGGAATGTCGGTTAAGACTAAATATTGAACAAATTAAATATAGACGTTTTGCCAAAGGCTGTCTAGGGGAAGACAGAGATAAAGCGCGATAAGTCATGCTTTACCTCTACATTGCACCTAGTTTAGTACTAGGTGCCAACCAAATTAGATGCTTTGTTCGATGAACGCGACTAATTCAGACTTGCTCAATGCGCCAACTTTAGTTGCTTCAGCGTTTCCATCTTTGAAAATCATCAAAGTTGGGATGCTACGAATACCAAATTTTGGTGCAGTTGCTTCGTTTTGATCGATGTTCAGCTTAGCAACTTTGATCTTGCCTGCGAATTCTTCAGCAATCTCTTCCAATACAGGAGCGATCATTTTGCAAGGACCACACCACTCAGCCCAAAAATCAACCAAAACAGGTAGGTCAGAACCTAGAACGTCTGCATCAAAAGAATCGTCAGAAACGGTTAGGATATTATCACTCATGGAATATCTCCGGAATTTGGTTATCAAAAATTATAAAGACGTGCATTGTACGGAGCCAGAAAAAGGACGCAAGTCAAAAAATGCTTAACTAGCAGAAAACAGCGGTTCCGTATCATTGTCACATTCACGTATGATGGAAAGGATATTGTAATGTAAGTCCTCCGGGTAAGAATTCAACTATGACAGATGTTAGTCACCAAGAGCTAAATCAACCTCACTCAGAGCCTGAAGACTCTAATCAGATTGCTGCAATCGATCTAGGTTCCAATAGCTTTCATATGATTATTGCCAACCAGCTACAAGGTGAGTTGCGCACGGTTGATAAGCGTGGCGAGAAGGTGCAGCTAGCGGCGGGTTTGAACGAACGAGGCTATTTGAGTGAAGAATCTATGCAGCGTGGCTTAGAGTGCTTAAAAGGCTTTGCTAAGCACTTGCGGGGCTTTAAACCCGAAGCCGTGACTGTATTGGCAACCAATGCGTTAAGGGTCGCCCGTAATCGCAGTGAATTTATAACTCGGGCTGAAGAAATTCTAGGGTTTCAGATCGAATTAATTGCCGGCCGCGAAGAAGCGCGCTTGATCTATCTTGGGGTGTGTCATACCCAGGCAGATGACGAGGGAAAGCGGTTAGTTATCGATATTGGTGGTGGTAGTACTGAGCTTATTATTGGTGAACGATTTGAGACGAAGGCACTTGAAAGCCTCTTTATGGGTTGCGTATCTTATACCAAACAATTTTTCCCTGATGGCGAAATCAGTGAAATTAATTTTCACCGAGCGGTGACTCGTGCCCGTCGTGAGTTATTAGAAATTCAGCAGGCCTATAAAGATATCGGTTGGAGTGAAGTGATTGGTTCGTCAGGAACCATTCGTGCCACCGAGCAATTGCTGATTAAGAAAGGGTGGAGTGAGCAGGGTATTAGCCGTGACGGTTTGAATAAACTGTGCCAGTGGCTTACGACACATAAGACCATTGAAGAAATTGATCTGCCGGGCTTTAAACCTTTGCGCCAGCAGGTATTTATTGCCGGGGTAGCCATTTTAAAAGGGATTTTTGATACCTTTAAAATCAAGAAAATGAACTACTCAGATGGTGCTTTGCGAGAAGGTGCATTGTGGGATTTGATTGGTCGTTCTGGCCATGAAAATGTTCGTCAACGTACCGTTAAGTCGATGCAGAAACGATTTCACGTTAACCAAGGGCAAGCGAATCGAGTAAAAGAGTGCGCTTTGGCTATGCTCGATCAGGTCGAAAAAGATTGGAAACTCCCTAGTACTGCTAGAAAGTGGTTGTTGTGGGCTGCGGAGTTGCATGAAGTAGGTTTGAGTATTACGCACCATCAATTTCAGAAGCATGGGGCGTATTTGGTTTTGCACAGCGACATGGCCGGGTTTACCAATCAAGGGCAAGAGCTGTTGGCGGTATTATTAAAAGGCCATCGTCGTAAATTTCCGCTCGCAGGCCTCGAAGGTTTGAGTGTGATGGTTCGCCAGCAAGCTCGTTATCTTTGTCTGTTATTACGCCTCGCTGCGGTATTGAATAATAGTCGTGGCGCTGTTGAATTGCCGGAAATTGAATGCCAGGGAAAGGCAGATACGTTAACCTTAATTTTCCCTAACGATTGGTTTAAGCAGCATCCGTTAACGCAAGATGATTTGCGTGTAGAGGCGGACTATTTAAAAGCTGCGGGTCTAACCCTAATCGTAGCGGAAGATACTTGATACATCAGTAAGATGGGTGCGGAATGTACTCATCTTACTTACCTTTAGCATTCTCAGCGAGCTCTGAATTTAGTTTGCGGCAGAGAGTCTTTCTAATAAAATTTGCTGGGCGCGGATGATTTCTACTTCGCCAGTTTCTTCATTCTTTTGTGGTTGGGCCAAAATATAATGGCCATCACTGTCTAGGTCCCATGCTTGGCTATTATCCGCTAGGTAGCATTCAAACTCTTCTTTCATGCGACTACGCAATTTATTACCTTCGATTGGAAAGCAGGCTTCAACGCGATTCAATAAATTACGTTCCATCCAGTCTGCACTAGCGGCATAGAATTCGTCTTTGCCGTTATTACAAAAAGAATAAATGCGGGTATGTTCTAAAAAGCGGCCAACAATAGAACGAACTCGAATGTTTTCAGAAACTCCTGGAATACCAGGTCGTAAACAACACATTCCACGAACAATTAGATCAATTTGAACCCCTGCTTGCGACGCTTTATACAGAGCACGAATCACCTTGTTCTCGGTGAGGCCGTTCACTTTTACACGAATGTAAGCGGGTTTGCCTTCTATGGCATTGACGGCTTCGCGATCAATCAGCTCGAGTAACTTTTTATGCAGGGTAAACGGTGCGTGAAAGAGTTTTTTAATGCGTAATGCTTTGCCCATTCCGGTTAGCTGCTGGAATACTTTGTGGACATCTTCACCGATGGAATCATCTGCAGTTAAGAAACTGTAATCGGTATACATACGGGCATTACCTGCGTGGTAGTTGCCAGTGCCTAGGTGCACATAGCGACGTAAGATTCCTTGTTCTTTACGCACAATGAGCATCATTTTCGCATGCGTTTTGTAGCCTACTACGCCGTATACCACAACGGCTCCCGCTTCTTGTAAGCGGTTGGCTAGGTAGAGGTTTTCTTCTTCGTCAAAGCGCGCGCGTAGTTCAATCACCACAGTGACTTCTTTACCGCTGCGTGCAGCGTCTACTAAGGCGTTTACAATTTCAGATTTTGCCCCCGTACGATACAAGGTTTGCTTGATCGCTAATACAGAAGGATCTTTTGCCGCTTCACGCAGCATGTCGACCACTGGCGTAAATGATTCAAACGGATGCATCAGCAAAGTATCTTTTTCGCGAATAGCTTCAAAGATACTCTTTTTAAAACTCAGATGCTTGGGTAAGCCTGGAGTAAAAGGTGGGTAGCGTAAATCGGGGCGGTCAATTTGCCCAACCACTTCCATCATACGGCCAAGATTGACTGGGCCATTAACTTGATAGCAGTCACTTTGCTTAAGGTCGAACTTGGCGAGTAAAAACTCGACCAGCTCAAGAGGGCAGTTGTCGGCGACTTCTAAGCGCATTTCTTCACCGAAATTACGCGAGTGCAGCTCATCTTCAAGCGCCCGGGCTAGATCGACGGTATCGTCGTGGTCGATCTCTAAATCGGCATTACGGGTTACGCGGAATTGGTAACAGCCTTTAATTGTCATGCCTGGGAACAGTTCGTCGGCAAAGTGATGGATGATGGAGGATAGAAAAACGAAGTTATCCCCATCTTCACACAGCTTATCGGGAAGGCGGATGATTCGAGGTAGAGAGCGTGGTGCAGGAATTAACGCTAAGCCTGTTTCACGACCAAAGGCATCTTTACCTTCTAGGCTGACAATAAAGTTAAGACTTTTGTTTACCAAGCGTGGAAAAGGGTGAGAAGGATCAAGTCCGATCGGGCTACAAATCGGCAGTACGTCGTTATAAAAGTACTCTTTTACCCAAGCTTGTTGCTCTTCTGTCCAAGCGGCGCGGCGTAAAAAGCGGATGTTCTCTTGCGCCAGTGCAGGAAACATTACGTCGTTTAATATGTCGTACTGACGCTCAAGCGTATTGGTACACATATCGTTGATTTGCTTTAATACCTGGCCCGCATGCAGACCATCGGCACCGGCGGTTTCGCGCCCGAATGCCAATTGCTGCTTTAGGCCGGCAACACGAACTTCAAAGAATTCGTCAAGGTTGCTACTGAAAATACATAGAAAGAATAGACGCTCTAATAGAGGATGAGTTTCATCCAGTGCTTGCTCTAATACGCGAATATTAAACTGCAAATGGCTCAGCTCTCGGTTGATGTAATACTCCGAGTTGTGCAGATCGATCACTGTATCGTCAGTCGCTGACATTGTTCTTCCTTATCTAAACGTATCAATTCTTATTGATGTAGCTCTTATTATTTATGCAGTTCTTCGGCAAACTGCTTTGCGTAGTACGTCAAAATAGCATTTGCCCCTGCGCGTTTGATGCAAGTTAATGACTCGTGCATCACGGCAATGTCGTCTAACCAGCCATTTTGTGCAGCGGCTTTATGCATCGCATATTCACCGCTCACTTGATAAACAAATGTTGGAACGCCAAATTCTTGTTTCACGCGGCGTACTATATCTAAATAAGGCATGCCTGGCTTTACCATAATCATGTCTGCGCCTTCGGCTAAATCCATCGCCACTTCGTGCAAGGCTTCGTCGGTATTCGCTGGGTCCATCTGGTAGGTTTTTTTATCGGCTTTCCCTAAGTTAGCCGCTGAACCGACTGCATCACGGAAAGGGCCATAATAGGCAGACGCGTATTTAGCAGAATAAGCCAGAATGCGTGTATTTACGTGGCCATCATTCTCTAATATGCCACGAATTTCGCCAATGCGACCATCCATCATATCGCTCGGTGCAACCACATCTGCCCCCGCTTCGGCATGAGACAGTGCTTGGCGAACGAGGGTATCAACCGTGCGGTCATTCAACACATAGCCGTTCGCATCCAAAATGCCGTCTTGACCATGAATGGTAAAAGGATCTAGGGCAACATCGGTAATAACCCCTAGTAGAGGGCAAGCATCTTTAATCGCACGAACGGCGCGCTGAGCTAAACCATCTGCGTTGAACGCTTCTTCGGCAAATTCAGTTTTGGCGCTGGCTGGAGTTACCGGGAACAGTGCAACCGCAGGAATGCCTAGTTTCACTAAGTGCTTACATTCTTCGACCAGTAAATCGATGGATAAACGCTCAATACCTGGCATAGATGGAATGGCTTCGCGCTCGCCTTTACCCTCTAAAACGAACATTGGGTAAATTAAGTCGTCCGTTGTAAGCGTAGTTTCGCGCATTAAACGACGTGAGAAATCATCTCGGCGATTGCGACGAAGACGAGTTTCTGGATAAAAGCGCTGTGCATCATTAAAAGCCACGGGTATTCTCCAAGCAGTTGGCGGTTGTATAAGCCATGAATAGATCATAAAAATATAATACCTATTCTAGCTGACTCAGCTTATCAATTCGCTGATTTATGACAGATTCATTAGAAAATTATTAAGCCTATAGCTCTAAGATAAATAAAATTGAACGTAATACGCTTTAGTCCGACTAAGCGTTATAGCGTTCTGAATGTGTGATTGAGTTTAGGTTCCGATGAGAGCGCTGCTTCTAATGCGCAACTCTGCCGGATGTGTGTAATATTAAGGATGGAATATGAAGAAATTATTACTACTAGGGCTAATTGCAGGCTTAGTATCGGGTTTTTATTTTTTAGGCGAACAATGGTTGCTGCCTGAGACCTATCAAGCCTTGTATCAAAAAGACCCTGTAAAAACTGCGGGGTTATTTTTTATTGTTTATGTCTTGGTGGCTGCGCTGTCAATTCCTGGAGCGGCCTTGATGACGCTTATTTCAGGGGCTATTTTTGGTTTAGGCCCTGGCTTACTGATTGTTTCGTTTGCTAGTTCATTAGGAGCGACGTTGGCGTTTCTTATGTCGCGGCTGCTACTGAAAGACTGGGTTCAAAATAAATTTTCTGGGTATTTAAAAACCATTAACGAAGGGGTTAAGAAAGATGGCCCTTTCTTTTTATTCACTCTGCGACTTATCCCTGTAGTGCCTTTTTTTGCGATTAATTTATTGATGGGGTTAATGCCTATTTCTGCATGGCGTTTTTACTGGGTTAGTCAGCTGGGAATGCTTGCCGGCACGGCGGTTTATGTGAATGCGGGTGCTGAGTTTGCATCAGTGATTGGTCAAGAGGATGGGTTCTCATTAGCAGGTATCATGACCCCTGGACTATTAGTGGCGCTAGGGCTGCTGGCTCTCTTTCCTTGGTTAGCAAGAGCTGTATTGAATCGAGTACAAGCCAGAAGAGCATTGCTAAAGCGCGCCAAAGGCCGTGCAAAACCGAGTAAGTTTGATGATAACTTGATCGTTATTGGTGGTGGTGCCGCTGGACTAGTGAGTTCAATTATAGGCTCGGCGGTTAAGGCAAAGGTCACGCTGGTGGAAAAGCATAGGATGGGTGGCGATTGTTTAAATACCGGCTGCGTTCCTAGTAAAGCGATGATTCACGCGGCGGGAATTGTTCATGACAATAAGAAAAGTCATCTTTCGGGGTTATTGAGCGGCGAGCCTGGTGCTGTCGATTTTGAGAAGGTGATGGCGCATGTTCATCAATCGATCAAAGCGATTGAACCTCACGATTCGATTGAGCGTTATGAAGGTTTAGGGGTTTCTTGTGCGACGGGGCAGGCAACCATACTTTCACCCTGGGAAGTTGAAATTCAACACGCATCTGGCGAAACAGAAATACGCAGTGCGGCGAATATTATTATCGCGACGGGCGGTCGACCTCGGATACCGAATATTCCTGGGCTGGATAAAGTTAATAGCCTGACTTCTGATACGTTATGGCAGCTTAATGAATTACCTAAGCGACTCTTAATTCTGGGTGCTGGACCAATCGGTTGTGAGCTAGGGCAAGCATTTGCACGTTTAGGGTCACAAGTGACGATGGTCGATAAAGGCCAGTTCTTGATGCCGAGAGAAGATGAAGATGTTTCTCTGCTGGTGGCCGAATCCATGAAGGCGGATGGTGTAAAGCATTTGTCAGGTCGTTCCATTACTGAATTGAAAACTTCCACGGGAGGTGATTCGGCCGTTTTGGATACGGGTGAGGTGCTTGAATTTGATGCATTGTTATTAGCGATTGGGCGTGAAGGAAATACCGAGAATTTAGGCTTAGAGAATGTTGATCTAGGGACCGATCGTAATGGCTTCTTAGCCGTAGACGAATATCTTCAGACCGAGTGCCCAACCATTTACGCCTGTGGCGATGTGATTGGTGGTTATCAATTTACTCATGTTTCAGCGCATGAGGCATGGTTTGCTTCGGTTAATAGTTTATTTGGTCGTTTGAAGCGCTTTAAGGCTGATTACCGAGTTATCCCGTGGGCAACTTTTACAAGTCCAGCAGTAGGTCGTGTTGGACTCAGTGAAAAAGACGCGAAAGCACAAGGTATTGCCTACGAATGTACTCAATACGGCTTGGATGATCTAGATCGCGCCATCACTGATGACGCAGCAATAGGCTTTGTTCGCGTATTAACCGTGCCGGGCAAAGACAAAGTACTCGGGGCAACCATTGTAGGGCCAAGGGCTGATGATCTAATTGCTGTTTTTGTGATGGCAATGAAACATGGCTTGGGTCTGAACAAGGTATTAGGTACTATCCATGCTTACCCTACGTATATGGAGGCTAATAAGTTTGTTTCTGGGCAGTGGAAACGTACTCAAGTTTCGGCCAGATTATTAGCGTTAGTGGGGTGGTATAACCGTAAAAATTTATAATAAAAAAGAAGCTGCCTGAGCTCAAGTCGATTTACCCCAGAGAATACCTCTATTGTGTCTGAGTGTGTTGAATCTTTGGAGAATATGTCGACTTAGTATTGAGCACGTGTTTTTACTTTAGCAGCTCAATAAACACAATCAGCGCATGCTTCTATCATTACAAGCTAGGAGTTTAATAAATGAGTATTGAAACGACCCCCGTTGAAGCGCATGGCTTTAACCCAAGCGAATATAATATTGCGATGAATTTTCTTGAACAGATTCCTTTTAATAAAGTATTAGGCTTAAAACCCAGCAAGCTCAGTCAAGATTATTGTGAATTCAAAATGAGCATGAAAGACGACCTAATTGGCAACTTTCTGCAGGGTATTCTTCATGGTGGTGCGATTTCAACAGCGTTGGATGTAACGGGAGGTGCGATGGCTATGGTTGCCGCATGGCAGCGATTGAAAGAGCATAAGGTTCCTCAGTCTGAGCGTCCGAAAACATTAGCCAAATTGGGGACGATTGATATGCGTGTCGATTTCCTTCAGCCAGGTAAAGGTAAGGAATTCATCATTGGTGCGACACTGCTAAGAATTGGTAACAAGGTAGCGGTGACGCGGATGGAGCTGAAGAACGAGCAAGATGAATTGATCGCGGTTGGAACCGGAACGTATCTTTGCGGTTAGTGATTTTTAAGCCTTCGGGCCATTCTTATGTCACTGTGAAATTGGCGGTGACATTGCGGTGATAGTGGCCTCAAGGTCTTTGAGTAAGCGTAAATAAAACCATAAATCCGACAAGAAAATATTTAAATAGTATTGACAATGAATATAAACAGCATAGAATACAGACGTCTGAAAGTTAGTCTTAGTTTTATGTACACCGTTTCGATATCCTGTATCTCGT
>OJEW01000034.1_pt1 | contig 83953 bp, 72 predicted proteins | sample 1593861 | NCBI WGS metagenome assembly OJEW01 (sample SAMN05416806, study PRJEB24817) | seawater metagenome | isolation source: Sea water | place: Canada:Atlantic | collected 2013-11
AGAATAGGAATAATAAAATGATCCTGACTCAAGAGCATAAAGAATTACAAAGAACTGTTCGTAACTTTGTTGAAAGTGAAATTAATCCACATGTCGATCAGTGGGAAAAAGACGGTATTTTTCCGGCAAAAGAATTGTTCAAAAAAATGGGTGATCTAGGTCTACTAGGCATTTCTAAACCAGAATCTGCTGGTGGCATGGGATTAGACTTCTCATACGAAATGGCGGCGGCTGAAGAATTTGGTGGCATCGTTTGTGGCGGTGTTCCGATGGCGATTGGTGTGCAAACGTGTATGGCTACGCCTGCGTTAGCACGTTTTGGTAGCGACTACATCAAAGAAACCTTTCTAGCGCCTGCAGTTGCTGGTGACATGGTTGCTTGTATTGGCGTGAGTGAGCCAGGTGCAGGTTCTGACGTTGCTGCGATTAAAACCACCGCAGTAAAAGACGGCGATGATTACATCATTAACGGTACAAAGATGTGGATCACCAACTCCACTCAAGCCGACTTTATTTGCTTACTTGCCAACACCTCTGGTGATAAAGCGCATAAAAATAAATCGTTGATCGTTGTACCAATGGATTCAGAAGGCATTAGCTTCTCGGAAAAATTAGACAAGCTGGGTATGCGTTCTTCTGATACTGCACAAGTATTTTTCGATAACGTTCGCGTACCGCAGAAAAACTTAATCGGTAGCGAAGGCGCAGGCTTCATGATGCAGATGATGCAGTTCCAAGAAGAACGTATGTACGTTGCTGCGATGTCTTTGAAGTCGATGGAAATCTGCGTTGATAGCACAATCGAATATTGCCGCGAGCGTGAAACATTTGGTCAGCCATTAATTAATAACCAAGTAATCCACTTCCGCATGGCTGAACTGCAAACTGAAATTGAAGCACTGCGCTGCATGGTTTACCAAGCCTGTGAAGGTTATTTGAATAAAGAAGATATGACGCGCTTAGCTTCAATGGCAAAACTGAAATCAGGTCGCCTTGTACGTGAAGTTGCCGACAGCTGCTTACAGTATTGGGGCGGAATGGGCTTCATGTGGGATAACGTTGTTTCACGTTTTTATCGCGACAACCGCTTAGCTTCCATCGGCGGCGGTGCCGATGAAATTATGATCGGAATTATCTGCAAGTACATGGATATTTTGCCGAAGAAACGTAAGTAATTAGAGCGTAAATATTTGTCACTGTTGAATCGCGCATGCAATAAAACTTGCAAAAGAATTTAACTAAAGTGTAGTTAATGTGCGGTGAGGTCTGGAGTTTATCGTTGTAGGCCTTCTATAACATGGATGTTATAGCAGAGCTTACAGGGAGAGCGAAGCGACGTATTCACAGCGTGCCGTACAAAGATGAACTTCATGCCGAGCGCAAGCACATTGACGGGCGTAATAGCTAATAGAGATTTTGAAATGAGCCAACAAGAATTTGAGACACTGGACTTGGAAACATTAGTAATACAAGACCAAAAACCTGTATTACGCGTGATGCTAAACCGACCAAAACTTGCCAATGCCATGAACCTAAAAATGGTCAATGAATTAATGGCTGTGATGGAAAAAGTTGAAAACGAAAACTACCGTGTATTAATTATCAGCGGTGGTCATGGCAACTTTTGTGCAGGTGGCGACATAAAAGATATGCAGTCAGCAGGTACTGATAAACAAGCCCTTGTTGAATTGAATCGCGCCTTTGGCCACATGATCACCAAAGCCGATCATCTACCTGCAGCCGTTATCTGCGCTTTAGAAGGTGCAGTATTAGGTGGTGGTTTTGGTTTGGCTTGTGTTTCAGATTTAGCCATTGCTGTTGAGAAAACCCAATTTGGTTTGCCAGAAACCTCATTGGGAATAATCCCTGCGCAAATCGCCCCATTTGTAGTGAAGCGAATTGGCTTAACCCAAACTCGCAGAATGGCCTTGTTTGGCAATCGCATTAAAGCACAAGAAGCGATGAGCCTCGGTTTGATTCATCAAGTAGTTGAAGACAGTCAGCAACTTGAAGACGCAGTAAATAAAGCCGTAAAACTTGCGATTAAATGTGCACCACAAGCATCAAAAACAACCAAAGCGTTAATTCACAGCGTCGATAAGCAAGACCTAGAATTCTTACTAGATCAAGCAGCCGAAGATTTCGCTGACGCCGTTATGGGTGAAGGTCGTGAAGGTGGCGCTGCCTTTATGCAAAAACGATTACCGGCTTGGGCGGATGTGTCCACGAGTAATAAAGAAAAGGAAACAGATCAATGAGTTTTCAAAAAGTATTAGTTGCTAACCGTGGTGAAATTGCCGTTCGTGTTATACGCTCAGCACAATCTTTGGGTTATCGCACCGTCGCAGTTTTTTCTGAAGCTGATGCTAACGCCCCGCATGTCGCGATTGCCGACGAAGCCATTTGCATTGGTGGCGCTCCGGTTGGAGAAAGCTATTTAGTTGCCGACAAAATAATTGCCGCTGCTAAAAAAACAGGCGCTGATGCCATCCACCCAGGTTACGGCTTTTTATCTGAAAACTCAGCGTTCGCTAAAGACTGTGTCGATGCAGGCATAACCTTCATTGGCCCACGCCCTGATGCCATAGATTTAATGGGCAGCAAGCGCCAATCAAAAATCGCCATGATCGCAGCAGGCGTTCCTTGTATTCAGGGCTACGAAGGCGCAGACCAAAACGAAGAAGTTTTAAAGAGAGCCGCGATCGAAATTGGTATGCCTGTAATGCTAAAAGCCAGCGCCGGTGGTGGTGGTCGTGGTATGCGCTTAGTCACCGATGCTAAAGATCTAGACGAACTGATTAAATCGGCACGTTCTGAGGCATTGAATGCGTTTGGCAATAGCGAGTTAATTATTGAAAAAGCCGTTCTGCAACCGCGCCATATTGAAATTCAAGTATTTGCCGACTCGTATGGCAATACCGTTTATTTAGGCGAACGTGATTGCTCTGTACAGCGTCGTCATCAAAAAGTTGTTGAAGAAGCCCCGTCTCCTTTTGTTAGCCCAGAAATGCGTCAAGCCATGGGTGAAGCTGCGGTTAATGCAGCAAAGGCTTGTAACTATGTTGGCGCGGGTACGGTCGAGTTTTTAGCCGATAGCGAAGGTAACTTCTATTTCTTAGAAATGAATACGCGCTTGCAGGTTGAGCATCCAGTAACAGAATTAATTACAGGTTTAGATTTAGTGGCAATGCAATTACGTGTTGCCGCAGGTGATAAATTATCGATTACCCAAGAAGATGTGGCGCTAACAGGGCATGCAATGGAGGTGCGTTTATACGCTGAAGATCCTGGTACTAATTTTATTCCACAAACGGGTTTAATCAACTTGTGGCAGCCTGCGTCGGGTGATGGAATTCGAATCGACTCTGGCATTACCTCCGGCCAAACCGTTAGTTCTTTTTATGATCCAATGCTGGCTAAAATTATTGCTTATGGTGAAAACCGTGAAGAAGCTCGCCGTCGTTTAGTACGTGCAGTTGAAGATAGCCATTTATTAGGCATTAAAGATAACCGTGCTTTTTTAGCGGCTATTTTAGGTAATAAAACGTTCATCGATGGCGAAGCAACCACTGCATTCATTGGTGAAGATTTTAATGATGATGCCAGTTTAAAACCGTTAAAAACCCAAACAAAAGAAGTGGCTTTAGCGGCGGCGCTTTTTGCAGTTGCTAAAGATAGTAATCAAAACGGTAATAAAAATTCAGGCACAGGCTGGCAGAATAATAACGTCGGCAGTCGAGTATTAAAATTATCGTGTGAAGATGAAGTCTTCGAACTTGAATTATCTGCCGTTAATAATCGCATTGAAATTTCTTATACTGAAACGTCTGAAGGCAAAGCGCCTGAAGACAATGCGACTGAAAACAAGAAGCAGGCATCGCTTGAAATCATTGGGCAGTCAGCAAACACACTGACGTATTTATTTGATGATGTAGTTCGCTCGGTAGTGTATAGCCACACCAATAGTAGCCTTAATGGACAAGATGAAGCCTTGGGTTGTGCGCAAGTTCATCTTGCGGCAGCTTATGGCAATTTAACCTTTACTGATATTAGCTTGCAGTCGGCTAAGAAGAGCACAGGTGGTTCGGATCAGGTCTTGGCCTCGATGGATGGTGGCATGGTTGATGTTATGGTGAAGATCGGTGATGTGGTTGAAGTGGGGCAAACCCTTGCGGTATTAGAAGCCATGAAGATGGAACATCCACTAAAAGCTGGCGTCGCTGGCACGATTACCGAAGTATTAGTACAGGCAGGTGATCAAGTTAAAGGTCGCCAGAAATTGATTCAGATTACAGCTGCAGCAGCTGAATAAAATATCGTAACCCGATTTTAGAATAAGGAATTTATGATGAGTTCATTGAAAAATAAAACCATTATCATCACAGGCGCAAGCCGTGGTATCGGTCGTGAAGTTGCATTAACTTGTGCGGCTGAAGGCGCAAACATTGTTATTGCCGCTAAGTCAGATGAGCCTCATCCAAAACTGGAAGGCACGATTCATTCGGTAGTGAAAGAAGTTGAAGCAGCCGGTGGTCAAGGCCTAGCAGTTAAAGTGGATGTGCGTAGCGAAGAAGACATCGACAACTTAATTAAGCTTACTGTAGAAAAATTTGGTGGCATCGACGCCATCATCAATAACGCCGGTGCAATTGCCTTAGCGGGTGTTGAATCCACACCCTTGAAGAAACTTGATCTAATGATGCAAGTTAACTTCCGTGCAGTATTCTTGCTAAGCCAAAAAGCCTTACCGTATTTGAAAAAATCAGAAAACGGCCACATCCTAAGCTTCTCACCACCGCTAGATCTTGATCGTCGTTGGATGCGCAACCATTCACCATACACATTAACCAAATATGGCATGTCGATGCTTACCATGGGTATGTCAGACGAGTTTAAGCGCTATGGTATCGCCGTAAACGCACTATGGCCACGTACTGTTATCCACACTGCTGCAACCTCATTTGGTGGCAAACAATCATTCGACCGTGCACGTGGCCCGAAAATTATGGCAGACGCAGCGTTCGCATTATTGAAAACAGAAAATCGCGAGATTACAGGTCAATTATTAATTGACGAAGACTTCCTTCGCACCCAAGGTGTAGAAGACTTTGAACAGTATCGCGCTAACCCAGAAAGCGATAAAACTGACCTAATGCCAGATTTATTTGTGCAAGACGCTGATGCATATGTTCGCGGTACTGTACCGCCATTGGCAGGACTAACTGACGAATAATTTAGCATAAAAAAGAGAATTTAATATGTCTTTAATGAGTTTACGCAATGAAGGTAAAGTTGCCATTATCTCCATGGATAATGGCAAGAATGCTCACAACCTAGCATTTTCTAAACAGCTTTTAGCACTGCTTAAGCAAGTTGAAGAAGATAAAGGCAACAAAGCATTGATCCTAGCTTCTAGCGATGAAAAAAGCTGGAGCCAAGGCATTGATGTACCTTGGATGATGGGAAATATTCAAAATGGTAACCATGACGATGTAAAAGAATTTTTGCATAATATGGATGCGATCTATACCGAGATTATGGAATTTCCAATGCCAGTGATTGCTGCGATTAATGGCCATACCTTTGGCAATGGCAGCGTACTTGCGTGTGCGTGCGATTTCCGTTTTATGCGTAGCGATCGTGGTTTTTTCTGTTTCCCAGAAGTTGATATGAGTATTCCATTTATTCCAGGTTTATTGGATGTAATATTAAAAGTGATCCCACAATATCGCTTTAATGAAATGCTGCTTTCGGGTCGTCGACTATCGGGTGACGAATTAAAAGAAGACAAGGTGGTTGAGCAAACGTTTGAAGGCGCAGATGCTTTGTTAGAAGGTGCTTTAGCGTATGCCAAAACATTCAGTAAAGGCCGTGGTATTTTTGCTGAACATAAGCGTAGATTTCATAAACCGGCTATTGAAGGTTTGGCTATTAAGAACCCGCCTGTGATAGATGCGATGAAAGTACTGTTGTAATTAATATTCTTTGCGTTCGAGGTGATATGAGGCAGGCTTTTATTAAGCTGACTTATATTGCCTATTCGCTTTGATTTTAAGCCAAATTTTTAATGATACTTTAAATAAAGCCTCCATATCCCGCGTTTTATCCTGTTGTATTAATCCACATAGATAATATTTCTGATAAAAAACAACTTACCAACAGTATCTGTGTATAACTATGGGTATAAAATATTTATAACCTCCTACAGCCCTTATAGAATCAACTATTGTCTCAGATTGTTGCTTTTTCGAACAATTGTTTGAATTGGCTTAAAGCCAGTAAAGTCAATGGTTTAGAGTGTTTTTTTGGAAAAATATTCAGGCTTAGGAAAGTCATAATTATTTTCTAACTTTATGCATTACAAGACTTGTTTTTAGAAAAAATAAGCGCTATTTAGGGATTGTGACGTTAGTTATCATTATTGTATCCACAGATCTTGTGGATAACTGCGGGTATAACTAATGGCATAACTTTATTCTCTTAACTTTTATCCTACCTCTGTGCAGATATTTCTGCAGAGCCCTTAGATTGTATGTTTTTTAATCAATCAATGAGTTGGATTTTCGGCTAAGCAGTTATTACATTCTCTGGTAAGATGGCGCATATAAATTGAAGCTTTACCAAGCTTTCTCGTCGTACTCATAAAATTAGGTCATCCCATGAAATTATTAATCCGCAATCTTGCTCGCACTTTGACTGAGCAAGAGTTAGAAGCATTATTTGCTCCGTTTGGTGAAGTGGCAGAATGCACCTTGGTAATGGATGCACAAACAGGCGAATCTAAAGGCTTCGGCTTTGTGGTAATGCCTGGGCCTGGCAATGGTAAAGCCGCGATGAAGTCATTGAATGCGACAGAAATTGCCGGCCAAACGATTCGTGTTAAGCGCGCCGCTGACGATAAATAGCATTAAGTGAGCACTTATTCAGTAGAGCTCCTCTTCAATAGAGCTCTTATGAAATAGCGCACTTGTATACAGAGCACGGTTAAGCAAAGCAGGCCTTAATCGTGCTCAATATTTTGAACGTATTCTATATTCCAGCACGGAAGCTCCATGTCTGATTCTGAACCGAACACAACCCCCAAACCCGAAAAGAAGACTTCATTAGCAAGGTCTTCAAGCATCGTCAGCATCATGACCTTATTGAGCCGTGTTTTAGGGCTTGTTCGAGATGTGGTGGTGGCGCAGTATTTTGGTGCCCGTGCGGATGCCTTTTTTGTGGCGTTCAAAATTCCTAATTTTTTACGTCGCTTATTTGCTGAAGGCGCATTCTCGGTGGCTTTTGTTCCGGTGCTATCCGAATACAAGAGTCAGCGCAGCGTGGTTGAAGTTAAGATGCTGATCGCCAGTGTTTCGGGGGTGCTTGGTCTTGTTCTCTTTTTAGTCACCATGCTGGCATTGTTATTAGCGCCTTGGTTGCCGTATGTGTTTGCGCCGGGCTTTAGCGGCGATGAAGCTAAGTTTGCCTTAACCGGCGATTTGCTCCGTATTACCTTCCCTTATTTGCTTTTCATCTCTCTGACCGCGTTTGCTGGCAGTATTTTGAATGCGTATGGCCGCTTTGCGATACCGGCGTTTACCCCCGTATTGCTTAATGTGTGCTTGATCTTTTCGACCTTGGTAATGACCAGCTGGTTCGTCGAGCCTTTATACGCTTTGGCTTGGGGCGTATTTATGGCGGGTGCGTTGCAGTTCTTATTTCAGTTGCCGTTCATTGCACGTTTAGGCTTGCTAGTACGCCCGACGTATCAGCCAAAGCAAGAAGGTGTTGGTCGTATTCTACGCTTGATGGGACCTGCATTATTTGGGGTGTCCGTTAGTCAAATCAATTTGTTATTAGATACTTTGTTAGCGTCTTTCTTAGAGCCCGGTAGTGTCAGTTGGCTGTATTACTCAGATCGGTTAAATAATTTACCGTTGGGTATTTTTGCCATTGCGATTGGCGTAGTGATATTGCCCGCGTTATCGAAGAAGCACGCAGAAAACGATTCAGCGCATTTTGCCCAAACCCTCGATTGGGCCACGCGGATGATTTTCTTATTAGCTCTACCAGCAGCGCTAGCTTTGGTTGTTTTGGCAACGCCGTTAATGGCGACCATCTTCTTCCATGGCGAAATCACGCCGTATGATATTGGCAAGATGACGCTTAGCTTGCAGGCGTATGGCATCGGCTTGTTCGCCTTTATGTTGATTAAAGTACTCGCGCCAGGTTATTACGCGCGTCAAGATACTAAGACTCCAGTAAAAATTGGTATTCAGGCCATGGTGGTGAATATGGTTTTGAACTTAGCCTTAGTAGGCCCGTTTCAACATGCGGGTCTTGCACTGGCAACGTCGTTATCGGCGTTCTTTAATGCTTACATGCTGTATCGCGGGTTAAAAGCGACAGGGCATTACAAGGCGCAGCCAGGCTGGTTGGCTTTTGCAATTAAGGTACTAATCGCCAACGCAGCGTTGTTTGTTGTGATGTATTTTATGATGGGAGATGCTCAGCAATGGCTAGAGTGGGGTACTTGGCAGCGCATTGGCTGGATGTCGGCGATTGTGGGTGCGGGTGTGGCGGTTTATTTTGTTACCTTGGTGGTATTTGGGCTTAGGCCTCGGCACTTGAAGGGTGCTCGCTTTTAGGAGGCGCTTTTGGGGTTAGCTCTAGAGCCCTCGGTGCCTTTCTTGTTAATCGTTTACAAAGCTTTAACCGCCAAAGCAAAATTCTCGCCTAGGATGTTCTCAAAAGACCTGTTCACTTGCTGGTCAAGTCGCTATAATCCCGCAGTTATTTTAGGCGGGGTTTATCGGCGGTATGCGCCTTATTCGTGGGTTATACAACATTCCATCCGACTTTTCTGGCTGTGTTGCGACTATCGGCAACTTTGATGGTGTTCATTTAGGACATCAAGCAATTCTTCAGCAGCTGAAGAAACAGGGTGAAGAGCATCAACTGCCAACGGTGGTTATGATGTTTGAACCTCAGCCGCGTGAGTTTTTTGCGCCGGATCAAGCACCTGCGCGTCTTGCTAATATGAGCGAGAAGTTACAAGATCTTGCCAGTTTTGGTGTCGATTACGTTTTGTGTTTGCCGTTCAATCAGAAACTTCGCTCGATGAGCGCTGATCAGTTTATTCAGACGATTTTGCTGGATGGGTTGAAAATCAGTCATTTGATTGTGGGTGATGATTTCCGCTTTGGTTGTGATCGCACGGGCGATTATCAATTATTGCAAAATGCGGGTAAGCAATTTGGCTTTAGCGTTGAAGATACGAAGACCTTCGAGTTTGAAGGACAGCGTGTCAGCAGTACTCGAGTGCGTAAATGCTTAGCCGCTAATGATTTGACTGGCGCAGGTAAATTACTAGGGCGTTCTTACCGAATGAGTGGTCGTATTGGATATGGCCGCCAGCTAGGGCGTACAATTGGTGTGCCTACCGCGAATGTTATTTTGCAGCGTAATAAATTGCCGATGACCGGTGTTTATGCGGTGAAAGCGATTGAGATTGAAGTCGCTGACTGTCACGAAAATGAAGTACTTGATGCTTCAGACCAGCCAAGAGCGTGGCAAGGTGTTGCTAACATCGGAGTTAAACCGACGGTAGCAGGAACTCCTGAACCTTCGTTAGAAGTCCATATTTTTGATTTCCCTAGTTTGGAAGAGGGCGGAAATATTTATGGCAAGCGTTTGAGTATTGAGTTTTGCCAAAAGATTCGTGAAGAGAAAAAGTTTAATGGGCTGGATGAACTAAAAGCCTCCATTGAACAAGATATGAATGTTGCTCGGGACTTTTTCCTTAGTAAAAATTAGAAAGTTAAAATATAGAAACAAACGATTTAGCGCATCGAGTGATGCTAAAAGACATGATGAGGTATTTAAGTAGCTAGTGTGTGAGGCATGGATGCCGAGCTCAAGCCTATAGGGACATATTTACGGCGTCTAGCGGAATAAATACCTCATCATGTCTTTGATTAGACTGAGTCGATTTGGACATACAAATTATTTAAAACATAAGAGCCTAACGGCAGATTATAGTTGGAAGAAAAATGACCAAAAAAGACCAAGCGGGAAAAGTAGAGAGCCAATATAAGGCGACATTAAACTTGCCAGAAACCGATTTCCCAATGCGTGGAAATTTGGCGCAGCGTGAGCCTGAATTATTGGCTCAATGGCAAGATATGGGTTTGTATAAGCAAATTCGTAATGCCCGCTCTGGTCGTGAACAGTTTATTTTGCACGATGGCCCTCCTTACGCGAACGGTGACATTCACATTGGTCACGCGGTAAACAAGGTTTTAAAAGACATTATTATTAAGTCTAAAACCATGGCTGGCTTCGATGCGCCTTACGTTCCTGGTTGGGACTGCCACGGTTTACCGATTGAATTAAAAGTTGAAGAAAAAGTTGGCAAGGCCGGTGATAAAGTCACCCCTGCGCAGTTCCGTCAGCATTGTCGTGAGTACGCGGCTGAGCAAGTAAACGGCCAGCGTGAAGGTTTTAAACGTTTGATGGTTTTAGGTGATTGGGAAAATCCTTACCTAACGATGGACTTCAAATTCGAAGCCAACATCATTCGTACTCTGGGGAAAATTGCCGATAACGGTCACCTAGAAAAAGGCTTTAAGCCAGTTAACTGGTGTATGGATTGTGGTTCTGCATTAGCGGAAGCAGAAGTTGAATACCAAGATAAAAAATCGATTTCTATTGATGTGAAATTTGCGTTCACTGATACCGCGGCATTATTAAATGCGTTTGGTGCAGATAGTGCATTGTCTGACAAAACTGCGAACATGGTTATCTGGACAACAACCCCTTGGACTTTGCCAGCTAACGAAGCGGTTTCTGTTCATCCAGAATTAGAATACTCCTTAGTTCACATTAATACTGAAAGTGAGCAAAGTGAAATATTAGTATTAGCCACTGCGCTTGTTGAAGATGCAATGGGCCGTTATGGCATCACTGATTTCGCCGTGATCGCCAATGCTAAAGGTGAGGCCTTTGGTCAGTTGCCTGAGCAAAACTCTGCGCCTTTCTCTGTAAATCATCCGTTTATGCCAACAGCGAATGGTGCAGGTCTTAAACAAGTTCCCGTCATTACGGGCACTCACGTAACCGCTGATGCGGGTACAGGTTCTGTTCATACGGCGCCTATGCACGGTGCGGACGATTATACGGTTTGTAATCAATACGGCATTGCTGCTGAGATGATTTTGGTTAGCGCCGAAGGCACATTTATCAATAACTCTGCTTTAGAAAGTTTAGAGCTTTCAGGCTTGTCGGTTGCTGATAAAGGTGTTTTCCGCGTATTGGGTATTTTGGGTGATCCGCAAATCGGAACACCGAATGCCCTAATTAAGAAATTGAAAATCGAGCACAGCTACCCACATTGCTGGCGCCACAAAACGCCGATTATTTTCCGTGCGACTCCTCAATGGTTTATCGCAATGGAAGCAAAAAATGCCGATAACTCTTTGTTATCACAAGCGATGCATGCGGTAGAACACGATATTGAATGGCGTCCTAGTTGGGGTAAAGCTCGTATCGAAGGCATGATGAATGGTCGCCCTGACTGGTGTATTTCTCGCCAGCGTACCTGGGGGGTTCCGATTGCTTTATTCGTGCATAAAGAAACCTCAGCACTTCACCCAGATAGCAAAGCTCTAATCGAGAAAGTTGCGATTAAGGTTGAAGAAAAGGGTATTGATGCGTGGTTCGAATTAGAAACTGCTGATTTACTAAGTGCTGAAGACGCAGAAAACTATGTGAAAGTTACCGATACTTTAGACGTATGGTTTGATTCGGGTGTGACGCACACGGCAGTTCTTGATGAGCGTGATGGCTTACGCTCACCGGCTGATTTATACCTAGAAGGTTCAGATCAACACCGTGGTTGGTTCCAGTCGTCGTTATTGACGTCGGTTGCTGCGAAGGGCGAAGCGCCTTATAAAACAGCATTAACGCACGGTTTTACCGTTGATGCGCAAGGCCGCAAAATGTCGAAGTCGATTGGTAATACCGTATCGCCTATCGAAGTGATGGATAAGTTAGGCGCTGATATTTTACGCTGGTGGGTAGCCGATACTGACTACAGTACTGAAATGACTGTATCTGATGAGATTCTAAAACGTAACGCCGACGCGTATCGTCGTATCCGTAATACCTGTCGTTTCTTGTTGGCTAACATTGCAGGCTTTAATCCGAAAACGGATTTGGTCGCGGTAGAAGATATGTTGCCATTGGATGCTTGGATTTTAAATCATGCAAGCAATATGGATAAGCAAGTGAAGGCGCTTTATAACGATTATAACTTCAGCGGCTTAACCAAATTGTTGATGAACTTCAGCGTTGGCGAGCTGGGTTCTTTCTACTTAGACATTATTAAAGATCGCCAGTACACCTGTAAAGCCGATGGTCTTGCGCGTCGTAGTGCGCAAACGGCCTTGTATCATATTGCGGAAGCGATGGTGCGTTGGATTGCTCCGGTATTAAGTTTTACGGCTGAAGAAATCTGGGATGTTCTACCCGTTGCAGTTGATGCAGAAGGTAATGCTATTGAGCGTGAAAGATCTGTGCTACTTGCTGAATGGTATGAGCTACCTCAAGTTAATGATTTGAGTTTAGACGATAATTACTGGCGTCAAATCATGGCCGTTAAAACCGCGGTGAACAAGATTCTTGAAGAAGCGCGTAGTGATAAAAAAGTAGGCTCTAGTTTAGCCGCTGATGTTACTTTGTTTGCTGATGAGACCTTGAAACCTCAGTTAGAAAAATTAGGCGAAGAACTTCGTTTCGTAACGATCACTTCGACTGCTGACGTTAAAGCGTTAGCCGATGCAGATGAAGCAAGCACACAAAAAACAGACGTCAGTGGTTTGCGTTTATCGCTTTCTGCATCAACGGCTGAGAAGTGTGAACGTTGCTGGCATCATAATGTCACAGTGGGTATGCATCCAGAACATGCGACTTTATGTTCTCGCTGCGTAACGAATATTGCGGGTGAAGGTGAATTTCGTCACTTTGCATAGTATTTATTGTGTGTCGTGTTTAGCTTGTTAAGCATGCGAATAAATAGTGAATGATTGGCGTGATTAAAAAATCACGTCAATCGGAACAAAAAATTGAGTAATTTAGCATGAATCAAGAACGAAAGGCTGGGGAACCCTCCGCCCTGATTTGGTTGTGGTTATCTGTCTTCGTGATTGCGTTCGACCTGATTACCAAGCAACTTGCCGAAAACTTTTTAACGTATGGTCAGCCTGTGCCTGTTTTTCCGGTATTTGATTTAACACTGCTTTATAACCCTGGCGCAGCGTTTAGTTTTCTTGCCGGTGAAGATGGTTGGCAGCGTTGGTTTTTTACCGCGATAGCCGTAGGCGTTAGTGTGATGTTAATCAGCTGGCTGCATAAATTACCACGCGCAAATAAGTGGATGGCGATTGCGCTAACCCTTATTTTAGGCGGCGCATTAGGTAATCTATTTGATCGCTTAGTGTATGGCCATGTCATTGATTTTATTTCAATTCATTGGTCAGGTTCTTATTTTCCTGCTTTTAATATTGCCGACAGCGCGATTACCGTTGGTGCGATTATGCTAGGCCTTGATGTGGTATTTGAAGCACGTCGAGAAAAAGCCGCTGCAAAAGCAGCCGCTGTTTTGTCCTCTACCGATAAAGAATAAAGGTAACGAATAATGTCTCATTCTATTCAAACGATTGCTGCTGATTCAAAAGTTTCAATGCATTTTGCATTACGCATGGACGGCATTGCAACGGATGGCACGCGTAAAAAAGACGAAGTTGATTCAACCTTTAATGCAAAACCTGCTGAGTTTGTATTAGGCGATGGTAATTTATTACCGGGCTTTGAAGAATTCTTAATTGGCCTAACAACAGGCGATCATAAAACCTTTACTGTGCCTGCTGAAAAAGCGTTTGGTCAAACAAACCCTCAGAATATTCAAGAAATGAAACGCTCTAGCTTTGCAGTGGACATGCCTTTGTCTCCGGGTTTGGTTGTGTCGTTCGCTGACGCCGCTAAAGCTGAGCTGCCGGGTGTGATTAAGTCTATTGAAGGCGATTATGTAACGGTTGATTTTAATCATCCGTTGGCAGGTAAAGATTTAGAGTTTGAAGTTCAGATTCTTTCCGTGACTGATGCAGACTGGGCAGAAGCATAAATGAAAATTAAAATGGCGAACCCTCGTGGTTTTTGCGCCGGTGTTGATCGCGCAATTGATATCGTAAATCGTGCTTTGGATTTATTCGAGCCGCCTATTTATGTTCGCCATGAAGTGGTGCATAACAAATTTGTGGTGAATGGTTTACGGGACCGCGGTGCAGTATTTGTTGATGAACTTCATGAAGTACCTGATGACAGTATCGTGATTTTCTCAGCTCATGGTGTATCACAAACTGTGCGTAACGAAGCAACCGCTCGTGGCTTGAAAGTATTTGATGCAACCTGCCCGCTTGTGACGAAAGTACATTTAGAAGTTAGCCGCTACAGTGCCGACGGCAGTGAATGCATTCTGATTGGCCACAAAGGCCATCCAGAAGTTGAAGGGACTATGGGGCAGTATGACCACTCTAATGGCGGAAATATTTATCTAGTCGAAGATGAAAAAGATGTTGCCGCACTAGAAGTTGAAAACCCAGAAGCACTTTATTACGTCACCCAAACTACGCTTTCAATGGATGATACCGCGAAAGTCATTGAAGCCTTACGCGCCAAGTTTGAAAAAATAGAAGGCCCACGCAAAGATGATATTTGCTACGCCACTCAAAACCGCCAAGATGCCGTCAAAGTGTTAGCGACAGGCACCGAGTTGTTATTGGTGGTGGGTTCGCCGAACAGTTCTAACTCTAATCGCTTACGTGAACTGGGTGAGCGTATGGGGGCAAAAGCGTACTTAATTGATAACGCTGAAGAGATTCAAAAAGAATGGTTAGACGGTATTGAAAGCATCGGCATTACCGCTGGCGCTTCTGCTCCTGAAATCCTTGTGCAATCTGTAGTGGATCGCTTGAAAGAATGGGGCGGCGAAGTGCCGGAAGAGCTGCAGGGGCAAGAAGAGAATGTTGTATTTTCTTTGCCAAAAGAGTTGAGGTTGGTTGAGGTTTGATTGTTAAATCAGAGTATACTCTGCTCTGATTTAACTGAATTAATACCTACAATTATTAATTTCTAATAACTAATAGGTGTTGCGAGCTGTTATGCATTCAGGACACCTTGCATCAAGTAAATCATTGCCATCCCAGTCTCGGATAACCAATTTATTGAAGTCCCACATTTTTCGACCACGACTATCGGTTGCAAGAAGTCCCATAAATGCGTTTTCATCAGCATCTCCACTAATCGGTGTCGCTATCACAATAAAGCATTCTGTTGCGGGCGGGAGGGGGATCTCATAAATAGTTGCGTTATTGCATAAGCCAATGCGAACCCCATAGGTATTGATTCCATTGTAGGCTATGACCCATTGGCCGAGTGCGTCAACATCATAGTTGAGATCTACCATTGCCGGTGCGTATCTGGCGTTATTGAGATAGAAACGCTCTTGAAGTTGCACTACTTGTAAGAGTCTTGTCATCGTATCTTCACGCTGACTCTCTAATATATAATTTCGGTAGCTGGGCATTACTACACTTGCAAGAATGCCAATAATAGCAACCACTATCATTAGTTCAATTAAGGTAAAACCGCGTTGTTTCATTTTTAGCCTACTGCAAAATGCCCCATAACAGCTCAAAGTATTGAGTTGCTATGGGGCTTGCTGTTATGGGTTAGAAATTATGCTATTGGCTATAGTGATCGCCAAAAGTTTCTTTTGAGCAACTCACACTGATCAGATCCGCCTGCAATGACACTGGTACCACTGAGGATAACAGAGACAGAGGCTTCACAAGCAGGTGGTGGCGGACAGTCATCAGCTTCTTCGCAAGGTACGGGATCAGGATCTTTGCAGCTTTCGTGACCAGGGTTCTCAGTACAAAAATCAAGTTGGCCTGTGCGTGAAACTGTTAGTTCGATTGGTTCAGGTAAAATCCCATCAACAGGTACGTCTGTACCTGTAATGCTAGGGGTAGTTAGCGCTGGGTCGAAAGCAATGGTATACGCTTTAGCTCTACCGACATCGGCGCTGCAGCCGGCCACGTTGGTGCCTAGTGACCTTGGAGAGAATGTTGTGAAAAACATATGTCCATTTGCAGTTAAAGAAGGTGATAATACTTTCTCTCCTACAGGTAAGTCATACTTCCAGCCTTTTTTAGAATATGCTGCTGAAGTTACTGAGGTTGTAGGGATTTCTTCAAGGTCCCCTCTATTGAGCTTTTCATAAGTTGTCGGCTGTGTAGTGACATGAGGGTCTTTAATAATATAAAAACTATCTTCACCCACTTCTTGTAATGGATGGGCGCGGAAACCCGATCCAATCGAGATGGTTAAGAAATTTTCGTTTGCTTTTTTATTAGAAAAGTAAGAAACACTAGGAGCATTATAAAAGCGCTGATAACTAGTATTGCCAACATTTGCATCAAAAATCACACCTGCATCAGCGATGAAGTTTGAATTGCTAATGGACTTAGTTATATCTGCATTAAGATCAAAGCGCCAGACACGACCACCTATGTCACTTACGAAGAAGTAATCAGTTATTTGATCACCATCAAAATCAATTGTTTTGATCTCACTGGTGATAGCGCTGGTCATCTCACTAAGCCTGGTTGCAGCATTAGAGTCGCTAGCGCTCCAGAGTAGCTTACCTGTTTCAGGGTCTATCATATAAACTGAATTACCCATGCTGTGAGGTGCTCGAATAGCACGGCTATCTTCTTGTGGATCGTAGCCGCCACCAAATAATAAAACAACTTTGGTTTTTCCTGAGTCTCCCCATCTAACCTTGGCTAATGTCATAGGAGACCAGGACTCTCCCATTTTGTCGAAATCACCACCATCACCACCATTTATTTGCCATTGAAATTTAGGGTTTTCAGGATTGCTGATGTCAAGCGCATAGTAGTGGCGCCCACCGCGGCGTAGACCGAAATAAAGGTACACCTTTTCACCGTTATCAACTTGGGCATTTTGATTTGCATCCGCGTGCCAATAATTGATTGGACCGTCTACTCCATATGGCTTTGGCTCATATAAGTCGGCAGTATGATAGAGATTGGCATTCCTTAAGAGTTCTTTAGGAATGTAAGAAAAATACTCTTTAAAGTTCTTTTTATCTGCATCAATAGCATGTAAATATCCACTATTTGTGCCCATAAAGACGACGCCTTTTGCAGTAACTTCACCAGAGGCTTCATCCTTGTCATAACCATAGTTTACAACAATAGGGCGGCTGTGCAGCGGATCTTCTATTTGAAGGCGAGTGTTTTCACCTTGCTTTCTGTTTAGCCAGTCAATTAGAGCAGTATGCTCTTCGGTAGATGCTTGGCTTGATAAACCTAGCATATCCTTAGTGATAGAACTGGTTGAGATTAAAGTGCTTAAAGAACCTTTATTACTGCTTAAATGTGTAAGAATATTAAGTTCTTTGGTCAAGTTGGCAGCAGCCCCTCCTTTTAACACGCTTTCACCATCTTTTGTTCCGCTAGCGGTCCAGTAACTACGGCTAGCTTCTTTAAATCGACCACTAGAGGAATCAACAGCGCTATTGCCTTCCGCATCTACCACGGTTCCATTAGGCGCTAAACGATAGCTTTTAAGGTTACCTTTCCAGTTGTTATCAATTGATGGCACAAACATAGCGTAAAATAAACTATCCAGGTGTTCTAAGCTATTATAAGAGTTAACAGATACTGCCGGGGCGACAAAAGTAACGGGCTTATCATGCCCTGCTGTGACGGCTGCTCTAAAGGCTTTGGCAATGTCATCTTGATTTGACGCTGCCACATAGGTACCTTTCCCAAACTTTGCAATATTTTGCATGTAATTAAGAGTATCGCGTGATGCGTTCTCATCAAAGAAACCACCAATCACATGTGTATTAATAGTTTGTTTTCCAGCTAAAAGAGGGCGCTGATCGACATTTGCTAAATAATAAGCTAATTCTTCAGCGCAATTTCCATCACCGGAGCAAGAATTACTTAAGACTGCTCTCTCATAATCCTCTAATCCAGGCTCAGTGCTGAAATCAATATTTGCATCAGTTAGCAGTTGTTTGATTTTTTGGTTAGCTCCCTCATCATTTTGCGGGTCACCATCTGTAAAAAGAACAAGGTTACTAGTTGCATTACAGGCTGAGTCAATAGGAGAATTGTAAGTGTTGCCTGTTTTTGACGCGCTAGTACTACGGTTCTGTACTACATCAGTTCGATTTTTATTGTAATTCGAGGTTAAGATAATACCATCGCTGCTGCTGCGTTCTAGTTCTGAAATAGACCTATTTGTTTCTAAGCGACGGCTATATGAGTTGTTGCCGTAAAGAGGGCTATCACCTCTTAAGTACCTAGCTGTTTCGTAAAAAGCTTCCGTTAGAGGTGTTCCGCCCCAAGGAAGATAGCTGTCTATTACACGAGTGAATATGCCATCAGCGTTCAGAAAATTTGAATCACGCAGCCCTTCAATGTCAGTTGCGGCGATATCAATCATCCCACCGTTACTGTTAACGTCGAAGCGTGAAAGGCCTAATTTAATGCCACCTGTTGAATTTACAACAAATTTTGCAGCATCTTTGGTGATTTGCATTCTTGATTTTTGGGGACCTATCAGAACATCTTCATATTCTTTTTTATAAATTAAATAGTTAAGATAGTTACCACTGTAGATGTAAGGGAAATTATTCTCCCAGGCATCATCGTATCTATTATCCTTGAACGTCAAGTATTGGCTATTTCTGTTAGTATCAGCCTTTATGTATTTATTTGCTGAATCAGTTTCGTCAGACCTGCAATCAATAAGAGCGCTTATGTCAGTATCGTTGCCTTGTGGTGTATTTGGAGAAACCCAAGCCCGAGTCCATCCCCAGCCAGATCTAACCCACTGTCTTTCTGAAAAAGAAGGGTCCCAAATTAAAGTCGATGGGTTCCAGCGCTTGAAGCTGTCTTCGTAAAAACCAGTAGTTTGTATGCTATTTTGGGCTGCATCACACCGTAAGGCAGCCTTAGGAAATGGATGCCCCCTTAAGCTTGTTATGTCGCTATTAGAAAGCTCGCTTCTTGAATAATCGTCATCGTTAAAGTAATACAGGTTAGGATCTAGGTAATCTATATTATCGCCATCAGGGTCTACTGGGTACAAAGTTTCGTAGTTTGTGGAAGGTTCATAATCTGGGCCATTTTCACGAGCCCAAACAGACATACTACGAGAAGTATCTATGACCATCATAGATACTGGTTTTACTGAGGAACTAATGCTTCTGTAAATTTCAATATCTTCTGCTTGAGCTAAACAGCACCATAGGGTTAATGCGGCTGTTGTTGCAATGCTGTGATAACGTTTTATGAAGGTTCTCATTGGAGGTCCTCCTCATTATGAGATAATAGGCTAATATAAAATATCGTTTTTCTATTGTTGTGAAACTGTAAACGCATTGGCGCGTTTCCGTTGGACTTAAGGAACATTTTAAACTTGTTAAGGTTAACGGGTTTATGATCCTTAGAAATATTTGTTTCATGTGTGATTGTTAGTTGGTAGATATCGCATGTAGGGCAAAGTTGAACCTGAACTTGGCCAAGCCCTGTTTCTTCTTGATAATTGCTGGTAAGGCGAATATCTGCGGCTTTCCCAACTAAATTACGAGAAACAATATCTGCTTGGCTTGTAAAGGCAAACAGAATAGCGAGCATAGAAAATAGGTATTTCATTAGACTTATCCTTTTATGGTTTAAGGTGGTGAAAAAAGTGAATTTTTATTGGAGTTCAAAGCAGGAAAGCTTATTCCTGAAATTTGGTACTGTGAGGTAGAGCTGTCAACGGGACGACCCGTGATATCTCCTCTTGACCAAAGGTGATAGCGAAATGAAATTCGATTACCTGCTTCCTCACCTTCAGCTAAAGAATTTTGGCCAATAACTGCTTCTGTCATTATAAGTTGATTATCAACCTGCACAGGAATGCTGGATCCAGATAGGTTAAGTTGAGTTAAAGCAACCGGTGTATAATTTTTAGTGCCATTATCGAGGGTAAACTGTCTTATAGGGGCACTAAGAATAGGGTCGCTTAGATCCCTGTTTGATAAATCAAAGTACCAGGTATCTTGATCACTCAATACCGTATTAAAGGTTTCTTCTTTGTGAAATATATTAGAAGTAATACGAGTCTGCAGGCCAGCACGTTGCATATTCATTGCCGCAAGCAACGTAATAGCCGATAAAAGTACAAGACTAATCGCTAATACCGCCCCTGATTGTTTTTGTACCGATGAATAGTTCATATTATTCTTCTCCACGATTAGGAATGAAAAAGGTTGAGCTGAATACTTGGCGATTGATGGCGTCAGTAAAGGTGTAAATATCTGAGTCCAACATGACGTACTGCTTAGTGCTGACAAAGTTTGTGATATCGCCAAGAGAACGTGTCATAACGGCTACTTTTATAGCAAAAACTCTGTTCCAGTCATTCACTTCGTTGGCATTGATATAGCGTGTTATATCATCAGATGCTGGGTTTGTGGCTTCTCCATATAAGAACTGTATAGCCTCAACGCCGTTAGCGATTGCTTGTGCAGCCCCTGCTGGCTGTATGATTGTTTGGGTAACATTATTATATAGGCGGCCTTGGCAAAAAAAAGAGTTAGTACCTGAGTCTTGGTCAAAGCTTACCCAGAAAGTATTGATGATTGTTATATTTGGTGCAAATCCTGGAAGCCTTGCCCCCGTGCAATCGGTGGTTATACTCGGGAAAATTGGGCTTGGATCGCCTGGTGAGAACGGTGGATACGTTAGGTCAACAGAGGGTGGGATCCATGATAAAGCAAGGCGGTCTCCACTAAGAACTCCAGGGCCAACCGTTATATTCGTTTCAGTTGCGCCGGCATCGTTATTGAAAGAACAAGCATTATTGGCATTCAGGTCGGCAACATCACAGCCCATGGCTGTTCTTGAGGTTAACTCTCGGTCACTCATTGAGTTAATGCCCGTTCCTCTAATTTGCCTACCCACAAATGCCATCACGAATCGAGCCGTCTCTTGGGCTTGGGATACGCCGTCAGAACTTGTTGAATTTTGATTTGAGCTAATCAGAACTTGTGCAATACCATAGGTTATTAACAATGACAGCACCAAAGTGATCATGAGTTCGACTAGGGTAAAGCCGCGTTGGAAATTATTATTCATAGGTTCACCAATCTTGGGTTTACTCTTCTTGAGACACTAAGAATATTGTCAGGGTCTTGACGAATGGCTGCGGACGCTTCAGTCGCATCCACTCTTGCTCTCCAAATTAAAGTTAATACTAAAGGGTCGCCATCAGCACAGCCCGCCGGGTCCGGACATAGAACCGTTATTGTTGGTCCCCAATTTCGCCCGGGGAGACTTGGCAGTGCATCAATTGGATTACCTTGAATATTAATATTGTCACGAGGTAATCCACAGGCGACTTCAAACAGATCCCATGCTGCCATTTCTGGCCCTGTGCAAACTGCGGAGGTAACGCGAACACTCCCTGTTGCGTAATTGCTGCAGGCAGTTACTGGTACAGGGTCTGGGTCGAAAGGACAGTTGACAGCTCCGACACCAATGTAGCTCGAAGAAGATCCTTTATTAGCTCTAATTCGGCTCGCTAGGTCATTTAGAATCAATGTAGCGTGGCTATGATTACCTGCGTCTTGGGTCGCTTTTAGTGCCTGCATCTGTAGAGACATTAGCCCCATTAAGCCAATACTAGTGATCATCATAGTGACAAGGACTTCAATTAAGGTGAGCCCTTGGGATATTCTATTTGAAGAAGCAGTTAGTGTCTTCATCGTGCAGCAAACCCCGCTGGGCAAAGAATGTCAGTACCGATTACTTGGCCAACAGAATTAATTCGCAGGCTGCGAGCGTTATCGCTAGCGCAGCCTAATACACCTACTTCAAGTGTGCCATTACGAGCTGAAATCCCTTCACTATTAAATTCTATAGGGTTTAAAGCATCTAAAATATTACCAACCTCAACCGAGCGTATTTGAGGCTCTGGCCCCATGTTCTCTTGCTGTCGAAGTGTGACTCCAGGATTAGCCGTATTGATTATACGCCAGCCAGCACCCCAGTTAACGCCACCGCCTCCTGCTAATGTGCCATTGCCATTAGTAGGGTCTAGAGGAATCATTTGAGCAGTTGCTTGATGTCTAATCGCGACGCTACGGGTATACATAATATCAATCATCAACTGATTACTGACTGAGTTGCTTTTGCTATTAGATATTATCGCACGCATATTGGGCATTGCTACAATAGCAATAATGCCAACAATGGCGATAACAATCATGAGCTCGATAAGGGTAAACGCATTAGTATTTTTCATAAGAGTATTATTATCTAAATACCCCTACTCTGGCAGTCTCGTAAGATAAGCGGTGTATTCATCAAGATTAACTGATTAGTGCCCCCTTTAAGGTGATTCTTAAGATGGCTGTTATAATCAAATTGAAGGGGGTGGGCAGGTCGGCTGCTTGTCTGTGCTTAAAGCGGACTCTCTTCTTTTAAGATCTTGAATGACGCGAATTCTGCCGACTCTTGATAAAACAATACCTTTTGAATTGTATTCTGAGCAGTACTTTAATGTGCCGGTATAGCCATTGATCTGCCCTTGGCCGTTGAACCTAATTTGTGTGCGTGGGTATTCAATGGTGCGTTCTATGTTGGAATAAGGCGTAATGGTCTGGAAGAGTCTTTCATTCCCATCTCGCTTTTTGTTGTTATTGTAATCAATGAACATGATTAACGGCAGCTGCCAGTTTTTGATGCAGTTAAAACCATCCTCTGTAGGGCATAAAACGGCATGTTCGTTATGAGTTATGGAGAGAGATCTTGTTTCTTGAATGGCACTGAATAATCGGTTTGGTTCTAGCCAGTATTTGGTTGATTCTATACCGCTGCTAGCGGCGCTTGCGATTACGGATACAAGTGCAGTGACTGTAACGAGCTCTATTAGCGTTAGCCCTAAGTTCTTATTGTGATCGCACTTTTTATAATGTTTATTTTCGTACATATAACCGTCCTTGGTAAGTCTTCCAGCTTGTAATTCGTACTTGAATTAATGACTAGTTGATTACAGCAGTATTTTTGGATGGCGCAGCAATAACGGGGCAGAATCAGTCTATCGGCCTAATAAAACAATAAATTCTTCTGAGATAAAATTAATACTTAACGGTAAGTTTAGAGAAAATACCGTTAAGTAGATTGATAGCCTGAAAAACTTAGTGGCCGAGGTGATAAACCACTAAAGAGTGTGCGATTTTGTTTTGTATTATTTATCAGCGTTCTTTTCGAATTAAAATATCGGCCTACTCAATATTCAATTTTTTACAACGATATCGCAGTGCCCGAAAACTAATACCCAGTTTCTCAGCCGCCGCAGTTTTATTCCAGCGCGTTGCTTCCAAGGCCTCATTAATGGCTAAGCGCTCAATATTTTCGATATAGGCTTCTAAATTGCCATCCGCCATGTTGGTAGAGCTTTCTACTGCCTGCACAGGCTGGCTTTGGTGGTTTGGTAGGTTGAGGTCTTCAATGCTAATCACGTCATTCTCAGACATGGTGAATGCGCGTTGTAAAATGTTTTCCAGTTCTCTCACGTTACCAGGAAATGAGTATTCACACAGTGCGGCCAAGGTCTTTGGCGCCAGTTGTACGGCAGGCATTTGCCACTCTTTTGCGTACTTGGCGATAAAGTGATCGGCCAGCATGGGGATGTCTTCAGGTCGCTGGGTTAGTGGTGGTGTTTTAATGGTGATGACGTTCAGGCGGAAGTACAAATCCTGGCGAAAGAGTTCCTCTTCGACGCGCTGATGTAAGTCTCTATGGCTGGCGCTTAAGATGCGAACATCAATTGGAAGCTCTTGTTCATAACCGACAGGGCGCACCGATTGCTCTTGAATGACGCGCAATAGCTTGGCTTGCATATCAATGGGTAGTTCACTGACTTCGTCTAAAAACAGCGTGCCACCATCGGCTGCGCGGAAGAAACCTAGTTTGTCGGAAGTTGAGCCAGTAAAGCTGCCTTTCATGTGGCCAAAAAATTCACTTTCCATTAAATCTCTAGGAATAGCGCCGCAGTTAACCGCGATAAAAGGTTTGTCGCGTCGTGCTCCTAAGGAGTGAATCAGCTGTGCGACTAATTCTTTGCCGGTTCCCGATTGGCCGTGAATAAAAATTGGGGCCTGGGTACGGGCAACTTTTTCAATTTGGTTGTTAAGACTCATCATGGCTTTTGAGTCGCCAATTAAACGCACGGTACTCGCTTTATTGACATCGGTAGCGAGTGGTACTTCTGTGAGTTTAAGCGCTGCCGTGACGACTTCACGTAAACGAGCAAGATCAATGGGTTTCGCGATGAAGTCAAAGGCACCTGATTTTAACGCTTCAACGGCTGTTTCCATATTTCCGAATGCGGTAATCATGGCGATGGGCATTCTTTTGTATTTTTTCTGCGCTAAGGCAATTAAGTCCATGCCATTACCGTCTGGCAATTTCATGTCGGTTAAGCAGAAGTGAAACTCTTGCTGTTCTAGTAGTTTAATTGCTTGACTAAAATCAGCGGCACAAGAGCATTCGATATCCATACGCTCTAATGTTATTTGTATTAGGGCACGGATATCGGGTTCGTCATCAATAATTAATGCTTTGTACATTACGCTAATTCCTGTGTCACTTTAGCAAAAGTAAGGCTGAAACATGTACCTAAGTCATCCACATCTAAGTGGTCGCTGGCAATGTGTTTGATACTGGCTTTGTTGGCTTCGCAAATTTCTCGGCATAGGTATAGGCCTAAACCTGTACCGGTATGTTCGGTGGTGAAGAAGGGTTCAAATAAGTTCTTTTGGTTGTCTTCACTAATACCTGGGCCATTATCCATCAAATAGAGGCGAACGGAACCATCAGATTCTTGTTTTGCGGTTAATTTAATCTGCGCGCTATCTGGGTTTTTAAGTAAAGCATAGCGTAGACCGTTGCCGCATATGTTATGCAATACCTGCTGTAATTGATCAGGATCGAATTTGATTAAAAAGTCAGGGCTGCAAGAGATGTCTAATGAAAAAGCTTCATCATGTGCTTGCTGAAATGAATCTTTAAAGTGCTCTAGCCAAGGTTTTAATTTAATCACCTCAACACTGGCATGGTTACGGCGACTAATTTGTAGAATGTCTTCAACGGTTCGGTTGATGCGCATGCAATGCTGTTCAATAATCTGAGTAAGCTTTATATCGCCTTTTGATAGATCCGGTGCTTCAGCTAAAAGTTGAGCTGCGTGGCGAAGTGCGCTTAAAGGATTGCGGATTTCGTGCGCAATACTGGCCGTTAATCGGCCTAATGAGGCCAGTTTGATTTGCTGAGCTTCCGCGGCAATATGGGCACTATCTTCGATGACTAAGACATAATCCCCTTGCGTAGAGTTGAGTAAGGCAGACTTATTTAAAATATACAGGTGATCAATGTGATTAATATGAATGCTGGTTTCATTATGGTGTTCGCTGGTTTTAAGCAACTCTGCAGGAAGAATTTTTCCATCTTTACAATTAAACCAGCTCTTAGCAGTTTCGTTGCTTAAGAGAATTTTATGCTCTTTATCGCAGGCAATAATGGCATCTGGCAGCGCGAGTAACACATTTTTATTAATTTTTCGTAAACGAGAAATGTTTTCAGCCTGTCGATAGGCAAGGTCTAACGTACTGTTAAGTTTGCCCGAAAGTGTTTGAGTTAAAAACGCCAATGTAAAGCAAAAGAAACCATAGAGTCCTGAGGTGAACACTTCTTTCTCGTGAAACTGTCCAGGCAAAAAGTGCTGAGTATAAATCACACCGATAGTGGTCCAGGCAGCGACAGAATAGCCTAAAGAACGAGTAACCAATAAGTTGGAAATGAAGATTGGGATCAGAATAAGGTTGCTGAATCCGCTGCCTAAGCCGCCACTGGCCTGCATCATAATAATAAGTAGCGTTATGTCGCCAAAGAAATAGGTGATGGCGTATTGCGGATGAGTACTCAGGCGAGAGCCAGAAAAGCCCAGCATGATCGCCGACCAAAATACGTATGCGGTATTGGCAAACAAGAAGCTACGCGGGTCAGCATGAGCAACAATAGAATTGCCCGTATCTAGGCTGTCTAGCATAATGAGCATGAGCGATAATAGCAGGGTATAAAAGCTGTAATAGCGTAATAATCTCTGCCCTTGGACAAGAACGTCCGCTGGTTTTAACCACATTTTGAAATATCCGTTTGCAACCTGTTCACAATTTTTCGACAATACGCGGCAAATATCCCGTGGTCAAAGATAATCGCTATGCAACAATTCTCAATCGCCCTCGCCCAAGTTAACTTTAAAGTGGGTGATATTGACGGCAATCTACAGCTTATTGCTACGGCTGTCGCTGATGCCAAAGCTCAGTATGATAAGACTCAGCATAAAAAGGCTCAGCATAAAGATGATGCCTCTAAAGAGTGCGCCTTAATGGTGGTTTTCTCCGAGCTTGCACTCATTGGTTATCCACCAGAAGATTTATTATTACGACCAAGTCTACAGCATCGTATTGAAAGTGCCGTGCAACAGGTCGCAAATTTAAGTACAGATGTCGCGATTGTAGTGGGCTATCCATGGCAGCAAGACGGCCAGCTCTTCAATATGGCGGGAGTGTGGAGTAATGGTAAGCAAATAGCTCAATACGCTAAGCGCTGCTTACCTAACTATCAAGTGTTTGATGAGCAGCGTTATTTTACTGCCGGTAATAATGTTTGTGTCTTTGACTGGTTGGGCCATAAGATCGGCTTAACTGTATGTGAAGATATTTGGCATGAACATCCTATTGCCGAGTCAAAGGCAGCTGAGGCAGAGTTAATGATTAATATTAATGCCTCGCCGTTCCACGCGGGGAAGTTGCAGCAGCGTCATAAATTACTCGCCAATCATGCAAAAAATCATGAGCTCCCCATTGTTTATGTGAATCAGGTGGGTGGGCAAGATGAGCTTGTTTTTGATGGCGCTTCTTTTGTGACCGATAGTGAAGGGCAATTAGTTACTAGTCTGCCTGAGCATGAGAGTAGCTTGGCGCTGGTGGACTTTGAACGCTTGCCACCGGACCAGCGACTAACCTGTGTACCATCTAAGGTCACGGCGGGCTCAGCAGTTCCGTTACCCAAGGAAGCGCTAGCCAGTATTTACGATACGCTGGTATTGGGAGTACGTGACTATATTGAAAAAAATGGTTTCAAAGGCATTGTTTTAGGCTTGTCGGGCGGAATTGATTCGGCGCTGACGTTAGCGATTGCGGTGGATGCCATTGGTAAAGATCGTGTTGAGGCGGTTATGATGCCGTTTAAATACACGTCATCAATGAGCATGGAAGATGCCAAGCTAGAAGCGGATGCCTTGGGTGTTAGTTACAAAATCTTGCCGATTGAGCCTATGTACGATGCCTTCATGCTGGCTTTGGAAGATGAGTTTGCCGGTTTAGCACGTGATACTACAGAAGAAAACCTACAGGCTCGATGCCGTGGTGTAATGTTAATGGCCATTTCGAATAAGAAAGGCTATATGGTCATGACCACGGGTAATAAAAGTGAAATGGCCGTGGGTTATGCCACGCTTTATGGCGACATGGTGGGTGGCTATAGCGCATTAAAAGATGTGTATAAAACCATCGTATTTCAGCTTTCTCGCTATCGTAATGCCTTAGCGGCCGAACAGGGTGAAGCAGAAATTATTCCGGATCGAGTGATTACTCGTCCACCTTCAGCGGAGTTAGCACCGGATCAGGTTGATGAAGACAGTTTGCCACCTTACGACATTCTGGATCAGATTTTAGAATATTACGTTGAAGAAGACATTAGTGTAGAAGGCATTATTGCGAAGGGATTTGCGCGCGAAGATGTGACTCAGGTTGTTCGCTTAGTCGACTTTTCTGAATATAAGCGTCGACAGTCACCGATTGGTGTTCGGATCACATCAAGAGGGTTTGGTCGCGACCGTCGTTATCCGATTACTAATGGTTGGAAGGCGGGCAGCTAAGTTGTGTCATTGATGGTAGGTGCTGGAAAGTGTTGGTAGGTAATGCTAAGGATGGGTTAGGCTAGGTAATGAAATCGGGTTCGTGCTTTGCAGCGAACCCGGTTTGTAAATTATTCAATTAATCCAAAGCTCATCACGCCAATCAGTGTACGACGATCTTCTTTGGTTAGTCCGCTATCAATAAACTTCCCTTCTTCTGTTAGTTGCTCATGCTCTGGGTAATTCTTATTCAATAACGCCAGCGCTTGCTGAGCTTCTAAATCTTGCCCTAACAAGCGATAGGCTTCTATCTGTAATGCTAAAGCATCCGCTACTGCGCTCGTACCTTGATATCCCAACATAACGCGCTCACCGCGCTGAGCAGCGGCTAGATAAGCATGGCGCTTCAAATAAAAGCGACCAACACCGACTTCGTATTGCGCTAAACGGTCGCGTAAAAATATCATGCGTTTTTGGGCATCTTCGTTATATTGGCTATCAGGATAGCGACGCAATAATTCATCAAAATAATTGAAGGCATCGCGGAAGGGCGTTGGGTCACGGCGTGCTTGTTCTGATGGCGTATAACGCTCGACAAAATTAAAGCCTAGTTCGTAAACCGATAGACCCCGCATGTAATAGGCATAATCCACCTGTTTATGCAGAGGGTGTAGGCGGATAAAACGCTCCGCCGAGGCGAGTGCACCTTCCATATCCGACATCATGTGTTGGGTATAAATCAGTTCAAGCTGTGCTTGCTCGGCATAATCACCGAATGGATAACGCGACTCTAACTGCTGTAAACGCTCACTGGCGATTAAAAAGTTATTATCTTCCATTGCTTCACGGGCTTGTTCATAAAACTCACGCTCGCTTAGGTCTTCTGGGCGTTTGTCAGTGCTAGAGCAGGCAGCCAATATCAAACAAGATAAAATCAAAAACGATTGGGTAAAGCTTCTCATGGAGGAATATTCCGTTTAACTGTATACTAGGTGGTCAAATATGGCGCTGTTTAATAAACGTCATTAAATCATAGTCTTAATCTTCACTAAAGATCATTTAAAGCTCATTCATGTCAAATTCTATACAAGCCAGTGTTTTAGTCCCCATTCATCTTGGTAATAAGCGCCTAGATAAGATCGCGGCGGAACTGTTTCCAGATTTCTCCCGCTCGCGTTTACAACAGTGGATTGTCGATGGGAAGTTGACCGTAGACGGTGCCACACGCCGTGGCCGCGATAAAATGATCGGCGGTGAAAATCTAGAACTTGATGTCGTTCTAGAAGCCGAAGGCGATTGGGAAGCAGAAGATATTCCATTAAATGTTGTTTATGAAGACGATGACATTTTAGTGATCAATAAACCGGCAGGCCTAGTTGTTCATCCCGCAGCGGGTAACTACAGCGGAACGTTATTGAACGCGTTGCTTTACCGTTACCCTGGTATTGAAAATGTACCTCGTGCGGGCATCGTTCACCGTTTAGATAAAGATACGACAGGCTTGATGGTGGTTGCAAAAACGTTGCAGGCCCAAACTCAGCTCGTTAATCAGCTACAAGATCGCTCTATGGGGCGTGAATATGAAGCGATTACTATGGGTGTTATGACCGGTGGTGGTGTTGTTGAAGCACCGATAGCTCGTCACCCAACCCAGCGTACTAAAATGTCGGTTGCACCTGAAGGCATGGGTAAAGAAGCGATTACTCATTACCGCGTATTAAATAAATTTAATGCGCATACGCATATCCGTTGTAAGTTGGAAACGGGGCGTACTCACCAAATTCGCGTACACATGTCGCACATCGGTTATCCATTGGTCGGAGACCAGACCTACTTTGGTCGTTTCCGTTTGCCAAAAGGCATCTCTTTGAATCTTCGCCAAGAACTGCAAACGTTTCAGCGTCAGGCCTTGCATGCACGTGAATTAAGTTTGTGGCATCCAACGACCGACGAATACATGACGTGGGATGTGGAATTGCCAGAAGATTTTGAAAAATTATTGCAATCGTTAAGCGATGAGCAAAATGAAACCTATAGCGAACTTGACGACTAATAACTAAGTGTCTAATAACTAGGCGACTAATTTAACGAGCCTCGCGTTAAATTTAATCAAAAGAGCAGCGCATGATAATACCTCAATGGCCAGCCCCCGATAATGTAAAAGCATTGGCGACTGAGCGTGAGGTATCCGCTGCGGGTGTAGGACATAGTCTTTCCCCTTATCATTCTTTGAATTTGGGTGATCATGTGAATGATCATCCAAATTGTGTCACCCATAATCGCCAGCTACTGCTGGATTATGCACAAGGCTGTCAAGAAATCCGTTGGCTGCAGCAGGTCCATGGTACTGATTGCCCTGATGCACACCTCGTTGAAAACTCCATAAAGGCCGATGCCAGTTTCACTCAAACCCCTGCTTTAGGCTGTGCGGTTATGACGGCGGATTGCTTACCCGTATTATTTTGTGATTTGCAAGGTCGGCAGGTGGCGGCAGCTCATGCAGGATGGCGAGGTCTCGCAGAAGGTATATTGGTTAATACGCTGACAACGTTTGTAAACAATGGCATTAAAACGAACCAAGTCATCGCTTGGCTTGGCCCTGCGATATCGCAAGCTGCATTCGAGGTTGGCCCAGATGTTAGGCTGGCTTTTGAGCATTTTGATGATGGTCAGAGCTGGGCAGATGAGCAATGCTTTATGGCGGGTCAGGGCGATCGCTTACAAGCAAATCTATATCGTCTGGCGAGATTGCAGTTAGAGCACTTAGGTATTGCAGGTGTCTATGGGGATGAAGCGCTTTGTACGTTTTCGACGTTAGATCAACATCACCAGCATCGATTTTTCAGTTATCGACGCCAAGCGGTGACGGGTCGTCAGGCGAGCCTTATTTGGCTGGCAGGGTCGTGATATCTCGTTAAATTTTAAATAAGCGCGATCAAGAAATTCAAACGTTATTTACAGTAGTTCTTAATGCCTTCATTCGCTTGAGATTGGTAGTCCGTTATTTCAGACTGTTCAAATTTGCGGTAAGAACCGTCTTCCTGCTTGAAGCGGCGCTGAGTATTACCATTCATGCTCTGTAGTAAATCCCGAGATTGCTGGCAGTATTTAGCTTGTTCTGCGGGGCTGTATTCAACCACTAGGGTTTTCTCTGTATTTTCTTTTGTCGTTGCTTTTTGCGCTTTAGTATCTGCTTGGGTGATACTCGCACTGCCTGCAGAGCCCTTTCCAGTTGCTTTAATTGTGAGAGCTTTGGCCTCTGTGTTATGCGGTAGATTTTCACTGTAATGCGATCGGCCATTTTCATCGACCCAGTGATAAATTTTTGCAGCCTGGCTTGGTGACATCATAATGCTAGCCATTAGGCCTAAGAATATAGCGGTGCTGGAAAAGCGCGAAGACATAAAAAATCTCTTGATTCAAAACTCGTTCAATTCACATTCAGTTATCCTGCTTATTTTGTCAAGGGATTATCACACTATTGTATTGACAAACGCTGGTAAAATGGCAGAATTACGCGACTTTTCGTCATGCTAGATTTCGGGCCGATCACCGACGTGTTGTGAGAAAAGATAGTTAAGAGCGTGAATAGGTTATCCCCTGTGTTCACCTCTGATTCTTGTTTTAAGACCAAGACGAGAATCATACGGTGATTGACCAAGAATCGATCATCCAGTCTTTAAACTCGTGGCTATGATGCTCTGTTGTTAATCAAAGATAAGCACAGTAGTGTTAATTTTAGGTGTGCTGTTAGCTGCGACGTTCTGTTTAAAAATTATACATTAGAGTTTTATCGTCTTAGCGACAAGCGTGACATCAACGAATGATGGCTACGCCAAATAAAGTCTAATGATACATTCGATTATCGATAATATAGAGGATAGTTCGGTGGAATTACTTTCCGGCGGTGACATGCTAGTTCGTGCTTTGCACGATTCTGGTGTTGAGTATATTTATGGCTACCCAGGTGGCTCCTTGTTACACGTATATGATGCGGTTTATAAGCAAAGCCACGTGAAACATGTACTCGTCCGTCACGAGCAAGCAGCTGCTCACATGGCTGACGGTTTTGCTCGTGCTACGGGTAAAGCAGGTGTGGTCATGGTGACATCGGGTCCTGGCGCAACGAATACCGTAACCGGTATTGCGACGGCTCAGACTGACTCTATTCCTATGGTTGTTATTTGCGGCCAGGTTCCTTCGCACCTAATTGGTGATGATGCGTTCCAAGAGACTGACATGCTGGGTATTGCCCGTCCAATCGTTAAGCACAGTTTCCGTGTAACCGATCCTGTTGATATTCCAGAGATCATTGCTAAGGCATTCCATATTGCTGAAACAGGTCGTCCTGGTCCGGTTGTTATCGACCTGCCAAAAGACATGACCATGCCGAACGAGCGCTTCGAATATAACTATCCGAAGAAAGTGAAGATTCGTTCTTACTCTCCACCACAGCGTGGCCACTCGGGCCAGATTAAGAAAGCTGTGGATATGATTTTTGAAGCCAAGCGCCCAATTATCTATTCTGGTGGTGGTGTTGTTCTGGATAAAAGTTCAGATAAACTCCGTGAGTTGGTTGATGAGCTAGGTTTCCCTGTAACCAATACGCTAATGGGCTTGGGTGCTTTCCCAGGAACTGATGAGCGTTTCTTGGGTATGTTGGGAATGCACGGTACGTATGAAGCAAACGTTACCATGCACCATGCCGATTTGATCATTGCCATTGGTGCTCGTTTTGACGATCGCGTAACCAATGCAACAGGCAAGTTCTGCCCAGACGCAAAAATTATTCATATTGATATCGACCCATCGTCTATCTCTAAAACCATTACTGCTGACGTGCCGATTGTTGGGCCAGTAGGATCTGTTTTAGATGACATGTTGGCCTTGATTCGAAGCAGTGATGAAACCATTGATGCTGAAGCACTGGCTAGCTGGTGGAAGCGTATAAACGATTGGCGTCCTCGTCATGGCATGCGCTATGACAAAAACGAAGATGGACTAATGAAGCCTCAAGAAGTTATTGAAGCGATGTATGAAGCAACAGAAGGCAAAGCCTATGTGACTTCCGACGTTGGTCAACATCAGATGTTTGCAGCACAGTACTACAAGTTTGATGAGCCTAATAAGTGGATCAACTCAGGTGGCTTAGGCACCATGGGTTTTGGTTTCCCTGCGGCAATGGGCATCAAAATGAATTTCCCTGAAGACAAAGTTGTTTGTGTGACGGGTGAAGGTTCTATTCAGATGAACATTCAGGAACTATCGACCTGCTTGCAGTACGGTATTCCAGTGAAGATTTTATGTTTGAATAACGGTTCTCTAGGCATGGTTCGCCAGTGGCAAGACATGAACTATGAAGGCCGTCACTCAAGCTCTTACATGGAATCACTACCTGATTTCGTTAAGTTGGTTGAAGCTTATGGTCACGTTGGTATTCGCGTTACTAATCGCGATGAGTTGCCACAGGCATTAGAAGATACCTTCAATAAGTACAACGATCGTTTGGTTTTCCTAGACGTTAAAGTTGATGAAAAAGAACACGTATATCCAATGCAGGTGCCACTAGGCTCTATGCGCGATATGTGGTTGAACAAAACGGAGCGTACATAATGAGTCAGTCACAACGTCACATTATTTCCATTCTGTTGGAAAACGAACCGGGTGCTTTGTCTCGTGTTGTTGGCTTGTTTGCTCAGCGCGGATATAACATTGAAACCTTAACGGTTGCGCCTACTGAAGACGAAACCTTGTCTCGCCTTACCATGACAACGATTGGTAATGAGAGCAAGGTTGAGCAGATTACCAAGCAGCTAAACCGTCTTATTGAAGTGGTTAAGTTGGTTAATCTAACAGAAGGTCCGCACATTGAGCGTGAACTGATGTTGATTAAAGTGAAAGCTGTTGGCGCTCAGCGCGCTGAAATCAAACGTACTGCGGATGTGTTCCGTGGTCAGGTTGTTGATATTAGCAGCAGTGTTTATACGGTTCAGCTAACAGGCACCTCTGACAAGCTAGCGGCATTCATTGAAGCCATTGGCCCAAGCTGTGTATTAGAAACCGTACGTACTGGAGTATCTGGTATTTCACGCGGTGAGAAAGTACTTAGTTTATAGTTCTATTGAGCTAAGCGTTTTCAAGATGAAAGCCCAAATCTTTTATTCGGTTTGGGCTTTTTTATGCGTGCTATTTAGACTTTCGAGTGAGCGCTTAAAGCTTATAAACACTCTTCGTCATGACCTTGCTCAAACCAGTCATTACAGCACGCACTGGCAAAGGAAACTTATGCCCGCCAGCATCAATGGCTGCCGTTGCGTGTTTTGCTTCGTCGTCTAGCATCTGTAGAAGAATCTTCTTACTCTTCTCATCTTGTTTTGGTAGTGAAGTCATGTGTTCTGTTAGATGTTTACACACTTGGCGCTCGGTCTCTGCTACAAAACCTAAGCTCACTTTATCGCTAACCGCACCGGCCAGTGCGCCAATACCAAATGATAAGCCATAAAACGCAGGATTTAAGACACTGGTATGGCTGCCTAGCTGAGTGATGCGATCTTCACACCAAACAAGGTGGTCAATTTCTTCGGCGGCGGCTTCATCCATCGCTTCACGAACTTCCGGAAGCTTAGCAGTCAGCGCTTGGCCTTGGTATAGGGCCTGAGCGCATACTTCACCCGTATGATTAATGCGCATTAAGCCCGCGGCGTGTTTACGCTCTTGATCATCCATCTCGTAATGTGTTGAGTCGATAGATGCCGGAGAGGGGCGCTGCTTATTGGCCGCGCCTGGAATAAGAGTGCGTAGCGCAAGGTCAGCATTATGAATAAACTTGTCGAATGGTGATAAGTGACGCATGAGAAATCAACCTATTGTTTAAATGAGCGCATTGCTGAATAAATTTAAGATTATATTATGTTACGCGAAAGGCCTGATGAAAACAGGCCTAGCGTATTATTTCATAGACATCGGATTAGTCAGCTTATGAAAGTCTAATAATACTTCTTTTAAGTGGCGGCCGCTAACCGGTTTATTAATGACTTTTTGAATACCAGCTTCTTTAGCTTCTTGGTTAGCACTGCCGATGCCTAAGCCCGTTAGCATGATGCGCATAGGCTTTGGTTCAATATCACTATCAGCCATTAGACGTTCGGTTAACTGAATGCCATTCATTATCGGCATGTCGTGATCAATTACAATATAGTCGTAAGGCTCAGAGATATTCGATTTATTACGCATTAAAGCCAGCGCTTCTTTGCCACTATAGGTACTGTCTGCTCGCATACCCCAGCGCTTAACTTGCTTCTCGATTACGCCACGGAAGGTACTATTATCATCCACAATTAAAATGCGTTGGCCAGTAAGCAGGTCGGCGTCTTCTTCTATACGTTCAGTTAACTCTTCTTCAATCGGCAAAAATAGCGTAATAGAACAGCCATGGTGCGTTAGGGTTTCAACTTCAATAGAGCCATCCATTAAGCTTACTAAGCGCTTCACAATGATCAGGCCTAAGCCTTGGTCAAGATTAATATTAGTGAACTGTTCTTGAGGCCCCGCCATGGTGCGGAATAAACGACGCAGCTCGTCGTGTTCAATTAGGCTGCCTGAAAGCTGCACCTGAAAGAAAATGCCGCTGTGCTTATGAGAGCCGACTCTAAATACTTTGAGCTCTAGCTCACCACTTTCAGTATGGCGTAATGATTGAGCGATCAAGTTGGTAACAATGGTTTGTAGGCGGTATTTATCGCCTAATAAGCGTGGAGAGATATCGTCAGCAATGTCGAGTACCAGCTCAATTTGTTTTCGATTGGCTTCTTGCTGATAGCGATTCATGCACTGAGTCAGGCAGTTGGTTAAATCAAAGGCGCGGTGGTCAAGGTTAATGCGGCCACTCTGAAGCTTGGCGAAATCAGACATCTCACTAACAAGGTGAAGTAAATCGCGGCCTGCAAGACTAATGGTTTCTAAGTAATCGCGTTGAGTATGCGTCAGGTGCGTATCGGATAATAATTCACTCATTCCCATGACGCCGTTAATGGGGGTGCGGAACTCATGTCCTAGTTTGGCTAGCAGCTCCGGTAAAATAATATCGCTACTATTAACCTGCTGCTCACGCTTTTCTCGATAGAGTTTAATGACGCTTAAGTTCGCAAATATCGTACAAATGATCATGGTTAGAGGCAGGATGATGGCTGCCCAAGCATGCAGAAAATCAAATGCCAAAAAGTTATGAGTCGTAAGGATGCTCAGTAGTATGCCAAAGGCTATGACGTTGTGACCAATTAATAAAAAGAACTGTGCTCGTTCATGCTCACTTTTTGCAAACAATAGAATAAAAATCAGTACGATATTGGAAATCACAATCGTCGATAGTGATAGTAGAGACATAACCCCCGAAGGTAAAAATAAATAGATCAGGGTTGTTGCAACATTGAACACCAAGAGGGTTTTTAGGCAGCGCTTTATGTTTCGAGTATTGTCTGTCGTCCAATTCAATTTTAGGGTCAGTAATATTTGAAGTACTACAGAAGCCATGACACTGATTAGAGTGATTTCATTTTTCCAGATCTGGCTCTGAGGAAACCAAGTTGCCCACTGCCCTTGAAAAGACGGGATGAAAATAAAAATACTGATGCAATAAAGTGCTGAAATTAAAGTAATGTGGAAGCGATAAAAATGCCAAATAAACATAAAAAATGCAGCGGTTGCTAATACCCAGCCAAGGGCCATACCCAAAACCGTGAATTCAAATTGCTGGCTTTGTAAAAACTGATCATTAGATTGAAGGCGTACAATAGAATTAATCGCGTTTTTTGAATTAATTTTTATGAAATACGTTTGATTCTTTTTAGCCTCTAACTTAATTAAGAAAGGGTAAGCTTGGCGCTGACTGCCTTGAGCTTTGTACTTGGTGAGTGCACCAGAACTTTGATGGTACAGCTGACCCGCTTTGTATTCATAGAAATTAATATTTTCTAAACTGTTGTCACTAATGCTCAGTACCAAACTCTGATCGTCTGGGTGCGGATTAGTAATACTGAATCGTAACCAATAATGCGAGCTTGTTAAGCCAAAACGTAGATTGTCATCATGGTGTGAATTAAATTTATATTGAGCGCTGCGGGTTAAAATATCATCAATGGTCAGGCTGTTTGTCTTATCTTCAAAAATCGCTAGGTAGGACGTGATCTGTAAATCAAAAGAAGAATCAGGCAGCATAATAGCGGGTGCTGCCTGACTGCTTGTGCTCAAAACTAATGCGGGAAAAGTGGAGAACATCCAAAACAAACTTAGTAAAAGAAATCTTTTAATACTCATTTGTGAACGTTCCATCACTGATTACATTATATTAATTTGCACGGCACTAAGGCTTTTATTCGCCTTGCTCGCGAGCGATTGCACGGTAAGCAATATCGTTACGCATAAACATGCCATTCCAGCTTACTTTTTTCGCTAATACATAAGCGTGCTGCTGAGCATCTGTTACAGAATTGCCCAAAGCTGTGGCACATAGTACACGACCACCGGCAGTGACAATATCACCTTCGGCATTATTTGCCGTGCCTGCATGGAAAATTTTGCTATCAGTACCTTCATCTTCAGGTAAAGAAATCACATCGCCTTTACCGTAAGAGGCAGGGTAACCGCCAGCGGCTAAAACAATTCCGACTGCTGGGCGTGGATCCCACCGAGTTTCTTTCTGATCTAGCTTACCGTCCATTGCGGCAAGGCACAAATCAACCAAATCTGATTGCATGCGCATCATGATAGGCTGAGTTTCAGGATCACCAAAACGACAGTTATATTCAATAACCTTTGGCGTTCCGTCAGCATCAATCATAAGACCCGCGTATAAGAAACCTGTGTAATCGTTGCCTTCTTTGGCCATGCCTTCAACCGTTGGCATAATCACTTCGTTCATGATGCGATCATGAATTTCAGGGGTAACAACAGGGGCTGGAGAGTAAGCACCCATACCGCCGGTATTTGGGCCGGTATCGCCATCACCAACACGTTTGTGGTCTTGGCTGGTTGCCATTGGCAATACGTTCTTACCATCAACCATTACGATGAAGCTGGCTTCTTCGCCGGCTAAGAATTCTTCAATCACTACGCGACAACCGGCTTCGCCAAACGCGTTGCCAGACAGCATGTCAGTAACCGCTTCTTCTGCTTGTGCAATGGTTTCAGCAACGATTACGCCTTTACCTGCTGCAAGACCATCGGCCTTAACCACAATTGGAGCGCCGATTTTATTGATGTAAGCCAACGCAGGCTCAACTTCAGTAAAGTTCTCGTAGAAGCCCGTAGGAATCTGATGACGCGCTAAGAAATCTTTTGTGAACGCTTTAGAACCTTCTAATTGAGCAGCGCCTTTAGAAGGACCAAAAGCTTTTAGACCTCGAGCGGCGAAGAAATCAACAACACCTTCAACAAGCGGTGCTTCTGGGCCAACGATGGTTAGCTCAATGCCATTGTCTTCAACAAACTTGGCAAGACCTTCAAAATCTAAAACGTCGATTGCGACGTTTTCAAGACCGGCTTCCGCCGCAGAACCTGCATTGCCTGGCGCGATGAATACTTTTTCAACGTTGTCTGCTTGAACGGCTTTCCAGCCTAATGCGTGCTCACGGCCGCCTGAACCAATTACTAATACTTTCACAATAAATTCCTTATTCGTCCGAAGTCATTCGCACTTCGACTATCAAGTTAACTTGAGAAAAACAAAAACTTTAAACCTGAAAAGCCTGATATTCAAATGAAGTATCAGGCTTTGATTTTTACGTTAAATAGCGTCTATTAATTCTAAAGAATCAATGACGGAAATGGCGCATTGATGTAAACACCATTGCAATGCCCGCTTCATCAGCGGCAGCAATCACTTCTTCATCACGCATTGAACCACCAGGCTGGATAACCGCCTTAATGCCATTCGCTGCTGCGTTGTCCAAACCATCACGGAATGGGAAGAATGCATCCGATGCCATAACAGAACCAGCAACTTCAAGACCCGCATGCTCCGCTTTGATACCCGCGATACGAGCAGAGTTAATTCGGCTCATTTGGCCTGCGCCAACACCGATAGTCTGACGGCCTTTGGCGTAGATGATCGCATTAGATTTAACATACTTGGCCACTTTCCAAGCGAAGATCATATCATCTAACTCAGCTTCAGTAGGCTGGCGCTTAGTTACAACTTTAAGATCGGCCTTAGTAATCATACCTTGATCGCGGTCTTGAACTAATAAGCCACCGTTAACACGTTTGAAATCAAAATCTTGTACGCGGTTTTCAGTATCCCATTCGCCACATTCCAATAGACGAACGTTCTTTTTAGCGGCAACAATCGCAATTGCTTCTGCGCTTACTTTAGGTGCAATGATCACTTCAACGAATTGACGATCAACAATTTTCTGAGCCGTTGGGCCATCTAATTCGCGGTTAAACGCGATGATGCCACCAAAAGCGGATTCAGTATCGGTTGCGTAAGCAAGCTCGTACGCTTCGCCGATACCATCCAGAGAAACCGCAACACCACATGGGTTAGCGTGCTTAACGATGACACAAGCGGGCTTAACGAAGGATTTAACACATTCAAGCGCTGCGTCAGTATCGGCAACGTTGTTGAACGAAAGCTCTTTACCTTGCAACTGCTTAGCCGTAGCAACAGACGCTTCAGTCGCATCTTCGTCGATGTAGAACGCGGCTTTTTGATGCGGGTTTTCGCCATAACGCATGTCTTGCGCTTTGGTGAATTGGCTATTGAAAGTGCGTGGGAAAGCAATACGATCTTCAGTGCTCAAGGTTTCCGCTTCTAGGTTAATCGTACCTAGGTAATTAGCAATCATGCCGTCGTACTGAGAAGTATGCTCAAACGCTTTAAGGGCAAGATCAAAACGCGTCTTAGTGGTTAGACCTTTATGCTCAGCGATTTCAGCTAAAATGCTGTCGTAATCACTACTTTTTACTACGATACCAACGTGTGCGTTGTTCTTAGCGGCAGAACGAACCATTGTTGGGCCGCCGATATCGATATTTTCAATTGCATCAGGAAGTGTACAGCCAGGTTTGGCTACTGCTGCCGCAAATGGGTATAGGTTAACAATTACTAGGTCGATCGGGTTGATACCGTGCTCAGACATAACATCGTCATCAAGACCACGACGACCCAATACGCCACCGTGAATCTTTGGGTGAAGTGTTTTAACGCGGCCATCCATCATTTCTGGGAAACCGGTGTAGTCGGATACTTCTGTTGCAGGAATGCCTTCTGCAATCAGTAGTTTATAAGTACCGCCAGTGGAAAGCAGTTCGGTGCCATTAGCGCTTAAGGCGCGGGCGAATTCTACAATGCCTGTTTTGTCCGAAACGCTGATGAGTGCGCGACGTACAGGAGTGATGCTAACAGTAGGGGTATCAACAGAACTTAGTATGCTCATGATCTTCCGAAGTAGTAAGTGAAACAAACCTGACCAAATGGTTAATTAAGGTCTAAGAACGAAAAAGCGGCTAATAAATAGCCGCTGAATAATTAAAAAGTGAATGCTTAAAGCATTCCATACTGCTTTAGTTTTTTCCGCAGCGTGCCACGGTTCAAGCCAAGAACCGTTGAGGCCTTAGTTTGATTATCACGGGTATACTTCATAACCGTCTCAAGCAGAGGCGCTTCAACTTCTGACAATACCATGTTGTAAACATCAGATACTGGCTGGCCGTCTAAATTGTCAAAGTAGTTTTGCAACGCACGCTCAACACTATCGCGTAGTGTTTGAGTATTGGCGTCGAACGATGAATCTGTTGCTGGGGTATGAGCCGCTTCGGTCACTGTATCAACCTTCCTTAATAATGATTCTGTATTCATGCCGCTATTCCTTTATTAAGTATTTTATCCTTGAAAAATAATCGAATCGCTTGGACTTGCTCAGCTGAACTCTCCAAGCGATTAAAAATTTTGCGGAAGGCCAAGCCTTCGCTATGAGTCTGTAAATACCAGCTCACGTGTTTGCGTGCGATACGCACACCTAAATAGTCACCGTAAAAGGTGTAGAGCCCTGCAATATGCTCTAATAAAATGGTTTCGATTTCAGACCAATCAGGCGCTGCTATTAGCTCGCCCGTTGCCAAATAGTGGGCAACTTGTTTGAAAATCCAAGGTTGTCCTTGGGCGGCGCGACCGATCAAAACTCCATCGGCGCCGGTAAAGTCCATTACTTCAGCGGCTTTAATAGCGCTGGTGATATCACCGTTAGCAAAAACAGGAATACCTGCCTGTTGCTTGATATCACGAATGGTATGGTATTCAACTTCACCACTGTAAGCACAGTCACGGGTTCGGCCGTGGACCGCGAGCGAGACAATACCAGCCTGCTCTGCGATTTCTGCGATTTTGGGTGCATTCTTATGCTCAGGGGCCCAGCCCGTGCGCATTTTTAAACTAACCGGAACATTCACGGCTTCAACGACGGCGTGCAGTATTTCGCTCACCAGTCCTTCATCTTTCATCAAAGCTGAGCCTGCAGCTTTGTTGCAGACTTTTTTAGCAGGGCAGCCCATATTGATATCGATGATCTGAGCACCGTTCTCAACATTAAATAGTGCCGCATCGGCCATTGATTCTGGATCGCCACCGGCAATTTGCACAGCAATCGGCTCAGGTTCGCCTTCATGGTTCAATCTAAGCTGTGACTTTCGTGTATTACGCAACTTAGGATTGCTTGAAACCATCTCTCCAACCACTAAACCAGCACCCAAACGTCGGCAAAGCTGCCTAAACGGAAGGTCGGTCACCCCTGCCATGGGTGCAAGCACCACGGGGTTTGGCAGTTGGTAAGGACCAATCATTATCATAAGGAATGTATGACTTCTGGTTAAAAAATGCGCGATGGAAAAGTCGGCGTATAATACTCATATCAAGGGGATGAATAAAGGCCTATTGGGCAGTTTTTAGTGAGATTTTTGCAACTAAAAAGCTTGACTCGAGAAATTGAGCCTTTTATCGATGATTGTCGATAAAAGCAGCTCAATTTATTAGGCAGTATCAGAAATTTGTAGAGTTTTGTTAATGGTTGCCGACAAGTTCAATGCGATAGCCGACGGCTTCTGCTCCAGGGCTCGCGATTTCAATGGCAATATGAACGGGAACGTTCAGTGGCATGATGTTAGAACCGGCCAGCTCACCTGCTAGGTATTCTTTAGGCTTAAAGTGACGAGAGGCGAGGGTCTGCTCATTAAGACCAGTAAAGATCAGATTGAGGTCTGGGAATGGCTGCTCATAATCGGCATGGTTGATAATGAGAGTATCAATGTACAGCGCATTTTTAACTTTAGGGTGAGGGCGTACCATAAAATGCTGGGTATTCATTTTTTTAACATTTTGAATCGCAGGCAGTTGGCAATTAAGTAACTGGCAGCTTGCTGCATAAACTGGGCGGTAATTAGGATTACGTGACCATGAGTCGAATTTGAAATATCCGACTTGAGCAATTAAAGCAAAAATCATCACAATCGCGCCACTCAACCACAGCCAAAGGAAATTAGGCTGGCTTGTATCAGATGCTTTCTGTTTTTTCTTATTCTCTAAATTCAATGGCTCATCAAGTAGGTCATTTACAGAGCCTGCAATTGAGAGTTCAATCTCTACAGTATCGTGGCTATGCCCATCGTCGCCACCAAGTTGAAATTGATCACTTTCGGGTTCATCCTCCAAAGAAGGCACAAAATCATCTTCTTGTTTGGCAACATATTCTTTTTCAAAACTCATGTCGATGTCTTCGATTAAGTCGTCATCGACATCGAGCAGGGCTTCAGCCCATGATTCATCACCCGGATCGGATTTTTTGCTCGACTTTTTGTCATCGTCCATCAAAATAGCAGCCCAAGCGTCGTCGGTGCTGTCATGGTTACCGAACTGATCACTACCAAACTCAATGTCGCGATCATCGTTCATTATAAAACGCGATGTATTTCGATCATCTTGTACTCCAAAAATAGCGTCATCTAACTGCAAGCTATTCTCAAAGGTTTCATTGTTATCGCGATCAGGTTGGCGAATGCCAAAATCTTCTAAGGGATCATCGTTGATTTGATCTGGAATATCATCGAAAAGGCCATCGTCCACATCGAACTCTTTCTTGACTGAGTTGGTGGTTGGCTCTTCTGTGGGGGACGGTGTTATGTGGTCATTCGCTGGAAACTCAAACTCTTCAACCTTGGCTTCAGGAGCGTTTGCTTCAGGAACCTTGGTTTTAGGAGCCTTAGGTTCTTGTGTATGAGCCTCTTGTGTAGGAGATGCAGGAGTCGGAGATGCGGTAGCTGGCGTATTAGTGGCTATGTTGGAAACTTTTGCACCGCTGACAATGTGGTCAGCCGCTTTAAATACTTGCAAACAAGACCCGCACCGAACCGCACCTTTTGCCGCCGCTAACTGCTCTAAGCGGACTCGAAAGGTGGTCTGGCAATGTGGGCAGCGAGTAATGTTTGTCTCAGCCATAGCTACTAATATCCTTTGCTCTTGTTACGGGCAACTTTTTTATTATTTAAAGTTTTGTGCCAGTTAAGATGATCCAATCATCTAATTGTTCCATACCATCCATATTAAACCATGGTTCATACGCTGCACGCACCTCATCAGCTTGATGGCTTAATAGACCCGATAAGGCGAGTTTACCGCCACTTTTTGTCAGGGTCGCAATGTTTTCAGCTAAAGAAATTAATGGCCCCGCTAAAATATTGGCGACCATTATGTCAGCTTCAATTTTGTGGGTATTCTCGGGTAATACTACGTCATACTGATCCGCAGAAATACCATTTCGCTCTGCATTTTGACGAGTCGCTAGTAAGGCTTGAGGGTCATTATCAACCCCTAGCATACGCTCGCTGCCTAGCAATAAAGCAGCAATACCTAAAATACCACTGCCGCAGCCATAATCGATAATCAGCTCGCCACCTTCAACCTGCTTATCCAAAAAGCGTAAGCAATGAGCGGTCGTTGGGTGTGTGCCAGTGCCAAACGCTAGGCCAGGATCAAGCATGAGGTTCACTGCATTTTTGTCTTCAGGCTCTTTCCAGCTAGGGCAAACCCATAAACGGTCGCCAAACGGCATGGCATGGAAGTTATCCATCCAGGCACGTTCCCAATCTTTATCTTCTACTAATTCAAGCTTATGTTCAGGAAAAGCTTTTCCTTGCATGGCAGGGTCGAATGAAAAAAGGTTTTTCATGTTGGCAATTAGCACATCGCCATTGATTTCAGCATCGAATAAACCGATTACAATCGTTTTATCCCATACCGGCATTGTGCCTAATTCTGGTTCTAAAATGGGTTGGTCTGCACCGTCTTGCAAGGTAACTGCTTGTGCACCTTCCAGTAACATAGAATCTTCGATGATTTCTATTTGATCAGGCAGTACTTCAACTTTAAGTTGTATCCAAGCCATTAGCTTTGTCCTTTTAACTGTACTAGTGCACTCGCAAGTGCCAATTCATAACCTTGTGGACCTAAGCCACAAATAACGCCAACGGCTTTATCAGAGAAGTAAGAATGCGCGCGAAAGTCTTCACGGGCATGAACATTGGAAATATGAACTTCAATGAATGGGATATTAACCCCTAAGATAGCATCACGAATGGCAACGCTGGTATGAGTAAAAGCGGCAGGATTAATAATAATGAAATCAATTCCTTCACTGCCAGCTTTATGAATGCGCTCAATGATTTCGAATTCAGCATTTGACTGGAAACAGTTCAAATCGGCATTGGCCACAGCGGCTTGCTTAATCAAAGACTGTTCAATGTCTGCCAGAGTGGTATGGCCATAAACCCCTGGTTCACGCGTACCCAATAGATTCAGGTTAGGGCCATTTAATACTAAAATTGAAGGCATACTGTGCTCCGCCATGATGTGCTCCGCATAGGTATCACATGGGATATTACGAAATACAAAAGATCATAATGTTAACTATTGGCGGGAGTTTGCACAAAAAGCGGCTAGGGGTCTAGTCCCTAATGCCTCTAATCCTTAGCAGGGCACACTTTTACGCAGTTTCGACCCGCTCTTTTAGCTAAATACATGGCTTGATCCGCTAATTCGATCAATTCATTGCTGCTTTGACCTTTGTGCAAAGCAATGCCGCAAGAGAACGTTGAGTTAATCGCGGCAATGCCACCATGAAGGATGTGAGAGAAATTATTGCGAATTTCGTTCATTATATTTTCTGCATCATCGAGTGTCACATTAGGTAAAACAATGGCGAATTCTTCTCCGCCGTAACGACCGACAAAGTCTGTTTTACGTAACCTTTGAGTCAAAAACAACGCTAAGTTTTTGATCACTTCATCACCAATCGGATGGCCATGATTATCATTTACCTGTTTAAAGTGGTCGATATCAATCATAACAAAGCAGAGTGAGGTTTTATTGCGTAAACAGACCTTAATTTGTTCATCCAAGGCTTTCAAAATATGAGTATGATTATACAAACCGGTTAGGCTATCACGGGCAATAAGATGGCTTAAATCACGAGCTCTCGTTCCTCTTGTGCGAATTGTCGATAATAAATGGCGTGGATCTACAGGTTTGGTTAAAAAATCATCACCTCCCTCCGACATTGCAGCTAATTGAAGCTCAATATCTTCCTCTCCAGACAGAAAAATAATGGGAATGTTAATGTAATGAATATCTTGGCGGATGACCTTTGCTAGCTCAACGCCGTTACAGCCTGGCATGTACATATCCATCAAAATCATCTCTGGCTGAAACGATTCCAAAACATTCCAAACGTCCATTGGATCGGTCACTTTTTCAGTAATCATGCCGGCCGTATTTAAGGAACGTTCAGCAAAGAGCGCCTGTGATTTTGAATCATCAACAATGAGTATGCGAAAAGGTTGTTCAGGAACTAGGTTCACCAAACTTTCTAGTTGAGTGATGATGGCTTGCGGCGCAAGGCTTTCAAAGCTGCTAATGCCCCCTAAACGTAAACACTGAAGTTTTTGCTTAAGTGTCATCCCATGAGAGCTGTAAAAAATGATGGGAATCATGGGTGTTGCTGTTTTTACGACCCCCGCTTCTTTTACTCCTTGGTGCTCGGCAATAATAGCTAAACCATTATCAGCTTCAATAAAATCAATATCGATAATGATTGCCATTGGATGACGCTTACTAATGGCATTATGAAGTTCTTCTTGTGTCGTGAAAAGCTCGGCCCTTAAACCAAAATACTCCATTTGCTGTGCCAGTTGGATAGCGTTATCGGAGTCATTCAAAGCCATGTAGATAGGCTTCTTAACAACGATCATCTTTTCGGGCTTATTACTCTGATCATTTCTACGTAAAACCCCTTGGCTTAGCTGCAGCATCAAATCATTCAAGGTTTTAAGCTCTTCACTACTGGGGTGGCAGGTGTTTTTGACCTTAGAAAGAGTTGAATCAAGCTGTGTTGCAATCTCCACATACTTGGGTGAGTCGAAGCGCTGAGCAAAGCGTAATAATTTTTCATTCGCTTGTAGAAGGTCAGAGACATGCTCTTGCTGCCAATGATTATCATGCAGGCAGCGCCACAGATCTAGGAGGTGCCTAGCTTGGTGCGTAACTCTTGTAGAAAAGTGCTGCTTGAGCTTTTCGCTTTTTGAAATATCCATGATGATCTATATCGCAAATGTTGTTAATAAGCCTAGCAGAAATACGGCTATTTGCTGGTTATTAGAAGAAAGTTATAGAAAACCTATTAACGACACTCCAGTGTCTGTTTCTGTGTCCTATAGTTAAGTGAATAGCTAAGTGAATAGCTAAGTAGATAGTTAAATAAATAGCTAAATAATATTCAGCAACCCATGAGAGAAAATTCTTGCTTGAAGGACTAAAAAAACGAGCCAAAGGGGTGTTAGCCCGATTAATAAAAGGGGGCACCTCAGCCCTGCTTTTATGTGTGTTCGTTCTATTACAAGCAGATGATCAACAATGGATCAGTAAAGAGTTGTTTAAGTCTGCTCGGCAAGATTTTGGCAGTGGAGCAGAGCAGCGACTGCGAGATTGGCAAGCACTCTATCAGGACTTACGGGGCAAAGACGAAGATGAACAGTTACGAGCGGTGAATCATTTTTTCAATAATACAGTGAATTATGTCAGCGACGAAAAACACTGGGGTCAAAAAGACTATTGGGCAACCCCGTATGAATCACTGACAACACACGGTGCTGACTGCGAAGACTTTGTAATCGCAAAATATTACACTTTAAAAGAACTGGGTGTAGAGGTTGAAAAGTTGCGCATAACTTACGTTAAAGCATTACGGATTAATCAAGCCCACATGGTGCTGACCTATTTCCCTACGCCCGATGCGATTCCTTTGGTATTAGATAACCTAATAGGAAAGATATACCCTGCTAATCGACGTACCGATCTTGAGCCTGTGTATAGCTTTAATGCATCAGGAATGTGGTTAGAAAGAATGAAAGGGCAAGGGATTCGAATGGGAGATCCTAACAAACTCGATTTATGGACCGGTTTACGGCTCAGAATGTCTGCTGCAGGCATGGATATTTAGGCTTAAAGGCTTATTTTTAAAGACTTAGACTTAAAGAATTAGATTTAAAGTCTCAAAGCCCACGCATAAAATCTATTAATGGAACCTGAATTAGACGAAAGTCTAAAATAAGGCCTTACTCGTAAGGCGCAACAAGGAAATGAACATGACATTAAAACGTCAACTTAGCTTGATGGCGAGTGCACTGATTTTGCTGCTATTAACCGGAAATTTGTTTCTCACGCTAACGAATTCTAGTAATTATTTTGAGCAGCAGTTGAATGCCCGTGCTTATGATGCAGCAACATCGCTCGCATTATCCATGTCGAATGCGGTCGCCGATGGCGATAAAGTTAAGCTGGAGCGGATGATTGATGTCTTATTCGATCGAGGGTTCTTTTCTGAAATATCACTACAGCTTTTAGATGGCAGTCGGTTACAGCGAAAAGTGCAGCCACTTACACAAAACGGTGCGGCGCCAGAGTGGTTTGTCGATGTGGTTGATCTGGCGGTTATACCGGCTTATACCGATGTAACTCAGGGCTGGCAGCGACTAGGTAGTCTAATGGTAAAAAGTCATACCGACCTTGCCTACCAAGATTTATGGAGCATCATAAAAGCTGAAGTCATCTGGTATCTATGGATGGCACTGGTTAGCTTAATCAGTTTGCAAATAATTCTACGCTGGATGTTCAAACCATTAGAGCGAGTTGAACAGCAAGCATTGGATATCAGTGAGCGAAATCTATACGAGCAAGAAAAGCTCCCGCGAGCTCGTGAACTAAGACGCGTCGTACTAGCGATGAATCAAATGGTCAGAAAACTCAAAACAATTTTTGCTGAACAATCCGCCATCACAGAAAAGCTTCGGGAAGAGAACTACCAAGATGATGTCTCACAGCTACTAAATCGACGCGGTTTTGATCAGCGCTTGCAGCATATTTTACAGCAATCTGATGGCTATAGCGGTGTGCTTGTTCTGATGCAGGTTCAAGAGTTTTCTCAATATAATCAAGAGCAAGGTCGTGAGGCTGGCGATGAAATTCTGTTTAGAATTGGGGAGATCTTTAATCAATGGCACCGCGATCATAATGACGTCATCATTAGTCGACGAACGGGCGCTGACTTTTCTCTGTATATTCCTGCGACAGACTTAATCCATGGTGAAGAGTTAGTTGAGCAATGTTTTAACTTACTCTCAACAACGGTACTGACTCAGCGTGGTGGGCTGAATTTTCATTTTGGCGCGGTGTTTATAGAACGATCCTTAGTGGTAGAGGGAACACAAACAGAGCACCCATTAACGTTAGTTGATGCACTCAGTAAAGCTGATGTAGCATTACGCCAAGCACAAACACAGCATATAAGCCGCTATGGGTTTTATGCTGAATCCACTCAAAATGATATTGAACGTACGGCAAGCGAATGGAAAGGTGTATTAGAGACAGTACTGCAAGAAGAAAGTATCGAATTGCATTACCAGCCCATTTTAGATTCAAAAGGCGAGAAAGTAATACACTTTGAAGTGCTTAGCCGAATTTACGACCAACAAGGCATTATTTCAGCCGCCCGTTTTTGGCCTATGGTCGAACGACATCAATTGACGCCTAACTTTGATTTATTAGTCATTAAAACATTGTTAGGGCAGCTTCAGTCTTCGGCCAATGTTCAGCATGAGGCAGATAAAAAATTCTGCATTAACTTATCTGCAGGATCTGTATTGTCTGAAACCTTTCATGACCAGTTAGAAGAGCTATTAGCGCTTTACCCGCAATGGCGAGAGCTTTTATGCATTGAAATCTCAGAGTGTTCAATATCACATATAGAATTCCCTCTGGCCCGTTTGGCTCATCGCTTAAAGTCACAAGGGGTTGATTTAGGAATCGACCAGGTAGGAACGGGTTCTTTAGCGTTCGCTTATTTGCAGCGGCTTCCACTGAGCTACTTACGCATTGCAGGCAGCTTTAACCGAGGATTACATCTAGCGCTCGATCATAAATTTTTTATTCAGTCTATGGTACAAATTGCGCATAACCTAGATCTTCAGGTATTGGGGGAAGGGGTAGAAAACGAAGATGATATCAAGGCTTTAAAGCAGACGGGCGTTGATGGCATGGGAGGATATTACTTCACTCCACCCATTAACGACCTAAATAAAGCGCTTGAATGGCGCGTTAAATCGAAATGATTAAAACCAAAAATTTAATAGCTATAAAATACTTATAAAAAGGCTTTAAGGTATCACTGCGACAATCTGTCTCTGGTGTTCAATGACGAACGGGGTAAAATACCCCGCTTATTTCAGCAGTCTTTAAACAAGCAGGTTTTCTATTTTGGCGACTAAACATCAAGCAGTTCGGATTATTACTATACTATCTAGCTTACTACTCAGTACATCTGTTTTTGCAGAGCTGGTGGTTGAGGATGGTTTTGTGCGTAAACCTATTCCGGGTCGTAGCATGAGCGCTGCGTTTATGACAATCAGTAATACTGGAACTGAAGATGTTGTTTTAACCACAGCCGCAATCGATGGTGCAAAGAATGTTGAAATTCATACTCACAGTCATCAAGATGGCGTGATGCGAATGCGTCAACTGCATTCATTAGAAATCAAGTCAGGGCAGGCGGTCAGCCTTGAACCTGGTGGACTTCACTTGATGGTATTCGGCATTCAGACATTACCGCTTAAACCAAATTTAACCTTGTGCGATGAGGCTAAGCGCTGTTACCAGTTTCCTTTGGCCGTTCGAGACTTAGTGAAGCGCTAATCTTTGAATCCGACGCATTAGACACCTTGCTTCAACTTCCCACATTTTAACTTACCTCGCCTTGGCCTGAGTAGCCCTTTGCCATGGCGCTGTCAGTTTAGTTAGTTTAGGTAGTAACTCACGGCGGCTTTAATGTCAGCGGGTTTGAAGGGTTTACTAAGAACATCAACAGCACCCAAAGATCTAAATAATTCGACCTCTTCGCTATCTTTTTCTGCGGTGACTATAATCACAGGAACCGACTTAATCCCTTCCATTGTAACCATGTTGCTAATGCGCTTGAGAACTTCCTTGCCGTCCATACCTGGCATTTGGTTGTCTAGCAATACAATGTCAGGCAGCCAATCTACAAATAATTCCAAGGCATCAGGTCCATTACTGACTTCCATGCACTCATAACCCGCAGTGCTTAGTATTTTACTTAATAACAAACTATTGACCTTGATGTCGTCGACAATGAGTATTTTTCCTAGCCCCTGAGAAGGAATACATTTTATTGATTCATCTTTTGATACCGATTCGTCAGAAGAAAGACCAGCTGTTTTATAGGTAGGCGTTAAATTTAGATGTTTAGCGATTAATTTTAATAGTTGATTGCGCTTGAAGGGTTTGCTCAAAAAGTCATCAGCCCCTTGTTCTAGAATACTTTCTTGCTCCGACTTAAATACGCTGGCACTCACGGCAATGATTGGAATTGCTGCGCCACGTTCAGTCGCTTTGATAGCCCGAATGGCATCCAATCCTCCCATTACTTGCATGCGAATATCCATAAGAATGAGATCGGGTCGCTGTTGCTCAGCAACGGCGCACGCCTGTAAACCATCACAGGTTTCAATAATATTGAAACCAAGAGGTGCAAGGGTTTTGTGAATAAGTAGGCGGTTATTCTTAACATCATCAACAATTAGAATGGTTTTATTGCAGGTTTGATCTTCTGAAAAACTCATGATTTCATGATTGGACTCGTAGTGACTCTGCTCTTCTGCTTCCTTAACTTTTAAAGTGACACAAAAAGTAGTTCCGACCAGCCTTTCGCTAGAAAAGCTAATATCTCCTCCCATTAATTGCGCATACTCACGCGCGATGACCATACCGAGTCCCGTGCCACCAATACTTTTTAGGCCAGATTCAGTCTGTTCAAATACAGAGAAAACTTTATGTCTTTCTTCTGGTGATATCCCTAAACCGGTATCCTCAATCTCTATAGTCAGTAAAAGAGTATTCGGTTCTTCTTGGGTTGGCCATTTGTCTGAGCGAACTCGTAAGTTGATGCTGCCATCTTGTGTAAATTTAACCGCGTTACCCAACAAATTAGTCAATATTTGCCTAGTTTTTCCTTCATCACCATGAATATAAAAAGCGGTTTCCTCATGAATGTCGAGATTCAGTATTAATCCCTTTTGATCTGATAGGCCTCTAAAGGTTTGCTCAACTTCATTAAATAACTTTCTTAAATTGAAGTTGCTATTAACTAGCTTGCTGTGTCCTGCCTCAATTTTTGAAATATCTAGAATATTATTGATTAATAACAGTAAGTTGTTACCTGCGGTATTAATGATCGAAAGCGTATGCTTGTCGTCATTTTTAATATTAGAGCTTTGCTGTAATAGCTCAGAAAAACCCAAAATAGCATTCATCGGAGTGCGTATTTCGTGTGACATATTGGCCAAAAAATTCGTCTTAGCTGAGTTAGCAATTTCTGCGGTTTCTTTAGCACTTACGAGTTCTTCGGTTCGTTCATTGACTCGCTGCTCTAACTCTAAGTTGGTATTACGAAGATTATCTGCGAGCTCCTTTTCTGTTAGCGCTTTTTCTTTGCGAATAATATTAATTTTTTCGGCCATCGCAAGGGATAGTAATATCATTTGTGTGATTAACCCCAATCGCACCCAAATCGTTGGTTCTTCAATAATACCGATATCTAAGCGCGAAAGAGGGAACATCGAAAAACCAATAATATGAAAGGTCCAAGAGAGTGTATACGCTGGCGCTGCGGAACAACCTTGGTACCAGCGAATGCAGCCAGAAACTAGCATTAAGATGAGTGTGGCAATTAAATAAAATTGAAAAAATACAATGGCGCTAGAGTAGGGGAATATTAAGAACGCAACCAGTAGCGCAAGCCAACCCCATAGGCCAATTATATTAATAACATACAGGCGTGGAGCTTGAGAACGAAGCTTTAGAATATAATTGGTTAGCAGTAAAACGGAAGAAAACGAGATAGCAAAGGCAACCGGAATAAGTGTTGGCCATGTCAAGTTGGGGAATACATACTGTGGAAGCAAGCCTTCGTAATACGTTGCCCCTATGGCTGCACCGAGTAGATAAATCGAATAATACACATAGCCCTTATCTCTGAGGATCAGTGCAAGTAAAAAACTATAGCCAAACATGATGAGCATTCCACCATAGGTAGCCCCTAGTATTAATAGCTTAAAGAGGCCCTCTGTGGCATGGGACTCTACAGAGTCGAGTGTTAACTTCAGGATCATTGGCGCTTGGTTTTCAAAACGAAGGTAAAATGTCTTTGTTTCTGCGGGGTCAGGCATATAAATACGAAATACAAATTGACGACTATCGACGTCGCGGGTAGAAAAAGGGCGGCGATTCCCCGTCTTTATGCTCGAGTACCCACCCTCGTCGGGGAGGTAAAGGTCAACAAAGTTAAAGTTGGTCAGTCCAAGAGATAAGCGCCAATCCTTAATGCGTACATTCTGATTGGTAAGCGATAGCTTGACCCAATAGGCAGAGTCAGTGAAGCCAAAGTGAGGTAGCGCTTGCTGGCTGGCTTTGAATTGATTTTGGAATTGAGGCGCGCTGACATCATCAATGGTTAAGCGCTTATCTTTATCTTCAAAAAACTCAAGGTGCATGCCAAGTGGGTAGCTTTCTTGTGATCCCGTTAAAACGAGCGGGTCTTGTGCCTGCACAGTTATACTCAGGAACAAACACAAGAACAAGCACATGAATAAACGCAAACTGTATGTCACTAAATGCACAATATAGGCACCTTAATAAAGGCTGCTTTAAGACTGAATTTAAATAAACGAAGGTGTAACTAAAGCAAGTAAGCAGCGCTACCTTAAATATAGCTGATAAATGCACAACCTGCAGGAAAGTTAACGGCTTCGCAGGTACCTTGGATAGAGGAAATTGACAAGAAATGAACACTCTTCTTGTAGAATTCGTCACGAACGAGCATGCTGAGCGCAATCCCCTTCAGATAGACTTTTAGGTCAGCAATTCCATGGATTTTATAGATTATTACAAAGTATTAGGCGTCGACAGTGATGCGGATGAAGCAACGATCAAAACCGCTTACCGTAAATTAGCGCGAAAATACCACCCAGACGTCAATAAAGATGCCGGTGCGGAAGATAAGTTTAAAGAAATTGCCGAAGCGTATCACGTGCTTAAAGACAGTGAGCGCCGAGCAGAGTTTGATGATAATAAAAAATATGGTGGTCGCAGTGGTGGCTTCCAGTCTCAGGGTGGATCTTCTGGCTTTGGCGGCCAAGGCGGTTTTGAAGGCGATTACTCTGACTTCTTTTCTTCTTTTGGTGGTGGCCAAGGTTTTGGTCAGCGCCAGCCGCGCCCGGTGCGGGGTCAGAATGTTGAAATTGAAGTGTCTGTTGGCTTGGCCGAAATACTCGAAGTTAAAGAAGAGACAGTTTCTTATACGCTATCAAATGCGGATGGCACTGGCACCAAAAAGAATTTGAAAGTTAAAATTCCTCAAGGGGTCGCTGACGGAGAAAAAATCCGTGTTGCGGGTCAAGGCCATGCGGGGCGTAACGGTGGCAGTGCAGGCGATTTGTATCTTCACATTAGAGTATTGGCGCACCCGTACTTTGAGAGAAAAGGGCAAGACATTGAACTTGTCATGCCGATCACTCCTTGGGAAGCTGCGTTAGGTGCGAAAATTACCGTGCCAACGCTAACCGGAAAAATCAGTTTAACCGTGCCAGCGAATACGTCTTCGGGTAAGAAATTCCGCATTAAAGGTAAAGGCTTAAAAACCAAAACAGTAACCGGTGATTTTTTAGCCATTGTTAAAATAGCGTTGCCAGCAACAATGAGCCCTGAAAGTGAGGCCTTGTGGAAGCAGTTGGCAGAAACAGAAGCCTTTAACCCGCGAGAAGTGTGGGGGAGTTAAGGATAGAAGCAATGGACTGTCAGCAAAGTAATGATGTAACAATGGTGATTATTTTTTGCTAAAGACATGTTGATATTAACGTAAATATAAGTTGTAAACCCCATGGCTTAGGCGTAAAACGGCTAGAGTTAATTAAATCGTTAATTAACTCTTTGATCGAGTAATTGATTGTAATATCAAACTCATATCGAGTGCCGTATTTGGTTGATTCAGGTAGTCGGAAAACCTCCACTACCGAATAACATTGTCTAAAAGGAAAGGCCGTGTATAAAACGCTTATTGTCGTTGATACAGAAGATTCACCGCTGAAAGATCAGTTTTCAGATGTCATAAGCTTTGAAAAATATTTACGTGATTACCCTAAGGTCAACGAACCGCAAACACGGCTAATCAACCTCTGTGATACCGAACATTATCTAAGCAAAGGCTACTATTGTTCCTTGTTGGCAGAAGCCCGCAAGCATGTAGTATTGCCTAGCGTAAAAACCATTAACAACCTGCGCAACGAAGTTGACTTGCAGTCGTTGGTTCCTTTGATTTCTGGTTTTACCGAAAGCTTGGACCAAAGTATTTGGATTTATTTTGGCAAGACTCACGGTTTAAACCAAGGCCACAATCAAGCTCAAATAAAAGGTCTGAAGACGTTCGCGAAAAAGCTATTCCAAGAATACCCCTCGCCGATTATTAAACTCAATATCAGCCATGATTCGGCGACTAGTTCGGCTAATAGTTCGGCTAATAGTTCGGCTAATAGTTCGGGCATCCGTACAGGTATGACTGTCAGTATCGAGCGCTGTGCGCCGAATGCTTTGCCTGAAAACGAACAAGTTATCTTCCTTGAACAGCTAAAAGACTTTACTCAAACTGTTTGGCGCATGGGCAGTGGTGCAAAACGCCATCGCTGGGATATGGCGATTCTGGTTAATCCAGAAGAAAAAGTGCCGCCGAGTAATAAAGATGCGTTAAGTCGCTTTGTTAAAGCAGCGGCTAAGCAGGGAATTAATGCTGAAATCGTATCGTATTCACAGATTACTAATATCAATCAATACGATGCCTTGTTTATTCGTGAAACTACCGCGATTGATCATCATACCTATCGTTTGGCATGCGAAGCTGAAAAGAACGGCATTGTGGTCTTAGATGATCCAACGTCTATCTTACGTTGCTGTAATAAAGTGTTTTTGCACGACGCGTTTAGCTATCAAAAAGTCCCTTCGCTTAATACTGTAGTGGTGAGTGATGCCAGTGCAGAAACGGTCGCAAAACTGCGTGACGAAATGGGCTTTCCTTTAGTTTTGAAAATGCCAGAAGGATCTTTTTCTAATGGCGTTTATAAAGTTAAAACCGAAGAAGAGTTAACAGAAAAATTATTGGAGCTGTTAGCTGAGTCGGCCTTGGTATTAGCGCAGGAATATTGCTTCACTGATTATGATTGGCGCATTGGGGTTTTAAATGGCCGTGCGATTTACGCGTGTCGTTACAAGATGGCTCGTAATCATTGGCAAATTTATAACCACGAATCTGAGCGTTTCTTCTCTGGTGGTTTTGAAACTATGCCAACGTTTGAAGTACCGCAAAAAGTATTAAAGGCTGCATTGAAAGCCTGTGCGGCGGTGGGTAATGGTTTGTATGGCGTCGACATTAAACAAAAAGACAATAACGTTTATGTCTTAGAGGTGAACGACAACCCAAGTATCGATCATAAGGTGGAAGATGCGTATTTGGGTAATGAACTGTATATGCAAATTATGTCGGAATTTCAGCGCCGCTTAGAAGAGCGTGGTAAAGCGTAATTATGCTGAACTATCGATTGGCCAATGAAAAAGACTTAGAAGCCTTAATGGGTATAGAGGTGACGTGCTTTGACTCAGACCGTTTAAGTTTACGCCGTTTTAAGCATTGGATTCGTGTTGATCACGGTATCTTAATGGTCTGCCAAGAAAACGATCAGGTCGTGGGTTATGGATTAGTCTGGTGTCATAAAGGCACCCGGCTAGCTCGGCTTTATTCGTTGGCGGTTTTGCCACAGCATCGCGGTAAAAATATTGCCGAAGGATTATTAACTCGGTTAGAAGAGGCCGCCTCTAAACGTGGCCATATCAGCATGCGCTTAGAAGTATCAGAAAATAATACCGGGGCGATCAAATTATACGAGCGCTTGGACTATCGTATATTTGATGAATATACCGAGTATTACGAAGATCACAGTGACGCGCTGCGGATGCAAAAAAGCATTCACAAGCTGAACCCTGCCAGCATTAAAAAGCCCGTGCCCTGGTATCAGCAAACCACGGAGTTTACCTGTGGCCCAGCGGCGTTGATGATGGCGATGGCAAGCCAGAAAGAAACTCTGCAACCGAACCAAGCATTGGAACTCGATATTTGGCGCCAAGCCACATCGATTTTTATGACCTCGGGCCACGGTGGCACTCATCCTTTTGGTTTGGCATTAGCGGCTAATGATCAGGGTTTTCAAGTTGAATTATTTATTAATACTCAAGCCACGCCTTTTTTAGAAGGTGTGCGTTCGAGTAATAAAAAAGACATTTTGGAAGTCGTGCACGAGCAGTTTAAACAGCGAGTCGAAAGCCGAACCGATATCAAATTGCATTATCAGGACACGTCGCAAGATCAGGTTGAGCACTGGTTAAACAATGACTATGCGGTATTAGTATTGATTAGCACTTATCGCTTGGATGGTAGAAAGGCACCGCACTGGGTAGCGGTGACGCATATCGACGAGCATTGTTTGTATGTGCACGACCCCGACTGTGAGGCGTCTGCTAGCGACGATCGTAAAAGCAATAAACAAGGTGCAATTGATTGCCAACATGTGCCTATTGCCCGAACAGACTTTGATAAAATGTCGGCCTTTGGTGCAAGTAAATTACGCACAGCAATTGCAATCAAACCCATTTAGATAAGAATAATAGGGCAAACAAAATAGTTAGGACGCCTGTTGCTGTTTTTTTACAGATTCTTGCGCAACAGGTAGCCCTAAAGAAATAATCGCGGTCAAAATAATAAACCCAGCAGATACCCACAAACAAACAGCCAGCCCGTATTCTTGGAATAACCAGCCCGATAATACCGTACCGACTAAGCGACCCATGGCATTGGCCATATAATAAAATCCGACATCCAGCGAAACACCATCATCCGATGCATAGCTAACAATTAAGTAGCTGTGCAACGAAGAATTGATGGCAAACAATACGCCAAAAATCATTAACCCGCCTAATAAAATAACGGAGGAGTGCCAGTCGTAAGTTAGCGACAATGCAATCGTGATGGGCATTATGCTAAGCGCCAAAGCCCACATTAGCGCGTGGCGGCCATCAGGCGCTTGGCCATTCTTTGTTCCTGTGATCTTGGGCGCAATCCCCTGCACAAAACCATAACCAATAACCCAGCTTGCCAAAAATCCGCCCACATACCAGTGATCCCAGCCAAATGTGGTTGCCAGATAAATAGGCAGCGCAATGACAAACCACACATCTCGAGATCCAAACAAAAACAGACGTGCTGCAGAAAGGTAGTTAATGGCTTTGCTTTTAGAAAATAATTCGGTGAACTTAGGTTTGCCTTTTGACTTGCCTAAATCCTTTTTTAAGCTGATTAAACTTAGAATCCAAACGACTAACAGTGCGATGGCCATCACCAAAATAGCACCTTGGAATCCAAGTAGGCTTAGCATTACACCGCCAAGAAAAAAGCCGATTCCTTTTAAGGCATTTTTAGACCCCGTAAGAATCGCAATCCACTTATACAATTGCCCTCCGGCATCGGACGGAACCAATAACTTAACCGAACTTTTAGCGCTCATTTTATTCAAGTCTTTGGCGATACCTGACATCGCTTGTGCCGCCATTACCCAAGGCACTAACAGCATATCGGCAGGCACTAATAACATTGAAAGCGCGACAATTTGCAAAAATAAACCAATGTTCATGGTCTTATTTAAGCCCAGCCTTGCACCAAGCCAGCCACCCACTAAATTGGTAATCACACCAAAAACTTCATAAAAGATAAACAGCATGGCAACTTCTATCGGGCTATAACCTAGCCCGTAAAAGTACAAAACAACCAACATTCTTAAAGCACCGTCGGTTAACGTGAACGCCCAGTAATTACCGGTTACGATCATATATTGACGAATATCAGGTGATAGCTTTGAAAGCCACGTCATGCTGTTTAATCCTTGCTGCTAATCTATTTATTTTAATTAACGTTCAAACTTATGCTTCAACGAGTAAGTCATCAGATTTGATCAGCTAAACCAACGACTCGCATTAATTCAGCGGTTCGATTGGCATAACCCCATTCATTATCGTACCAGGCATAGATTTTCACTTGAGTACCGTTAACCACCATCGTCGACAGCGCATCAATAATGCTGGAACGTGGATCTGTTTTGTAGTCGATAGAAACCAAAGGACGCTCTTCATAGCCCATAATGTCTTTTAGTTCATTATCAGCGGCGTCTTTCAATAACTGGTTAACTTCTTCGGCGGTTGTTTCACGGCTGACTTCAAAAACACAATCGGTAAGTGATGCATTAGACAGAGGAACACGCACCGCGTGGCCGTTTAACTTTCCTTTTAGTTCAGGAAAAATATTGGTAATCGCAGTGGCTGAACCGGTAGTCGTTGGAATTAAACTGGCGCCACACGAACGTGCACGGCGTAAATCTTTGTGGGGAGCATCTAAAATAGTTTGTGTATTGGTGATGCTATGAATAGTCGTCATAGACCCATGTTTAATTCCCAGTTTTTCATGAATCACTTTTACGACAGGCGCTAGGCAGTTAGTTGTACACGATGCCGCGGTGACAATAGGGTGCTCATCTTTGTTATAAAGATCATCATTAACCCCCATTACCACATTTAATACACCGTCTTCTTTTACCGGAGCGGTTACAACAACCCGTTTAACGCCTTGGTCTAAGTACGCTTGCAGGATGGTTTTTGACTTCATCTTGCCACTGGCTTCAATCACCACATCACAACCAGACCAGTCGGTATCGGCAATGTCTTTATTTTGCGTGCAGCGAATACGTTGCTTGCCAATAACAATGTCAGAACCATCGGCGGTCGCATCGTGGCTCCAGCGACCGTGTACAGAATCGAAGGTTAGCAAATGAGCAAGGGTAGTCGCATCACCCGCGACATCATTGACTTGAACAAACTCAACATCTGCCCAATCAAAAGCTGCGCGTAACGACAAGCGGCCCATGCGGCCAAATCCATTTATTCCTACTTTAATTGTCATAAAAACCTCGGTTTTCTAGTTTATTTTGAAAGCCATTCAATAATTTGATCGGTATGAGGCATTGAGCCGGAGTGAACCAGTTGTTCGTCAATCACAACCGCAGGCGTGCTCATAACGTTATAAGACATAATAACTTGTAAATCGGTCTCTTTTGTTACCGTCACTTTCACGCCTTGTTCGAGGGCAATTCTTTCGATGGACTCAGCTGTTTTAGTACATTTTTTACAGCCACTGCCTAATACTTTTATCTGTTTCATAATTCACCTATCACTAGAAGTTTACTTTTACAGACATCATTACGAATGCCTAAATTTATAAAAAGGAAGAAAGTGCGTTAAATATCCACCCAACTATTGTAAAAGAGACTAATAGAAGCAAGAAAACGGTGGCTAATAATTTCCACTGCATAACTTGTTTGAGCAGGATAAATTCAGGAAAACTGGCGGCAACGGTACTCATGCAAAATGCGAGGGTTGTGCCAACAGGCAAACCGTTATTAATCAGGCTTTCCATAATTGGAATAACCCCAGTTGCATTTGAATACAGAGGAATACCTAACAAAACAGCAGCCGGTACAGACCACCATTGTCCGTCACCCAAATGGTGTTCAATCCAACCGTCGGGAATAAAACCATGTAACGCAGCACCTGCGCCAACCCCAATAATGACCCACTTCCATACTCGGCCAAAAATCTCTAAAGATTCATCTTTAGCAAACTCATGGCGTTCAGCAAACGACAATTTAGGACTTTCTTGAGAGCCACTTATCGAATTGCTTATCGTGCTATGTGTCGTGCTGTCTGAAGCAACGTTTTTCTTTTGACCATCAGCCAGTGCTTTTGCTGCGAACGATTGCAACCAGCGCTCCGCTTTAATTGCATCAAGAAACCAGCCACCTAAAATCCCAACGGTCATTCCTATCACCACATAGAGCAGTGTGAATTTCCAGCCAAGTAAACTCATTAACAATAAAATCGCGACTTCATTAATCAGAGGGGACGTAAGTAGAAAGCTCATTGTAATACCAACAGGAATACCTGCAGAGGTAAAACCTAGAAATACCGGAATACTGGAACAAGAACAAAAAGGGGTAATCGCACCAAAACCAGAGCCTAGCAGGTAGCCAATACCACGATTTTTACCCGCTAAATAATCGCGAACACGTTCTACATTGAGAGAAGCTCTCAATAGTGCAATGAAGTAAATCATCACAATTAATAAAACGTAAATCTTACTGACATCTTCAATAAAAAAATGTACCGAACTGCCAAGCTTAGAATCGGGTGTCAGGTTGAATACAGAATAGGTTAACCAATCGGCAAATTGCGTAAAAATTTCAAACATTAGGTTCTCCAAACCAGTGTTGCGTTCTATTGGCAAACCAAACAAGACTCAACATAACAGGGACTTCAACCAATACACCCACTACGGTTGCTAGCGCAGCGCCAGAGTGTAAACCAAATAAAGAAATAGCCACTGCAACGGCTAACTCAAAAAAGTTAGAGGTACTAATCATGCAAGCAGGTGCGGCAATGTTATACGAAAGCTTCATTCTAAGAGCGATAAAATAGGTGATCGCAAAGATGCCATAGGTTTGAATTAATAAAGGAATAGCAATTAATACAATGGCTTCAGGCTTGGCTAAAATGGTTTGAGCTTGAAAACCAAATAATAAAACAACCGTGCATAATAAACCAATCATCGACCATGGCTTTAGCATAGTCAGTAATTGATTCAGCGACGTATGATCCTCTTTTTTATCAACCAGCTTTCTGGTGAAGGCCCCGGCTAATAAAGGAATCAAAACGTACAAAACAACAGATAATATTAACGTATCCCAAGGCACTGAAATATCGGTAACACCTAATAAAAAACCCGCAATTGGAGCAAACGCAAAAATCATAATAATGTCGTTTACCGAGACCTGAATTAACGTGTAATTAGGATCTCCCTTGGTTAGCTGGCTCCATACAAATACCATAGCCGTACAAGGCGCAACCCCTAATAAAATCATTCCCGCGATATATTCATTCGCGGTTTGAGGGTCGACCCAATCGGCAAAAAAACCTTTAAAAAATAACCAGCCTAAAAATGCCATGGTAAAAGGTTTAATTAACCAATTAACGACCAAGGTAAGTACTAGTCCTTTTGGTTTTTTACCAACATCTTTTAAGGATGAAAAATCGATTTGAACCATCATGGGATAAATCATTAGCCAGATAAGTAATGCTACGACTAAGTTGACATGAGCAAATTCTAAGGCTGCAATTAACTCAAAAAAAGCAGGAAATACATTACCTAAAACAACGCCCACTGTAATCGCCAATGCCACCCAAATGCTTAAATATCGTTCAAATGTGCCCATTCTATTTTCCTTACCTTCACTATGTTTTATATCTTTTATTTATTCATTTGTAAGACTTCATTTGTAAGACTAAGTACAACAAGAACGTACGCGCTCAGGTCTGTCACCCATCTTATTAAGACTGATTAAATTATTTGAAATAAACTCGGCATTTGCTGTTAGCGTTGCAGATAGAATACTAATAGCCCATTCAGCTAGTTCGCTATTAATGCTGTAAAAAACCCACTGACCCTGACGCTTATCGGTGAGCAAACCACAATTGCGTAATTGTGCGAGGTGACGAGAAATTTTAGGCTGGCTTTCATCCAGTGCTTGCATGAGTTCGCATACACACAGTTCTTGCTGATCCATAATCAACAGTAAACAGCGTAATCGTGTTTCATCAGCCAAGCATTTATAAAATTGTACAGGAGACATGTAATACACACCGGTGCTGTGATTGTGATTCTTATCTTAAGCATATATGGCAAAACGCATATATCAAAGCGAAAAATAAGAAAATTTAAAATAATTGGGAATAAACTGCTGGGCTCTCCGTCAACCTTATGAAAACACTAATAACGGAGTAACAAATCATGAAAAATACTAACATCATCCCAGCAGCATTAACGTTAATCGCATTGTTTGGTTTTAATTCTGTACAGGCGGCAACCGTTACTACGCAAATGAATGGCGAAGTAGCAATTAATACAAGCCATGAAAGTAATGCCCATACAGACAGTAATACAGAAAGTAATAGCGATGCGAATGGCAGTGTGAGCATTGAAGGCAATAGCCGTTCTGATGCGAGTAACCAGACAAATAGTGATGTTCGATCTGAGTTTGCTAGCCAGATGAAGATGACTAAGGCTCAAGCATCGAATCGTTCAGAGCAAGCAGCGGCCTATAAAAATAGCCTACAGCAATCGGTGAATGCTAAAAAAGACGCCGCAGTTAGCAGTAGCGTATCAGCTGCAGGATCTGCTCAAGCACAAGGTAAAGCCACGGCATCACAAAACATTGAAATGGCGGCTAATACCAGCGCTCAAGCGAATGCTGAAATTCAAGCACGTGCTGCGAGTGCTGCTGATAGTGCTGCTGATAGTGCAGCAAGCGCATCACAAGCGGGTATTAATAGTGCCACAGTGATTAGCAGTGACATTGCGAATACTATTTCAGGTGCTGTTCAAACAAGTGTTCAAGCCAGTATTCAAGGTTCAGTATCACAGAGCTTAGATGCTGCAGTCACACAAACAATTGCCAGTACTGTAGCAAGTAGTATAGAAAGTACGGTTGAATCTTCAGTTTCCGCAACGGTTGCGGGTGGCATTGATGCCGCGCTAGGTATGTAATCTTAAACAGCAAAAAAGGGGCATTTAGCCCCTTTTAGCCGTACTTTTAGCTGTACTTTAATCTGAATAAATCTATAACATATAAATATACATTCAGCGACATTGTCATCACAGTCGACATCACAACTGACATCACAACTATGATTTCTATGACATGATTGCTATCGAGGTTCTTATGAAAAATATCACATTACCCACTCTTTTAAGTTTAGTCATACTGAATATTCCGGTATCAACATTGGCTGCCGATTCTGTTACCTGGACAGGTTCTGCAACAGCTGAGCGCGAACACGATTCTTCGGTCAGCTTAGAGCAAGTTGATGATGTTAGCCGCGAGAGTGATTATGCCAATCAATTAAAATGGGGCTTAGGTGCAAAATGGCAAGCAACGGATAGCCTACAGTTTTCGACCCAGTATTTAGGCAAGAATAAAGATTATGATGAGTTTACTGAATACGATCTAAATCAGCATCACCTAGCGCTGTCTTCAAAGTTTACTTATTCGGGTATCGGTTATGGTTATCGCTTTGATGGCGTAAAAGCGAAAGTCGATGGCGAAGACTTTTTGAATTTTAGCCAGTCGACCCTTGCGCTTGATAAGTTATCTGATTCATCTTTTTATATGCGGGCGGCGATCTCAATAAATAAAAAAGACTTTATCCAATTAGATGAACGCGATGCCCAAGCCACTGTTTTTGGTTTAGATTCCATGGCTTTTTCTACCAGTGGTCGTAGTCATGTTAGCGTTAATGCCAGTGTAGAAAATGAAGTTGCTGAAGAAAAACTGTTTGATAATAAAACCATGAGCTTAAAGGTTTCCTTTCAGCACAAGTTTGCCAGTACCCATTTTCCTACCACCTTTGTGACGGGTATTCGTTACGCCCATAAGGCCTATGATTCTTTCGATATTACGGTTGCCAATAATAGCGGCGGCATTCTTACGGGGTTTCAACCACAAAACTCGATTGATGAGACACGGGTTGATTTGCTAAAGCAGTGGACGACGAGCTTAGATGTAGGACTTAATGATTGGTTGGGTTTAATATTAAAAGTGACTTACGCCGATAACGATTCGAATTACGACGCAGTGAAATATGACGAACGTATTATCAGTGCAGGATTAAGCGCGCGTTTTTAATGCGCCTAGCGCTCATTCATATTCTAATTTTTATAATCATTCTAAGACGGATTTTTTTGAAAGAAATCCGTCGCCATAAATAACATCACGTCCGCTCTCTCCCAAATCTACCGTCATTCCACCCAAGCTTGTGAGGCTCTGTTCTAAGTCTTTTGTTTGCATCAGAATCGCCATGGCGGCGCTTATAATGGGTGCTGCCATCGACGTACCACTTTCAATCCCTTCTTTATTTCCAGCTCTTAATGTTGCCACGTTGACGCCTTCAGCAACAAAATCAATATGCTTACCGCGATTGGCCCAGCGATAGATGCGTTGATTTTTATCAACCGCACTCACCGCAATAACAGACGCATAAGCAGCAGGAAAAAGCGGACGAGATGCGGGGCCAGCATTGCCAGCCGCAGCGACGACCGCAACCCCTTTTTCACGCACACGCTGTAAGGCTTGCTCTAATAATGCATTAGGCGGCCCTGCTAAGCTCATGTTAATGACTTTGATATTATTCTCTAGCATCCACTCCAATGCTTGTAGTAACGCTAATGTAGGCGCTGACTGAGAATACGCATCTTTTTGGTAAAATACCGACGCGGCATAAATGTTGGCATTAGTTAATAGTGGGGTGACCGTTTTACCCTGACCAATGATTCGTCCTATCACCGCCGTTGCATGTGCCTTTGGCTCAATAAGGTTGGAATCAACAAAGCGTTTGGTGGTGATACTCGCGTGATTAAAACCTGAGTGCTGGTGATCAATGGCGGTATCGATAATGCCGATTTTTAATGGCTGCTCTTTTAACGGCTGCTCGAAATGCGCGGAAGAAGGCGGTTGAATATTCACTTCAGTTTGTGAATCAGCGCTGTCTGTTTTATCGTCAGAACCTTGAATGGCATACACATGATGACGCTCTATGACTTTTGCACCCACAGGGGCTAATAGCTTAGTCAACGCGGCTAAATTATCATACTGCTGTGCTACATGAATACGCACGGTTAGCATTTGAAGTTCGGCTAGATGATTCTCTTCGATCACCGTAATAGGTAAAAGTTTTAACTGCATGACTTGTTGAGCCGACAATAATAAAAGCCACTCTTGTTTCAGCGCTTGCCAGCCAAATTGAACATTCACTTCGGTTAAAACCACTTTTTGTTTTTTGCCTATAATGGTTAATTCTTCAACATCGTTTATTAAGGTATTGGCGTCGGGAATATCTTCAATCAGAGCATCGTCACCGGTTTCTAACAGGGCTTTAGCCGTATTAGCCGGATCAATCTGAGACGATGGCAGTTTAGGTGCTTCTGGTTGTGATACTTCTGGTTGTGATACTTCTGGTTGCGGTAATTCGATCGGCAAGCTGAACAGGTCGAGCTGGTCCATCGAAATAATATCTTGGCCCAATAATTGTGCGTGGCTCGAAAAGCTCGCAACCATGAAACCCAAGCCTAAGGTAAAGGTACAGATATACGAGAAGCTTGAGGCTAGGGTGTAGGTTAGGGTGCAGCGGTGGTTCTTCATGGGTCATCTCCAAACACTAGGTTGTGTTATAGAGACGTTTGACGGGATAATCAATTCCTTATTTTTTTAAAACTATTTGTGGAATAAATAATCCTCTTGGCCGTTAACGGCATAAGAGCAGATAACGAGGATAATAAATTGCACGCAGAACTACTTGAACTATTACCCGGATTACGACGGTACGCATACTCGCTTTGCGGAACAGCCGACGATGCCGACGACTTATGCCAAAGTGCGGTTGAGCGGATATTAGAAAAAGGCGTACCAGAAGATGTGGTACTGGCTAAGTGGGCCTTTCGGGTTTGTCGTAATTTATGGATCGACCAATATCGTGCGACTCGTACACGCGAATTGGCGGTAGAAAATCCTTTGCTGCAAGACATTAACATTAGTGACGATAGCCGGCGCACAGAAAACGAAATTCAACTGCAACAAGTCAATTTAGCCATGCAGGAATTAAACGAAGAACAGCGCTCAGCCTTATCTCTTGTGACCTTACAGTCTATGTCGTACAAAGACGCCGCTGACGTGCTTGAAGTCCCTGTAGGAACAGTGATGAGTCGAATCTCACGAGCACGGGCAAACTTAATGAAATATTTGAATACGCAATCCACCTTTGCGCAAGGACATTAATATGACAATTTCTGATGAAAAGTTAAATGCGTTCATCGACGGTGAATTATCAGCGCTGGAAATGAGTATTGTCCGCGATGCGATTGCCAAAGACGATCACATTGCAGACCGTGCAGAGGCGCTAGCCGCATTGAATAGCCAGATCACGGCGAGCCTAAGCGCTATTGATGCGATACCACTTTCCGCAGGATTAAGTCAGGTAAAAAGCCAGCTAGAAACCGGTGCTCACACAGAAGCTGCTGACAATGTTGTTAGCTTTCCTTGGTGGCGACAAGCGCAGGCCGCAATGACGATGCCAACCGCCATTGCCGCCAGTATTGCTGCAATATTCGGCTTCTTTTTGAATTCTGAAACCCATACTGGGGCAGGCGCAATGTCCGATTGGTCTGCAATCAGTCAGGCACTTAGCAATCAGACCAGTGGTGAGTTGGTGACCACAAATAACGGTTCCAGTTTTGAAGCTCGGTTAACCTTTTTAAATCAACAAGGTGAGTATTGCCGTCAGTTTTATATTAAAACGAATAACGCACCGGCGTTGCAGAGTATTGCTTGTCGTACAGAAAGTGACTGGCAATTACGAGCCGCGATGCCAACGGTCGAGCAAGACGGTTATCAAACTGCATCGAATGATCGCGCCTTAGATGAGGTAATTGATGCTATGATTAAAGGCGATATCGTTAGCCTTGAACAAGAAAATAAAGCCATCGAGCGCCGCTGGAAACAGTAGCGATTCTATTAAAATAAGGTAGAAGACATGACACGTAATTTATTGCTGTTAGTGGGTATTTTATTATTACAAGCCTGCGCCACAACATCACCTTATCAACCGGTTAATAGCCGCGGTTTTGGTTATAGCGAAACGCCGCTGGATGATCTTCAGTATCGCATCGACTTTAAAGGCTGGGACATGAATCAGGGGAAAGCCGTTAATTATGCCATGTTACGCGCCGCTGAATTTACGTTAGAAAAAGGTTATGACTGGTTTGAAGTGATCGATCGAAAAAGCGATTCAACAAAATCACGCATGTCTTCGGGCGCAGGATTCAGTATTGCGCATCATCGAACGATCGAACAAAACTGCGGAATTACTGGCTGCCGTTCTCGTATGAGCGATCCCCATAGTGGCATTGGAATGGGTTTTGATCTGGGCGGAAAAAATCTCAGTGAAGCAGAAGTATTATTAGAAATTAAAATGGGAAAGGGTGTGACCCCCGACCTGACTCGCGTCTATTCTGCCACTGAACTGATTAACAATATGCGTACGGTTTTAGAGCTAGAGACTCCCGTTAAACCCTGATTAGCCCCGTCGGGATACTCGACATGATTTAGGGCTTTTATTATGGGCATTATGTCGCAGTCAGATGGCACTCATATAAAAATAGGTATTGAAAATGCAGTGGGAAGGAATTAGCGAGTTTGTATACGTTGCTGAAAATGAGAGTTTTACCTTAGCCTCAAAAAAAATGGGAATTTCTACTGCACAAGTGAGCCGCCAAATTAGCGCGCTTGAAAAACGGCTGAATATTAAGCTCTTTTATCGCACAACACGCAAAGTCTCATTAACTGAAGAGGGGCGTATATTTTACCAACACTGTCGAGGGGTGTTAGACGGATTAAACGCAGCAGAACTTGCGGTGACGAATCTTCAATCTAAGCCTCAAGGCCGAGTAAAACTGACAGCCCCTGTTACTTATGGAGAGCAACAAATACTGCCTTTGATAAATGATTTTGCTGTGCAATATAGCGAACTAGAAGTGACGGCGAATCTTAGTAATCAGCAAGTAGACTTAGTAGAAGAAGGTTATGACTTAGCGATTCGTCTAGGAAAATTAGCAGACTCAACCATGATGGCTAAAAAGCTAGGCACACGAACCAATTATGTCTGTGCAGCTCCGTCGTATTTAGAAAAGCATGGTATACCGCATTCACTTTCTGAACTGAATAAACACAATTGCCTGCAAGGCTCGTTAGATTATTGGCATTTTGTTGATGAAGGCAAAGAACGTAATATTCGTATACGGGGTAGGCTGAGTTACAACAGCGGCTATAGCCTGACAGATGCTGCTTTAAAAGGACTGGGGATTGTTCAGTTACCTGATTATTATGTGCATCAATACATCGAAAGTGGGGATCTCATCACCATTCTTGATAATTATAGAGAGCCTGATGAAGGTATATGGGCTGTTTATCCTCAGAATCGTCACTTATCACCTAAAATCCGCTTGCTGGTGGATTATTTAGTTAAGCATTTAGCGTAGCTGGCGACCGAACATTGGAGTCAGCTAGCCAGTGCATTCAAATAACAATCTTTAGAAGTAGCACTATCCCCGTAATTCCTAGTAGAACTCTACAGCTCAAAATAAAAGTCGCTTCGCTTAAATATTCCTGAATTTTGTGGCCTAAAAATACACCGATAATGGCAATGGGTAGTAAGATTAAATCAAGCACCAGAAAATCCATATGCCAAACATTATTCATGCTGTACGGAATCAGTTTAACCACGTTTATTATGGCAAAAAATACGGCCGCTTGAGCTAACCAAACTTTTTTACTGATGCTTTTTGATAAAAAATAAATACTAATAGGGGGCCCACCTGCATGTAGCAATGTACTACTGATTCCCGAAAGTGTACCCCAAATATAAGCAGCTCCTGGCAATTTACCTAAGAATGGGGTTAGTTGTTGCCAGCTCGCAAACAGAATACAAAAAATCGCTAAGGCCCATTGTAAGGTCGTTGACGATAAAGATCCCATAGCAGAACCTGCTAGAGTAATTCCCACCAGTGCGGCAAGTATTATTGATTTTAATTCGCGTAAATTAATCGACTGCCAATATAAACGAACGGTTTTTGCGTCCATCACTAACAGCAGTGGTAGCATAATCGCCGCCGCATGCTGTACAGGCAAAACAATAGACAGTAAGGGCACGGCAACCACTCCGGCACCGCCAGCAAAACCCGATTTAGAAATGCCGGTCAGTAACACCCCAGAAATGGCGAGCAGCCAAAATAGAGGGCTATCAAAAGCGACCATGTACTTTCTCCGTAACGGGTGGTAAGTCAAACCAAAGAGCGGTTAAATCTGTCATCGCACTCACATTAACCTGCTCTTCAACAGCACCTAAGGCATCACCTGCCCTTAATGCATTGTTATTCACATCAGCGTTACCAGAAATTACGTGCAGGTAGCCAGGGCGTTTCTGCGTGTCTAAGTCAATCTTTTCACCTGACTTTAGCTGCAGCCTATAAATACTAGCATCTTGTTGCATTGATAATGAACCATCACGACCATCGGGTGTTACCAACGGCGTTAGTGAGCCACTTTGAACGACTTTTTTCTGATCGTAACTTGGTTCTATTCCTATTTTATTGGGCTGAATCCAAATCTGTAAAAAGCGCAAGTCATCGGTTTTAGAATGATTGAACTCCGAGTGTGTTACTCCTGTTCCTGCACTCATGCGCTGAATATCCCCCGTAGGAACAATATACTGCTTACCCATACTGTCTTTATGCTCAATGGCACCTTCTAGCACATAAGAAATAATTTCCATGTCGCGATGGCCATGCGTATCAAAACCAGCACCGCCAATCACGGTATCGTCGTTGATCACACGCAGGGCAGAAACACCCATGTGGTTTGCATCGTAATAATTACCAAACGAGAAAGAGTGCTTGCTGTTTAGCCAACCAAAGTTAGCACGGCCACGTTCGTCTGAATTTCTGAAATAGTACATAAAGATCGCCTCATTGCTTATGCATCTATAGTAGCGATTGCTGAACCGAATAAACATTTCATATTTCGGTTCATTATGTTCTAAATTTTAGAATATTTCACAATGCTTTTGCCTGCGGCAATCCAGCAACATTGGCAGGCTGTATTTCAGACTGTATTTTAATAGGTCTATTTTTTCGAACAAATAGATCTATTTATTATCATTTTTTGCTGTCGAGTAATCTGTTCCAATAGATCCAACTTACAAACAAATAGATTCACAATCACATTTTAAAGGGTGAAACATATGAGCAAGTTACTTCAAATTAATAGCAGCCTATTCACTAGCGAAGGCCAATCAACCCAGCTGGCTGATTTATTCATAGCGGATTACAGCAAGAAAAATCCAGAAACTAAGGTTCAGACATTAGATTTATCAGCTAACCCACTTCCACACTTAGATGGCGAGCGCTTCACTGCATTTATTACGCCTGTAGGTGAACGTTCAGAAAGCCAAAAAGTGATTGTTGCTGAGTCTGATAAATTGATCGCAGATCTACGTGAAGCCTCTGCTATTGTATTTGCGTTGCCTATGTATAACTTTGGTATTCCATCGGTACTTAAAGCGTATATCGATCATATCGCTCGTGCTGGAGAAACTTTTAAGTACACAGAAAATGGCCCTGTCGGTCTGCTAGAAGACAAACCTGTGTATATATTTGCTGCGCGTGGTGGATCTTATCTGGGTACCGATAACGATACTCAAACCGGATATATGAAAGCGTTTTTAGCCTTCATCGGTTTAACCAACGTGCAGTTTGTTTATGCCGAAAATTTGAACTTGGGTGAAGACTCTAAAACAGAATCATTAAAGAACGCACGTGAGCAAATATCTCAGCTTCTTAATAAATAGCCACTCACTTTAGCAACGGCTTCTTCATGAGCAATTGTAAGGTTAAGAGATTAAATTAAGACATTAAGTTATTAACACTCGCACTGGTTTAATAAGCCAACCTAATAATTAGGTCGGCCTATTTTTGTCTTAATGTTATGTTTAAGAACAGACTTATGGGATTGAATGATATGTCAGGCAATAACACGATCATGTTTATCTCTCATGGCGGTGGCCCAATGCCATTGCTAGAGGATAAAAACCATACTCAAATGATTGATACGCTAAAGCGTATGAAAAATAAAATTGCTAAACCTAGCGCTATCCTGGTCATCAGTGCCCATTGGGAAACTCAGGTCGCAACGATTACTTCTGGGGCAGCGCCTCCGCTTATTTATGACTATAACGGCTTCCCCAAAGAAACCTATCAAATCAAATATCCCAGTCCAGGCCAACCTGAGCTAGCGAATAAAATTTATGAATCGTTAATACAAGCAGGTATTGAAGCAGAACAGAATGATCAGCGTGGATACGATCATGGCATGTTTGTTCCTTTAACACTTATGTACCCCGATGCCGATATTCCTTGTGTACAGTTATCACTCGTTAACTCTTTAGATTCGATTACTCATCTTGCCATAGGTGAAGCATTACAGGCTTTGGAGTGGGATAACTTACTTGTTATAGGATCTGGTTTTTCATTTCACAATATGCGTGCATTTTTTGATTCTAGCGCTGATGAAAACAATCTGAAAAATAAGGGTTTTGAACAATGGTTAATATCAGTGATGTCGGATAAAAACTTATCAGAACAGCAACGCACACAGCATTTAGCACAATGGAATCGTGCCCCTCATGCACGCTTTTGTCACCCAAGAGAAGAGCATCTATTACCACTGCATGTTTGCTATGGCATGGCGGGTAGGGCAAGTGATGAAATTTTTGAAGTGACGGTGATGAATAAGCAAGCGTCGATGTATCTTTGGCAGGGCGAGTTTTAGCTAGTAATGAAATTCTGAAGGCATAAAAAAGCCCGATGCAGTAAAACTGTATCGGGCCGTTCTATTGTATGGTGGAGGCGGTGGGAATTAATATTTTAATATCGATAGTACGACCATCGCTCCTACTAAAATAAAAAATCATCACTCAACATTATTTAATAACGAGGTTTTTCTCAAACGATATTCTACTTTGACTTGAACGAGTCTAATACTTGCTTCATGGACTAAAACCCTTAACCTGCACTGCTCTTACTTGGCCTTAGTCTTAAAAGAAATTAGCTTTTCTGGAATAGATCAAATTAGAGTATATTAACCTCATTATAAGATAGTCATTTGGCAGGTGCTTATTTGTCGGTATTAATTTTGGAGTGGGGGTTTTAGTGAGTAAACGTGACGTATGCTACATGGGGAAAACTCAGTCGCAGATAGATGGCTGGCCTCAAGATGTCCGTGAAATGGTGAATACTAATTTACAGGCTCTTCAAGGCTCAAAGAGCAGTTGTTTTAGTGACCTTGCTGACTGGGTTAATGCAGGAAAATTAACAGATAAACCTTTGAAAGGCTCAAAACTTGAGGGTTCTTATCAGTTGACCATTAAGCACCGAGATAGCTATCGAGTCGTTTATGTCGCTGAGCTGGGCGATGACATTATCGTTTTACACAGCTTTAAGAAGAAGACAGAGAAAAAGTCAAAACCAGATATGGATCTCGTTGAGAAACGCCTTAAAGAGGTTAAAGCCTATCTTGGTGAAGAGGCTAGACAGTCTAAATAATGACAAAATATATACAAAATTGTATATATTATACAAGTACTGATATACTGTGTGCTGTATAGGACGGTATTATCCGTCTGGTATATTGTTAAGAGAGAGGTAGCAATATGTTTACTAGAGCATCAAATGTTTGGGAATCTTCAGCAAAAACGCCAGAAGAGGCCAAGCTATTAGAGCTTAAAGCCCAAATGATGATTGTTATTCGCGGGTTAATTACGTCTAAAGGCTGGAACCAAGTTGAAGCGGCTAAACAGCTGAAAATTACACAGCCAAGAGTCAGTAATCTTACTAACGGCCAAGTCTCTAAATTCAGCCTAGATTCACTGTATGAGTTTTTGGCGATCTGTGGCTATAACTTTGAGCTTAACCTTGTTGATGGTATTCCATCGATTGAAGCTAAAGACGTCGCTTAGCGTTCTTTTCTCCCTATCTTCAAAGCTGCAAGTTTTAAGGCTGGTCATTCGATCAGCCTTTTTCGTTTAGCCTCTTCTAAAATTAAACTAACAGCACGTTATTCCAAATCCTTTAAAGCTACTCCGTTCTTGTTCTTCCAGTTTATTAAACCGTTAGAAGAACCACCACGAATAATTCCTGCGGCGTCGCTAGGGCTAGAGAACTCATAGTCTTTTGTGAATACTAAGTGATCGTCATTAAGTACCAATAAGCCATCTTTCAAATACTGCTCACGTTTTTTCTTAATGCGATTAGAAGACACTCTATCTATAGCAACAGCTTGCGAGTCTTTGAATACCACAAAACCATTAGCGGTGCGTTTACCTTTAGCGGTAAAGCCTTTAATAGAGCAGGTTAAAACGCTCTCTGAGTTATTTATATTTAAAGGGTCATCATTACTCTCGATTATCTTAAACGCGTCGACAGCATTGCCTAGGGAAAGCAGGGGGGAGTAGTTGTAATACCTTTTCTAAAAATACATCCATCTCTGCCTGATCAGATTCAGGTAGCTTGGCTCCACTACTGGCGTTATTTAATACCTGAACCGTATTAGAATGATTAGCCCGTACTATAAACGCACCTTCTAAATAACGTATGTGGGCTTTAGTTAGATTTTCATCTTTGCTAACAAACGCAGCGACTTGGTTCTATTCACGTTTATCGTGCTGTTTTAGACGCTTAACCACTGATTCAGCTTCACCAATATAAAGCGTGGGCATATCCGTTTCGGCATCGACTCCTGTAAGAAAGTAAATCCCCGGGCTAAGCAACTCTTCACGCTGTAATAGCTGGGTTAATTCAGAATGTGGCCCTGCAATAGCTTTGCCTGTCCAGTTGGATATTTCCGCAGTGCGAATGCCTGCGGGTTTGCCGTCGGTGAGGAATAGTTTAATAGTGGCGGGTTGCATGTTTTTTCTTTCCTTGAATTCTGTCGTTAAAATATAAATCATCCTTAAATTAGGCAGGCTTAATTTAACGTTACGTTAACATTCCTTATTAAGCCTTGGTCTAGTTGATCTTCGAAACGTAACCAAGGCTTAGGATTGAAAATAATATTACTTTATGAATTTAGGGCTTGTCCGGCTATAGAATCCGATAGATGAAATTATCCATAAACTACCATTCTAGATGGTGACATTTTTATATTTTTTGTCACCACATAATCATAATCAATCTATGTGGTGTAACCCGATAATAAGTACTGCTTTGTTTCTTTATTAAACTTTCCCTCCCACACCTTTAAACTTCTCAACAAACGCGGCGATCTTTTGAAACACACTCTGTTTCTTGGTCAGGTATTGCGGATTTAACGGGCTCATTTGGGGCAGAATGGCATTAAGCTCTGTTCCTGCGTCGCTGGCATACTCCCGCTTGAGTGAGGTGATGATATAGCGTCGGGCTTCTTCAGCATTCAGACTTTCTGCGTTGATCAGTTCCTCGGCTTCTCTTTGCTGCTCAACTTGGGCGAAAGAAAAGAAGGCTTCGATCACGCTAGACTTTTCGCCAATCTGATCCAAGTCTGTTTGATTAATAAAATCTACGACTAAACTTTCTTTTGCGCGATTGCCAAGACTGGCTCTTATCACCCGGCGAACTTCATCAACCAAATCGGCTTTGCTTTTGGTTTTCTTGTTATGTTCGAAAATTAGCTCCAGAATATAATCAAGATTTATCTCCTGAGATTTCAGCAAGTCTATTTCGAACACCACATCATCCCAGTCAATGGAGGATTTTTCTTTCTCCTCCGCTGATTTTTGTCTGCGCTGCCAATCGCGTATGTCGTTGTAGGTAGAGCGATAATCCTGAACCTTACGGTCGGCTGGCAAGCGTATGGTCTGTAACTCAGCCAGTTTTTCATCATCCAAATAGTTTTCTACTTTAAACGCTTCAACGGCTTCAGGGTCATTCATGTCTACACTTTGAAGCGCTTTCAAACTGGCAAATTCATCATAGTTTTGCAGCACGTTTTCTACGCGCAGGTATTCGCCAAAGAGTTTGGCAAAGTCTTTTTTATCGGACTCTTTTTCAATGGCGGACGGATCAGGAAAGCGCTGTTCCAACTCGCTCACCACATCCATAAAGCCGCGCCTTGCTTCACCGCTTACTACATCGGTAAAGCCATCCATGTATTCCTTGTAGCTTTTTTCTAGCACTACGTTTTTGGTGTTTTTATCGCCAAACAGCGTGATAGCATCCACGGTTGCCATTTCCAAATCTCGGAATGTGACAATATTTCCGAAGGTTTTGGTGGCGTCATAAATGCGGTTAGTTCGCGAAAAGGCTTGCATCAAACCGTGGTAACGCAGGTTTTTATCTACGAACAGCGTATTAAGCGTAGGGGCATCAAAGCCGGTGAGAAACATTCCCACCACTATCAGCAAATCAATTTCTTTGGTTTTCACCCGCTTGGCCAAATCGCGGTAGTAATTCTGAAAGCCGTTGCTATCGACACTGAAATTGGTTTTAAAGAAGGCGTTATAGTCGCCTATCGCCGCGTTTAAAAACTCTTTGGCGCTGCTATTCATGGCCGAGACATCAAAGCTTTCATCCAGAATATCACCCACTGCATCCTGCTCTTCATTAGCAGCAAAGGAGAATATGGTGGCGATTTTCAGCGGCTTTTCGCTGCTTTTATTTGAAGGGTCAGCCTGCAAAGTATTCAGCGATTCATAATAGAGCTTAGCGGCATCCACACTACTCACGGCGAACATGGCATTAAAACCCTTAGAATTGGCTTGCAATCGGTGGGTCTTCTGGCGGTAGTTGTTCAGAATGTACTGGGAAATTTCGCGAATACGCTCTGGGTGCAATAACGCCTCTTTGTTTTCAGCGGCAGAAAGCTTTTTCTCATCCTTCTCAGTTTCAATGGCCTTAAATTTGTGGCGCACATCGTTATAGTCAACCTTGAACTTGAGTACTTTCTCATCACGTATGGCGTCGGTAATCACATACGAATGCAACTCCCGACCAAATACACTGGCGGTGGTTTCCGCACCTAAAGCGTTTAGCGGAAAGATGGGCGTGCCAGTAAAGCCAAACTGATAGAAACGTTTAAATTTCTTGTTTAGGTTTTTCTGAGCTTCACCAAACTGGCTGCGATGACATTCATCAAAAATAAACACCACCTGCTTATTGTAGATGGGTAGGTCGCCTTCGGTTTTCATCAGGTTGTTGAGCTTCTGGATGGTGGTGACGACGATCTTGTCATCATCTTTATCCAAATTACGCTTTAAGCCTGCGGTACTGTCAGAACCGTTTACACTGTCCGGTGAGAACCGTTGGTATTCCTTCATGGTTTGAAAATCTAAATCTTTTCGGTCCACCACAAAAAATACTTTGTCGATAAACTTAAGCTCAGTGGCCAATCGTGCCGCTTTAAAGCTGGTTAAGGTTTTACCAGAGCCAGTGGTATGCCAGATAAAACCGCCGCTTTCTGGCTTGCTCCAAGTTTTTGCCTCATAAGAGCTTTTCACCTTCCACAAAATCCGCTCGGTGGCAGCAATTTGGTAGGGGCGCATCACCAGTAATGTGTCACTCACATCAAACACCGAATAATGCAGTAATACATTGAGCAGGGTGTGCTTCTGAAAGAACGTCGCGGTAAAGTCTTTTAGGTCTTTAATTAGGCTGTTATCAGCCTTCGCCCAGTTCATGCTAAAGTCGTAGCTGTTTTTGTTGCGCTGGGTGGTATTAGCAAAATAGCGGCTATCGGTGCCGTTAGAGATAACAAACAACTGCAAGTATTTATACAGCGAATCCTCGCTATTAAAGCTCTCTTTGCTATAACGATGCACCTGATTAAAGGCTTCACGAATGGCTACACCACGTTTTTTTAGCTCGATTTGTACCAGCGGTAAGCCATTCACCAGAATAGTCACATCATAACGGTTGGCATGGCTGCCGGTTTGTTCAAACTGCTTGATCACCTGCACCTTGTTGCGGGTGATGTTGTTTTTATCCAGCAGATAAATGTTTTTAATGCGGCCATCGTCAAACACAAAGTCGTGAATATAGTCATCGTGAATCTTTCGGGTTTTATCCAGAATGGTGTCGCTGGGTTTATCGAGATAAGTTTCCACAAAACGCCGCCATTCACCTTCGGCAAATTGAACATTATTTAGCGTTTGCAACTGTTCGCGCACATTGGCCAGCATGGCTTGTGGGTTATTAAGGCTCGGAAGGTACTCATAGCCCTGATTTTGCAAATCCTGAATAAGCTCGCGCTCTAACGCATCTTCGCTCTGGTAGCTTTCTGCCACTTTCCAATCTTTGCTGTATTTATCCAGAACGATAAAGTTGTTCGATTCCGCGATGGTTTTGTAATTAGTCATTTTGTGCTTCCTGTTGCCAGTAGCTGTAGTTATTTATTAAGTTATCCAAAAGTAGCTTGACCATTTGCTTTTCTTGAACCGAGGGCTCAGGCAACATGTCACCTGCTATCGTGTTATGGCTCGTAAACTGAATAATTCGATTTAAATAGCCTTGCTTGTCACCGGGCGCAGTTTCTAATAGCTTTCCCCATTCTGGATATCCGAGAAAACTTGCCGTTTTTTCATAGAGGTTTCTCAGCAGCGTAAAGTGATGCCGCTCTACTAAATTTTTCTCAATAGCATCTTCCAGAGTCCTTTTTAGGTAAAGGTGATAGGAAAAACTCTTATTGGAATCCCCATATTTGATATCCAAGTGGTGGCTCCCATCTTCGAGTTGCTCTAAAAGGTAGCAGCCGTCTTTTTTATTTCCTTTATTAAGGCCAAGTTCATTATGCAGAACGTTGTAAAACGTCGGGCTATGGGTAGTGATAACAAACTTAATGCCAACTCCGCCTGTATAATCGCTCGATTTAATTAATGTCGCCAAATCCACCGCCAGCTGCACCAGATGGTTTTCATCCAATGAACTTACGGGATCATCGATAAAAACATACTCAAGATTATCAAACGCTCTTGTGCTTCTGTGTTCAGGCTCGAGAATGTTTCGCTCTTCAATCACTAAATCCAACAAGCTATAGAATAGGCTCCAAATCAAATTGCTTTCTTCACCCTTGGAGATTTTGAGGTTGTTTAACTGGCTTTCATCATCGAGCCTTAAGGAAAACGAAATAGTTGAAAAGTTTTGGTTAAATTCAGGTATGACTTTACTATTTGTCAGACGCTGATAATGTGTTTTTATGTTTTGATATTGGCCTTGATCTTCTAGCACCCACTTAGTAAAGGCATTCTGGTGAATATTAAGCGTTCTATGCTTATCCCCCGATAGGTCGTTATCCCAATAAAACAAGTCTTCAGTAAAGGCGTTGTAATACAGGATATTTTTACGCGCCAATTCTGATATTTCCATTTCGCCTTCTGCTGTCTCATCTATTTCAGCTTCCAGCAATTCTTTAAACTCGAGGGAGAGGCGGGTCTTTCCTGTGCCATTAAAGGCATAAATCATTTGAACTTTTTTAGGCGAGGCGTGCAATTGCTCAGCTATTTCCCTTAGCGTCTTACTCATATCAAGTCACCACCTCTGCATCAGCATTCGGAAAACTCAATAGCAAATCGCGGTAATACTCATATTGCTGTTGGCGCAATGCAATTTCACGCGGCAAGCCTTCGGTGATTGAGTTGATTAAAGCGTCGAATTTATCGAGGATAGTGACAACCCTTGCCTGCTCAGCCAAAGATTTATCAGTGTCATCAGGGTATGGTATTGGAATAAGTGTCTTTTTGATGTTGTCGTTATACAACCGTTTGATTACCCCACCATCTGAAACACTCCAGTTTGCTATTTGATAGAAGTAATATAGATACTTGTTCAATACTTTACTTTCATCATTTTCAAGCCAAACGATGTTGCTGTCTTGAAAGTAAGCATCTACACCGTCAAAAGTTACAGCCCGACCTATTGTTCCGCTTGCTGATATAAGGACTTCGCCCACTTTAGGATAGTTATACTTTTCCTTATACTCTTCAAATATATCCCGTGAAATATATGCATTTGGCTCTTTACCAAATGTACCTATTTTAAAAAATGGAATTTCGCCTGAATCTGATGTTTGTTTTTTTAGAATTCGCTTGCACATGCGAACATCGCCAACCCATCCCAACGTCTTCCACTCCACTTCCCCTTCTTCAAAACTCAACAACTGGTCGCGGTAGTAGTTGTATTGTTTTTTGCGGGCGGTCAGCTCGGTGGTCAGCTCGGTGGTGAGCTCGCTGAAGGTGTCCAGTATGCGGACGATTTCGGCTTGGATTCCTATCGATTTTTTTGGGTTTTCTGGGCAGGGGATTGGGATTTCTTTTTTAGCATAATTACCAATCCATTGACGCTTGTGATCACCGTCAATTAACTCACTGGGCAATGTGTTCAGCCAATAATAAATATATTTAGATAAGGCTTTAGACTCATCTGCGGATGCAATCATTTTCATCGCTGAAGATTTTGCTTTGAAATCGAAATCAACCCATTTATTTGCTGTTGTGAAATCATCAAAAATAATTACCTGATTTTCTGATGCTTTATAAATTCCATCTGTTTCATCTGTATAGCCGAGTATGAAAGTTTTTCCTGCGGTCAAAACTGGCGTTTCAAAATCATCTCTATAGTTAGTTGTCTTGACAAGATATTTTGTTGGCTGCTCATATTTCGCCACACCCCCCAACGGCAACCACTCTAACGCAACCCCATCCAGTAACTTTTTTATAAAGCTCATGTTACTCATGCTTCAACCTCATCGCCTTCAATCTCAGCAACAATCGCATCAATATCAGTACGAAGTTGGTCGATCTTAGCAACGGTGGTTTTTAGCTCCACATTAAGCTCGCTAATATTCACCACTTCGCGGTTATCTTTGGCTTCCACATAGCTGCTCACCGACAGGTTGTAGTCGTTAGCGGCGACCTGTTCAAGTGATGCGGATTTGGCGAGGTGATCGACATTCCTCTTGCTATCAAATACCGCCATAATTTGCTGGATGTGGTCATCGGTCAGGGTGTTGGTATTTGTGTCTTTTTTAAATAAACCGCTGGCATCAATAAACTGGGTGGTAGTGTCGGTTTTGTGTTTGGAGAGTACCAGAATAGTCACCGCGATGGTGGTGCCAAAAAACAGGTTGGGCGCTAATGAAATGACCGTTTCAACATAGTTGTTATCAACTAAATATTTACGGATTTTTTGTTCGGCACCGCTACGGTAAAAAATACCGGGAAAGCAGACAATGGCAGCACGGCCTTTGCTAGATAGGTAACTCAGCGCATGCAGCACAAAGGCAAAGTCGGCTTTGGATTTGGGTGCGAGTACACCCGCTGGCGCAAAGCGATCATCGTTAATCAGGGTTGGGTCATCACTACCTATCCATTTCACGGAATACGGCGGATTAGAGACGATGGCATCAAAGGGTTTGTCATCCAGAAAGTGCGGGTCTGTTAAGGTATTGCCCAGCTGCATATTGAACTTGTCGTAGTTGATGTTGTGCAAAAACATGTTCATGCGGGCAAGGTTGTAAGTGGTGTGGTTAATCTCCTGCCCGAAGAAGCCATCTTCAATGATGTGATTATCAAAGTGTTTTTTGGCTTGCAGCAACAGCGAGCCGGAACCGGCAGCCGGGTCATAGATTTTATTGACGCTGGTTTGTTTGTGCATGGCAAGCTGAGCAATCAGCTTGGAAACGTGTTGTGGGGTAAAGAATTCACCACCGGATTTACCCGCATTGGCAGCATAGTTGGAGATGAGGAATTCGTAAGCATCGCCGAATAGGTCAATTTGAGCGGCATCACTCTTTTCATAAAAGTCATGGCCAAAATCCAAGCCTGCCACGCCTTTCAAAACCGCAGCTAAACGCAGATTTTTGTCTTTAACGGTATTACCGAGTCGGTTACTGGTGGTATCGAAATCTGCAAATAGACCTTTGATGTCGCCTTCGGAGGGGTAGCCACTAGCTGAGGCTTCGATGGCGGAAAAAATCGCGGCCAAATCAGTGTTCAGGCTTTCGTTGTTGTTGGCGTTTTTAGCAACAGTGGCAAACAGCTGGCTTGGGTAGATGAAGTAACCCTTGGTTTTAATGGCATCGTCTTTGATGTCTGGCGTGATCACCTCATCGCTCAGCGCGGCGTAATGAATGCTGTCGTCACCTGCTTCAATATAGAGGGCAAAGTTTTCGCTGATGAAGCGGTAAAACAGGGTGCCGAGGACATATTGTTTGAAATCCCAGCCGTCTACTGAGCCGCGCACATCGTTGGCAATGGCCCAGATTTGTCGTTGTAGGGCGGCGCGTTGTTGGGTGCTTGTCATGCTTTTGTTCCTGTTGTTTTTCTTGGTATTAGTCGTTTACTGGATGTCGTTAAATGCCTTATCAAAGGCTCTTTATCTTTTAACGAACAAACCTGTTTATTGTTGGATCAGCTCAAGTAGATCCCCTACCTGGCATTCAAAGAGCAGGCACAGCTTCTCAATGGCTTCTAAATCCACTTTCTGGGCCGTTTCTTTATAGAGCAAAGTCACCGTGGCGCGGCTCAAGTCCGTTTCTCTGGCGACCTCGGCAATACTCATCTTGTGTTCGCTCATCATGTGGGGGAGATATATTTAATTATGATGTCAGCTTCGCTAAGGGCTTTCTTATCCATCGTTCTAACCATCTTTATTATCCGTGATGTCGCGCTATCCTATTTGCTTCAAGTGCTGGTGGTAAGCGTGCTTGAAGCAATGGCCTTACATTTAGGCGGGTGTTGTAGATATAGTGACAATGCCCTATTTAGAGGGGTTTTTCAAGATTAGTGAGCGATTTGTAAATGGGGGAGGGCTTATGCTGGTGGGCATCAGGTAATGACTGCGCACTCATTTGAGTGGTGCGTAGTGCGCAAAAGTGCGCACTTATTAAAGAAAGTGCGCAGGTAGTGCGTACTTAGGGGGAGTGAATTATCTATGTTCCAGTTTGAACCAGTGAAATAGATTTTCTGCTCGCCAAGCTTATTTGGCCTGTTGCGGCTTTCTCGATATGCTCACTCCACCAACACATCATTGGTATTCTGCGTTTAATATACTCAGCGCGGTTGTAGGCGTTGCGAACTTCGTTATCACCTATGTGCGCGAGTGCGGCTTCTACTATATCGGCATCAAAGCCTTGTTCATTTAAGGTGGTGCTGGCTAATGACCTTAGCCCGTGTGCAACTAACTGGCCGTGAAAGCCCATTCGCTTTAAAGCGACGTTAGGGGTTGCAGGGTGCATGTGTTTATGGAAATTCCTATCCGAAGGGAAAACGAAAGGAGATGTGCCGCTAATCGGCTTCATAAGTGCAAGTAGAGAAATGCTTTGCTCTGATAACGGTACGGTATGAGCTTTCTTTTTCTTCATTCTTTCGGCGGGTATGTTCCATAGAGCATTTTCAAAATCTATTTCGTCCCACTTAGTACCTGCGGCTTCGCTGGGTCTTACCATTGTGTGCAGTTGCCATTCAATGAGACAGCGAGTCGTTATTTTAATACTTGCGACCGAAAGAGCGGCCATTAGAGTGGGTAGCTGTTCAGGTTTCAGTGTGGGAAGGTGCTGCTTAACAGGTGAGTGAAACGCTTTATTTATACCGGTTAAAGGGTTCGAGGTGATCAATCCAATATTAACGGCATAAAGCATTATTTCGTTAAGGCGCTGACAAAGGCGCTTTACAGTTTCTAAGCTACCTTTCATCGCAATCGGCTTTATCGTTTCTATGGCTTTTACGGCTGAAACTTTGTGGATGGGTAGTTTGCCTAGTGATGGGAAGATATGCAGCTCTAGTGAGCGCCACGTGTCTAGGGCATGGTTTTCAGAGACAGTACTTTTCTTAACTTCTAACCACTGGCTGGCAACATGCTCTAACGTATTGCTGGTGGCTTCTGTATTTTGCAGTTTATGGTCGTCACGATGTTCTTTGGGGTCGATGTCTTTAGCAAGTAGCGCTTTTGCTGCATCTCTTTGTTTACGTGCTTCTGCAAGTGAGACGCTAGGGTAGCTGCCAAAACTAAGGCTTGTACGCTTTTTAGTGTAAGGGCGGTAATAATCCAATAGCCATAGCTTGGAACCATTGGGTTTAACTCGTAACTGTAAGCCACCTCCATCAGTTAAGGTATAAACCTTATCTTTAGGCTTGGCTTGTTTCACTTCTGTATTAGTTAGGGGTTTGGTTAATTTGGCCATTTTAGTAGTACCGCTTTTAGTAGTACAGCTACGGTACTACTAACAGTACTACTAAATCAACCGGATGTACTCGGAAGCCTGAGAACCTTACAGGCATAAAAAAAGGCCCATAACCTAGTGGTTATGGGCCTTTCCGGAGTTTCTAGGACTTACTAGGAACTCAATA